>Ga0180437_10008676_pt1 | contig 12838 bp, 10 predicted proteins | sample SS_ome_4_FD_132410 | JGI IMG/M metagenome (GOLD analysis project Ga0180437, IMG submission 132410) | Hypersaline lake sediment archaeal communities from the Salton Sea, California, USA - SS_3_D_1 metaG | ecosystem: Environmental > Aquatic > Non-marine Saline and Alkaline > Hypersaline >...
CAATTGAGCCTCCGTCCTCTTAAATCTTACTTGACAATTAAGCCCAACGTCTTTCCATCTTTTAAATTCACAAGTCCTTCTTCACATATTCTTAAAAAGGGTATAGCTGCACCTGTGTGGGTAACAAGTGTCAGCAATGGATCATCAAAAGGGAAACCTAAATTCTTTGTAATATTTTTAATTTTCTCCATCCTTTTTGCAAGCATCTCAATTGGCATATCGGTCATAACACCAAATAAAGGCAATGGAATTTCTGCCATAACCTTCCCTTTCCCATACACAACAGCCCCTCCTTGCAGTTCATAAATCCTATTAACAGCACCTACCATATCTATATCATTTTCACCAACAACAATAATATCCGATGTATCCCAGGCGGCACTGCATGCAATTGCCCCGGTACTTAAATGAAATCCCCTTATAAGCCCAACAAAAATTTTCCCTGGGGAATGTCTCCTGTCAATGGCTGCTACCTTTAATATATCCTTGTCTACATCCGATCTGATCTCACCTTTAATCACAGGAACAGACAGTATGAGCTCTTTGGTGACTAAATCTGTCACCTGATCTATTACCCTTACATTAACGCGGGAAGAAGTTTTTTTAACCGATATAGAAAAATCAGAGGTTTTAAGCTTACGTAAAAGATGAATACTGTTCAGGCTACCCTTTGAAAAGGCATGTTTTCTCGGGCTCACCAGAAGATTTCCTCCTCTGGCAATAATCTTACCTTTGCTTATTACATATTCAGCCTTAATGACTCCAGGGCTTGGAATAACAAGCATATCCGCATATTTTCCAGGGGCAATCCCACCGATAATCCCATCCAGTGAAAAATGCTCTGCCACATTGATCGTGGCCATCTGAATAGCATGTACTGGATCAAAACCCAAATCTATAGCCTTTTGCACAACATATTCCATATATCCTTTCTCGATCAAATCCCCTGGTTCTAAGCCGTCAGTAACTAAAATGAGTCTTCTGAAATCAATCCCTGTATCCTTTATTTTGGATATAGAAGCTAGATCGCTCCTAATGCTCCCTTCACGTATCATGACATAGATACCCAATCTCAATCTCTCGAGGACCTCTTCAGTATTTATTGGTTCATGGCAAGAAGATATACCAGAGGCTATATATGCCATAAGTTTTTCTTCCTTTGCCCCTGCAGAGTGACCCTCTAATTGCTTGCCACATTGAAGGGTTTCTTTAAAAATTGGGAGATATTCTTCTGGTTTCTGCAAAACCGTCTGCCAGTATGACTCACCCAGCCCTAAAACATCATCTCGTACAAGTAATTTTCTGAGCGTTTCCTTTGGGATACCCTGCGCCTTCTTGCTTATGGAAACCATAGACGGTGCAGTAGCAAAAATCTTGATAGGTTGATCGCTGAGGGAGGCCAAAAAATCAATGACACCTTCATAACCCATTATGGGAAAGGTCTCCATGGTTTCGGTTATGATAGTTGTTGTACCGCCTGCCATTGTATATTTCAGAGTCTCGCTTGCATTCGATAGCCAGACAAGATGGGTATGGCCATCGATAAGGCCAGGGATAATGGTTTTGCCCTTGACATCTATTACGTTCGTAGTCGGTCCAATAGTATCTTCTGGATTATTTCCTACATAGGCAATCCACTCACCCTTAATAGCCACTGAATAATGATCCAACAATTCACCAGTATAGACATTCAGGAGATTCCCATTGATAAATGCTAAATCGGCCTTTTCCTTGCCCAGTGTAACATTAATTACTTCCTGGGCACCGCCTGAACCCTCTATTGAAAGCAATCCATATCGTGTCATGCAAATCATCTCCTTTTCCGAGTTTACAGTGTATGTCTCTGTTAACAATGTAGAAAACTTTATCTTTTTAAAAAACATTAAACCCAAAAGTAAGTCGCTATATTACTTCCAGTAAAATCAGGCCGTCAAGAAGAAAGAACGGTTGACTAACGTGCAATAATTATCTATACAGTCAGCAAAGAAATTGCGTGAATTTTTGACTATAATAAACAAAATGCCCTTCCTGTGAGAGAGGGCTCTATAAATGGGGAGACAAATGATGGAAAGAAAAAAGATAACTATTTCTGACCTTATGGCTAAAAAGAAAAAGGGTGAAAAAATAACAATGTTGACTGCCTATGATTACCCAACTGCTCAAATGCTGGACAAGGCAGGCATCGAAACTATCTTAGTTGGCGACTCCCTTGGAATGGTAGTTCTTGGATACACCTCCACAGTGCCGGTAACAATGGAAGAAATGATTCATCACACAAAGGCGGTAACCAGGGGTACTACGTATGCCTTTGTGATAGGGGATATGCCGTTCATGTCGTATCAGACAGGTATAGACAAGGCCATTGAAAATGCCGGCCGATTTATCAAAGAGGGTGAATGTGACGCTGTGAAGCTTGAAGGTGGCAGCGAGGTTGCTCCTGTGGTAAAGGCAATTGTTACTGCAGGCATTCCTGTATGTGCACACATTGGCCTTACTCCTCAAACTGCAACCCAGTTAAGCGGTTTTAAGGTCCAGGGAAAGGATGCGGAAAGCGCACGAAATTTGATTAATGCCGCTAAAGATTTAGAAAAGGCTGGAGCCTTTATGGTTGTTATGGAGTGTATTCCAGAAATGCTGGCTTCAAGGATTACTAGGGAGTTAAGCATCCCCACCATAGGAATTGGCGCTGGTAAGGATTGTGATGGTCAGGTTCTTGTGTATCATGACACGGTGGGCCTTTTCGAGCGGTTCACTCCAAAATTTGCAAAGCAGTATATCAAATTAGGCCCAATGATACTTGATGCCCTGAAAGCGTATAAAAACGAGGTAGAAGAAGGGGTATTTCCTGGAGAGGAACATACCTTCAAAATGAGTAGAGAGGAGGCGGAAAAAATATAAACTTTCACGTCAATAATCTTTAATAGTTCAGGCCGTTCAGCAGGTTTAAAGGTTGCCAGCCTTCGTAAGATGTAAACTTTATTCCCCTGTAATTATTGCAAAAAAATTATCACCAATTAATCGTTTGCTCCGCTTCCCCTGAAGCTTGCCGTCAATGCTTTTTTTCATACTATTCACCACTAACCCTGCGAGCGTCAAAAAACAATAGGCTATACGTGGCAAAATATGTATGAATGCATACAATATAGACGAAACATGATTGACTGATTAAATATTGTATAACCTATCATCTCAACAAAATCGGTATATGAACAACAAAACTGCGCCAAAGATATCAAAAAAACAAGAACAGCCCACAACCACCAAAACTACTTATGCCAGGAATTAACGCCCAAAGACATTATTAAATTTTCCATCTTCCGTCACAGGTGTGAACAAACAGTGCACTGGAAAAATTCTAAGGAAATGCACCGTGTCATGCACCACTTTCCCGGAACATTCAGGGCGACTCTGATTGAGCTTTTGGATAGATCCATGAGCCGCCATGAGATCAGGGATTTCCTTAATCGCATGAAAATTGGGCGACGTGCCCATGGAATCGGCACGGCTCAACTGGATCTGGAAGACAATCTGCGCAAGGCTATTGAGAAGAAGGTGCTTGAAGAAAGAAACAATCGATATCATCTGACCCCGGGCGGCAGGGAGATCGCAGAGCACATGCAGAGGGTAATCCCCGCCTTTATGAAGTGGGTGTTCTCCCCTGAGACGGCCTCCCTCTTTTCTCTCGTTGCCCATGTGGTGCTGAGCGTGCTGAAGCTCGGTGTTGGCTTCCTCTCCCGGTCGGCCGGGCTTATCGCCGACGGGATCGACAACGCGGTGGATACCCTCTCATCGCTCCTTGTGTGGCTGGGGATCAAGTATGACAAGGAGAGGCTCGTTTCCGCCTTCATCCTAATCACCATGTTCGTGTCAGTAGGCGGTGTGGCCCTGGCGACCTTTTATAAAATCGTTCACCTGGGGCCTATACAAGAGGGTCTGATTGCCTTTGTGGTATCGGCGATTTGTGGTCTCGTCATGCTTGGCCTTTCCTCCTACCAGTACCTCGTAGGCAAGAAGCGCTCGAACTTCGCCATCATGTGCCAAGCAGTGGACTCGCGCAACCACTTCTTGACCTCCCTTTTGGTATGTGGCGGGATCCTGCTTTCCTTCTTCGCACAGCTTTGGAATGCCCCTTGGCTCTTTTATGCCGATGCGGTAGCCTCAGCGATCATAGGCCTGATGATACTTAGAGGTGCCATTGAACTGGTGCAGGAGATGCTTAAGGAGAGCGAGGAAGGAGCGGAGGTCTCCCACTTTATGAAAAGGACAGAGGAGAGGATCAGAGAGAAGATGCTCCTCAAGTGGCTTGCCGGGCAGCTCCAGTCGGGATCGCTCACCGGAGAGGAGCTTAAGGAGAGATTCACCGCCGATTTCTGCGAGCAGACCCCCAAAATCCTGATTCTTTCCGGAATGGGCTACCGGCCCGAGAGCGGTGAGGACCTCCATCGGTATTTAGAGCTCTTCGTGGAGCAAAGGAAGCTCATAAATGATGAGGGCAGGTACTGGCTCGTAGCCCGATCCTGAATCTATCGGCGTCAAAACTTTCTTAAATATATGGTATACAACAGGAACAGCAGCTTATGCCCGCTCCTTTCGAGAAAGAAGTACATGTCCTAAAAAGGCCACCAAGGCGGGCAGGTTTCCGAAGAAGCCCGCCCAAAACCATTTATTGATTATCCAACTCTTGGTGATTGCACAGTGTGCCTTTGAGATAAGATGACAACAGATTGCACTCGAAAGGGCAAATAGGCCAATAAAATTACTCCCGTATTCCATTGTACTATCTCCTTTGTGTACACTTTTTTCTATTTCAGATTTTTTCAACCTTACACAGCAGCGATTTCAGCCCCGTTGATCCTGTGATGGGATCAAAGGCCTTATGATCGGTCAACACGTTACAGTTACTCTCCTTAAATCCATGACAAAGGTGCACTACTCGTGGATCGATGCGATCTGTCAGGTGGGCCTTGCACCGGATGCTTCCCCTCGGCGAAGAGATCCTTGCGATATCACCCTCGGCGATTTTTTTCTTCGCAGCCGCCTCTGGATTGATCTCCAGGAGGTTTTCCGGAAAGAGCTTTCGAAGCCCGGGTATGTTCCGCATCTCGGAGTGGGTGTACATCTCCAGTTTGGTTCCTGCGATCAGTATCAAGGGGTATTCTTGAGCCAGATCGGGTCGTGACACCGGGCTCTCGGCAGGCTCCCGGTAGGTCGGCAAGGGGTCGTATCCGAGTTTCTTCAACTGCTCCGAGTAGATCTCCACTTTTTTGGAGGGCGTCATAAATCCCTTGGATTCATATTTTTTGTACATATTAGGGTAGTCCTTAAAGATTGCCATCTTGAGCGCCTTTCGTATGATCGTGCCAAAGACACCCTTGAACTTGGTATAGAGAAACGGAGGAACGGGCATAATGATTCCCTCCGGTTGTTCCATCAGCTCCCCGCAGGTGATGCCGAGCGGCGCGAGCACATGATCAATGGCCACCTTTTCGGTTTTCCATGGGAAGTACTCCCCATAGCCCATCGCTCGTCCCAGCTCACAGATGATCTTCCAGTCAGACCACGACTCTCCTAACGGCTCTACCACCTTAGGGCTGAGTGCGATCCGGGAGTGCACGTTCCAGGAGTGGTCTGCATGGGTATCGTAGGTCACAAACCGGGTCCTCTCGAGAAAGGTGCACGCAGGGAGTACGATATCGGCGAGCTCGGCAGTGGGGGTCATAAAGAGGTCTGCTACTACGAGAAAATCGAGTTTTTTCAAGGCTTCCTCCACGACGCTGGTGTTTGCACACGTAAGTCTTGGATTTGAGGCCATTACCACCATGGCCTTGATGGGATAGGGTTTCTCATGGAGAATGGCATCCCACAGAGAGGGGGTGTGGGCAGCGGGCCAGGCCTTTGAGATTTTGGAGTAGAGACACGTATCAATTCCGAGCTTTTTATTCGCCTTTTCCTGTGGGAGCTTTTCAAAGAGCTTGATGTCCTCGAGCCCCATCACGATAGGTATGATAATGATATTTCCTCCCCTTACGTCCAGATTCCCGGTGATCGCCATCAAGATATCGATGGCGCGGATGGCCACCGAGGAGTTGGTGTGTTGATCGAGGGCATTCCTGGGGCTGATGCACGCGGGCTTGATGGTAGCGTACATTCGGGCAATATCTTTAATCGTTTTGGCGGGAACCCAGGTGATCTTGGCTACCTTCTCAGGGGAGTACTGTTTGATATGGTTCTCCAGTTTCTCAAATCCGATGGTCCACTTCTCTACGAACTGCTTATCGTAGAGCCCTTCTTTGATAATGACATGCAATAACCCCAAGGCCAGGGCCCCGTCAGTTCCTGGTCTGAGCTGGGCATGAAAATCGGCCTTTTTTGTATAGGATGTCACCCGGGGATCGACTACGATCAACTTAATACCCCTCGCTCTTGCCTCTTTGATCGCGATCTCCTGAGGTTTGTTGGTGGCCTCGGGATTTCCGCCCCAGATGATTAGACATTTGGTGTGCGCCACGTCAGGCGGCACCAACGCTCCCAGGTCATAGTTGAACCCTAAAAATACCCGTGGAAGATGGCACACATGGCTTGGATTGGTTATGTTCGGTGTGCCGATGAGGTTCGCGAGCCTCGCCAGATACGAACCGAGGATATCGCCGCTGTGATAGTGTCCGTGATGGAAGTCGATCGCCTCGGCACCGTAGCGCTTCTTTATATCTTGAAGTCTGTTCGCGATGGTGGTGAGTGCCTCATCCCAGGAGATCCTCTCCCACCTTTTTTCTCCCCGCGCATCGACTCGCTTCATGGGGTATTTGAGACGGTCAGGCGCGTAGAGAATCTCTTTCATGTGTTTGCCCCGCACGGTGAGCTGGCCCTTGCTCTCTGGGTCTGCGGGATCGCCATCGATGGTAGTCACCTTTTCTCCCCGGATGCTTACCCTCATCTTGCATTGAGAGTGCGCGTCCACATCGCTCACCACGGGGACCACCTCTTTCGCTCCTCCTTTCGCAGCATGGGTAGGATTTATTAGATCTGTAAAGCTCAGTGTTTTTGTGCTCACATATTTTCCTATGGCGAGATTGACGCCCAGTAACGCCGTTGCCTTGAAAAAAATCCTTCTGGAAATGTTATTCATACTACCCTCCCTACATATTTTTGTGTAATCCTTAATGTTTAGTAAAAAAACTGGACTCCTGATATCTATTTACCCAAAGGTAAACAGTGTTGATATCCCTATCCAATATGAGTGCCATTTCATCGAATGTGGAGCCTCTGAACTTCGGCCTCACTATGGTTAGAACGTTACCTCATTTTTAATACCTTCCTCTAAAGAGGTCACGATTTCGGGCGAGTATTCTGCCTTTGAATACGTACCCTTCATGTCTTTTCTTTTTGGTAAATCTTTTGTGAGATACACAGGCGCCACAATCATGGAGATTGCTACGAGAACTATCCCAGTAATAGCGAGCGGCTTTGGTCCAAATCGAAGGTGCTTTCTGAAGCTCACCCTGGCCCAGCTCCAGTGGAGTACGAGGTGAGCAAAAATAAGAATAATCATTGAAAGGGACAAGACCCAGTGCAGGTCTGCTAGCTCCTTCCGCGGAACTCCTAAAACTGTATACCCCCTTAAATCGACCGGAAACTCATGAAGCACGATTCCGGTAAAAACGACTGCGATAAACCAGATGAAAATAAGTATGTCTATCCAGAAGTTTATGGATTTCTTTTTCATACTGCTATTCTCCCTTCTTTTTAAATAAGACAATTCGACCACGCTTTTCCGTGTAGGCAAATCCTACCTGTTCGACTTTCTTAAGTAACTCCCCTTCAGATCCCCTGGTTTTTTCAAAGGAGAGAATTCCTCCGGGCTTTACGACTCGGTGGAGTTCGAAGATCACACTTTCAAGTCCGCCGGCGATGGAGCGAAGGCCAAAAAGAAACGCAAGGTCAACACTTCCACCTGGTAGCCCGGTATTCGATGCATTGATACACAGAGGTGTAACGTTTGTTAACACCGCTTTCTCGACTTTTTTCTTCACCCTGGCTACTGCACGTGGATGGACATCGACTGCATACACATGGCCCTCATCTCCCACTATCCTTGCCGCGGGGATGGTAAAGAAGCCCGGTCCGCACCCCACCTCAACTACTTTTTGGCCTTTCTTGAGCCCGGCTACATGTAAAAGTTTGTACGGATTTCTTACCAGTGCAAGAATGGGGTTATCATGCATCAGGCGAATCGTCCAATAGGCGATGTTTGATGTCTCAAGATTCAATCGATATTTTCTTCTATTTCTTCTGCTACACATCTTCTTTTCCCTCCTTCATTTTACTCAATTCGATCCATACGGAGTGGTTGACAAGGCCAAAAACCTTTAAGCTTTGCGCGAGGCTCACCCCTAACAGGCTTCCGCTGGCTTGCAAATCATCGGTATCCCACAATAGCCGCAGAGCGAAACATCCAGGGATTGATGTATGCCTCGAAACTGTAGCAGCACGCAGCCCTTGATGGGCAGTATTTTTCCGAATCTCGCGTACCAACATGGTTAATTCGTTTTCGGTAGTTTTCTCTTTACCCGTCGCCGATTGCACCTTGATCGTTTCCAACCACCTCATGATTTGTATCTCCTTTCCCCTGTTTGCCGTATTAAACAGCATAGAACATGCCAAAATATATTATTCAGTAAAATCAAATAATTATAATCTACTTAGGCGTTAAAGTATCCTATAGTACGTTTTTTAAATTGACTATGGTACATTTTAGACATAAAGTGTCCTATAGGACGAATAAATTGGCAAACAGGGTGAACCATGCAAATTGACGAGAATGAATTCTTTCGAGAGGCCACACTCCGCATCTGCGGAAGCCTCGATGTTGAAACGTTTCTCTACGAGAGCTTTCTGTATCTCAAGGACTATCTCCCTGCAGATAGCGTGTTTTTAACCCATTATCGCCCAGAGAGGAGTGAGCACACTGCCCTTGCCAGGGCATCAACCGAAGGGAGTTCATTACTTAACCTCACTGTCACTATTCCACCTGACATACGCACGTACGTGGTGCGTCCCGATAAGGAGACCCCTGTCGTTGACAGGGCAGAGATGCATCCTACGGCCAGACCCTGGATATCCAAGGGCCTGCTGGAAAAAGACGCTTCGCTTCTGGTACTCCGCCTTATTGTCGATGGGGATATCGTAGGAGGAGTGACCTTTATTGCAAAACAGAGCGGCGCCTTCACCCGGGAACACGCCGGCCTGGTATCACTGCTCAGAGAGCCTTTTGCCATAGCCCTGTCTAACAGCGTCAGGTATCAGGAGCTGCTCGAACTCAAGGAACTCCTTGCAGAGGATAACCGTTTCCTTCACAGCGAGTTGCGACAGATTGCAGGAGAGGAGATCATCGGGGCTGATTTCGGACTGCGTGGCGTGATGGACATGGTGCGACAAGTTGCACCACTTTCAAGTCCGGTAATGCTTTCAGGAAAAACAGGCACAGGCAAAGAGGTCATCGCCGGCGCAATCCATAATCTGTCCACGAGAAAGGACGCCCCATTCATCGTGGTCAATTGTGGGGCCATCCCTGAGAACCTCGTGGATAGCGAACTGTTTGGGCATGAAAAAGGTGCCTTTACCGGCGCACTATCCCGGAAGCGCGGGCGCTTCGAACGAGCCGATGGCGGCACAATCTTTTTAGACGAGGTAGCTGAACTCCAGCCCGAGGCGCAGGTGAGGCTTTTGCGAGTTCTGCAGGAAAAGGAGATCGAGAGGGTGGGAGGAACCAAACCGATAAAGGTGGATATCAGAGTGATTGCCGCAACGCACCGTGATCTTGAGGCCATGATAACTGAGGGGAAGTTCCGGGATGACCTCTACTTTCGCCTCAATGTCTTCCCGATTGCCATACCTCCTTTACAAGAAAGGAAAGGAGATATTCCATCCCTTGTCCATTACTTCATCCAGAAGAAATCACGGGAGATAGGCACGATGGAAATGCCATCCCTCGCTCAGGGAGCACTTGAGAGGCTCATGGCCTACCCCTGGCCTGGCAACGTACGGGAGCTGGAGAACACGGTTGAGAGGGCACTGATTTTGAGCAAAGGCGAGCCCCTTTCCTTTAACGACTTTCAGACTCCGTTACAACCCAAACGTAGCTATGAGCAAGAGACGGAGATCATGTCTCATCCTGATAATCACAATCGAGATTCATTGGCACTGGACGCAATTACGTCCGGACACATACGCCGGGTTCTGGATATGACGAGCGGCAGAGTTGGAGGGAAACAGGGAGCAGCCTCCCTATTAAATATCAACCCCTCAACACTCCGAAAAAAAATGAGGAAACTGGGAATTCCTTTTGGCCGCAAGGCTAGGAAGGGATACAAAAAGTAAATGTTCAGAGCTTGACTTTATGGCCGTTCTGCATCGTATCCATAAAGAATAATCCAAGAAGGATAATCTACTATGAAATCAAAGAATTCAGGCATATGGTTTGTTTAATAAAATCAGATAGAAACAAGTTGTGCCTTTTGGCAAGCAGGCTAAATCCCAATATCACAAGTATGACTTTGATTTTTTGCATAGGGAAAGATGGAGTTATGATTAGATGAGGTAATCGATAGTTTTGAGGTGGACAGCTTATATACAGTATATAGGCATACAAAAGGATTGAATGGATTAGGCAAAGTGCACATGCCATACCACGTTCAACTTAGCAAACGATATGCCTATACCCTCAGTCATACCTACTTTTTAGGCGTCTTAAATATGAAAGGATGATTAGCGGCCCGCATATAACCAGTACCCAAGAAAAGCGTATAGTCATAGAGCGACCAACTTGAAACCATTTGCCCGCGTCGAATCCTTACCGACCAATAGTATTCGACGTCAGGTTTCAAAGACTCCTCAATTGTATGCTTCGGTTCTGTGAGCCCCTCGCGATAATAGACCTCTCGCCCTACCGCTCGCTTCGTTCCTTTCCAGAAATCTTCTTCTTTAATCCCCTCGTAAATGACAAAATCATAGGCGACATCAGGCTCTTGAGAGGGTTCCCACTGGAACGTGGGTTTTAGACTCTCAACAACTTTTGGATAATTCGGATTACCCACTTCAGGGTAAATTGGCTTTAAGACCTTAAAACTCGTACAGCCGGTCAGCATCAATAGAAGTATTGTCAATAATATCCATATCCTTGCTTTCATCGCTCTTTCTCCATCTCAAAAAGATTCTTAGTAATCTCTTCTTTAATTTCGGGAAATTGTCTCTTAAACGCTTTTATGGCGAGGCCATATTCATCCTCGATAAACTTGATATATCTGCCACCCCTAAAAACAAGTGTTAATGTTCCAATGTAACTCACCTTTCCTTTAGGAACGGCAAAGTGCGCAAAGACACGCCCGCGCGATATCCCCCAATGCCGCCATTCAAATGCTGCAATCGTATAGCCCCCTGGCCGAAGATGCCAAGTGAAAAAACCGTCATCTTTCAAAGGGCAATACACTGCTTTCGAGGTACCATCTGGCAAAACCAGAACACCAAATGTGCTCTCGCCAAACGCGGATGTGAAATTCTCTGTTTTCTCTCCGGATATTACTTTGACCCGCCCAAAGACCACGCCCTCATTTTGAGGAACTGATTCTCCCTTGGATAGGTCAATCGGGGCTGAAGCGCAACCTCCGCTCAACAGAAGCGCAACCATGAAAAGAATTGCGATTTTCTTCATTTTATGATCCCTTCCTATTGCATCCAAGAATGGTGGATACGCCCGCACTTTCCCCACCTGCCAGCAGTGTGATTTCCCATGCTTACAGGTGCCATGGTGAAGTATCAACTGCTGAAAGACGAGAAAAGAAACAACAAAAATGCTCAGTAAAGGCCGCTCGCTCTCCCCACGAGCACTCCTGGTCAAGCCCTTATCGTGCCTTGAAATGGAAAACCTCCAATCAGGTAATCGTAACCCTCATTAAGGCTCTATTTAAGGAATTTCAAATGCCCTATTTTTTTAAATCTTTTCACGCGCTGTTTAGCAAAATTAGTTATTTTGTTTCGCATCAAGCCGTCAATTTGAAACTACTTCGAATTTGCTGTTGTAAACTACCGTTTTGTCAATTAGCCTATCTCGCCATGTTTGTTGTGTTTGATGGGTTTCGGTCTTCTAAAAGGATTAAGCTTGCAATAAAACAGTCATTGTCCTGTCAGGAGCACAGCATGCACATTTTGAGGGATTTCTCCACAAGGCAACCTCCGGATAGAGGTTACATGATTAGGAGAAGGCTCCTTAGCCAATAGAAATTGTATTTGAACTCATGACTTAGTAAGATCAAGATATCATCTAACCCATTAATCCATTCTTATCTTTCTCTGCCTTTGCTCTTTGACAATGTGATTCAAGAAAGTCTCCTTACCAATGAAAGCCCACTAAAATTCCAAAATGTCCCCCACCTGCATCAGCAGTAACACCGAAAATAGTCACATCAGCGGTTGAGTACTTTCCCTCGAGGCCAATGTTGAAGTGCTTGCCTAGTGTCCAGTATACACCTCCCCCAATCCAGATACCGGCAGCACTATCATCATCAGAAAGTACGGGTCCGCTGAACTCACCAGTGATAAAAGATATTCCTCCACCGATGAAAGGGCGTACTCGAGGGAAAACATCCCATATCTTTCGGACCCCTACATTAAGCTCAGAGGTTTTGCTTTCAAATCTGTCACCCAAATAGGTGCCTTCACCTGAGCCACTTAAAAAATCAATAGCAATGCTCACTGGCCAGCCGACCTGTTTAAAATCAACTTCTACACCAAATTCATCTTGCTCTTCTGTGGGCTCCCATTCATATTCATCGAGTGCCTTGGC
>Ga0180437_10008678_pt1 | contig 12836 bp, 11 predicted proteins | sample SS_ome_4_FD_132410 | JGI IMG/M metagenome (GOLD analysis project Ga0180437, IMG submission 132410) | Hypersaline lake sediment archaeal communities from the Salton Sea, California, USA - SS_3_D_1 metaG | ecosystem: Environmental > Aquatic > Non-marine Saline and Alkaline > Hypersaline >...
CGCCCAACGTGCCCTCAGATCCTATGAATAGATGGGTCAGATCAAAGCCGGATGAACTCTTGGGAACTGTGGTGCCCGTCCTGAGCACGCGACCATCGGCCAGCACCACCTCCAGGCCCATCACCCAATCCTTGGTGCCGCCATACTTGACCGCTCGCTCGCCGCTAGCGTTGGTGGCTACTGTTCCGCCAATGGACGCCAACGGGCCGCTGCTCGGGTCGGGGGGGTAGAAGTGAGTCGGCGCCAGGGCGGCATTCAGATTGTTGAGGATCACCCCGGGCTCGACCACCACGTACCCATCGTCGCGATTGATCTCTTTGATCTCGTTCATTTGCGACAGGTCCAGGATGATGCCGCCCCGGGGAGCGAGAGCCGCTCCCGTGACGCTCGTGCCAGAGCCTCTGGCCGTAACTGGTATCTTTTCTTCGTTGGCCAAGGCCAGGATCTTGGACACCTGGTCTGTCGAGAAGGCGAATACTATGGCCTCCGGTACTCCCACGTGGACTGACATGTCGCGCGAGTAACACATCAGCTCTACGGGATCAGCCCTTACGTGGTCCTCTCCTGCAATGGCCTTCAGTTTCTCAAGATATTCCACTTATCACGCCTCCCATAACCCAGCAACGGATCACACGGCCAGGAAGCCACCATCCACATACAGCGACTGGCCGGTAATGAAGCTGGCTGCATCTGAGGCCAAGAACAAAACCGCCCCCACGATCTCGTCGGGTTCAGCAACCCGGCCTCGGGGGACGGCTCTCAAGTACTTCTCCGCACGAACCTCATCGTCCCAGATGGGTCGGCTGAACTCCGTCCGGGTCAATCCAGGTCCGACCGCGTTGACGTTGATGCTGTGGCGCGCCCACTCGGCAGCCATGCACATCGTCAACATCTTGAGGGCCGCCTTGCTGGCGTGGTAGACTCCCATGCCCACCCCGCCGCGTTCGGACCCCACGCTTGTCACATTGACTATTCTCCCACCGCCCTGATCGATCATCCTCTTGGCGACAGCGCGGCTCAACAGGAATGCCCCCTTGCAGTTGATCTGGAAGACTCTGTCCCACATCGCTTCCTTGAGATGCAAGAGAGGTGACACGTAGCTTGTGGCAGCGTTGTTAACCAGAATATCCACCTTGCCGAACTCGTTGACGGTGGTCTGGACCAGTCTCTCGATCTGCTCGCTCGAGCTAAGATCCACTCCCACCGGCAACCCTCTGCCGCCAGCCTCGCGGATCTCTTCGACCACAGCCTGTATCTGAGCCACGGTACGGCCGGCGACAACCACGTTCGACCCCGCCCGGGCAAACCCGAGAGCGATGGCCTTGCCAATGCCTCTCCCACCGCCCGTGACGATAGCTACTCTGCCCTCCAGGCCGCACTGCATAACCGCGCTCGCTTCTCCCTCAAGGATCCTGTGGCTGCGCGCCAACGCCCAGAAACACGCATAACTATCACAGTCACAACAGGAACGCCGGTCGATGTACTCAGCCCGTCATCAACCACCGCCTGCGGCTGCTTCTACCCGATGTACCGCTCTCTCAGCACGCGGTGCACGATCTTGCCCGTGGCCGTCCTGGGCATATCCTCAGGCTTGATGATGTCTACACTCTTGGGCCTGCGGTAGCCAGCGAGCTTGCCCCGGGTGAACTCCTTGATCTCCTCTTCACTGGGTGGGTTGTCCGGATCCTTGGGAACCACCACGGCTTTGACCGCCTCGCCCCACTTCTCGTCAGGGACGCCGATTACGGCCACGTCTAACACGGCCGGGTGAGAGGCCACAACCGATTCCACGTCGGAGGGATAGACCTTCTCACCGCCGGTGATGATCATGTTGTCCTTCCGGTCGACGATGTAGTAGTACCCCTCGTCGTCCATCTTGGCCATGTCTCCAGCGCTGAAGTACTCCCCGCGGAAAGAGCTCGCGGTCTTCTCGGGCATCTTCCAGTATTCATCGAACATCATGGGACCGCGAGAGTACAGCTCGCCCACTTCTCCTAGTGGAACGGGGCTCCCATTCTCATCCAGCAGCTTGACCCTGTCGGTGCCAACGCACTCCTTGCCGATGGACCCCAGCTTCGTGAGCTGATCGCGCGGTCGAAGTAGCGTCACCAGGCCGGCCTCGGTGGATCCATACGCCTCGAAGAGCTTGGCATTGGGGAATGTCTCCATGATTCCCAGCTTGGTCTCCTTCCGGGCCGGGGCCGAGGAGATGAGCAACTGTCTTATTGGGGTCAGATCGTACTTCTGCTTCACCTCTTCGGGCAGGTTCAGCATCATGATATAGTGAGTAGGTACCAGCGAAGTGAAGGTCACTTTCTCCTTCGCGATGATCCCCATCAACTCTTCGGGGTCGTAGTTTCTGGCCCGGTGGATGTAGACACCTCCTCCAACATAGGAGAAGACAAAGGAGTAGAACGTCGAGTTGACGTGACACAGTGGCATCACGATCATGCCTATGTCATCAGACGTGAAGCTGTGCTCGACCTCGTTGATGAGGTAAAAAGCGGTGTAAGACTCGTGGGAGCGAATGACGCCCTTGGGACGGCCCGTCGTACCTGAGGTGTAGAGATGAATCCACGTATCCCTGGGTTTGACCGTCACTTCGGGTTGCTGCGATGAGGCGGCGGCCTTAATCTTCTCGTAGTTCACATAGCCAGCGGGCGTCTTACTCTCCTCGCCCACGAAGATGAACTTGTCAGCATCGACCCTCTCGAAACCCCCCTGGACCAGTTTCACCTCATCGAGGAACTCCTCGCTACAGATGAAAGCCCTAGACTCGGAGTCGTTGACCACGTATTCGATCTCGGACCCCACCCATCGAAAGTTGATGGGAACGACGACCACACCAACCTTGGCGGCGGCCAGGTAGATCTCCATGTACTCCACCACGTTGTACAGCAACACCGAGATCCTATCGCCCTGGCGAAGACCCATGTCGAGCCAAGCATTGGCGAGGCGGCAGCCGTTCTCATCATACTGCTTGAAAGATTGCTCGCTGAAGCCATCCTTGACCGCCAGCCCTTTCACTGCCATCTTGTCGCCAAACTTGTCAGCGTTGACCCGCATGATCTCACCGACATTCAACCAAGTCGCCATCGTGCCCTCCTTCGCTTACGTTCGAGTTTCTCGCCCCTGCCTCGCCGCAGAGACATTATAGCACAGCGTGCGCATGCCGTCAAGTATTGGTGGGTTTAGGCTAGTGGTCCAATCACACTGTGGGGGTCTCCAGATTGCCAGATGCCATCGTTAGTCACGCCCCTAGAACAAGGGTAGGGTGGTGCTTTGCTTCAGCTACCGCTGAGACCGTTTGTCGAGCAGAGTCGACACCAGCGCGCTGCGTAGCGTATGGGAAACCCGAACAGCGAGAAGAGGGAAGTTCACACCCCGTATTGGGGTGTGAACCACCCAGTGCCCCTAGCAACACTCGCCAGTCCCTAGGGGCCAGCATTCGCCCTACCTGACTATCCGGCCACGTATCTCTAGCAAGCCCTACTGCTCCAGAGGCTTGCCCAGGACCTCGGCCATGAACTCGTCGTTCACGATCCCGGCTTCGTCAAGCAACTGACGGTACCTGATGAAGTCTATGGTGTCCTTGCCGGTGATCTTCTTGGTATTGAAGGCGTGGAAGCCCAAGAAGGCCTCACTCGACATGTTGGTCGCCAGCCAGTGACGATAGTACAGCTTGCCCTGATCCCAGAAGAACTTCTTCTTGGCCCTGATGGAGTCGATCGATATCTGGAGGCAGTTGGGGAACAGGTTGGTGAAAGTCCAGAGCATGCTGTTCACTTCTTTGTCGAGAAGCTCGAAATCGGTGGGGGTGTTCTTGACGAATTCCCTGGCAGCCTTGGCCTCGTCACCGGTCTTGTTCTCCCCGTAGACGATGGCCCCATCCTGCACGTAGTCGTCGGTGATAACCAGTGGGTTCCTGACCCAGTTACCTTTCTCGTCCTTGAGCACCGGGACGACCTTGCTCAGATATCCCTTGCGGAACATCTTGTAGGCGCTCCACATCTCGCAGGAGATGCAGTTCCACATGGCGTCCTCTATGCCCAGGAACCAAGGCAAGAAATCCGACGAGCCACCGACGGGAGCGGAACCATGCCGTGGGCCGGCCTGCCCGTAGATCGCCATATCTGAAGAGACGGCCAGGTCGCAAGCGCCGCCGATCTCCTGACCGCCAGCGACCCTCATACCGTTGACACGGGATATGACCGGCTTCTTGCAGTCGAGGATGGAGTCCACCATCCCGTTGAAGAGATCCATGTACAGGGCATACTCTGTGGGCCGGCCGCTGTAGTACTCGGCGTACTCCTTTGTGTTACCGCCGGTGCACCACGCTCTGTCGCCCACACCGCTGAAGACCACCGCGACCACGCTCCTGTCGGCGGAGGCGTTGGTCATGCCGGAGATCACTCCCTTCACCATCTCCGTGGTGTAGGAGTTATACTGACGAGGGTTGTTGAGCCAGATCCACGCGCTGTAGAGACCCTCGACTGGGTTTCCTTTGGGATCTGTGATGGGCCTCTTCTCGTAAACCACACACGGGGGGTCATCCATACTGCCGAAATACTCATCCCCCCATAGTGCATGGTCCTTGATCTCGTGTTCCCTGGGTAGCCACTCCAGTGCCATCTGCTTCTCTCCTTTCACTTGTCTCTATGATGTGATTGTGCCCCTTAGGGCGGACTGAGGGCCATGCGCTGACTTCAAGGAGGTACGCAACCCAAACGCCGGTCGGCAGGAAGTATGTCAATTGTAATATATGGCGCTCAATCGACGCCACATGTGCATTATAACACACATCCGCAACCGTGTCAAGGTCGGGCTTGCTGACGAGCGCTATCTGCCCTTGAAAACTGGCTTCCGCTTCTCCAGGAAAGCCGAGGTTCCCTCTTGATAGTCCTCGGTAGCGGAAAGCGCGCCGAATTCCATGGACTCAATGGAGAGTCCCCTCTCCAGATCCACCTCTAGACCCAGGTTGATGGCCTCCTTGCAAGCCGCCATGGTCAGCGGCGACTTCGTGGCCAGCTTCTTGGCCAGGGCCTTGGCTTCGTCCATCAGCTTGTCGAGAGGGACAACCATCTGCACCAGCCCGATGCGCATCGCTTCCTGAGCATCGATCATGTCCCCGGTGAAGATCATCAACTTCGCCATTCCCTTGCCCACCAGGCGCGACAGACGCTGCGTGCCCCCATAGCCGGGACTGATCCCCAGGCCGATCTCGGGCTGCCCTAGCCTGGCTGTCTCAGAAGCGAGACGGATATCGCAGGCCATGGCCAGCTCCAGCCCCCCTCCGAGTGCGAACCCGTTGATGGCCGCGATGATCGGCTTCCGCAGGCTCTCCACCTTAAGTGTCATCGCTTGCCCGCGTCGGGAGTTGGCGATGGCCTCGTGCGGCCCCTTCAACGCCTGCAACATCCCGATGTCCGCACCGGATACAAAGGCCTTGTCTCCCGCACCGGTGATGACGATAGCACGCACCTCATCATCTGCTGCCAATTCATCCATAGCAGAGCTCAGTTCGGCCACCACATCGTCGTTGAGAGCGTTGTACTTGTCAGGGCGGTTGATGGTCAGCACTGCGAAGTTGTCTTCGCGATCTATCAGTAGATTCTTGTAGGCCATAGACTACACCTCCTCGAAGAGACTCGATCAGATGTGGCCGGACACAGCAGTCCCTGTCCGTGGTGTGTCCGGCACCCATGTCACTATGCAAACGACTTCACGCAGCTCGCCGTTAGGTCGGCAGCGTGCGGCGCAAGAGTCACTTGTACTCGCCGTAGAAGCCTCTGCCCGACTTGCGGCCCAGTATGCCTGCCGAAACCATGCGCTTCAGAAGGACGGGAGCGGCGTACGCCTGATCCTTGAACTCATTGAACATGTTGTCCGCGATGAACAAGGTCGTATCGTTGCCCAGGATGTCGAGGAGGCGGAAAGGCCCCATCGGGTGGTTCAGACCGAGCTCAATCGCCGTATCTATGTCCTCAATGCTCGCCAAACCCGACTCGTACAGGCGGATTGCATGCAGCAGATACGGGATCAGCAACCTGTTCACGATGAAGCCTGGCGTGTCTTTGGCCACGACCACCGTCTTGCCCAGCGATTCCGAGAACTCCCTGAGTTCCCCAAGCGTCTCCTCACTGGTCATTATCGTGCTGACTATCTCCACCAGACGCATCACAGGCACTGGGTTGAAGAAGTGCAGGCCAGCCACCTTCTCCATGCGGTTGGTGCTCGCTGCCATCTCGATGATGGTCATGGAGGACGTGTTGCTGGTCAGCAGCGCGTGCGGCGGACACACCTCATCCAGCTGCTTGAATACCTTCTTCTTTATGTCCAGGTTCTCGATGATCGCCTCCACGACCAAATCACAGTCTTTGAATTCGCCTATGTCGGTCGTGCCCTTGATGCGGCCCATGACCTCATCCTTCTGCGTGGCTGTGATCTTCTCCTTCTGCACCGCCCTGCTCAGAAAATGGTCGACTGTGCCGATGCCCTTGTTGACAAGTTCCTCGTTGATCTCCGAAACCACCACCTCGTAGCCAGATTGAGCACAGATCTGGACGATACCCGCACCCATAATCCCGGCACCAACGACTCCTACCTTCTTGACCTTCATTGCCGAAACCTCCTCTACGGTTTCACTAACGCCTCTTGCTTATCGGTCAGACAGAAGAGGTTCTACGACCCCCTCTGAGTCCAACTTGGTGGGTTCTTCCCTCAAGATACCGACGGCTGCGTCTGTAAGCGCCACTCGATAGGCCAGCAACCGGCCACCGTGAGCAAGCAAAGCATCCCGGATCGGGCCCTGCAGTTCCTCTATCGTGCTGTAGATCGTCTCGGCGATCTCTGACTTGTCGCGAGCCTCTAGAAGCCCTCCAACCTTCCGCGCCTGAAAGACGTGACTGGTCCAATCCAGAGACTCATTCTCACTGGTGAAGCGGACGTGAATTCGCAGTAGATACCTCTCCAGCTCGATATCCAGGCCCGTCTCCTCCCACGCCTCGCGCAGCGCCCCGCACTCGAACGACTCACCAGGGTTGAGCCCGCCACTCGGAGCACGAAAAATAGGTCTTCTGAACATGGGCTTTCTGATCAAGGCCAGATGATCATCGTTGAAGATGAACAAGGTGATATCGTGAGCGCGGCCATGTTTCTGGGTGGACCTCACAAAGGACAGTTCCCGATCCCCTATCTCGTGCTCCAGATGCATGACCTGCGGCTCGCCGAGCCGGGTTTCTATCTCTTCCACCTGTTTCGCGTCAACGTACATCTTCACATCTCAACTACGCGACCGCGAACACCCCCGTTCCGGCCATCAGAGGCCAGTCCTACACGTCGGGTTGCAGCGCGGCGACCAAATCCTCGTGGATCTTCCCATTGGTAGCCACGATGTCACTGTCAAACGGGCTCCATGAGTCCGTCGAGAGTCCTGAGATACGGCCGCCTCCCTCCTGTACCAGCACACCACCAGCAGCTATGTCCCACGGCTCAACGTGAGCCTCCCAGTGGCCATCCGTCCGTCCCGCCGCCACATAGGCCAGGTCCAGCGCCAAGGAGCCGCTGCGCCTCACGCCCTGTATCTTGTTGATCACCCTGCCCAAGCGCGCCACATTGCTGTCGCCAATGCTGGCCCGCTTGTAGGGAAAACCTGTAGACAGCAGGGAGGAAATCAAACCATCCGTATCGGAGACCGAGATGGGCACTCCGTTGAGGGTCGCACCCCCACCTTTCGTGGCGTAGAAGAGTTCATCCCTCAGAGGGTCATACACACAGCCCAGAACGCCTTCCCCCCCGTGCACCAAGGCCACTGAGACGCAGAACGTCGGATGACCGTGAACGTAGTTCGTTGTGCCATCCAACGGATCTATCAGCCAGACGTAGTCGGCCTGCCGCGCCGTCTTCCCGTCCCATCGCTCTTCGCCCAACACAGTATGCTCTGGGAATTGGCCAGCAATGGCCTCCTCGATCAGCTTTTGCAGGGCGAGGTCCACATCGGTGACGAGATCTACGTCGCCCTTCTTGGTGATCTGGAGCGCGCCCTCCCATCGCTCCAAGCTCACCTTCCCTGCCTCCTTGCAGAGCGAAATCACAAAATCTTCGGCAGGAATGCTCCCTGTCGTCACTGTCATGAAAGACTACCGGTCCTTCCAGACCGGCTTCCTCTTCTCCATGAAAGCTTGCAGTCCCTCCACTGCATCATCCGTCTTCATCAACTGATTGAGGTAGAGTTCCTCAGAGAGGCCCAGCGCTTTCTGGAAGCCTAGAGTCAATCCCTGTAACGTGGCTCGCTTGGTCAACCGCAGCACGATACCGCTCAGTGCGGTCAGTTTGCCGACGAAGCCAGCTACCTCCTTTTCAAAGGAATCGACCGGGACCACCTTGTTCACTATTCCCAGCCGCTCAGCCTCCCGGGCATCGATGACGGAACCGGTAAGGAGGAGCTCCATAGCCTTCATATGCGGCATCAACCGCGGGAATGTGACCACCGCTACCGGCGGATACACCCCCACCTGGATCTCCGGCTGCCCGAAAGTGGACTTCTCCGAAGCGATGACCATATCACAGAAAGTGACGAGTTCACAGCCACCGCCCAGGGCTGCCCCGTTCACCGCGGCGACGGTGGGAACATCGAGGGACCACATCAGGCGGAATATACGATGAAAGACCTCCACCATCTCGTCCACCTTGTCCACTGTGTGGTCCCTTACGTCCACACCAGCGCAGAACGCCTTGCCTGTGGCACCAAACAGCACCACCTTGGTATCTTCGTCGCCTTCCAGGCTCTCCAGGGCAGCATTGATCTCCCTCATGGTGGAGATATCCATGATGTTCACTGGAGGATGATTGAGCGTGATTCTGGCGATGCCGCCTTCTCGCTCAAAAAGGATCTGTTCGAACTCGCTGGTCATGCTGCCCCCACTAGATATACTGCCCGCCGTCCACGGTAATCACTTCGCCCGTAACATGGCGAGCCTTCTCACTGCACAGGAAACTCACTACCCAGGCCACTTCCTCCGGTTGTCCGAGTCTGCCGAGCACTATCTCGCCCAAGGCCATCTCCTCTACCTTTTCGCGAGCAGGGTTTTTCCGGAGCATCTCGGTGAGAATGAGCCCAGGGCCCACAGCGTTGACGTTCACGCTATACTTGCCCAGCTCCCTGGCCATCGCCTTGGTCAGGCCAATGATGCCTGCTTTCGAGGCTGAGTAGTTGGTTTGGCCGAATTTACCGCGCAGTCCATTGATGGAGGTGATATTGACGATCTTGCCCGACTGCTGCTCTCGGAAAATGGGTGTGACCGCCCGAGCGAAGTTGAAGTATCCCTTCAAGTTCACCCCAAGGACTCTATCCCACTGCTCCTCCGTCATCTTCCAGATGACACCATCCCAATTCATGCCAGCGTTGCAGACCAGGATGTCCACCCCGCCGAACTCCTCCACCACCTTGTCCACCATCTCTTGAGCAGCAGCGAAGTCCGACACATCGATCTGGTAGGCCATCGCCTTATGACCCATCTCCTCGATTCGGCGGGCGACCTCCTTGGCCTCCTCGGGGTGGCTGCGGTATGTCAGCGCCACGTTGGCCCCTTCCTCTGCGAGATCCAACGAGATTGCTGTCCCAATGCCCAAACTGCCGCCTGTAACGATAGCGTTCTTACCTTCCACTAGACCCATTTGGTGTCATGCTCCTTTCGTGTTGATTGTTTTCACTCTCTCTCACCGCCCGGATGGGGCCTCCAGTACACCATACCTGCCTTGCAATCTGCCGCTTGTCTCAGTCTTCATCTTCTTTCCCGCCGCCCCGAGGCCAGTAACAGGGGTGACGTCCGCCAGCGGGATGAGGAAAGTCACCGCGCAACGAGGAGAAAGATCTCAATCTCGCGCCGCACCCCTCAGTCAGACATCGAGCGTGGATCATCTTCCCACGCTGGACGGGTTGCGAAGTCGCCGGGATGTGGCTCGCCAGTTCTACCGAAGAAACTGGCGTGCACCGGCGCGATGTGGGAGATTCCGCTACGAGGACGTGGGGCTGGGTGGGGATCCGGGGCCACAAGGGGATGGTTTCGGGTAGCTCTCCGACGTCTGACGCGAGCGTCCCAAGCCAAGGACGGGATACAGCAAAGGGTGACCTAGACTCCTCGACGGCATGCAGTTCCGTCATCCCTCCTTAACGGTCCCTCCGAAGTCCCCAGTCTTCCCAAGGCATCGCACCCGACCACTGGCCAGCTGCGAGACGACGCCCCTATTATAGCCCGCGAGGAAAAGCATGTCAATGATCGGACGGACCTATGCTAAGACGATGAAGCTTTATGTCGATGAACCACGTGCCCGACCTAGCTTGGCCAATCTCATCCAGCATGATGAATGGCTAGATCGGGCCTGTCCGTCGAACCCGGAGGACGGTCTACTGCGCGCTGGAACTCAACCTCAGTCTGCGCAGTACCAGTATCACTGCGACCAGGGCCACGCCTCCCAGCATTGCTTCCAGGGGGCCGAACCCAGTAGGGGCCATCTCGCCCCCACCCTCAGGCGTTGCCGTCGGAGTGGTGCCTGCGGGTGAAGGGGTCGCCCCCTCAGGACCGGGAGAGCCGTCCTGGATAACCCTCGTGGGTGTGGCTCCCGCTTCCGCCGATGTTGGCGTGGCCTCCACAGCAGTGGGGCTGGTGGCCGTGGGCGCCACCGTTGCCTCGGGCGTGAGAGTCGCTTCGGCCACTACGGTTGGCGATGGGGTAGGCGCCAGGAACCTGGTATACACCACCAATCCTGCAATGGCCACCAAGCCTATCATCAGCAATCCCACCAAGCCCAAGACCACCGCAAGAAAAAGCCTATTCTGTCCTCCACTGGGAACCGCCATCTTCTCCCTCCATTCCGACACACAACTGGAACTGCGTCTTTGTCAACCAAGTACCGGTCGGTCGCGCCTCAGAGCCTTGCCCGGCCAAACGCCTGATGGCCTTGCGCCGGCGAATGAGGCCGCTTCGACCAGGTCACCTATCCAAACAACTCCACATTCGCTTGGGCTACGAAGACCTCCTCACCGCTTGCCAACCGCATCTCAACCCCTTCAGCCTTACCGCCAGAGAGCAGCGTGCCGGGATACGAAGGAAAGCCAGTGACTGTCCCCGTCTCGCCCATGTGCGGTCCGCGCACTATTCTCACTCGTGAGCCAGCTTCCAGAAGGAATTCAGGACGCGCCTCAAGTTCAGCATCCCCTCCAGCATACGAGGCGTAGATCACAATCTCCGGGCGCGCCACTCCACCCCTCCCTTCCATCGCGCCTCGTATCGAGGCCTCCTGGCCCTCATACGCCGTCAGCAGATCGAAGACCGGCGCTGAGATTGGCAACAAGCCCATCCCCTCCGTCACCACCACCGGGTACTGCAGCGACTCCACCACTGACATAAGCCTCGCGTCCAAGCTGCCTACCACCATACCCTGCACTTCCACTTCCTCAGCTCGATGCAGGATTTCGTCATCGACACTTGAGGGCACTACAAGTACGGTGCCCCGACAACTCATGTCAATGGCCTCGGGATAGAGTGGCTCCGCCGGGTCATCGATCATCAGCTTGAGGACGCCGAACCCTTCTTTGTCAGAGCCCCAGATGGCCTGGATCAGCGCGCCCTTCACCTCGATGATGGCGCCCAAGCCCGCCATCACATTGATCACCGCTCCCCGGTAGTGAGCAGCAAGTTCCAGGGGGCTGCTGCCGGCCTGGATGAGTACTCGACCGCTCGAGATGCCGACAACGAGACCGGTCACAGGAGATCGGTAGCTACGTCCAAACAAGCGCGACGCGCCGCTGCCCGCGGCGAGCACATCCCCCTCTTCGATAGAGTCTCCAACGGACACCCGCAAGTAAGGAGACAGGTCAGTGCCGTCCAGCGCCAAAGCCCTGGCCACTTTCAGGAGATGCGTTTCCCCGGAAGTAACCGCTCTGGCGATGATCTCCGTCGGCCGAACCCGTGAGCCCGTACCGACCATAACCTCTCCCCGGATAGGCAGCATCCGTTCGCGCCTCATCACCATGTTGGGCACTACACGGGTAACAAAGGGATGATACGGCATCTCCCAAGCCTCTACAGTCCTAGCTCCGCCATCCACTCGGTGATCTTCGCGCGACGCTTCTGGTCATCGCCCGGCAAGGTCAGTGGCCTGCCCCTGGCGTCCACGATGATCCCCAACTCTCCCCCGTCTACCTCTGTGGTGGCCCCCTTCCCCTTCTTGCCCAAACCAATATCGAACTGCGAGGCCGGCCGTAGCTCCACCACTGCCCTCTTGCCCGTCATCAGAGGCACAACCTCCAGGGCGCCGTAGGGCACCTCCACGCTCAGAGTCTGACCATCATCATATTCTATCTTGAGCTTCAGGGCTACACTGCCCTCTCTGCCCACGCCTGTGGGTGCGATGGCAGTACCCAGCTTCAGGAAGCCATCCCGCCACATCACCTGGGCGGCGGCCAGTGGGTGCACTGAGGCGAGAGCGCCCAGCTGGGGCAGTATCGAACTGTGATCCAACGCCAATGTGCATACACCTGCAGGCTGGATGGCGTCCAGCAACACCAGGGCCGCTTGGCCCCGGTGTGGTGCTCGAGCCAATACCGCTCCTCTACCCAGTATCAAGTCTACCGGTGGCAACTGATCCCCGCGATGATCGCCCTGCACACTCAGCCATCGACTTCTCGCCCTCTGGAGAGTCAGAATGATGGCCTCCCGCGCCGCTGCCTGCTCGAGAAGTACTTCGTCCAGGGTCTCGGGCACGGTCATGGGCCTGAGCATCTTATTGAGTATACGGTTGTGCGCGTCCTCTGCATCCAACTCGAAGGGCAGCCA
>Ga0180437_10008679_pt1 | contig 12836 bp, 9 predicted proteins | sample SS_ome_4_FD_132410 | JGI IMG/M metagenome (GOLD analysis project Ga0180437, IMG submission 132410) | Hypersaline lake sediment archaeal communities from the Salton Sea, California, USA - SS_3_D_1 metaG | ecosystem: Environmental > Aquatic > Non-marine Saline and Alkaline > Hypersaline > Sediment...
CGAGGCGGCACGAACCGGTGAGCCGCCCGGGAGCGTGACGGCCTCGCAGCCCTCCCTCGGCTGGGGCTTGATCGCGCTTCACGTCCTGGCGGTGACCGTCCTATCCAACCTCGGCAAGATGTTCCCGGCTTTCTGCTACCGACGGGAGGCCCATTGGCGTGAGCGCCTTGCGGTGTCCATCGGCATGTGGCCGCGCGGCGAGGTGGGAGCCGGCGTGCTGGTGCTGTCGCTCAGCTACGGCATAGGCGGCCCGATCGTCACCGTCGCCATGCTGTCTCTCGCCCTGAACCTCGCACTCACCGGTGTGTTCATCGTGGCCGTCAAACGCCTGATTGCGGTACCTTAGGTTCGGGCGAGGGGTGATATGCCGCGTGTGCGGGGGGCCTGAGAGCATAGAGTCTCTGATTATGACTTCTGCGCACGGTGCGCGCATGATTACATGTCCTCTCGCCAGAGAGATTTAGGGTTCAGTGGTCAGGGTTCAGGGTTCAGCACTCCGGCTCCAATCGTTACCCCGAAGTCCTGAACCCTGACCGCTGAACCCTGAACCCTCCTTTGGTTGCGGCCACCGGCCGCGTTAGATTTCAGAGCCTAAGAGCCTCCGCTGCGTCGCCCCCTGAACCTTCTCCCCGGCGTCAGCATCTCATACCGATATCCGGGCGGCTTGAATTCGGCCGCCTTCGGGCGTATCTTAGAATGTTTGGGCAAAATGGCATTGCTCCCCCTGTTGTGGGGCGGAAAAACCGAAGGAGTTGCAGCGCGTGGCCAGCACGAAACAAGACCCGACCGCCGTCAGCGCGGACCCGACCAGCGGGGCCGACATCGCGGTGCAGGCCCTGGTGAATCACGGCGTCGACACGGTCTTCGCATACCCGGGAGGGGCTAGTATCCCCCTGCATCAGGCGTTGACCCGGTTCCGCGACAAGGTCCGCGTCATTTTGCCCCGCCACGAACAGGGCGCCGGATTTGGGGCCCAGGGATACGCCCGGACCACCGGCAAGGTCGGCGTCTGCATGGCGACCAGCGGCCCCGGGGCCACCAACCTGGTGACCACCATCGCCGACGCCAAGCTGGACAGCATTCCGCTGATCGCGATCACCGGCCAGGTGGGCACCCCGGTGATCGGCACCGACGCGTTTCAGGAAACGCCCATCGTCGAGGTCTGCCGCAGCGTGACCAAGCATCACTACCTGGTCACCGAGGTGAACGAGGTAGCCCGGGTGGTTCGTGAGGCGTTCCACCTAGCTACCACCGGCCGCAAGGGCCCGGTGTTGATCGATCTGCCCAAGAACGTCCAGATGATGCAGACGGTGCCCGACTATGAAGCCCCCATGCAATTGCCCGGCTATCACGTCGAGCAGCGACGCGCCACGCCCGAGCAGATCACGCAATTGGCGGCGATGATCCGGCGGAGCCGGCGGCCGGTGATCTACACCGGTGGCGGGCTGGTGGCCGCGGAAGCCAGCGAGGAGCTAAAGGAACTGGTCCGCAAGACCCAGATTCCGGTCACCACCACGCTGATGGGGCTGGGCTGCTTCCCCGGCGACGACCCCCTCTGCCTGGACATGCCGGGCATGCACGGCAGTGTCTATGCCAACTACGCCCTGGACGAAGCCGACCTGCTGCTGGCGTTCGGGGTGCGGTTCGATGATCGGGTGACCGGCAAGGTGTCGGAGTTCGCCTCCCGGGCCAAGATCGTGCACGTCGACGTCGATCCGTCGGAGATCAACAAGATCAAGGAGGCCGATCTGGCCATCGTCAGCGACCTGAAGCACATGCTGGTCGAGTTGAACAAGATTGTCGATCCCCCCGAGGATCTCACCAAGTGGCACAAAACGATCGCGGAATGGAAACGGGCCGATCCTTTCAGCTACGACCACGAGTTCGACGGCATTCTGGCCCAGCACGCCATCGCTGAGTTGTGCCGGCTGACGAAGGACCGGGACCCGATCATTACCACCGGGGTGGGGCAACACCAGATGTGGACGGCCCAGCACTTCAAGTTCCGCTGGCCGCGGCGGCACGTCTGCAGCTCGGGGCTGGGGACGATGGGGTTCGGACTGCCCTCGGCGGTGGGCGCCAAAGCGGCCCATCCCGACAAACTGGTGGTCGACATCGACGGGGACGGCAGCCTGTTGATGAACATCCAGGAAATGGCCACCTGCCACTGTGAGAATCTGCCGGTGAAGGTCATGTTGCTCAATAACATGCACTTGGGTATGGTAGTGCAGTGGGAGGACCGGTTCCACGCGGCCAACCGCGCCCACACGTATCTGGGGCCGATCGACCACCCCGAGGCAATCGGCCAGGGCAACGGGATTACGCCCGAGCAGCGGTATCCCGATTTCGTGGCCGTCGCCGCCGGGTTCAATTGGCGGGGCCGCCACGTGCGAGACAAGGCCCAGCTGACCGACGCCCTGCAGGAGATGATCGACTCGCCGGAATCGTACCTTCTCGACGTCCAAGTGCCCTATCAGGAGCACGTGTTGCCGATGATCCCGGCCGGGATGACCGTCAAAGAGCTGATCCGAGAATAGGCCCCCGTGAGCGAACCCCGTCCTGAAGTCCTGCGACAGAACTATCTATCTCTGTACGGTGCGCACATGTTTGCAGGTCCTTCACACGAGAAAGGATCGGGGTTCAGTGGTCGGGGTTCAGGGTTCAGGATTTCGGGGTGACCGTTGGAAGCGGAGTGCTGAACCCTGAACCCTGACCGCTGAACCCTCCCTGGGTTGCGGCTGCCAGCCGTGTTATGATGAGGTTTTCGAAGGGTGCGCGATGAGTGCGAAGGACTCGAATCCGGCCACCCCGGGGGAAAAGTTGCCCAGGCTCCCCGAGGACGTGCAGCGCCTGGTCGAAGAGCGAACCGCCGAGTTGGCCCGGATCAACGAGCAACTCCGCAAAGACCTGGAGGAAAGCCAGCGGGCCAACAAATCGTTTGCCGAAGCCCTGGAGCGCTCCCGGCAATTGGGGCTGGAGACCACGGCGCTGGTGAAGGCCTCCCGGGCGATCCTCGACTCCAAGAGCTTCGAAGAAGCCGCCCGCATTATCTTCGATTGCTGCGAAGAGGTAACCGGCGCGACCTCGGGATACGTCACGCTGCTGGCCAAGGACGGCTCGCGGAACGACGTCCTGTTTCTGGATTCCGGGGGGCGTCCCTGCGAGGTGGATCCCGATCTGCCGGCGCACGTGCGCGGCTTGCGAGAAGTCGTCTGTCGCACCGGGCGGACTGCTTACGAGAACAACTTTCCCGCCAGCGAGTGGGTGGAGTTCATCCCTCCCGGCCACATGACGCTCGACAACGTCATGTTTGCCCCGTTGAGACTCGAGGGCAAGACCGTCGGCTTGTTCGGCGTGGCCAACAAGCCCGGGGGATTCACCGACCGCGACGCCCGAGTGGCCGAGGCGTTCGGAGAGTTGGCGGCCGTGGCGCTGCGCAACAGCCTCACGCTGCAGGCCCTGCAGGAGAGCGAGAATCGATACCGCTCCCTGGTCGAGGCCATCAGCGAGTGGGTTTGGGAAGTCGACCCGGGCGGCGCGTTGACCTACTGCAGCCCCCAGATCCAGGACCTCCTGGGCCACCCGGCCGAAGACGCGCTGGGCAAGACGCCGCTGGACTTCATGTCCGAGGGGGAAGCCCAGCGCGTTTCGGGGCCCTTTCGGGATACGCTCCAATCCCAGGAACCCTTCGCCGGGTTTGAAGCCGTCTTCCTGCACCGCGACGGACAACGCGTGGTGCTGGAAACGGGAGGCGTGCCGATCCGCGACGCGGACGGAGACTATCGGGGGTTCCGCTGTGTCTCTCGCGATACGACCCAGCGGACCCGGGCCGAACAGCGCGAAGCCGCGCTCCAGTCGCAGTTGGCCCACATGGGACGGTTGACGACCATGGGAGAGCTGGCCAGCGGGCTGGCCCACGAACTGAACCAACCGCTGGCGGCGATTGCCATGTTTGCCGCCGTGGCCGCTCATGAGGCCAAAGCCGATGGGGAGCAGGGCAGACAGAAGCTGATCGAGGCCTGCGACGACATCGGCGAGCAGGCCCGGCGGGCCGGTCAACTCATCCATCGCATGAGGCAGTTCGTCAAGAAGATTGCTCCCCGCCGAACGGCCCTCAATTTGCGATCGGTCGTCGACGAAATCCTTCCGCTGGTGCAAAACGATTTCCGGCACGCCGGGATTCCCTTAAACATCGACGTGGACCGCGCGCTGCCGATGATCTGGGCGGATAAGCTGCAGGTGGAGCAAGTCCTCTTGAACCTGGTGCGAAACGGCCTGGAGGCCATGCAGCGCACCGACTTTGCCGATCACCAGTTGAGCGTCGCGGCCAAGGCCGGGGAAGGTCGCCTGGAGATCGCCGTTCGGGATACGGGCGACGGCATCCCCAAGGACCGGTTCCACGACCTCTTCGGCACGTTCTACACCACCAAGCCGGAAGGCATGGGAATGGGACTGGCCATCAGCCGCTCGATCGTCGAGGCCCACGGCGGGTACATTTGGGCGGCGCCGAACTCCGACCGGGGAACCACGTTTACGTTTACGTTGCCGACTGCTGACAAGGATCGGGAAGATGCAAGCGGTACCGACGGTCTTCATCGTGGATGACGATCCCGCCGTAACCAAGGCGGCCGGCCAGCTGGCCGAAGTGATCGGCTTCAAGTCCCAGGTGTTCAACTCCGCCGCCGGATTCCTCGACGCCTACCGGCCGAACGGACCGGCCTGCCTGGTGCTCGATTTGCGCATGCCGGGCATGAGCGGGATCGAGTTGCAGCAGGCCCTGTTGAACACCGGCAAGACGCTGCCGATCGTCGTGATGACGGGCCATGCCGATACGCGGCTGGTCGTCAAGGCCATGCAGTTGGGAGCCGTCGGATGCCTGGAAAAACCCTTTCCGGTCGAAGATTTCTGCAAGGTCGTTCGGGAAGCCGTCCAGCAGAGCGAAGAGGCCTGGCGGAACCGTAGTCACGGCTCATGACGCGGTTGTTGGCCGCAGCCAAGGGAGGGTTTAGAGGTCGGGGTTCAGGGTTCAGGATTTCGGGGTAACGATTGGAGGCGAGGTGCTGAACCCTGAACCCGGACCACTGAACCCCGCAGCCTGCTCGTACGAAAGACTTGCGAACGCCCGCAAACGTGTGCCGAAGTCCTGACGTAAGCCCCAGGTCATACAAGCAGTTGATACAAAAGGCCTTACGGGCCTGCAGCCGCGGCTTGCCGGTCAAGCGGGCGTCTGTCTCATCCGGCTGCGCAATCTCAGGTTCAAAAACTCCACCGCCAGGGCAAACGCCATGGCAAAGTAGATATAGCCCTTGTTGACGTGCGTACCGATCCCTTCGGCGATCAGCATCACGCCGATCAGGATCAGGAAGCTTAAGGCCAGCATTTTCAAGGTGGGGTGGCGCTCCACGAACCGGCTGACCACGCCGGCGAAGATCAGCATCACGCCCACGGCCAGGACCACCGCCGTAATCATCACCCAAAGCTGTCTGGCCATGCCCACCGCCGTAATCACCGAATCGAGCGAGAAGATGATGTCCAGCAGCGCGACCTGGATCAGCACCGCGCCGAAGCCGGCGGCCTTGCCGACCTCCCCGCGGCCCTGATGCCCTTCGAGCTTCTCGTGGATCTCAAACACGCTCTTGCCGACCAGGAACAGCCCGCCCACCAACAGGATAATGTCGCGCAGCGAGACCTCGTTGACCTCCGTGCCCAGCCAGCGTTCCGGAATTCCCAGATCGGACAGGGCGAAGACCGGCCTGGTCAGGCCGAGAATCCAGGTTAGTGCCAGCAGCAACAGGATCCGGGTGACCATGGCGGCCCCCAGGCCCAGGCGACGCGCCAGCGCCCGCTGATGCTCCGGCAGACGGCCCACCAGGATCGCAATGAAGACGATGTTGTCGATCCCCAGCACGATCTCCATGGCGGTCAGGGCAACCAGGGCAATCAGGGCTTCCATGGCAGGGCTTCCTTGTGCGGCGTTTGTGTGGTTGGGGTCCGTGTCCTCGTGAGGCCTCAGTATAGTCGACCGGGCCTCGTCGTCAAACACCAACGACCCGCCGCTGAGCCCTGGAGTGGTTAAGGTGCTTTCACCCCTACGAAGCCGAACGGCGCCGCAGAGTACCCTTCCCATCGGAAAAAGACCGTTTGGAGACAGAAACCGCCGCTGGGCAAAAGCTCATCACAACCGGCATTGCCCCATGCCGTTTTCTCGACGCGCAGCCCAAGAATAGCCGCTGCGAGGCGTCGATATTAGCGCGCTTGGGGAAGGGTGTGCCAGGCAACGCCGTTGGGGATTTCGGTAGCCGAATTCGCCAGAATTTGGCCCTTCCTGTCGCGCCACCAAAGTCTGGCGACTTCGACTACTAAACCGGCGTTTTGTTCCCGCCGCCGGGAAGTGGAGTCGTGCGACCGCCAGAACGCGGGCGAGGGTGGCCGGGTCGTAGCGCAGCGGTGCCCCAGGGGTGAGCCTCCTGGGGCGTCGCTACGCTCCGCCGCCGGCCACCGATGATTCCAAAGAACACGCCGGGCCGATCAGCGCGCCATCCGCCGCAAATTCGAATACGGCGCCCCCAGCAGCGACGGTAGCGGGGCGACGTCGGTGGCCTTGTCGACCGGGCTCGGCGCGACCGCGTCTTCCTCGAGCGGTTCCGGCTCCATGCAACCGGCTCCCACCTCGCCGCAGCCGTTGTTGCTGCATCCGATCACGCACCGGTAGACGGGCACCTCGCAGGTGATTTCCTTCTTTACCAGTTTCTTCCGCGTGCGGACCGGGCCGCACCGCGGCGGCACGCGACGCCGATCCTGCAACGACTGGCAGGGATCCTCACAGCAGCAGCGATCGCAACCGTCCGAGCCGCCGCAGCAACCGGATCTGCAAGTATTGCAGCAGCCGCGCCCGCGGCGGTCGCAATTCGGCAGGGGAGCGCAAAACTCCTCGCACTCGACGACCCACACGGTCCGCTTGACTTGCTTCATCTCGCAGACCACCTGGCACCCCTTGGTGCAGCAGCGCGGCTCGCAGTCCCGCACGCAGCATGTTTCGCCGCGAGCGGCCGACCGGTCGCAGCAAGCGGGAAGACTGCCGTCGGTCGCGAGCGCCGCGCCGCTGAGCAACAGTCCGACGGCGACGGTTAAGAGAGCGCTTCTCATGTTCATTTTCTCCTTGGATTGCGTGCCGAAAATCGGGCACGCTGGGTTGAAGTTCTTATCGGGTATCCGGGAGCCTCGCCGGGGAGGTCGTGGCCAGGACGAGACCCGGCTAGAAGTCGATCTGGCATCGCATCTGGTAAATGTTTATCGTGCTCAGGCCGGGCGTTTGCCGGTGGGCGGCGTTGATGTTGGAATTGACGTAATTGAACATCAGCCGCGTATAAGGGTTGAGGTACCAGTTCAGGCCCAACGTATGATTGTGGGCCCGCCCGCCGACGCGCGCGTCGAGCAGATCGAGCGTGGAGTAACGATAGGCGATCTCCCAGGCGCCCCGGCCCCGCTGCACGCAACAGTTCTCGTCGCGGACGCAGAAGAAGTTCTCGTACGGTTTGACCCGGTCGAACGCGCCCGCCGTGCGTTTGTACCCGCGATTCTCGCCGGTAAGGAAGTAGCTGACGTAGGCGTAGCCGCCGCTGTACTCGACGGTTCCCAAGACGGGCGACTCGACCCAGGCGCCGAAAACCTCCGACTGCACGGAGAGCGGCCCATAGACCATGGCCAGTTCCGCGCCGGCGATCTGCCAATCGTCGGCGAGGAAGGACCGCGTGTCCAGGATGGTTTCCCCGAGGTGCGCCTCGGGCTGGGTCCTGAACCGGACGGTGTGGTCGTCGATGTCTCGGTAACTGTAGGCCACGCCGGTATGCAGCAGCCCGCGGCCTTCGGTGGCTTCGTCGTACCACGGCAGGAACGTCGCCCGCATCGTGACCGCGGTGCCGCCCTCGAACTCGTTTCGGCGAATCGGGGGCTCGGCTCCCATTTCCGACTTGAACGCGCCGATGACCCAAGTCATGCGCTCATTCTCGGAACAGTCGAATGCCATCACACCCGAGTTGCGCGCCGGCACAATCGCGTTCTCGTCACACAACGAACGTTCCATGAACGTGATGTATTTGGCGCTGGTGAGTTGCTCCAACCCGAACGGCTCCTTGAAATGCCCCACGCGCACGTGACCCAGCCAAGGCAGCTCTTTCAGCGTGATGTACACGTCTTTGAACGACGTGGATTGGATTGCCCCGGTGTAAATGGAACCGTCGGTGGGCGTGCTGGGATTGTCGGCGAAGTCCATCTGCAACTTGTAGTCGATCACGTGGAACGCGTCGCCGCTGAGGAAGATCCGGGCGCGTCGGAACTCGTTGCGGTCGCCCCAGTATCCGTACGACGCGACGTTACTGGGGGATTGATCGAACACGGCCCAATCGGCCATGATCCGTCCGCCCACCTTGACCGTCGGTCTGCCCGCGACCTTCTTCTTGGCGGCGGCCTCCTTGGCCAAGACCTCCGCCTGCCAGGCCCTCAACTGGGCCACTTCGTCCGCCAGGCTCTGTTGGTCGGCGTGCATGCCGGCGGCGGTGATTTGTGGCGGTGCATACGGCTGCCCCAGCACGAGTGTGGAGCCGCAGCCGAGGATGATGGTGGCCAGTACGAGGACCGGCCATCGCTGCAGCGATTTGCGCATCGAAAACTCCTCCCTGAGAAAACGGGGGAGGCCGCGCGTGGAAGAACGGTCAGGAGATTTGCGAGGGGGAGAGTCCCATTTTCGCTGCGCGAAAATCGGGCCAGTCCCCCGAGTCATTCCTTAACGTGCCCCGAGCCTGCCCCCCAGCCTCGATCTTCTGACGACTGGTCCCGGCAAGACACCCATCCAGCGGTCCTGCCGAAGCTACTGGCGTTTTCATCGGTGTGGCACCATCGGACGCATTACTTACGGCGGGCCGGCAGTAGCAGCATCCCCAGCTTGCCCGACGGGAGATTCGGGAAAAGTCGACCTGATCTATACAGGAGGCCCGGGCGGCACGGCATCGGGTGGCGTGATCGGCTTGATTCGGAACCCATACCCGGCCCTTCTTCTTTCCCTTCACAAGGGACTCTTGCAGGTACAGCATCCGGCGCGCGGAAGGGGACAGTCCCATTTTCGCTGCGCGAAAATCGGGAGAGTCCCCGAGTAGTTTCCTTCCGAGCCCTCACCGAATAGAATGGGCGTTTTATCTTGCGCTGCGGGTGGCTGGGGCAGTGCGCGTGCAGTAAGCGGGCATCGATCTTGTGCGGCGAGAAATGGGAATGACTCCCTAAGGCATTGCAGGAAAACGGCTTGAAGCGTCCATTTGCCCGCTGGCCCGCCTTCTTTGGCGAAAAAAGGCGAAGGACCCGTTGAATGTGGGAACCGATCGGTGTATTATAAGTTAACCTAAGATGTGTGTTAAACCTATATAAGTGAATCTTAACTTAGCATTAAGCAAAATGAAACAAACTCGACGGGTTCATTCCCAAATCGCATAAGAGTCTCACCATGGTCCAGCCCGCCTGTCCAGACGTCATCGTCTATACCTGCGTGAACAGTATTGCCCGCGACGGCTCTCTCCCGCGCCAATGGTTGCAGGACGGCGCCCGGGTCGTGGTCCGCGAGGTCCCTTGCAGCGGCAAAATGGACGCACAATATCTGCTGCACGCGCTGGAAGGCGGGGGCCGAGGCCTGTGCGTGGTGACCTGCCCCGAGGGTGCGTGCCGTTTGGCCCAGGGCAACTATCGAGCCCAGATTCGCGTGGGCACGATCCAGCGGCTGCTGTCGGAGGTCGGGCTTCAGCCGCAGCGGGTCGAATTGGTTCGCTGCTCCGCCGACGAGGAACTCGGGCCGCGCGTCCGCGAGGCCGTGGCCCGGATCTGTGCCTTGGGAGAAAGCCCGCTTGCCGCAAAGACTCCTTGTGAAACGGCAGTAGAACCGTAGCCGGGGCCAACCGCAGACGATTTCCAGGGCACGGCGCTCCCCAATCCCGCCGGTCCGCATCGGATGGAAGACTATGGCAGAAGACAAGACGAACCTGCAAGCGCGAATCGAGTCGGGTCGCCCGATTCTGGTGGCCGAGGTTTCGCCGCCGGCAAACAGTGATCCGGCTCCGTTGCGCGAGATGGCCAAATGTTACGCGGGCAAGGTCCATGCGCTGGGAATCAGTGACAACCGGGACGGGGCTTGCATGTCGGCCCTGGCCGCCGCTTCGCTTGTGTCGCGCGAGGGCGTCGAGCCCATCTCGCACGTGGTCACCCGCGACCGAAACCGGATCGCCCTGATTTCCGCCGGCCTCGGCGCCCGGGCGTTGGGAATCCGCAATCTGCTGTGCACCTCCGGAACGCACCAGCGGCTGGGGCAGCAGCGGGCCGCCAAGAACGTGTTCGACCTCGACTCGGTGCAGTTGCTGCAGGCCTACGCTTCCCTGGAAACGAACGGTTCGCCCGCCGGCCCGCTTTGCCTCGGCGCCGTGGCCACTCCGTTTGCCGATCCGATGGAGCTGCAGGTGATGCGGCTGGCCAAGAAAGTGGCCGCCGGGGCACGGTTCCTGATCACCCAGCCGGTCTTCGACCTGGACCGCTTCGACGCGTGGTGGCAGGAGGTCACGCGGCGCGGCATCCACCAACAGGTCGCCATCCTGGCCGGCGTCCGCTTGCTGGCCGACGCGGAACAGGCCAAGCATTATGCCCAGACCCGTCCGGTGCCCATGATCCCCGAGGCAGTGCTTCAGCGGATGGCGTCGCCGGCGGAGAAGCAGGCCCAACGCGCTGCGGGCATCGAGATCGCGCTTCAGACCATCGAGCGGCTTTCGGCGCTGGAGGGACTGCGCGGTTTCGAGATTTGCGGCGGCGGCGACCATGAAGCCGCGGTGGAAGTCATCGAGAAATCCGGATGGGGAGCCGACTAGCCGTGCCCGTGAAATACCACATCCATACCGAGTCGGCGCCCCCCCGCTTCCGCCCGGTCGGCAAGCTGGGCATCGTCGATTGGCGCGAAGACTGTTCGAGTTGCCACAACTGCGTGAAGCGGAGCTGCGTCTACGGCTTCTATCGCGACGAGGCCGACACGTTGCGCAGCGAGCGGGGCTACCTCGATTACATCTTCCAGTGCAAGGGCTGTTTGAACTGCGTTCAGGACTGCACCAAGGGGATCCTCACCCGCGTGGTCAATCCCGAGTACCAGCGCCTGGGCAACGAATACTACACGCCGGAGATCGTCGTTTCCACGTGGTACCAGGCCGACACGGGCCGGATTCCCGTTTCCGGATCGGGCTACGGCGGCCCATTCAGCGGCTCGGGGTTCGATTCGATGTGGACCGACATGTCGGAGATCGTTCGCCCGACGCGCGACGGGATCCACGGCCGCGAGTACATCAACACCAGCGTGGACATCGGCGGCAAGCTGGGGCAACTCGCCTTCCGCGACGGCCAGTTAGACGTCAAGCCGCCGCCGGTGATCGAGAACCCGCTGCCGGTGATCTTCGACGTCGTCCCGGCCCGTTTCCGCCGCGGCCAGGTCACCGCCGCGGTCGCCCAGGCGGCGGCGGAACTCGGATTGCTGGTGGTCGTTGACGACGCACGATCGCTGGCCACCCTGGCCCGCGAGCAGGACAACGTGGTTCCGTTGCTCGCAAAGGGCAAGGCGGCCGAAGAGGCCGTTGCCTCCGCCGCCATGGTGATGGTGCCCGACGGCGACGGCGTGGCGGCGGTTCGAGCCGCGCTGAAAGAGAAGAACCCCGACCAGATCGTGGCCGTCCGCATGACCGCTTCGCCGGAAGCGGCCGAACGAGTGCGGCAACTGGTCCGCGAAGGCACGGAGGTGATTCACCTGGCGTTCGACGAGCAGGGCCGGGAGAACGCCGCGTCGAAGCCGCGCCACATGCGCGACGTGCTCCGAGAAGTGCATTCGGCGTTGACCAAGGACGGCACCCGGGACCTGGTCACGCTGATCGCCTCTTCCGGAATTGCCCAGGCGGAGCACGTGGCCAAGGCGGTCATCTGCGGCGCCGACCTGGTGGCGATCGATCTGCCGCTTCTGCTGGCGTTGGAATGCCGTTTGTGCAACGAATGTGCCCGCGGCGGCACGTGTCAGATTGACCTGGAAGGAGTCGAGCTGGATTACGCCGTGCGGCGGATCGTCAATCTGCTGGGCGCCTGGCACCAGCAGTTGATCGAAGTGCTCGGGGCGATGGGGATCCGGGAGGCCCGGCGGCTCCGCGGCGAGACCGGCCGCTGCATGTTCTTCGAGGACCTGGAAGCGGATACGTTCGGTCGTTTGTTCGGGGCGCGGAAAGAGGGCCAGGGAGGCGACGCACCATGATCACTCGAACCTCGACCGGCCGCCGCGGACGTCCCCAATCGGGCGACGACTTTCTCTCGCGTCCCGACTTCGCCGAGGTCTCTCGCCAGGTACGCCCGGCCCCGCCGCGTTACCGCAACGAGATCGGCAAGTTCGACGTCCACCGCGATTCCAACTGTAAGCGTTGCGGCAAGTGCGTGGAGATTTGCCCGCACGGCGTCCACACCAGCCCCGGAGGCTACCGGCCGATCGTCCGCCCGCTCAGCTACCGGTGCATCGGCCCGGACTGCGAGAAGACCGATCACTACTGCGTGGCGGCCTGTCCCGAAGGGGCCCTTTCCGTTTCGGTCAACCCGACGTTCGAGACGATCGGCGACTGCCGTTGGACGGCCGATCTGATCGTAAGCACGTGGCAGATGGCCGAGACGGGCCATGCCCCGGCGGCCTACCTGGAAAGCGAGATCGGGGCCTCGGGCGGCGGTTTCGACAAGCTGCGATTTCGCTTCCCGGCCTCCCCGCCCAAGGAGCTGCGCCGCGAGGACATCTCGAC
>Ga0180437_10008681_pt1 | contig 12833 bp, 12 predicted proteins | sample SS_ome_4_FD_132410 | JGI IMG/M metagenome (GOLD analysis project Ga0180437, IMG submission 132410) | Hypersaline lake sediment archaeal communities from the Salton Sea, California, USA - SS_3_D_1 metaG | ecosystem: Environmental > Aquatic > Non-marine Saline and Alkaline > Hypersaline >...
CCAGCGCATCTTGGACTTTATCGATTACTTCAACCGAACGATGGCCAAGCCCTTCAAGTGGACGTATACCGGCCATCCACTGACAGCCTAAACTGCCAGCAGATTTACGCCGCGTTGTACTAGGTCATTTTCAATCTCAGCTATGTTTTGGGCTATCTTCAATTCCCTTTCAGCCATCTCATAATCATCGCGATCACGAGCAAGCGCAGCAAGGGCAGTCCTGATTTGAGCGATCAGGATCGTTGTGCTTCCCAGTCCAACTATCGTGTCGGTCTCCTGATTCAAATTCTCTACCGTCCGCAACGCTGTCAGATACAACTTCTCTGCTTGTTCAAGGTCCTTCTTTCCCCTTCTCAATCCGCCTAAAAGAAGCAATGCTGTGGCAACACCACGTTGTTCATTAATATTCCGAAACCCGCGCAGAGCTTCTGTTACCCGCAATTCGGCTTCCACGTGGTTACCTTGACGATAATACATCCACCCTAAATCAACCGTCTGAACCCAACACGCCAAGCTTATATCCCCCATCGCCTTGGCTGCTTCAAGGGTGTGCAGCCCACACTGGATGCATTGATGCAAATGACCGCAGGACTGCAAGAAGTCAATTATCGAGTTTCTGAATTGAGCTACCATTTGCCAACTGCCCGAGATATAGCACCAGTTCATTATTGACAGAATGTTTTCTTTTTCCAGTTCCAATTTATTGTAGCCTTCCCAGTTTCCATAACCTCCGTTATGTCTCGCGAAGGCTAGGAAGAATTCCATGGCGCAGAGACGAACCTGCTCTTCGAATCGTTTTTCTTCTTGCAGTTTCGCCCCCGCAAACGCCCTCACCAGCGGATGCACACTGTACCGCTGCTCCTCCTCCAGCCCGCCGCTCACCTCCACCAGCGACATCTCCACCAACTGCCCCAGCCCTTCGTCCAAGTCCCAGATGTGCATGTCACTGGCGGCTTCAATAGCCTCTTTGCTGGCAGAGGTGGCAAAGATGGGCATGACCATCAGGATGCGGCGAGCATACTCGGAGAGCATCTCCCACGAGCGGCTGAACATGAACTCGAAGAGGTCACCTCTGGCCCCGTAGAGGCTGTCCAGCACCGAGTCCAGCGACTGCCCTTTCTGCTTGATCTGCCCCACGGCCCACTTGATGGCCAGCGGCGCGCCGCCAGTGACCTGGTACAACCGTAGCAGGATTTCGTCCCCAGCCTGTTGCACCGACTCCAGCCCCAGCCGTTCCCCCTCGGCCCGCATCAGGGCCAGCGCCTCGCCTTGCTCCATACCCTTCAGGGGGATGGTGCGCGCTTCACCTAGGGCATGGTGGCGAGTGGTGATGAGGGCTTTGCTGGGCTCGGGCAAGTTCAGCAGGAATCCTGGCACCGCTTCGTCTTTGATGGTCTCGTAGTTGTCCACCAGCAAAAGGCATTTCTTGGCCCGCATCAGCTTGGCCGCTTCGGTGGGTTTCTCCTCAGGCGGAAGCTGGGCGATGTAGGGATAGTCAATGGTGCGGGCAAAGGTGTCCAGGATGTCGTTGAGGTCCAGCGCGCGGTCCCTGGCCGTGGTCCAGATTACGGCCTCGTACAATCCCTCCTCCCATAGCTCGTGGGCCACCTCCAGAGCGAGGGCCGTCTTCCCGATGCCACCAATGCCTTCGATGACCACCAGGTAGGAGCGCGAAGCCAGTGCCTGCCGCACCTGCTCCATCTCTTTTTCCCGTCCGATGAACTCGCCTCGGGGTGGGAGGTTGCAGGGCACAACGGGCAGGGGAAACGCGCCAGGGCTGCCCCATGTAGCAGCCTCCATCCGCGTCTGAAACTCGCGCAGCGACTCGCGCTCCCTGTCCAGTGCGTTGATCACGTCCAGGGGGCAGTTCACCCCCATAAGGGCTTTGACTTCCTCATAGTGGCGGATGTTCTTCTTATGCTGTTCAATCAGCCTTTGCAGATGCTCGCGCTCTTCGGTCATGGCTCGCCTAAGCCTGCCCCTTACACCGAATCTGCTTCGTACACCACGACGCCCCGCTCGCGGATCTCACCCAGAAGACTCAGATCGCTGGCTTGCTCAAACTCTTCAAGGGTGTAGCCCAGGGCCTCAATGTCGCCCACGCCGGCCCGCCAGGCCAGAACAGACAAGCGCTCAAGTCGCCTGGGGTAGGGCATTTCCTCAAAGGCGGACGAGAGCACCATTAGGTCAATATCACTCCCCTCGCGGGGCGTGCCGTAAGCGTAAGAACCAAAGAGTATTGCCTTTTCCAGAGGCAGATGCTCCTGTAAATAGGCTATATAGCGGTTGAGTCTGTGGGTAAGTTCAGCACTTTGGTAAGCCATAGAAAAACCTCGTCTACCTTCGCCAATAATTCTCGTGCGAGGGCTTCATCATAACCCATGTCAATCCCGATAGGATAGCGAGAACCGAAATAGTGAGGGTTCAGACTGGCTAGTTTGTCGGCCATTTCATCTGGGATGGTCAGCCCATCAATTGCCTGGGCCAATTTCCAAAGGTTATGCTCATACGGTGGCCGCTCGCCCGTCTGAGAGACAATGCCAGCTTTCAGCAGTTTCTCTACTGCCTGCTGACAATGGAGAGCACAGGCTTCGTAATCGCCGCTTTCCAGCAGGTGACGAGCCGCACGTCTATCACGTTCAGCGTAAGTCATCCACTCCTGAACGTCCTCTTCTCGACTCACAACGTCGGCCTCCTCTTGTGCCACTCCGTGGCCTGCTCATAGGCATAAGCCACGCGCAGGATGGTTTCCTCAGCGAAGGGTCTGCCTATGATTTGCAACCCCACCGGCAGACCATCAGCAAAACCGCAGGGGATAGAAATGCCACAGATGCCGGCCAGGTTCACCGACAGGGTGAAAATGTCCGACAGGTACATCTGCAACGGGTCGTCCACCTTTTCCCCGATTTTAAAGGCCACCGTCGGCGAAGTGGGGGCCACAACGACGTCAACGTCTGCAAAAGCCCGGTCGAAATCCCCCTTGATCAGGGTGCGCACTTTTTGGGCTTTGAGATAGTAGGCATCGTAATAGCCAGCCGAGAGGGCATAAGTGCCCAGCATGACGCGCCGCTTGACCTCGGCCCCGAAGCCGGACTGGCGCGTCTGTTTGTAGTTATCCCAAAGCTCTCCTTCCCGGTGCGAGAGGCCGTACTTTACCCCATCGTAGCGGGCCAGGTTGGCCGAAGCCTCGGCCGGGGCGATGAGATAATAGGTCGGCAGCGAGTACTCGGTGTGGGGCAGCGAGACCTCGGACACCTCTGCCCCCAGCTCGGCCAGCTTGTCAATGGCCTCGCGCACGCACTGCTCCACCTCGGGCTGCATACCCTCAATGAAATACTCTTTAGGTACGCCGACCCGCATCCCTGTGATGTCGTCAACCAGTACCTCGGTGTAATCAGGAACGGGAGCATCTACCGAGGTGGAATCGCGCGGATCGTAGCGGGCGATAGCGTTCATCAGGATGGCGCAGTCGGTCACGTCCTTGCCGAAGGGGCCTATCTGGTCCAGAGAAGAAGCAAAGGCCACCAGACCGTAACGGGAGACCCGTCCGTAGGTAGGCTTCAAGCCCACCACCCCGCACAGAGCCGCTGGCTGGCGCACGCTGCCCCCCGTGTCTGAACCGAGAGCGCCCAGGCACTCGTCGGCGGCAACGGCGGCGGCGCTGCCCCCGCTGGAACCGCCAGGCACCCGCGAAAGGTCCCACGGGTTGTGAGTGACAAAGTAGGCCGAGTTCTCCGTCGAGGAGCCCATGGCGAACTCGTCCATGTTGGTCTTGCCCAGGAGTACGGCTCCTTGAGAGTCCAAATGTGCCATGACTGTGGCGTCGTAGGGAGGACAAAAGTCCTCCAGGATCCTGGAACCGCAGGTGGTAGGCACTCCCCTGATGCAAACGACATCTTTGACAGCCAGGGGGATGCCCAACAGAGGGTTGTCCTCCCCTGCTGCCCTTCGCCGGTCGGCTTCCCTGGCCTGTTCCAGGGCTAGCTCAGGGGTGAGAGTGAGGTAAGCTTTGATGGCGTTATCCACAGCCACGATACGGTCAATGACAGCCTGGGTCAACTCGAGCGAGGAGATTTCGCCCTTTTCGAGTAAATCGTGGGCCTCGTGGATGGTCAGTTCATACAGCTTCAAGCTACTCCTCCCACAGCGAAGGCAGCAGCTTCTCTATCATCACGACAAACTCGGTGGCTTGCTCCAGGGCTTCCCTGGCTTCTTCCTCAGTGAAAACCCGGTCCCTTTTGTAGTCGGCGTCGAGGCGGGCCTTGTAGATTTTCTTGAACCAGATGCTGTACTTCTCGTCCACCAGGCCAGCTTTGATGAAATGCAGGCCAAAGAGGGAAATGGTGCCAGCGTGGGATTTTGGAGTGATGCGTCTAGCGGCCAAAGCACCGTCGGCTGCATCCAGGAAGGCATAATATGCTCGTGACACCGAGTCACGATACTCCCCAGCCTCTATCAAGACAGTCGCTGAATGTAACCGTCTTTTCGCTGATTCCAAAAAGTTCTTGGCTACTTCGTGTGGTTTCCCTTCCTCTACCACAATCGCCTCCCCCACAATGATGATCCCCTCTTCAGCCACGTTGCGCATAAAGGGTGTACCCAATTCTTGTGCTCTTTTCGCTTCTTCGTGGCTGAAGGTGATGGCCGACAGATCAACACCCTTGTCGAACATGATGTCGAACATGATGTCGCCTACCGTATCGGATTGTTCCTTGGTCGGATTCTCCAACACGACCAGGAGGTCAACGTCCGAATCGGGGTGTCCGCCGCTTCGCGCTTTGGAACCGAAGAGGATGATGTCCAGCACCTGGTCAGGCAGAGCGGCAAGGAGTCTCTCTTTAAATTCTTCGACCGCTTGGGCTTCCTCAGGTCTCAGAATCTCAATTGGGAACCTGGTCTGTGTCTCAGTCATTGTCTCTTATTCCAGGATGGCCCGCACCCTGAAGCAGCCCTCAACCACATCGGGCGCATTGGCCAGGATGTCTTCCTGTGAGAAGGAAGGCGCGACCTCGTCGGGCCGCATGACATTTTGCAGGGGGAGAACAGTCGCTGTGGGAGGGATGGCCTCAGTGTCCAGCTTCTGGAGCATCTGGGCATACTCCAGGATGGCCGAAAGCTGCTCGCAGAACTTTTTCTTTTCCTCTTCGGTCAGCCCCAGCTTGGCTAATTCGGCGATATGTTCAACTTGGGCATGGCTCAGTTTCATGATAGGGAGGCCTTTTTGTAAAAAGGGTCAAGAATGCTGAGGGAGCTGGTTGACGGTTATATTATAACACCTTCTGAGTGCGAAGACAAGATTGCTTTCGGCTCTCCAAAAAACAAGGACGGGAAACTTCCCGTCCTTGTGAATTGCCTGCCATTGATTGATGGGTCAGAGAATCTGGCTCAGGAAAATTCGGGTGCGCTCTTCCCTGGCCCGGTTTGGATCTACGAGAGCCGCTTTCAACTCCTCGCTTGTCAGCTCTTCCACAACGTTGCCTTCGTCGAAGAACATGACGCGACTGGCGACCTCTCTGGCAAAGCCCATCTCGTGGGTGACCACGATCATGGTCATGCCCGAGCGGGCCAGCCCGATCATGACGTCGAGGACCTCTTTGATCATCTCCGGGTCCAGTGCTGAGGTCGGCTCGTCGAAGAGCATGATCTTGGGTTGCATGGCCAGGGCGCGGGCGATGGCCACCCGCTGCTGCTGCCCACCCGACAACTGGCCGGGATACTTGTCGGCCTGTTCTGGGATGCCTACACGCTTCAAAAGCTGCATGGCGATTTCCTCGGCTTTATCCTTGGGCCACCTTCGGACCCATATCGGAGCCAGGGTGACGTTGTCAATAACCTTCAGGTGCGGGAAGAGGTTGAAGGACTGGAACACCATGCCTATCTCTTCACGGATAGCATGGATGTTGCGGATGTCGTTGGTCAGTTCAATGCCATCTACGATAATGTCACCTTTCTGGTGCTCCTCCAGACGGTTGATGGTCCGAATGAAGGTGGATTTGCCTGAACCCGAGGGGCCAGCGATGACGACCACCTCGCCTTTCTTGATGGTTACGCTCACACCGCGCAGCACGTGAAAGTCACCGAACCATTTGTGCACATCTCGGCAAACGATAATATCTTCTGCGGTTTCGAGTCTTTCTTCCATTGCTTTGCCTCCAGCTTGTCAGGAATCTGGTTCCCGCTTTACTGTCTCAACTCAGCGTTCCCCCACGCCCATCGTCACCTCGAGACGGCGGCTACCGGACGACATGGCGTAGGAGAAGATGAAATATATCAGCGCGGCAAAGAGGTATACCTCTTTGTGCAACCCGATGTATTCCTGCTGGCCAGTTACGGCTTTGGACACACCCAGCAAATCCAGAAGCCCGATGATAACGACGAGGGTTGTGTCTTTGAACAGGCTGATGAACTGGCCTACAATGGCCGGGATCACCTTCTGAATGGCCTGTGGCAATACAATCAAGGCCATCATCAATGCGTCGTTCAGACCTACTGCCTTGGCCGCCTCGTACTGTCCAAGGGGTATGGCGGCCAACCCTCCACGGACGTTCTCGGCGCTGTAGGCTGCGCTGAACAGAGTCATTCCTACCAGTGCTCGAAGGACAGTACCAAATCTTATCTGGGGGGGCAAAAAGATGGGCAATAGGAGTTGGCTCATAAACAGAATGGTGATGAGGGGCACGCCGCGTATCGTCTCAATGTACATGGTGCAGAACACCTTGAGGGCCGGCAGTGTGCTCCGACGGCCCAAGGCCAACAGGACGCCCAGCGGGAAGGAGGCTACGATTCCCACTATAGCTAGCACCAAGGTGAGCAACAACCCACTCCAGATTTCCGTGGGAACGAGCGGGAGGATCTGGCTTTTCTCTGAGAAACCCCTGAGCAAGATTGTGATCACGGGAAGAGATAGGAGCCAGCCGATGACCACCCACCGTCTCGCCCCCCTCATATTCTGTGATCTCCAGATCCACCAGGTCAGCACGGCCAGGACGGCCACAATGCCCAGACTGACCAAGATACGCCAACTTTCTTGGCTGGGATACCTTCCGATCATGAACACCTTGATGTTGGTAATCACTACACCCCAGCAGGCACCCGCCGTCTCCCCTGCGGCTGCGGCCGCAGCCCTGGCTTCCTTGCAAACCCCTGGCTCAGCGGAAAAGGTCGCTTTTGTGTACGCCCACTTGATAACCCCACGCAACACCCAATAGATGAACGCTAATGAGCCAATCGTCAGCAAGGCGTCGTACCAGGTGCTGAACAAGTTCTTCTTCAGCCAGCCCAACACACCGACTTCAGTGGCGGGTGGCTTTTCCATGCTGGTGGTCATGCTTACCTCTCCACAATCTGTATGCGACGGTTTACTATGTTCATGACCAGCGAAATGGACAAACTCATGCTCAAATAGGCGGCCATGATCATCAAAAAGACCTCAACCACTCGACCAGACTGGTTGAGCATCGTGCTCGAGACAGCGTACAGGTCAAGGAAGCCGATGCCAATGGCCAGGCTCGAGTTCTTGGTGAGGTTCAGATATTGGCTGATAAGCGGTGGGATGATGACTCGCAGGGCCTGAGGTAGAACGATCAGGCGCAAAATTTGCATCTCGGTGAAACCCTGAGCCCGGGCCGCTTCGCTCTGGCCTTTGGGCACGGCCTGGATTCCGGCTCTCACCACCTCGGCGATGAAAGCGCCGGTGTAGATCACCAGGCCGAGGGTCAAGGCCACGTATTCTGGTGAAAGGATGGTGCCGCCCCTGGCTCTCAGACCTTTTATGACCGGTACATCGAGGACCAGCGGGTTCCCCGGCACTACGAGCCAGCCGATGGCAGGGATGGCCAAGAAGGCGAGAACCACCCACAGGAAATTAAAGCTGGGACGTCCTGTACGCTGCACACCGCGTGCCCGCAGGGACAACAGAACCACGGCTGCGACGAGGGCTGCGAGGAGAAAGGGCCACCACGAGCCAAAGGATCCTGAGGGGCGCAGCCAGGGCATGGCCAGACCACGGTTGCTCAGATAGATGGGGCCGGGCAGGGTGAGGGCCGTGATGTCATCCCCCGCCTTGAGCTGGGGCAGCTTGAGGATGACGGCGAAATACAAGAAAAAGAGTTGGACCAACAGAGGCGTGTTGCGGATGAGCTCGATGTAAACGCTGGAGATGTGGCTGACGAGCCAGTTGCGCGAGAGACGGGCCACACCCGTTACCAGGCCCAAAAGCGTCGCTAGAACGATTCCAACACTGGCCACTCGCAGGGTGTTGACCACACCCACCAAAAAAGCTCGCGCGTAAGAATCTGTGGGCTTGAATGAAATTCCCTCAGCCAAGTCGAAGCTGGCTTGCAGGCGCAGGAAACGATAGCTGAAAGTGAGGTTCCTCTCGGCCAGCCAACTCCTGTAATTGCCGAGGAGCCAGGCCCCGATTGCCAGCACCACAATGACAAAGACGATTTGGGCTATCACTCGGAGAACGCGGATGTCACGCCAGAAGGGCACTGCTCCGTGGCGCGCCGCCGAGTATGCAGAGGAACTGTGGGTCATATTGGGGTACCTCTCAGTAGAATGCAGCCCGACACAGCCTTGGAGGATATGCCGGGCTGCACCTGTTCCCTTACAGAAAACGTAATGGACTGATCTCGATGCCTATCACTCGTAGTGGGTACTTTAGCGTTCTTTGGGGTTGGCTAAAGACTTTCACCACTACGAACAGTTCCAGAAAACGGCTTAGCGGAAGGCCATCGAGTACATGAGCCCACCATTGGTCCACAGCTCATTGGGGCCACGCGGGATGTCGAGGCCACCGGGGCCGCACCATCGGTCGTAGACTTCTCCGTAGTTGCCGACGGCCTTGAGCACCTGGACCATGAAATCGTCAGGGATACCCAAGGCGGTGCCCATCTCGCCCGAGACACCCAACAGGCGCTGGATGGTGGGGTCCTCACTCGCGAGCATCTCGTCAACGTTTTCAGATGAGACTCCTGACTCCTCGGCCTGGAGCATGCCCCACAGGACCCAGCGGACGACGTCGTTCCACTCGTCAGAGCCGTGAGCGGTCAGCGGTCCCAGAGGCTCTTTCGACATGGTGACGTCCAAGATGACGTGCTCCTCGGGATCGGCCATGGCCGACCGCAGAGCAGCCAACTGCGACTTGTCGGACGTCTCTCCGTCGCAACGCCCCTCTTCGTAGGCCGTATTTGTATCCTGGGTGCTCTCGAAGAGTAGGGGGGTATATTCGAGGCCGCGCGAGCGGAAGGCATCGGCCAGATTCATCTCTGTGGTGGTGCCGGTGGTCGAGCAAACAGTGGCCCCCTCCATGTCTTCCAAGGTCTCGAAGCCGCTGTCCTTTCTGACCATCATACCCTGGCCATCGTAAAAGTTGACCCCTGCCCAGTTCAAGTCGTTCTCCGCATCACGGGTCAGGGTCCAGGTGGTGTTGCGGATCAAGACGTCAATCTCGCCTGTTTGAAGGGCCGGGAGGCGCTCCGGCGCGGTCAGGGGACGGTATTCGACTGCGTTCGGGTCGCCAAAGACGGCCGCCGCCAGGGCTTTGCAGAAGTCAACGTCGAACCCTTCGAACTCACCCTGGGGGTTGAGGTAGCCAAACCCAGGAAGCTCCTGGTTGCAGCCGCAGATGATCTTCCCGCGTTCCTTGATGACGTTCAGGCGTTCCCCAACAGCCGCTGCAACTGGAGCCTCCGGGCACTCCGGGCACGTGGGGCACTCCGGGCACGGCGCTGGCGGCGGGCACTCGCCAGCCTCAGGACACGGCGGGCACTCTGGGCACGCAGGGCACTCCGGGCATGGTGTTGCCTGAGGACCACAGGCAGCCAGCAAAGAGGCCAGCACCAGTATGGTTACCACTACAAAGTATTTGCCTTTCATGTTCTACTCCTCCTTAGTGAAAATCTGAATGGGCGGATACCGATAGACGAAATACAGTTTCTCCCCGTTTCCTCACCTCCTCTCTACCCTTTGTCTGACAACTTACGGGAGCGATAACGTTGCGTCCGCTGCTCTCGCTTGTAGATTTCGAGCTTCAGACTCGTTGCTATCCTTAATGTTACAACCGCATCTCCGTCGCAATGTCATTCTGAGCGACCCCTTCGACTGCGCCCAGGACAGGCGAAGGGAGCGAAGAATCTTGTTTTCGAAGAACGAGACCCCTTCGACAAGCTCAGGACAGGCCCTTCGCTATCGCTCAGGGTGACAAATAAAGTCGTGCTTAACGAGCGCAGCGGAAGCCCAGGTCGTCGTTGGCTGCGCTGGGGTCAGTGGCACTGCGGTTAGAAGTAGTCACCAGATTCTCCTCCTGGAACCACCCGCCTCCACGTGTCACCTTGAACTTTTCCCCAAAGTAATCGGACTGATAGGTGCTATTTGGATAAGGCTGGTACCAATCGGCCATCCACTCCCAGACGTTGCCTGCCATGTCGTGCACACCATAAGGGCTGGCCCCCTCTGCAAAGCTACCCACCGCCACCGTGCCTCTAAAGCCACTTTGCTTGGTGTTGGCTTTGGCCGGGTCCCACTCGTTACCCCAGGGATAGATGACCCCCTCGGTGCCCCTGGCTGCCTTCTCCCATTCGGCCTCGGTGGGCAGGCGCTTGCCAGCCCATCGGCAGTAGGCGTCAGCATCGTTCCAGGAGACCTTGACCACCGGATGGTTGTCCTTGCCCTCGGCGTAAGCTCGCCAACCCGCCTCGCCAGCCTTTTCGGCCTCGGTCTGATAGCCTGTTGCCTCAACGAACTTGGCAAAGTCGGCGTTGGTCACCTCGAACATATCCATTTCAAAAGCCTCAAGGGTAACAGCGTGAGCGGGCTTCTCGTCCTCATCTCCCCCATCGTTGCCCATGGTAAACTCACCGGCTGGGATTTCGACCATCATTTCAGCGACAAGAGGCGCAGTTGGAGCCTCGGCTCCTGCAGGGGCGGGAGTGGGAGTGGGAACGGGCGGGGGGGTGGGTGGAAGTGGCTTGGGCGTAGGTGTGGGCACGATCTGGATAGGAGTAGGGGTGGCTACTGCCGCCCCGCTGGGTGTCTCTCCGCCAGCAGGACCGGGAGCGGGTGTCCCTCCTCCCCCACAGCTTGTAGCCAATACCAGAAGCATAACTAGCAAAATCAGGTAGATCTTTTTCACTGCTTGTCTCCTTTTTTGTTTTATAAATGTAACAGATGTGGCGCTAGTTTAAAGACGTTGAGGCACATTCATTGCCCGTCAGGGCAGGGGACGGTGGGGACGTGTCACTCCAGATCACTACCATATTTTATCACATTAGTCAGCTTTTTGTCAATTTTGGTACAATTTATGCTGATAAATGTAATCTTTCACTGCTTCTGGTACTTGATACTTGATGGACAGGCCCTCACGCACCCGTCGTTGAATGTCGGTGGAAGAAATGGCCAACTCGGGTGCGTTCAGCATCTGGACCCGCGAGGCCACTCCAGGTAGAAGGGCGTCCAATTCACCGAGATCCACCTGGTAGCCCGGTCGGCTCACCACCGCGAAGCGGCACAATCTGATCAGTCGCCTCGGATTGTGCCAGTTGAGAATATCGAGTAAGGAATCAGAGCCCATGATGAAATAGATCTCGACAAGTCCCCATTCGCCTTTCAAAAGTTCGATGGTATCCACGGTATAAGAGGGGCCGAGGCGGTCAATATCAACCTTGGAGACAACGAAATGAGGGTTGGAAGCAACAGCCAATTCGACCATCGCCAAGCGATGCTCCACCGGTGACATGACGTGATCGAGTTTGTGAGGGGGCAGCCCGGCTGGTATGAAAACAACGCGCTCCAACCCGAGTTCCACCCGCGCCTCCTCGGCACTTATCAGATGCCCTATGTGAATGGGATCAAAGGTGCCCCCCAAAACGCCAACTCGCATGGCCAACCCCGATGATTCGATGACCGAGATCCGTAGTAACGACTTCAGTCGTTTCTAAAGCGGCTAAAGCCGCCACCACGATTTCTTATTGCCATTCCAGTTCGATATCGCCAATGCGCACCGTATCCCCCACCTCGACCCCTGCTTCTTCCAAAGCTGCTGAAATACCCATGGCTTCCAGAATGCGCTGAAACCTCATCACTGCCTCGTCGTACCCCCAGTACGTCATGGCGACCACGCGCTCTATCGCAGGCCCTCGCACCCGCCAGCCCTCCTCCTCCTGGACGATGCTGAAGGGTTCTCCCTCTTCCAGGCGGAAGACTTTGACTTCTTCGATGACTGGCTTCTCCTTGGGAAAGCTACCCAGCAGATCAACCACCTGCTGCAAAAGGGTTGGCACTCCCTGGCCAGTGACGGCCGAGATGCTCATAGCCTCCAGCCCCAACTTTTTCATTTCTCGCCTGACCTGTGGCCACAGTTCGCGAGTCTGGGGCAAATCCATTTTGTTCAGCACCACTACCTGGGGCTTGCGGGCCAACTGTGGGTTGAAAAGAGCCAGTTCCTCGTTGATCTTTTCAAAATCGCCGAGGGGGTCAGCAGACGCTCCATCCAGAAGGTGGATCAAAAGCCGGGTGCGCTCTACGTGGCGCAGGAACTGATGGCCCAGGCCAGCACCAGCGTGGGCCCCTTCAATGAGACCAGGAATGTCGGCCAGGACGAAATCGCGGTCGTCCACCGTCACCACGCCCAGGTTGGGCTCCAAAGTGGTGAAGGGATAGTCGGCAATCTTGGGGCGGGCGGCGCTGACGGCGGCCAACAGAGTGGACTTGCCGGCATTGGGCACGCCGACGATGCCCACATCGGCAATGAGTTTTAGCTCCAAGCGCAGCCAGCGCTCCTGGCCGGGCTCACCCTTCTCAGCCAGCCGGGGGGCTTGGTTGGTAGATGTGGC
>Ga0180437_10008682_pt1 | contig 12832 bp, 7 predicted proteins | sample SS_ome_4_FD_132410 | JGI IMG/M metagenome (GOLD analysis project Ga0180437, IMG submission 132410) | Hypersaline lake sediment archaeal communities from the Salton Sea, California, USA - SS_3_D_1 metaG | ecosystem: Environmental > Aquatic > Non-marine Saline and Alkaline > Hypersaline > Sediment...
ATCCATTATGAAATCATCCTCACCTATATCTGATGGTGTAGTGGTAACCGGTACAACAGCTGGAGATCCAGTATCTGTCGTCACTGATACTGGTATAGATACAGCAGATTTAACGGGAGTTACAATTCCGAGAGTTGGAACGGTGGTTACTCCAAGAGCAGTTTTAAGCGAAATATAATATGTTAATAGGATAGTTAGTATTTGCTCAAGATTATTTTCTATTTGTTCCGCCAGCCAAAATTTATTATTTTCTTTACGAACATATGAATAGATATCATCTACGATACGAGAACAGATTAGCTGAACCTGTGTTAAATTATAGACCAATTGATTTACGCTCGGATCGGTTTCCCCGTACCGGTCAACAAGTGTTGTAAGTAGTGGAGCTAAAATGCGATCCCTTAAACTAGTCAAAGATATCACAAAACGATAAAGAGCACGATGAAAAGTTATTGGAAAAGAATGGTCAACTGGAGCAGCCTTACGAGCTTTATGATGCTCTTTGGCTAATTCACTTAATATTTTACCTTTTGGATGAGGATCACTTAGAGCCTTAATATAACCTGATCTAATTGGATTAATTCTCTCTTTTTCTTCGTTAGAAGCCATGATAGTTAAATCTTGAAGATCAGTTTGTGGTACACCTGATATAAGACGCATTGGGACACGAGACACAGTAACTTCAGTGAAATAAAAACCCAAACTTGATTTTAAGAATTGGACTGAAGCAATTAAGTCGGATAACTGATGTACATTAGCCAAAAATACCCTTAAACAATTACTAGTTGTATACCTTAAATAGAACATTGCAAGTGTATGCAACTTTTCCGCATCTGTCTCATCTACACGACTAGTGATGGCTACACGTCCCTTCTTTTTGGTAGGCCAGAATTCTTGGTATTTGGCTATTTGTTTCAAGAAAACAATTTGACGTTCGGGTGTTGAATAATAATGTGATTTTTTATCCGATTGGCGTCTTTCTGGAGTAGTATCCCCATCTTTCAATTTGCGTTCATCAACAAAATAACTAAAGTCTTTTGCATACTTATCATAAAATTTTTCATAATCGAAACTAATATTTGGAGACCATTTTAGATCAATCATATAATCCATATTCGCTAAATTATAGCCCACACTATTTAAATATTTAGTAAATTTTACCAAACCATCTAAATTAATCATGTCATGTAAATTGGTCTTTGCGATCAGTCTGTGAGCTAAATCAAAATCATAATTTGGTTTTGGAAAATCAGGCTCGTAATTACTTATTTGAATCAATAATTTATTAATTAACGCAATCATTTCAGGTAAAAAATTTAAGTTTTGATAAGTATTATAGTTATAAATAGCTAATACCTTTCCATCATCTCTAAGTCCAATGCTGGCAAAATTATCATCTTTTACACGTAGTTGAAAAATGATTGAACGATCCTGAAAATTATAATATTCGTTAAAATGATCAATAATAGCCTTTGAATGAATTTTTCTGTTTGTATTGTTCCACCCACTAACTTGCTCACTATTATTACGATTTTTACTAAAGTTAATATTGATTCTGTTATATGCAATTTCCGAACCCTGAGACTTATTTACTTTAGTGTTGTATTTAATAAAAGTCACCTCGTCGTTCGTGCTAAATAGATCAAATATTCTACTCAAATTAAGACTTCCAACTTTTTGAGAAGGTCTGTATTTTATCATCAAATTACTAGTAAACCCCTCGTGAATCATAATATTTTCTTTCACTTCATGAGTACAAAAAGTTTTACCAAAGACCCCAAAAGAAGGAACAATTCCACCACTTATAAGCTCATTATAATAATTACTTTTTAATAAATAAAGACGATTTAACTGTTCATATCGTACTCTATTCTGTTCCAATAAAATAGGATCTAAAAGATTATCATAGGGGGGCAAATAATTTAGATCAGTGCGTAAAAGACTATTTTCTTTATAAGCTGTGTTGAAATAGAGTGGTACAAATTTCTTGGCTTGAAAATCATCTATTCTGACATAAAATAGTTCAAGCGGAAAAGACCGTTCAGTATCGTTTGTCGGGGGTAGAAGCATTAATAATGTACGATCATCATTATTTTCCGTTTCTGCTAGTCCAGTCTCGGCAACTGTGCTAGTCAAACTTTGAATTAATAATTCAATAACACTATCATTCTTATCTACATAATAATAAGGATTACCATTAATTTTGATTTGCTGAGTTGAAATTATTTGACCTTCGTGACTATGCACCAAATTGAACTTTTGATTGAGAAATTCGTACAAACCTTCACTTTTGACTTCCCCTAAACTATCAGGTACTTCCAATAAATTACGGTTAAGTATGAAAAGAGAATAATTTGCACGATTTTGTTTATCTAAAATAGACAGTTGCTCAGTAACAGCACTCAAACGATCCCCTTGAGATATATAATTATTAACAACTCTTATTCTAGATTGAAATGAAAACCCCAAGTTTTGAAGAGTTTGTTTGCTAGTACTAACATGATTTTTTAATTGACCGGAAAGATCATTGATATTTACCAATATACTCTGGTTAAACCTCGTTGTATCTCTATCAAAAAACTCTGGACTGAAAATCGTTAACGCCACCTCCGTGGGTTTGACTAATTGATAAAAAAAAGTAGGGCCAGGATCCTTTAACATTTTCTATACTAATAATAATATCTTGATAGGATTTCATTTTTTACCATTTTCAAAATAAGAAATCAAGAAATCACACCAATATATTTTTCTTAAGATCCTATTCTTTTCTATAAGGTGTATCAGTTATTAATGTACCACAATAGCGCACTGGTTCTAAATGATATGGAATATATTCATAAATTTTACGTGGACACTTTTCTGCCTCTCGTAGTAAAAAACGCATATTACGCCAAAACTCTGGAGTATGACCAATAGAAGAGGACATTAAATGTGCTAACTCATGTATAGCTACGAACATCATTGTATTAATATCAGTAAGATGCTCCCTTTGATCTTCATGTCTATGCCTTAAACAAAATACAATCTTTTCGCCTTTATTAATTGAATAACTTGTATGTTGAGAATCTTTTGTCGCCTCACTCAACTGATGTTCATTATAATTACGACAAAGTCTGATAATATCCCTATTATTATAATGTTTCTTCCTTAAGTGCTTTAATAAATATTTGACACGACCATTCATTTTTGCCAAAAGATTAGCCGCCCGCCTTTTATCTTTTAGATTCCTCACCAAATAATAATTACCATCTTTCGCTTGACAATATGTAACCCTACTACTGAATCCCTCTTGATAAACAGTTGCCGTTATAATTAACAAAAGAAAGACTAAAATTATGGAAAGTTTTACGAACGAAGTGGGTCCGTGAAATGGAATTTCACTTACTAAATTTTGTTTGATCATTGTAAATCCTATATAAGTTTTCCGAACAAACAAAAAATCGATTACTTTATAAATTATTTATAAATGACTACTGTCGTTGGATCATCAAGCACTCCAATTGAATTTCAGATAGTTGATATTTATTCAACTATAAATAAAGGTGATACCAGTGATTTAGATCGTCTTGCCGATGAAGACGAGGCCTTAGATCCCAACGTTAATCTTTATTGCTATCGAAATCAACGGGCCCTCAGTTATAAAAATGATACAGTCATTAAACTATTTGGTAGAACCAGTGATGACCGTTCCATTTTAGTAAATGTTAGTGGATTTCAAACTTTCTTTTATTTAGGTTTTTGGGAACAAATTACCAGTCTTCAAGCCGAATATATCGTCAATACACTTAAACGCAAAGTCAATAAGCGATTCACCGCTCACTTAACTCACTGGGAACTTATTCATAAACAACCCTATGAAATGTTCGTTGGAAATGACCGATTCCCATTTATCAAACTATATTTTCGTAATAATTTTGCTTTAAAAGCATATGAATATGCTGCTATGGATACTACAAAGATAGCTGTATCTCTGGGTGGTGAACAGATAGATTATTATGTAGGTGAAAGTAATTTAGATGAAATACTAAAATTTCTCCATGTAACCGATTTAAAACCTGCGTCCTGGGCGCAAATTACCAATTATAAAGTTCGGTTTAGCAAAACGAGCTATTGTAGTTTAGAACTGGATGCTCATATCAGTGCAATCCATAGATTAGAAAAGGTAACAAATGCTCCATTCAAAATCATGATCTATGATTTAGAGTGTCAAAGTATGTTAGGAGAACTAGGTGAATTTCCGGTTGCCAAAAAGAATTATCAAAAATTGGCCAGAGAATTGATTGATCTTAAACAAACACATAAATCACACCCTCTTATTTCAGATCCACTAAAATTTCCCAAAACCCTTGAAACATGCCTAATTTTAGCTTTTACACCATATTTCTATCCATCAAAAATACAACAAATTAAAACAGTCAATAACCTTAAGCCAAGTCCAAGTTTAATCAAAAAAGTTGCTAATTTAATTATCACTTTAAAAGAAAACTGTATTAAAAATCAACAATTAGTAAGAAATTCTAATTATAACTTTACTACTTGTACCGAATGTCAACAATTATTATCAACTATTTTAGAATCCACATTCCCCCCTATGCTTAACGAAGAAGAATCACAACATAATACAATTAATAAACACAATGTAATCAAAGAACACGACTATTTATCTGTCTCCCCCACCCTCTGGGCTAGCCTCGATAATCTTCTTAAAGCTAAATACGCCAATCAAGATAATTTAGACAATCTTTCCAATTATTTAGAAATAATGATTCAAACTGCATTTGAAGATTATTATGATAGATTTGGTATCAGTCCCATTTTTTTGAAAGGACAAGTAAAACCCACAAGACAAGAGTTGGTTACAATGACTCCAGAAATTCAATCTATTATCCAAAATCCCAATTACAACTACGAGAAAAGATTACAAGAATTAACTGACTACCTAGATCGACAATTAACACCAATGCATCCAAAAGGTGATCCTATTATCCAAATAGGTTTTACCATGCAACGACTAGGGCAAAAAGACCCTTATTTAAAGGGAATTTTTACTGTTGATAGTTGTTCCAATATTACCAATGATGAACTTATATATGATGAAAACGCAACTGAGTTTACCACCAAAGAGTTAAAACAATTATTGAATGAGGCTAATGAAAAATTAAATAAGGCTTTAGATAAGACACCAACAGCAATCACAGATAATATTTTGAAAAGTCAAGAGGATTTAATTAAATATTATTGCGAACAACAAAAAAAGACTGATAAGGCTAATGTCTTAGTCAGATCTTTTCGTGATGAAAATAGTATGATTAAAGCATTTGCTGAATTAGTTAACATGGAAGATCCTGATATGGTGGGAGGCTATAACACATTTGGTTTCGATGATCCATATCTAGCCGATAGAGCAACTGAACTGTCAATTCGAGAAGTGGTTTTAAGTAAATTAACACGATTAAAAAATGATCTTTCCCTAATTTGTGCTCCAGCTGGAGCCGATAAAAAAGAGGGAGAAAAAATGGATAAACGCAAAATGGAGACTCATTATCTTGAAATGAAAGGTCGAATTCCCTTCGACATCTGTCGACTTATTCGCCCTAATCATAATTTACCGACTTATAGGTTAGATTTCGTTTGTCGGCATTTTTTCAAAAAAGTTAAAAACGATGTACCACCCACTCAAATTCCCGTTCTCCAAAGGGGTGATGCCACTGATCGAGCTAACATTGCTCGATACTGTATAATCGATTGTGTTCTCTGTAACCGTTTATTGGATCATCAAGTAATTGTCCCAAATTTAATCGCTATGTCTAATGTTTCCATTGTTCCTATTCGTTATTTACTTTTTCGTGGCCAGACTGTTAAGGGATATAGCCTAGTGATCAAAAAATGTAGCGAAAGAGGAAAGATAGTTCGCACTCTCCGAAAAGAAGAAAGACAACCAAATGCCGATAAATATGAAGGAGCCATTGTCTTAGATCCACTTATTGACATCTATGATGAACCCATTTCAGTGGCCGATTTCAACTCACTCTATCCTAGTTCAATGATTAGTGAAAACATTTCCAATGACACTCTAGTTAGAGATCCAAAATATGATAATCTGCCAGGTTTCGAGTATAATACTATACAATATGATGAGTTTTATTACCAACAGGCCAAACACAAGAAGACTGGAGCCTTACTCAAACGACAGGACAAAATCAAACGAGATGAAATGAGGGTGGTTCGTTTTGTCGGAAATAAAATGGGTATTCTTCCGGAAATTGAGAAAGAATTAATCGCTAGTCGCAAATTTGCGAAAAAGAAAATGGCTGAATATGCAGATGTGGATCCAGCACTTGAGGCTGCTTGGAATTGCCAACAATTAGCCTACAAAGTAACTTGTAACTCAATTTATGGAATAACTGGTGCTGGTGTTAGTCCCATTTACAATAAAGATGTTGCTGCAAGTATCACAGCCACTGGCCGAAAAATGATTATTTTTAGTAAAAATTATGTAGAACAAAATTATGTCGATCTTCCCATTACTTTAAAAAGATCCAATATTTCCACTAAAAACATTTTGGTAAAGAAAGCAAGTTGCGTATATGGTGACAGTGTTGTCGGTGATACGCCAATTTTGGTCAGGTTCGGAAAATCCTACCAAACCGCTAAATATATTAAAATTGGTGAATTAATACCAAGAAATGAGCTGTATTTGACATGCGATGATGGTAAAGAGGTAGTTCCATTGATCGATATTGAAGTGTGGTCAGATAAGGGGTGGTCTCAAATTCATAATGTTATTAGACATAAGACACATAAAATGATTTACCGTGTAACCACCAAAAACAGCTTAGTGGAAGTAACGGAAGATCACAGTCTTTTAGATAATCAGGGACATCGTCTAACACCAAACAAAGTAGATAATCATAAAACAGCGCTTTTACAACATGAACACCCAAATATTAGTGCAAATCCCATACCGTTGATTATAGATGACAAACACCTAAATCAAAGTACTACATATTTATGTATCTCAAGTACCAAAGACCAATTAGAAGCTGCTTTATGCTGGCAACAAATAACCAGTGCTGGATATTATTCAAAGGTAGAATATCATTCAGATCTATATTTCGTTTATGCTTGTAGAAAAGACATAAAGCGTCACAATACTAATGACTTAAATATTTGCCAACAAGTTACACCAATAGGAATGACAGACGATTATGTTTATGATTTAGAAACTGAACATGGACACTTTAGTGCAGGTATTGGTAATTTGGTGGTTCATAATACTGATAGTATATTTATCAAATTTGATATGTACGACCAAGAGTCAGGAAAGAAACTACAGGGATTTGATGCTGTATTTGCTAGTATGGAAATATGTGATAGGGTTTCTACAGAAATTTCTTTACAGTTAAAAGACCCCCAGAATTTGGAGTTCGAAAAGACCATTTATCCATTTCTTCTTATAAATAAAAAAATGTACAAGGGACATTATTATACGAAAATGAACATTCGTGAATACTATGAAAATACTATGGGTTTCGCCACCAAAAAACGAGACTCTGCACCAATTGCTAAAATTGTGGTGGATGGATTAACTCATTTGCTTTTTTCTACACCAAAAGACCAAATCACACAGGCTTCTATTCGGAAATACTTAGTTGAACAATTCGAGACAATTTTAAGTGGCAAATTACCACTTGATGTATTTATTCGAACCAAAAGTTGGAAAGGACATTATGCCAATCCAGACCAAATTGCCCAACATGTATTAGCCACAAGACAAGCAATTAGAGATCCTGGTAATCAGTTTAGTATGGGTGACCGAATACCATTTGTTCATATTGTTAATCCAAAGGCGACGTTACAAGGTGAAAAGATTGAAACAGTTGATTATGTCACACAACATAATCTAAAAATTGATTACCAATATTATATTGAAAAACAATTAATTAATCCTTTATTGAAAATTTTATCACCTAATCGTAATCTGGGAATTACTGAAAAATGGCTCTTGAACATTTTAAAGAATTTAACCCAAGCCCAACAACATGTTTCAACAATGGACCAATTTTTTAAAATCATTCCAAAAGATAAAGAAACAACAACTCATAACGAAGATTCAAGTGCTAGCGAATCCGATTAGCCGAAGATAAACTTGATATAACTAGTGAACGAATATGCATCACTAGTTATAGTCAAATATCTGTCTATATCTATAGCTATAGACAGTTAGGAAACCAATGAGGTTGTGTGCAACTCAAACACTTTTTGCGGTTCTGGCAAGTGCGACGTTCCATAACATCTGGGACATCATATTCCCAAACACGCCTTGATCTAACCGGATGTTTACCTATTGGCACTAGACTAGGATCAAAATATACAGTCGGTGTTATATCACCATTTAAAGGACGCAAGGCATTTAGAGGATGAACAGCACAATGACCCTTTTGACCACTAGGAATACTCCTAAGCGAACATCGACAAATTTGGCGTCCACATCGTGGACAAGCAGAGGCATGGGCCTGTTTATGTATTCTCCGACTACATCCTCCACCTACATTGCAACTTGTTTTATCCTTACAATTATATAACGAGGGGTCCTCATCTTCTGTAGTAGTAGAAGTAGTTTCATCATTATCACAATTGTCATTACAAGTGGAAACTCCATTTCCACCACCTGATAAAGTAAGACCACCCCGGCTCTGTGGTGCGGTTAATGTTTGTGTTTGAGGATTTCGAAGTGCCATTGGAGACTGAGATTGCTGTTGTGTCATTGCCGTAGATCGACCTTGTGGCCAGTTACTTTGAATAGGTCGAAGTGTTTGTTGCATTTGTGTGTTTTGCTGAGAAGGCCCTGTCAACACTTGATGTTGAAGAATTTGCAAACTTAAATTGAGCCCCTTTTGGATCTGATCAATATAACTTAAGACTCGATTAGGTGCTCGGCTGTTTAACATCTTACGACGGAAACTTCGACTCAAATAATCAATAGTCGATTTCAAAGCATCAAAAAGATTCATCACTTCACGAGTATAAACATCCATATCGGAAACATCTCCGTATACCAAATTCTGAACAGCACCTCCACCTTGTTCAATACATCCCATTATTTTACGACCATGTGCTCCATGTGCATAGTTTATACAATTACTTATAATATCACTAACGGTAACTCGTCCTAAAAGACTGGACAAAAGATAACAATAAATTTCCCCATCTTGTTTTAAACCGTCAAGTCTATGTTTAAGTGTTTTCTCTAAACGAGGAGGAATTTGAGACTTACCTTGATAGTAATTCATAAACCCTTCAACTGCTTCTCCCACTGTTAACTTGTTAATCAAATCTTGTGCTGTCTGACCAAGAATATTAGCTGAACGACGAACTTGATTTAAAATGGCAGAAGTCTGTTGATCTTGAGCACCACCAGCCTGTTCAACAATCTCTGGAAGATTTCCTAAAAAATATTCAGTCATCCCCTTACCACCCTCCATCACCATATTAGTGGAATACTTAAAATCTGGATTCTTTTGGAGCTGGGATACTAAATCCAATACTCCATCCTTTGTAAGACTACCTAATTTTTCAGGTAAAAAACCCTTTTCTACTCGCTTGGGGGTCTCCACTTTCTTTTCACCATTACAAATATGATGTTGTCCCAGATTTTGACTACCAGTCTCTCCTGGAGGTTGATGACATCTGGGAGCATGTTTTTCAATGTGGGAACAGGGTCCACCAACTTGTGGACACATATACTGATCAGAGACTTTAAAATTAAAACAAGTATCAACTGGTAAACGAGCACAACCCGTACTTACGGTACCAGTACCTTTGGCCGTTCCATGATATAAACGATTAAACAGTTCGCATTTCTTGTTTAAAATTTCTGGAGTGTTATTATCCATTGTAATTAATGGTCTATATAAATTAAACAAAGAAAAATAAGCAATCAACTGTTCAAAATTATGGAGACCCAACCCAAATCGATTATTCAAAAAAGTTGGTAAGTTATTTAAGATAGAATCTTAAATTATAATATAAAACACCTAAACCTAATGTCGGAAACAGAAGGAAATTCATCTCTTAAGAAAGTTGCCCACAATCTCTTCAAAAAATATGAAGATCGTCTACCTATTATTATCAACCGAGAACCGGGATCTAACTTACCATTAATCGAAAAGAAGAAATATCTGGTACCTCACAATCTCACAGTTGGAAGTCTTATGATCACCATTCGTAGTAAGATATCACTTCCAAATTATAAGACATTGTTTTTAGTTACACAGGAGGGTAATTATGTGCCATCATCAACCGAAACCATGGCTGAATTGTACCAAAAATACCAATCAAGTGATGGATTTTTATATTTTTATTATAAAGGTGAAAATGCTTTCGGATAATTGGGAACACAGTCTGCAAGATTTCCCCATTCCGTTTGGCAAACTATTTATAAGTATAGCAAATCCGTATAGTAGATTTATGAATAATCCGACATATTTGGAAAGTTCTATTTCGTTAAAGCTTAACAAACTTCCCTGTTGGGCAATTTTTGAAAGTTGTCTAATAGATACAGGTGCAAATATTTTGTATTAACTAAAATGGATACTCTATCAACCATAGAGACCATTAGTGTTTTTAACAAATAAACAAATAAAAAGACAATACCGACTTGTCAGATAGTAGTGTATGTCCACCCGAAAAATGAAATTGATCTGACACACTATCCAGTCTTCCAATTGAAAATATCTAGTCGAAAGAAACTAAGAAAAAGACTCCGGATAGAGAAAAGCTTTGTTTCTGATAATCGGTATCACGGGAATAGAAATTGTTCAACGAGGTGGAATAATATCCCACGATTGAAAAGAATGTAAACTCCTAAATGCATTTACATTCTTTTCAATCGCGTTTAGTACTTAGAAACAAATTTATATCTTTGAATATAAAAAACGCCAAACGACGTTTAGATCCGTTTTAAGGTCAGAATGAGCCAATTTGATTTTTATAGCCAACAAAAGAAAAGCAACATCAATCAACTAAGTGAAAAACCACAATACAAAAATCCTGAAACAGTTAAAACTAAGATTTTGGAAACTTTTGATAAATATCAAAAGATGAGAGTGAATGATCTTCGTTTGAAGGAATTGGAAAGTGAGGAACAGTATTTCAGTCAAATGATATTACAAAATATCCAAAAACTTCAGAAACTTGAGAAGGATGGTAAAAATGATGCAAATTATCAAGATCAGGTCTCAAACTTAAATCAACAGTTGAATACTCTGGATACCGAACATTCAACTCTTAAAAAGAAGAAAGAGGAGTACTTAAATAAGGAGTTCGAATGGGTCTCCACTCATTTTCCTGATATATTTCAGATGATCACCAGTCCACAACCACCAGACCGAGTGACATTGGCTAGTGTTTTAAATGCTTTTCTCCAAAGCGAGCAAGGTCTAGTGAATAAACGAACCGCAGTTAAAAATGAATTAGAGTCTATGCGTAAACAACATGGACTACCCGAAGATTTCTTCGATTATAGCAAATTAGACCAGTATATGTAGAAATATGAAAACCCTGTAAACGAAATTTCCTTCATCCAATTTAAAGAGAAACGCTGGAACCTGGAGGCTCGGGCAAAAATTGAGGTCGCAAGTGTGAACGAGGAAATGGCCGCTGTCTACGACGATAAACTGCAAAAACTAATAAACTAACAGTTAAACAAATAGACACACCTATTGGAATCAATAATAGTAAGAAAAGCAAATATAATAATGCTTTGTTACTATTATTACTATCATTATCATTTGGTTTAGACCAGGAAGGTGGATAATAATAAGGAGAAGGTTTAAGTGGAAAGTTGTTGGAGATAGGATAATAAAAAGGAGGAGGATGATAAATCGGTTGCTTTTCATTGGGTGTCAATGTAACAGTTTCTGTAGATGTCGTCGTATCTGTAAGTGTAATTGTACCAGTTGGTGTTTCTGTATATGTGATTGTCCATGTTGGTGTTTTTGTATTAGTTAGTGTTTCCGTTATTGAACTAATTTCTGTCTCAGTAACAGTTGAAGTATTAGTAGAGGTCGGAGTCAAGGTTACTGTTGGTGTTCTAGTGGTAAGAGGGCAACGGCCTAATCTCATACAATAATCATGGTAAAGTCGGTAAGAGAAAAAGGTAAAATTTTGAATGGATGGGTTCAGATCGTTTGAACAATCAAAATAAGCATATATATTTTTCCGGTCTTGTGGATAATAGACCACTAAATGATCAATATCAGTCGTACCTAAGATAGTGGTATTGTCTTGAAAAATGAGATTATAACTATAATAAGTAAGACTGTCTAGATAATTAATTTTGGGTACTGGTAATAGATCGTCACTATAACGACAATCTACGAATTCCCTATGACTATTTGGATAAGCCAAAACAGTAAAAAGAAAGAAACATATAATTGCTAACCGCCAACAATAAAGCATAAGGTAAAATAAATTAAATTATCTACCATTTTTTTTTGGCTATCCAAAGTTTCAAAAACGACTCATGTAAAGCCTGCTCATCTTAAATGAAAACTATAAATTATTTGGATTGGAAATGAAATTAGAATAAAGTGCCATACAATATTATAATTTCATTAATGAATTGTCATATTTGTACGACTTCAATATCAAAACGAAATAAATCTGATTGTTAACAGTTATTAACCCTTTCAAATTTTGCGTGCAATTATATTACAGGATATAGCCATTAAAAATATTCCCCTAATTTCTTTTGTTCCGTATCTTTAACGGATCCTTTTTTGTTAATTCGGGGACGCCCATTCTCACCATCATGTCGGAAAGTCACATC
>Ga0180437_10008688_pt1 | contig 12827 bp, 7 predicted proteins | sample SS_ome_4_FD_132410 | JGI IMG/M metagenome (GOLD analysis project Ga0180437, IMG submission 132410) | Hypersaline lake sediment archaeal communities from the Salton Sea, California, USA - SS_3_D_1 metaG | ecosystem: Environmental > Aquatic > Non-marine Saline and Alkaline > Hypersaline > Sediment...
CAGGCCATCGCTAAACTTCATGAGCCAGGGAATTCTTCTGGCCGACATTGTGACCACGGTTAGCCCTAGCTATGCCTCAGAGATACTGACATCGCAATATGGTGAGGGCCTGGAGCAATTACTAAGCTATCGGTGCGATGAGCTTTATGGCATAGTCAATGGCATCGATTATGATGAATTTAACCCGGCTGCTGACCCCTATCTGGAAAGGAACTATTATTCCACCACGATAGAAAGAAAGGTTGATAACAAACTTGCTTTGCAAAGAAAGAGCGGGCTGCCGCAAAACCCTGACATCCCTTTGTTTGCCATGGTGTCTCGTCTTGAGGAGCAAAAGGGGATTGATTTGCTGCTCCAGGCTATGGACCCCTTTATTACAGAAACAAGCGCACAACTAATTATCCTTGGTGAGGGAAGGGAGCATTACCATAAATTGCTTGCCGAGGCAGCGCTAAAATACCCCCATCGCCTCTCGGTATTTATTGACTATGATGAACGATTGGCCCATCTCATTTACAGTGGCGGCGACATGTTCCTCATGCCCTCGCGCTTTGAGCCCTGTGGATTGGGGCAGCTAATAGCCATGCGGTATGGTACCATCCCTCTAGTACGAAATACTGGTGGGCTAGCTGATACAGTGAAGGATGGCACTGAAGGAAACGGCAATGGCTTTGTATTTCACAATTACACAGTCCTGGAAATGCTGGACGCTATGAAAAGAGCAGTGAACAGCTTCTATCACCGTGAGGAATGGCAAAACCTCATGAGACGCAATATGAAGCTAGATTTCTCCTGGAAGGGCTCGGCTAGAAAATACGAAGAGCTTTATCTGCGGGCACGAAATTTATCTCAGACTTAGCAGCCATGCCCGCCAGCCTGTAGACTATTATCTTTTGTTCTGCTTGGGCTTGTTGTCAGGTTTATCTCTTTGTCTTTCCCAGCAAGAACAGCGAAGGTTGAATGTCCGGAGTCAGCCATCTTTCCACATGTTCGTTGACAAGGGCATTTGAGTGATGCAAAATGTTTACTTGAACATAGAATTAATGATGGAGTGATAAGATAAGACTACAGTACTATGAAAGAGGCAACAGGCCAAGTACGGGTAATCATTGAAGGGCTTAACCCTGAAATCGACGGCGGCCGCTTTCCCATCAAGCGAGTTATCGGCGAGAGAGTAGTCGTGGAAGCTGACATCTTTGCCGACGGCCATGATTCCATATCGGCTTTGCTCCTCTATCGTAACGAAAATAACCCTGGATGGTCTGAAACTCCTATGGAACTACTAGTCAACGACCGCTGGCGCGGCTCATTTGTAGTCGCCGAGCTTGGTTGCTATCTTTACACTATTCTAGCCTGGGTTGACCTATTCAAGTCATGGAGGCGGGACTTAGCAAGAAAGTTCCAGGCAGGGCAAGAAGTTTCGATTGAGCTTCTGATAGGAGTTCAGTTGATTACAGAAGCAAGCCAGCGTGCTTCTGTAGCTGAGGGAAAAATGATGGGAAAGTGGGCAAGCACCCTGCAATCCACACAGGAAGCAGAGCAGGTGAAGATCCAGCTAGCCCTGAGCGAGGAAGTGTTGGAGGTCATGGATAAGTACGCTGACAGGCAATTTGCCACCACTTATCCCAAAGAGCTTATAGCAGCGGTGGATAGGGAAAAGGCTCTCTTTAGCACCTGGTACGAAATGTTTCCCCGTTCCTGTGCTCCCGAGCCGGAGCGCTACGGAACTCTCAAGGACTGCGAGGCTCGCCTTCCTTATGTTGCAGCCATGGGCTTTGACGTGCTCTATTTCCCCCCCATCCACCCTATCGGCCTCTCACACCGTAAAGGGAGAAATAATAATCCTGTAGCCAACCCAGATGACCCTGGAACCCCTTGGGCCATCGGCTCAAAAGAAGGGGGACACAAGTCCATTCATCCCCAACTTGGCAGCTTGCAGGATTTCCAGAGCTTTGTAGCCAGGGCTCGCGAATATGGTATTGAAATCGCCCTGGATATCGCCTTCCAGTGCAGCCCTGATCATCCCTATGTAAAGGAACATCCAGAATGGTTCCGCTGGCGACCTGATAACACCGTGCAGTATGCCGAAAATCCGCCAAAAAAATACGAGGATATCTATCCCTTCGAGTTTGAGACTAAGAATTGGAAGCAACTATGGGAGGAGCTCAAGAGCATCGTCCTCTTCTGGATCGAACAGGGCATCCGCATTTTTCGCGTAGATAATCCCCATACCAAGCCCTTTCGTTTCTGGGAGTGGCTGACTACCGATATCAAAAAGTCATACCCCGATGTCATCTTCCTCTCCGAGGCGTTTACCCGCCCCAAGGTCATGCACCAATTAACAAAGCTGGGTTTTACTCAGTCCTATACCTATTTTGCCTGGCGCAACACCAAGCGAGAGCTGACTCAATACTTCACCGAGTTGACTCAAACGGAAATACGGGAGTATTTCCGCCCCAACCTCTGGCCAAACACACCGGATATTTTGACCGAATATCTTCAGTTCGGCGGACGGCCGGCATTTATGGCACGATTGGTCTTGGCAGCTACCTTAGGAGCCAGCTACGGCATCTATGGCCCGGCCTTTGAGCTCTGTGATAATCATCCCAAAGAGCCAGGCAGCGAAGAGTATCTCGACTCAGAAAAATACGAGATTAAAAATTGGGGTATTACCAGGCCCGACAGCCTAAAGGATTTCATCGCCCGAGTCAATCAGGTACGGCGGGAGAACCCTGCCCTTCACAGCGACTGGAGTCTTCGTTTCCACAAGGTAGACAACGAGCAGCTAATTTGCTACAGCAAGCGCACCGAGGACCTCTCTAATGTTGTCCTGGTGGTCGTGAACCTCGATCCTCATCATACTCAGTCTGGCTGGGTAGAGTTTCCCTTGGAGGAACTAGGCATCGATCCCCAAAAACCCTACCAGATGCACGACCTCTTGAGCGACTCCCGCTATCTCTGGCAGGGGTCGCGAAACTATGTTGAACTCAACTCGCAAATCGTACCCGCTCATGTCTTCCGTATGCGTCGGCGGGTGCGCACGGAGCGAGACTTTGACTACTATATGTAGAGGGGAAAATTATATTTAAATGCTATATCATATGTTATTTCAGGCGATTTAAGCCGAGGCGCAAATATGCCTGAGGAACGAGCAGGGAAGTGGATGCCACTGCCAGAAGTGAATCTGACTGAACAATGAGTGCTAAATCAATAATCTTAGTAGTGGATAGCAACCGCAGCAACCTGGAACTTCTGTCGCAGCAACTCGGACAAGCGGGTTACCAGACGCTCACTGCTGCCAGTCTGGAGGAACTGGACCAGGCTATTCAAAGGGAGGAGAAAATCGCACTTTCGTTGATAGACACCTCAGGGTTTGACCAGCATATCTGGGAACATTGTGAAGAGTTACACAAGGCCAAGATACCTTTCATCGTGATATCGCCCCGGCGCAGTGCCATTATTCAACGGCACAGCATGAAACACGGGGCCAGTGGCCTGCTGGCTAAACCGCTTGACTTTAAGGATCTGCTGGAACATATACACACAGTGCTTGGTGACTAGGATATGAAGAAACGAAGTCATATGGGACCATCGTCGTTCAGAGATGATCCTCTTTGGTATAAGGACGCTATAATCTATGAGCTTCACATTCGCGCCTTCTCAGACAGCCAAGGGGATGGTGTGGGCGACTTTTTAGGTCTTACAGAGAAGCTTGATTACCTTGAAGATTTGGGGGTTACAGCCATTTGGTTGCTCCCATTTTATCCTTCGCCCTTGAAGGACGATGGTTATGACATCTCCGACTACACCAGCGTCCAGCCCATCTATGGGAGCATGCGCGATTTCAAGGCTTTTGTGGATGAAGCACACCAGCGCGGTCTGGGTATCATCGTAGAGCTGGTCGTTAACCACACTTCTGACCAGCACCCTTGGTTCCAGCGAGCCCGACGGGCTGCAGCGGGAAGCCGCTGGCGCGACTTTTATGTTTGGAGCAACACACCAGAAAAGTACCAAGATGCCCGCATCATCTTTAAAGACAGTGAATACTCTAACTGGACGTGGGACCACGTAGCCAAGGCATATTACTGGCATCGCTTCTATTCACACCAGCCCGACCTGAACTACGACAACCCTGCCGTCAGACGGGCTATCTTGAGGGTTATAGATTTCTGGCTAAGGCTCGGAGTGGATGGACTTCGGGTTGACGCTGTGCCTTATCTCTACGAGCGGGACGGCACCAATTGTGAAAATTTGCCTGAAACACACGCTTTCCTGAAGGAGCTACGCAAGCACGTCGATGAGAAATTCAAGAATCGCATGCTCCTGGCAGAAGCCAACCAGTGGCCAGAGGACGCGGTGACCTATCTTAACAATGGAGATGAGTTCCACATGGCTTTTCACTTTCCGCTTATGCCACGCATGTTTATGGCTATCCGCATGGAAGACCGCTTCCCGCTCATTGACATTCTGCAGGAGACACCAGCGATTCCGGAGACCTGCCAGTGGGCTATTTTTCTCCGCAACCACGATGAGCTAACTCTTGAGATGGTCACAGATGAAGAACGGGATTACATGTACCGGATGTATGCTAGCGACCCTGCTGCCCGGCTCAACCTCGGCATCCGCCGGCGCCTAGCACCACTTCTGAATAATGACCGCAAAAAAATTGAACTGATGAATGGATTGCTCTTTTCCCTACCGGGTACACCAGTGATTTACTACGGCGACGAAATCGGTATGGGGGATAACTTCTATCTCGGTGACCGCAATGGGGTGCGTACCCCGATGCAGTGGAGCCCTGACCGAAACGCAGGGTTCTCACACGCCAACCCCCAAAAACTCTATCTACCCCCAATCATCGACCCCGAGTATAACTACGAGTCCATCAACGTAGAGAACCAGCAAAATAATCCCGACTCTCTTCTCTGGTGGATGAAGCGCACCGTTGCTCTTAGGAAGCGGTTTAAGGCTTTTGGACGAGGGAGCCTAGAGTTCCTTCAACCGAAAAATCGCAAGGTCCTGGCTTTTCTTCGCCGCTACCAGGATGAGGTTATTCTGGTCGTGGTCAACCTTTCGCGTGCCGCCCAGCAAACTCAACTTGACCTTTCCGAATTTCAAGGAAGGGTGCCTGTTGAGCTCTTCGGACGGGCAGAGTTCGCTCCCATTAGTGATGGCCAATACTACTTTACCCTTGGTCCACATGCTTTTTACTGGTTTTCCCTCGAATCAGAACGCGCTGAGCCGCTTCGCCTTCGTGTCTTGCCTTCAGAGGCTGTGGGGGCCCTCCCCACTCTGGCTGAGGCAGAGGAAGAGCTCTTTGTAAAAGAGAATTGGTTTGTTCTAGAGGCAGTTCTGCTGGATTACATAAGGGGTCGTCGGTGGTTTCGTGGGAAAGCTCGAGAGTCCTGGGGACTGCAGATTTTAGACATCATCCCTGTAAATTCTCCACAGTTCGCTGCCAATCTTGTCTTGATTGAAGTGGAATATGCTGAAGGAGACCCGGAAACATATATAGTTCCCCTTATTAGCACCCTCGCCGAGCAGGCAGACGATGTTATGGCTGAGTATCCGCATGCTGTAATCGCCCGTCTGAAACCCAGAAGAAAGGAGGGTGGCAGCGAGAGCTTACTCTATGATGCCCTGGTAGACAAGAATTTTTGCAAATTCCTCATAGAAGCCATCGGTCGACGGCGTCACTTCAAAGGAAAGGCTGGCAAAGTTATAGCCTCACGAACCCGGATCTTCCGTGATGCCCGCGGACCGATTGAGGTCTCTCCGGAACCTGTTCCCCTTAAGGCAGAGCAGAGTAATACTTCCGTGGTCTACGGGGATCGGCTAATCCTCAAACTGTTTCGCCGCCTCGAGGGAGGAATTAACCCCGAGCTGGAAATCGGCCGTTTTCTTACTAAGGAGCTGTCCTTCCCTCATATTTCTCCTGTGGCTGGCGCTATTGAATACCATCGAAGAAAAGGCCAACCAATGAGCCTGGCTATCCTCCAGAGCTTCGTGCCGAACGAAGGAGACGCCTGGCAATATACCCTGGACTTCCTCAATCGCTATTTTAAATATGTACTGGCACATCCCACGGTACAGGTGCCACCTATTCCTGAAAAACACCTGTTGTCGCTGCTCAAGGAGCCGCCTGCACTGGCCCAAGAGACCATCGGTCCCTATCTGGTTTCGTCACAACTTCTGGGAAAACGCACAGCCGAACTCCATGTGGCTTTGGCCTCGGCGACAGATGACCCAGACTTTTTCCCAGAGCGATTCTCTCTTATTTATCAGAATTCACTTTGCCACGCCATGCGGAGCTTCGCTACTCGCACGCTGCAGTTGCTACGGGAGCGGATAAAGGAGATCCCAGAGGAACTCAGAGAAAATGCCCAACAGATTCTAGACTCAGAGGAGAGCATCATCAAACGCTTTCACTTAATTCGCAATGGAAAAATTTCGGCGTCAAGAATACGTTGCCACGGGGACTATCATCTAGGGCAGTTGCTCTATACCGGTAAGGATTTCATCATCATTGATTTTGAGGGTGAACCGGCACGCTCCTTGAGCGAACGGCGAATCAAGCGGTCACCCCTGAGGGATGTCGCTGGTATGATACGTTCGTTCCACTACGCTGCCCACAGCGCTCTACTTCAACAGGCCTCATTAGCACTTAAACCGGAGGACCTGCCTGCGCTGGAACACTGGGCGCAATTCTGGTACGTATGGGTGTCATCATCTTTCCTCATGTCCTATTTGGACGGCGTTGAACAAGCCCAATTGCTTCCTGATAACCCAGAACAACTTGGGATTCTTCTGGATGCCTATCTCTTAGAAAAGGCTATCTATGAAATTGGCTATGAACTGAATAATCGTCCAGACTGGTTGAAAGTGCCACTTCAGGGTATATTACAGCTTATGAAAGCTGGAGAATGAGCATTAACTGTGGAGATATTCTTCGGGATACTTAAGCAAAGAATATACCTGGTTAAGTAAAGCAATTCGAATAGGAGACATTATCCAGAGATGACACAGGAAAAAGGCAGAAAGAAAGAAATGTTCTCGAAGGATGAGATAGATACCCAGTCAGTGCGCTATGACATAAGCATGCTGACCAATGACGACCTCTTTCTCTTTAACGAAGGGTCTCATTATCGACTTTATGAAAAGCTTGGAGCTCATCCCATAACGGTGGATGGAGTGGAAGGGAGCTATTTTGCCGTGTGGGCACCTAATGCCAAGCAGGTCTCCGTCATGGGTGAGTTTAATAGCTGGGATAAATTGGGCCATCCACTGTGTCCAAAGGGGCAATCTGGTATCTGGGAAGGATTCATCCCCGGTGTGACTAAGGGCACAATCTACAAGTATCACCTCGTCTCTCATAAGCGCGGCTATCATGTGGACAAAGCCGACCCATTTGCCTTCCATACGGAAACGCCTCCCAAAACAGCCTCCATTGCCTGGGACTTAGATTATAGCTGGGGAGACCAGGCATGGATGGAGAAGCGACGCGCTTGTAACGCCCTAGATGCCCCCATCTCTGTCTACGAAGTGCATCTGGGCTCCTGGCAACGGGTACCTGAGGAGGGGAATCGCTACCTTAGCTATCGAGAACTGGCTCCCAGGCTGGCTGAATACGTTAAGCAGCTGGGATTCACCCATGTCGAGTTTCTACCGGTAATGGAGCATCCGTTCTATGGCTCTTGGGGCTATCAGTCTACGGGATACTTTGCTCCGACTAGCCGCTACGGCACCCCCCAGGATTTCATGTACCTCGCTGACCACTTACACCAGCATGATATAGGCATAATCCTCGACTGGGTACCTTCTCATTTCCCAAATGATGAACACGGACTGGGATATTTTGATGGAACACATCTCTACGAGCACGGTGATCCCAGACAGGGCATTCATCCCGATTGGAACAGTTTTATTTTCAACTATAGTCGACACGAAATAAGAAGCTTCCTTCTTAGCAGCGCACTGTTCTGGCTGGAGAAATACCACGCCGATGGTTTGCGTGTAGACGCAGTGGCCTCTATGCTTTATCTGGATTACGGCCGTAAAGAAGGCGAATGGATACCCAACAAGTACGGGGGGCGGGAGAACCTAGAAGCTACCGCCTTCCTACGCCGCTTTAATGAAGCGGTTTATCAAGAAAGCCCTGGGGCGCAAACCATTGCTGAGGAATCCACTTCCTGGCCCATGGTATCACGCCCAACTTACCTGGGAGGATTGGGATTTGGCCTGAAGTGGGACATGGGCTGGATGCATGATACCCTAGAGTACATGACCAAGAACCCCATATATCGGAAACATCATCACAGCAATCTAACTTTCCGCTTGATTTATGCCTTCTTCGAAAACTTTGTCCTGCCGCTTTCTCACGATGAAGTTGTACATGGCAAAGGCTCGCTGTTAGGAAAGATGCCGGGGGACGACTGGCAGAAGTTCGCCAACTTGAGACTCCTCCTGGGATACATGTATGCCCAGCCCGGGAAAAAGCTCCTGTTTATGGGAGGAGAGCTTGGTCAGTGGCGGGAGTGGGCTCACGAGGAGAGCCTGGAATGGCACCTCCTTGATTACTCGCCACATTCGGGTCTTAAACGCTGGGTTGAGGAGCTGAACGGATTCTACCGGAGCCAACCAGCCCTATATGAGTTAGATTTCGACTCAGCCGGCTTTGAATGGATCGACTGCAATGATGTCGAGCACAGCGTGGTCAGTCTGATGCGCAAGGGGCGTTCACCAGACAACCTCCTTGTGGTCGTTTGCAACTTCACTCCCACAACTCATTCTAACTATCGAATTGGTGTACCGCAGTCAGGGTTCTGGAAGGAGTTATTAAACAGCGATGCCAGGGAATATGGAGGCAGTGGTCAAGGTAATCTGGGTGGAGTGGAAGCAGCGCCGATTCCCTTACACGGCCGCCCTTATTCCTTAACCATCACACTCCCACCATTATCCACTGTTTTTTTGAAAAGTGGAGATAAATAACCACGTCTTCACCATTAATCAAACCACCATGCACCCCGTATTTGCGGCAAGGGTTTGATACCGAAGGATGATTGTGAGTTGCATCTTCCTATATCGACTCTTTGCCAGGCTTTCAACTCAGAGACAGCGTACAACACTTCCAAGAAGGAGGGACAAAAGTGGGCACATCAGAAAAGAAGGAAACTAAAAGAAAGAAGGCTATCACAGAGATTGGTCGAGTTGTACCTAGCAATTTCAAGTTCGGAATAATTGTAGCGATAGCTATATTTTGGGCAGATTTTCTTAAGTCGGTACTGAATGCCATCGCTTCCTTGGTGAATATGACAATCCCTTGTCTGACCGAGCTAATCATAGCTATCTTGGCGACGGCCATAGCTTACTTTATTCTGGTAAGCTACCGAAGGATACAATCAAAGCTTAAGAAGATTAAAATATAGCTAATACACGGCAGGAGCATCTGGAACAAAAAGAGCGGATTCACTGTTGGTTTGATACCGAGCTATGGAAAAACTGGAGGCTGTATGAAAGCTGCTATTCTGGAGAAGATTGAACATCTAGCAGTGAAGGAAGTGCCTGACCCTCAACTGGAAAAAGGGTCGGTGCTCATCAAGGTAAAGGTGTGCTCCATTTGTGGTACCGACCTGAGAATCTACCATTATGGCGATCCTAGGGTTCAGCTACCGCAGATTTTGGGACACGAGATAGCTGGCGAGGTAGAGATGGTTGGTGAGGGGGTGACAAATTACAGAGCAGGAGACCGAATAGCCGTCACTCCCAGAATAGCTTGTGGAGAATGCTTCTACTGTCACAAAGGACAGTACACCTATTGTCAAAACGGCCGCACCTTTGGATATCAGTTGCCCGGGGGCTACGCCGAATATCTGCTTGTTCCTTCACGTGGTGTGCAGTTTGGGGTGTTGAACAAGTTTGCAGATACACTCAGTTTCGAAGAGGCCTCCCTGGCTGAACCTTTATCCTGCTGTCTAAGGGCTCAGAAAGCCTTGAGAGTCAGTGATGGAGACATAGTAGTCGTGATTGGAGGTGGACCCGTAGGCATTATGCATTGCCGTCTGGCTAAAGCCAACAATGCCAGCAAGGTCGTCCTTGTTGAAAGGGATACCAGACGTCTGGAAAAACTAGACCTTAGCTCTATCGATGAAATCGTTGGTTCTGCGAAAAGCGATTCAGAAGCGGAGACATTGGCTATCACCGAGAGCAGGAGAGCCGATGTGGTAATAGTAGCCTGCTCCTCTGTTCAGGCACAGGAACAAGCTTTATTACTTGCAGGTAGAGGAGGGAGAATCAACTTCTTTGCCGGCTTGCCACCAGACCAATCGAAGGTCCTGATAGATAGCAATGTAATCCATTACCACGAAGTTTCAGTCCAAGGCTCACATGGTTCAACACCACGTGATGCCAGAGAAACCCTCGATATACTAGCCAGAAAAGCGTTGAACGTTAGCGACCTCATCACCCACACATTTCCTTTGGATTCTATCAAAGAAGCGTTTCTTTTTGCCGAAAGCGGAAAGGGCATGCACGCAGCAATAATACCCCGATAAGAGGAAACCTGAGGCTTATTGTATTTTGGATAGGCATAAGTAGGCTGTACTGTAGGGAATTGTTTGCAACTATACCTTATTATATACTGGTGCAAATCCTGAGATAGTATATTTATAGTGAACAATCAAAGACAGATCCCCATTATTTACAATCTATTTCCCCGCTTAGCAGGGACTATGCCTGATTGGCTACAGCACGCATCTCGTGCTGCAGAAATGGGCTTCAACTGGCTGTACATCAACTCCATCCATTACCCGGGGTTCTCTGGCAGCTTGTATGCTGTAAAGCATTACTACCATATTAATCCGCAATTCCTGCCTCCTGGTACTAAGGAGAACGATCTATCTGTCCTAGAGCCAACCCTTCGAGGATTCCGGGATTTAGGGCTCTGGCCCATGATGGATCTGGTCATCAACCACACTTCTCGGGACTGCCCTTTGACCCAAGAACACCCTGCCTGGTACGTTCACAATGAGCATGGTGAAATCGTCAGCCCTTTCGCCCGGGACCCTGATGACCCGGAAAAAGTGACGGTTTGGGGTGACTTGGCGGAAATAGACAACGAAGGCTCAAGTGATAGGGAAGGTCTCTGGGCTCACTGGGCCGAGCTTGTAAAGCGCTACCTTAGTCTGGGATTTAAAGGCTTCCGATGTGATGCAGCATACAAGATACCTGCAGCCCTGTGGCGATTTCTTGTTGAGGAAGCAGCCAGTATTGACCAGGAAGCGATGTTCTTTGCTGAAACGCTGGGATGCACTGAAGAGGAAGCCTTGGCGCTACATGATGCCGGGCTGCACTATTTCTTTAACAGTTCCAAGTGGTGGGACTTCATGGAGCCATGGTGTCTGGAGCAGCATGGGAAGTTCGGCAAGATCGCCCCATCAATCTCCTTCCCCGAAAGCCATGATACAACCCGCCTTGCTGCTGATACAGGTGGCAACGAAGCTGTACAACGTCAGCGCTACGCCTTCGCCGCTTCATTTTCGGCGGGGCTCATGATGCCCATCGGCTATGAGTTCGGCTTCAGAAAAAAATTGGATGTCGTTTCCACTCGCCCCACAGATTGGGAGACTCCCTCTTTCGATATCCAGAGATTTATAAGGAAGATAAACAATCTCAAGATAGAACACCCTCTGCTCCATGGTGAAGGAAAATTAAAGACGGTCACAAGTGACAGGAGTACTCTTGTGCTGGAACGACGTACAGAGGAAGCTTCCGGGCAGCTAGCCTGGGTCTTGGTAAATAAGAGTAAGGATAAACATGCAACAGTAACCCTCAATAGTATTGCCCTCAACCCCCGACACCACCTGCGCCGCATTTGCCGAGACGAGAACTCCTCGCCTGAAATGGCGGTTTTAGGGCAGCCTGTTGTGCTCAACCCGGCCGAAGTAGTGCTGCTCTTGGAATCCTAAGAAAGCAATGCTAAGATTTTTCGAGGAGAGCGAGCCGTGAGCTTCCCCAGGGCAAGTGGCATATTATTGCACCTGACCTCACTCCCGGGTCGATTCGGGATAGGAGACTTGGGAAGAGAGGCTTATCAGTTCGCAGATTTTTTGGCCAGCACTGGGCAACGTCTTTGGCAGATTTTACCCCTGGGGCCCACCGGCTACGGTAACTCTCCATACCAATGTCTCTCTGTCTTTGCTGGCAATCCGCTGCTTATAAGTCTGGAAAAGCTGGTTGAAGACAAGTTTCTGGAACCGGTTGACTTAGAAGATGGACCTTCCTTCCCTAAAGATAGAGTTGACTATAATTCAGCTATCAAGTTTAAAATGCCCTTGTTGAAAAAGTCCTTTGAGATCTTCCAGAGAAAAGCTATTCCGGAGGAGCAGGAGCAATTCGAAGTTTTCTGTCAGCAGAATGCCGCGTGGCTTGAAACTTACTCGCTGTTTATGGCGTTAAAGGAAGCTCATGGCCTTGCTGCCTGGAATGCCTGGGAGCAGGATATCCGAAAGCGGCAGCCGGAGTCTCTCGAACGCTGGAGCAAGAAGCTGGACCGCGAAGTCCGCCGCCACAAATATCAACAATATCAGTTTTTTAAGCAATGGTCTGAACTAAAGACGTACTGTAATGAGCGTGGGATTAGGATTGTCGGTGATATGCCCATATTTGTTGCCCTCGATAGCGCCGAGGTCTGGTCGCATCCAGAGATGTTCTATCTGGATACGGATGGCAAGCCAACGGTGGTGGCTGGGGTGCCGCCTGACTACTTTAGCAAGACAGGACAGTTATGGGGAAATCCTCTCTATCGCTGGGAAGTAGTGGCCAAGGACGGC
>Ga0180437_10008690_pt1 | contig 12825 bp, 12 predicted proteins | sample SS_ome_4_FD_132410 | JGI IMG/M metagenome (GOLD analysis project Ga0180437, IMG submission 132410) | Hypersaline lake sediment archaeal communities from the Salton Sea, California, USA - SS_3_D_1 metaG | ecosystem: Environmental > Aquatic > Non-marine Saline and Alkaline > Hypersaline >...
CAAAGCTCAATTGAGTTTTGAAGGGATTTGACATTTTCGACATTTTTTGTGGGAAGGAGACATTTGGAAAAGCCCATTTGAATGGCCTCTTTTACTCGAGCTTCAATTCGAGGAACGGCTCGCACCTCTCCGCCGAGCCCCACTTCTCCGATAACAGTTGTTTCTGCATCAAAGACCTTATTGGTAAATGAGGAGATAATAGCGAGCATAAGGCCGAGGTCGGCGGCAGGCTCTGTAATCTTCATGCCGCCGGTAATAGAGACAAAGACATCGCTTTGATAGAGACGGAAACGGGCCCTCTTTTCACAGACCGCAAGCAAAAGGGCGAGACGGTTGGGGTCAAGCCCAGTGCATTTTCGAGAAGGGGAGGGGTAGAACGTTTTAGTAACGAGAGCTTGGGCTTCGATAAGAATAGGTCGCGAGCCTTCCATCATCGGCATAATAACCGCTCCAGCTGTACCCTTTGCTCGATCTTCAATAAATATTTGAGAGGGATTTTTCACCTCTTTGAGCCCTCTTTGCTCCATATGAAAAACGGCGATTTCATCGGTAGGTCCGAAGCGGTTTTTTATTGAACGGACGATGCGAAGGTTTTGTTTTTGTTCGCCTTCAAAATAGAGAACCGTATCGACAAGGTGCTCAAGGATACGAGGGCCGGCAATTTCTCCAGCTTTTGTTACATGGCCAATGATGATGAGCGTAATATGAAGCGATTTTGCCGCTTGCATAAGAGCGGATGTGCACTCTCTTACTTGCGTAACAGATCCTGGGCTTGAGGGAATGTCCGATTTATACAGGATTTGAATGGAATCGATAACCGCAAGAGGGGGCTTATATTCTGTAAGATAGCGAATAATTTCGCCAACTTCTGTCTCATTGGAAAAGAGAATCTGGTCGCTCGTTGCGTGTAGCCTTTCTGCCCTCATCGCAATCTGTTCGAGAGACTCTTCTCCAGAGACATAGAGGACGTTTTTATTTTGGGAGCCAAGGCTGTCTGCAAGATGGAGGCAGAGCGTCGACTTTCCAATCCCAGGATCTCCTCCGATGAGGATCAAAGATCCAGGGACCATACCGCCACCGAGCGCCTGATCGAGCTCTGAAAAGCAGGAGCTATACCTGTCAACGCGCTCTTTTTCTATACGAGAAAGAGGTGATGGTCGAGAGGCTTGTATTGGAAGTAGTTTTTCATGGGGGTTTCTAAAGGGGCGCTCTGTCTCCTCTAGGAGGGTGTTCCATTCAGAACAGGAAGGACACTGCCCACTCCATTTTGACTGCTTGTAGCCACAAGAGGCACAATACCATACTCGTTTTATCTTCATGGTTGTTCGAGTTCTTGTAGAGCTTGTTGGGCAGCGCGCTCTTCTGCTTCTCTTTTCGAAGAGCCAGATGCATTGCCATATTGTTTACCTTCGATCATAACAGAGATGGTGAACTGACAGCAATGGGGTGGGCCTTCGACATCTTCTGTCGTATAGATTGGAAGAGAGAGTCCTCTTTTTGCCAACCACTCTTGTAATTGGGCCTTAGCGTTTTGGGGAGGAGACTCCGTTATAGCGTGGAAATGTTTGGAAAAATGTAACGAGAGGAATTTTTCTGCCTCTTCACATCCTCCATCAACATAGATAGCGCCAATGATCGCTTCAAAGAGATCAGAGCTGAGCGAGATTCGGGTTTTTCCAGAGAGATCTCGTTGTCCTTTTGCAACAAGGAGGTACTCTACGAGCTCGAGATGGTCCATGAGCTTTGAGCAGTGCTTTTGGCATATAAGGTGAGCTTTTTGCTTTGAAAGGACACCTTCATCGACATGAGGAAAGTGAGAAAAGAGAAAATGAGAGACATAAAGATCGAGTACAGCATCGCCTAAAAATTCTAGCCGTTCATTACATTTGAGGGCGGGACACTCAGACTCATTAGGAAAGGATCTGTGGACAAAGGCTTGTGTTAAGAGGTTCTTGTCGTTAAAGGTATACTTTAGACGTTTTTCGATCTCGGGAATAGCGGCAATAAAATCTGAGAAATCATCCATATGCTCTAAGACCTGCTATTTCAGTGCAAAAGCTACTGATTGTAGATATCGAAGAGAAGAGAGTATACTCTCTTTGTATATTTTTTAAAATAAGGTTTGTGTGTGAAGATTTCTCTTTCTGGTGATCAGCTGCTCTTTTTCGATAGGTATGGATATCTTGAGCTCGATGGGTTTTTCTCTGAGCAAAATGCCCTTGAATTACTTGAGAACGTAGAAAACAAGGTGTATACAAAGGCTCATTCGATAAGGGGTGTGGTCGAAGATGAAAATCCCTTTCCAAAGTACGGGCATAATCTTGCTCTTTCTTCAGAGGTGATTCAAAAAAGGCTGTGTTCTCCATCAATGGGAAAGATTCTCTATTCGATGACAAAAGCTTGCCCTATGCGCTATGGCTTTGATCAGGTGCTTTTCGACTCATATCCTCCAAAAGGGACAACGCTTAACGAGATTTCTTCTTTTTCTTCTGTGTTGATAGGAGCGGTTATTTCATTAGAAAATACAGAAGGTAGTGTAGAGACGCAGGAGGATCCTTTTGTTCTAAAAAAACTTCCAACTTCTTTAGGAAGTATCTGTTTCGTCTCTCCAAAAACCGTTTGGGAGGTGCAGAATATTTCGGGGAGGTGCCTACTTGTCGTTTACTGTGGACCCAATCCAATCTATATCCATCAAGAGAAAGATCCGTATACTCATGCATTTAAAGAGTACGGATATGTTTTTGGTGACCGTCTTCTTGATAAAACAAACCCGATTGTGAGTAGGTAGTGGACATTATCTTTGATGGTAAGGGAAAAGCCTTCTACCATATGCAAAAAGATAAAGAGCTGATTGAGACGGGACGGCCCTCTTCCTTGTTGCGGTTTTATGAGTGGGAAAGCCTTTGCATAACAACTGGAATCTTCGTCGATCCGAAGGATTTTGTCGATCTCAATGCATGTGCCGAGAGGGGGATTGAAATTGCCAAGCGTCCAACAGGGGGAGGGTTACTCTTTCATGGAAAGGATATTCCCTTCACACTTTTTTATCCCACCAACCATCCTCTCTACGCTCTTCCTGTTGCGCAAAGCTGTGAGAGAATCAATAGGGAAATCGTAACAGCCCTTTCTCCATGGCTCTACCTAGATGAGGGGGTGTGCGAGGTGAAAGGGGGAGAGCGGTGTCAGCTTTGCATGGCGCAAAAAACAGTTTTTGACATTTTGTGGTCAGGTTATAAGATTGGAGGTTGTGCTCAGCGTAAGACGAAGGAAGGGCTTCTTCACCAGGTAAGTCTTTTCTTTGAGAATCCCTGTTGGGACGTAATCTCGCGCCTTCTTTGTAGAGAAGAGGATCTTTACTCGATGCAAAAGGCCACAAGATCATTTGAAACTTGTATGAAGACGCTTCCTTCGAGAAGGGAGATTCAAAAGGCGATTAAAAATAAATTTTTACAATCGGAGTGTTGCGATGGATGATTTGAACGAGGGTTCTCAGAGCGAAACCGAAGGCAAGAAGATCCCCTTTCCTACATCTTCTACGGAGGCCATGCTTGAGACCGTTCCTAATAAATGGCCGGTTTCCAATTATACCGTTGAGCTCATTTATGAAGAATTTGTCTGTCTTTGTCCTTTGAGCAATCAAGTCGATTGTGCCACATTGTATATTGAGTACATTCCAGAAGACCGTCTTGTCGGGTCAAAATCTCTCAAACGCTATTTAGAATCCTACCAAGATATAAAAATTTCCCAAGAGGCCGTGATTAATCAGATTTGCCATGATCTTGGATCTTTGCTTCGGCCGCGTGTTCTTGAGGTTCGTGGAGAGTTTTCGAGTCGCGACGGAGTTCGTATTATTCCAACGGCAAGGTGGTCCGTTTAGTTGTTGTTGGTTACTACGAAAACGTGCCGATCTTCCTCTTTAGGAGGTGGGCTTTCTTCACAACTGCACGCAGGCGTAATTGTTGAAAAGTGTATTGCTTGTCTTGCAGAGGCAAGAACGTTGTTTTTGGAGAATTTTTTAAAGAAATCGCTTTGTTCGAGGGAGCCTAGTACTGAGGGTTTAAGTTCTGCCAAAAAGAGCTCAACTCCTTTTTTCTGACACTGTTTAGAGAACTGCTTAAGGGAGTCAACTCCGGTCGAATCTATAAAAGGAACCGATCTCATTCGAACGATAAGAATACGGGGAAGAGACTGGAATCGATTCAGTACATCTGAAAGAAGGTCTGTTACAGCGAAGAAGAAAGGTCCTTCGATTTCATAGAGTTTAATGTCCTCTGGAAGCTTTCTCTTCCACGCACTACTCCTTTTCTCAGTTTCTTGGGGCTGTTGGGGCTCGTCTTCTTCTACCTCCAGGAGAAAGGTTCCGCTTGTTGTATCCGAACTTCGCTTCAAAAAGAGCACGATCGAAATAAGAATACCTGTTTGTACCGCGGTATTAAGGTCGACAAAGACGGTGATAATAAGGGTGATCAACATAATGATCGCTTCGCCTGCATACCCTTTTAAGATCTCCTTGGTCTTGTCGAACTCAAACATATTCCATCCGATAAAGACAAGAACGGCTGAAAGCGCAGGTAGGGGAATTTTGCTGACTAATGGGGCAAATAAGATGGTTATACCAAGAACCGTCAGGGCGTGAATAATACCGGCCAATGGAGTCTGGGCGTTCATCTGAACGTTTACACTCGTTCTGGCAAGGGAGCTCGTTGCTGGAATTCCTCCAAAAAGAGCAGAGCCGAGATTGGCAATGCCCTGTGCAATAAGCTGGGCGTTTGATCGGTGCCTTGTTCCTGTTATGCTATCGACAGCAACCGCTGCAACAAGTGATTCGATAGCACCAATGAGTGCAATACCAATTGCTGTCGGGAAGGTTCTTCTGAGAAGGTCGAATGAGATATTTGGCCAGCTAAATGTAGGAAAATGGGCTGGAATCGCTCCAAATTTTGACTCGATTGTCTCAACAGGAATGTGGAAGATGGTGGTTATCAAGGCGACTATAGTAAGAGCGATCGCTGCGCCCGGAATGCTTTTAGAATATCTTCTGAGAACAATAATAACAGCGAGAGTAAATGAGGCAATAAGCGTTGAGTGAAGGTTGATTGTCTTTGCATATGTTATGGTTAAGCCGATTTTGTCGACGATATCGATGGTTGGTTTTGGAATATCGAGCCCGAAGAAGTCTTTTATCTGGGAGATGATGAGTGCGGCAGCAATTCCCATAGAAAACCCTACTACAACAGGATAGGGAATATATTTGACAAGCCGACCACAACGGAAACAGCCGAGGATAAAGAGGATGGCCGCAGCCTCAAGGCTAGCACATAATAGTCCATCATAGCCAAATTTTTGGACCACATTGAAGATAATGACAATAAGGGCTCCAGTAGGTCCCGCAACAAGAAAATTACTGCCTCCAAACAGAGAGGTTAAAAATCCTGCTATAATGGCTGTATAGAGACCTCGAACGGGATCAAGACCGGTTGCTGAAGCAAGTGCAAGTGCAAAAGGAACGGAGATAATACCAACTGTTATTCCTGCTAAGAGATCTCGAAGAAGCTGATGTTTGCTATAGCCTTCGAACAAGCAGGTGACAAAGTTTGGGACAAATGGGGCGACATGTGGCTCTGAGAGCCATGCTCGTGCCCTTTGTATGCATCCCATAGCGGCAATTTCCTTTTGAGCGTATATAAAATAAAGAAGAGAAAATAAAACTGATTTGTTTTGCTAGAGAATAAAAGCTTTGAAAAATGTGGCTATTCATTTGTTTTCGTTATGCCTTTTGTAGCAAAATCCCTATAAAATTAGGTAATAGGAAAAAAGCTAATTTAATTATATCCAAAATTTCTTCTTTCTCTCAAAGAAAATGTGCAAATTTTTTAGCTTTTAGAGAAATTTACCGCATCCTCTACCGATGAAAAGAGCCTCTCTTTAGGAAAGTAGCTAAAGAAATTATTTTGTTGAAGAGAGTCAAGTACGTTTTTAGAGGGCTCTGCTATTAAGAGAGAGATTCTTTTCTTTCGGCATTGCTTATTAAATCGTTTAAGCGCAGTTACTGCTGTTGTATCTATAAATGGCACTGAACGCATACGAACGATAAGCGTTTGAGGTGGGATATCAAAGTGTTTTATGATGTCGGCGAGTAGGTCAGAGACGGCAAAAAAGAGGGGGCCCTTGATTTCATAAATTTTGACATTTTCGGGCAGAGACATCTGCCAGGATCCTCCCTGATCGGTCTCTCTATTACTTCTCCTTTCCTCTTCTTGGAACGCCTGAAGAAGTCTGCCAGTTGTCGATTCTGAGCTTTTTTTCAGAAAAAGAATAATTGAGAGAATGACCCCCGTTTGAACGGCCACACTAAGGCCGACGAAGATGGTGATCAAAAACGTAGAGAGCATAATGGCGGTCTCTGCATGCCACGCCTTGATAAGGTCCTTTATCTGTTTGAACTCTATCATCGTAAAGGCGATGTATACGAGGACACCTGCGATTGCAGCAAGGGGAATGGAGTTGACAATGGGGCCGATGATTGTAAGTAAAAGGAGCAATATCGTTGCCTGGATCATTCCAGAAAAGGGGGTTTTTGCTCGCATTTTGATATTCGAGGAGGTTCTTGCAATCGTTCCCGTTGAGGCAAATCCTCCGCAAAGCGCAGATCCAAAATTGGCAATTCCCTGGGCAATAAGCTCACAATTTGATCGATGACGACTTCCCGTTAAACTGTCGGCGACAACAGAGCTAAGCAGTGATTCGATAGCTCCCAAAATGGCAATACCAACAGCATCGGGGAAGGTTTTTCGAAGTAGATCCAAGGAAAATTCTGGCCAGACAGGAGAAGGAAGTGAGGTGGGAAGGGCTCCAAATTTGGAATAAATGGTCTCAATAGGAAGGCCACATAGGGAAGTAAGAATTGTCGCGCCCGCAAGCGCTACAATAACCCCAGGAAATCGCCTGGATACAAGTCGGCAGGCAACAACAATTGAAAGAGATACAACAGCAATAGCAACAGCATACGGATTTGCCGATGAGATGTGGGCTGTTGCAAGGCGAATTTTGTCGATAGTGTCTATTGGAGTGCGAGCAAGTTCGAGCCCGAGAAAATCTTTAAGTTGTGTGCAAATGATCGTTATAGCAATACCGCTTGTAAACCCGATAATTACTGGATAGGGGATAAATCGAACCAATCCACCACACTTTAGCGCACCAAGGAGGAAGAGAATGATAGATGCCTGGAGCGTGGCGTAGACAATTCCCTCATACCCAAACTTTTGTCCAATAGTGAAGAGCAAGACGACATAAATGCTTGTTGGCCCGCTTACTAAGAATCGAGAACCTCCAAAGAGAGCACTGAGGAAACCGGCGACAATGGCTGTATAGAGGCCTCTTTCTGGGTCTAGACCTGAGGCAATCGCAAAAGCCATGGCAAAAGGAAGAGAGAGAATAGCAACAGTTGCTCCAGCGAGAAGGTCTCTCCTGAAGTAGGAAAAGGAGTATCCTTCAAGAAGACAGCTGATGCTTTTAGGAACAAAAGGAGAAACCTTTGGGGAAGATAAAAGCTTTTTGATCTGATATACAAATTGCATAGTATTCCCCTTCTTGTTTTTGTTTACTAAAGCTGGGTTTTTTATAAAACTTTTTTTGTAAAGAAAAAGGAGAAGAGAGACTGTCCGTTTGAAAGAAAGCAAAATTTTCTGGTACTATTCGTCTTTCTTTCTACTTTTTTAGGAGCTGTTCTGATGTTTTCATTTCTTAGGCGGTATCAACGAGCAATATTTTTCGTGATTACCGTTGTGATCATTCTCTCATTCACCTTTTTTGGGACCTATTCTTCTGTGGCTACAAGCGTCGAAGATCCTGTTCTCTTTACAATGGTTGACGGCTCAAGTATGCGAAGGCAGGAGTTCAATGATTATGTTCGGTTTTTGGGTTCAGACAGCCACATTAGTGGAGAGGGAGGTTTTTTTAATCCGCTCAACGATGGAGCGCTTACCCTTGATATTGTTCAGTCTGGTGTTGGAGATGTATTGGCAGACCGATTCTCTTCCCAATTTTTAGAAGAATGGGTTTCCAAAAGCTCTCGAGAAAAGGCGTACACGCCATATCAACACCCAACATCTCCTTTTGTCAGTGCGCTGCAGATATGGAATTACTTTGCGCCCGACATAAAAGAGGCTCTAGAGGAGTATCAAGATATACATAGTCGAGATGCTGTAGAAATATTTCGTAAAAAGGCAGCTCTATATGTTGCAGAACGGGGATTTCCACCTATTTATTTGCGACAGGTTCTTGCGTATCAGCAGCGGCAATTTCAATGGATAGAGCCTGATGCTGCTCTTGACTCTAAACCTCTTGGGCTGTTCGGTTACAATCAGCTTTCAGATTGGTTCGGGATCGATTTTGTTGAGAGATCGTGTGAGTTTATCATGAAAACGGCAGCCTATGCTCGGACAAAGGGGCTCTTCGTAAGCCAAGCGGAGGCGAGCGCCTCTTTGTATAAAAACGTGAAACGAGCGGCAAAACGAGCAGAAGAGGGGGCTGATTCGGAAGAGCTTTTTAAGAGGGCATTGCGCGAGCTGCATATGGACAGAGCTCAGGCGGCAAAGATCTGGGCGGATGTTTTACTCTTTCGTAAAGCTCTTATTGAGCTTCCTAACAGAGTCGTTTTGAGCAAGGGGCCGTTTGATGAGTACCTTCGTCATCAAAGCCAGATGAGTTCTCTTTCTTGTTTTCAGCTGCAACCCTCTCTTCGCCTTCAGTCCCTTCGGGATCTTATGAAATTTGAGGTTTGGAAAAATGCCGTTTCTTCATCTGGGCTATTTGAGTTACCCGTCGATTTTCACGATCCATCTGAGGTTCTCTCTTCATGGCCGGAACTTGTGGAGAGGCCATTTATTCTCAACGTTTCCTCGATATCGAATGAGGAGCTGATAAAAAGAATTCGTCTTCGAGATGTGTGGAATTGGGAGGTTAATAATTGGGAGCAATTGGCAGGGGAATTTTCTCAGCTTCGAGAAGAAGAGGTTCACAGCAGAGAAGAAAAGATTGCTTTGCTCGATCGCCTTGCCCCACAAATTCGTGCGAAGATTGACGAAAAAGCAAAAGCTTCCATTTTAAAGGAGCACTCAGAATGGAAGGACGATGCTCTCGAAAAAGCAGAGAAGAAAACGGTACGTTTTTCCGCTCGAGCACAAGGAGGTCCTCTTCCTTTTGAAGGAATAGATGATCGCGCTGCTCTTTTACATGCGCTTTTAGAAGATCAGGACCTTTCTGCCTATACACAAGATAACGACCATTTCTATCGTATCCAGGTTTTGGAAAAGAGCGATGAATCGCGAATTGTTTCGCTGCCCGATGCGCTCGACGACGGAACACTCGATCTTTTGCTCGACCGCCTTTTGGAAGCGAGCTATGGAAGGATAAAAGGGGAGTTTGTCGAGTTTCGCGACGACAAGGGGTCGTTTAAGCCCTTTAATGAGGTAAAAGATCGTGTTGGTGAGATCTATTTTAGCGACCTCCTTTCGCAGCTCGATCGGGCAGTCGAAACGTGGAGAGAAAAAGTTCCAGAATATTGCCAATGGGATGAGACAAAAGCTGCCCGTGTTGCTGTTTACTTTCTTCCCCATCTTGCCTCTCTAGAAGAAAAGCTTAAAGAATCTGAGGAGAGCGTTACCTCTGCCTTATTCGAGGCTTTTCCTGAGGATGCTGAAAGCTTGACAGAGAGACCCCTTCATGAGCTGTGGTCTTTGGTTAGAAGCGATCAGAGCCTTGTTTATCACGAAAGGGAGGCAAAGCCCCACTTTTCTCATCTTCTTCAAAAAGAAGAAGGGTTTTGGAGCTCTCCTCGATACTCTCGAGAGTTGGGGCCTTTTGTTGCTCGGGTCGATAGTCGGGGAGAAGAACCGTATGACGAGCAGCTTCGAGCCGCTCTGTACAGCTGTCAGGAGGTCCTGGGAACAGAAGCTATTCGAGAAAGGAGCGCCCAGCTCATCCAGGATCTCTTTGATAAGGAAACAGAGTGATGGAGAGGCGAAAAGGGCCTTTAGGGGAGTGGTTAGAGCGCGATGGGGATTCTGTCCGTATCGGATACTCTAAGGCGGCTCTTGAGCCTATTGGAGAGGTGTTGTGGGTTGGGCTTCCCGAAGTTGGCAACTTCATAGAAAAGGGAGAAGTTTCTGTCGTCTTTGAGTCTGCAAAGGCGGCGACAGACTGCGAGTCGCCTCTTTCTGGGAAGGTTGTTGAGGTTAATTCATCTCTTCAAAAGGCCCCATCGATTATCAATACCCATCCAGAAGAGACGTGGGTCTACAAAATAGAAGATATCGTAGAAAAAGAGTGGTCTTTGCTTGAGCACTAGTTAGGTATGTCTGATCGCTCAAAAAAGGCCTGTACGGCGCCCCAAACAGCTGAAATAGAGCCTCCGAGTAGGTAAGATCCTGTCATAATATAGGCCACTTTTGGAATTGTTGCGGCAGCAGACTGAAGAATAACGATCTCTTTGGCCGCCATGACCCCAAGGACCGTTCCCAGCGCCCCCAGCCCGACATAGAGTCCTGATGAATCAAAATAGATTCCATGTTCGTCATTCATAGTTGCTATCGCCTTGAATCCAAAAATACCCAATGTTGTCAAAGCGGAGGGCAAGGGTGGCAGAAGAACAGCGGCAACAATATATGGAGCCAGGTGAAAGAAAACCTGGACTACTTTGGCTATCGATTCTGGGAGATAGGAGTTGGTCAGTTTGACAATCTTTTTGTCGACCTGACAGCCACACCAATAAAGAGCGGCAAACGGTGTGTGGATGGCTGAAAGTGCAGAAGAGGTGAAGCCTTGTACTGCTTGTAACATGGGTTTCTTGTCCTTTATACAGGGTTAAGCTCTTTCTTTTGATTCTCAAGCAGCTCTGACGGTTTGCTATTGAAGCTAGATCTGACTCCGGCAAAAGTAAAACAAGAACCGGGTAGAACAAAGAAAAGGGATGTTGAGATATACAGCCAAGTCTTCATTGCAGTGGTAACTGCTGGATCAGTTATTGTGGGAAACGATATAGCATATGATGTTATGACAATGCCGCCTAAGAGAAACTGCTGTAGGCCCACTCCAACGGCTAACCCGGCCCAGTCAATATGTTCTCCTTTACTCGCTATTGCTTTGAACGCGAAGATGGTAAGTGGGGCAAGATAGGGGGGTATCAGAATAAGGCTTGCTGCAATGTATGGAGTCAAACGAGAGAAAACCTGAACGACTTTTGCTACAGGCACAGGAAGATAACGATTTGTTAGGTCAACAATCCCCCTGTCAACTTCACAGCCACACCAATAGACGGCAGCAAACGGTTTGTGCACAATCTCTCCAACTGTTTGAAGACCTGAACATATGCACGATCCACAATTTCGTATTGCTTCCATTTTTTCCTTCTCCGTACGCTTGATAGGCTTTAAGCTTTTACCTCTACGAAGATATTCTCTTCAAGAGATTGTGGTGACTTTCTACAAAAGAGGCTTTACTACAGATTCGGCGAAGATACTGAAATGTGTCAGGCCGGTAACTTGTCGACCTGACAACCACACCAAATTAGGAGGCGGCAAACGGCATGAACATTCTATGTAAGGCTATTCAGAACTTTTTCGTTGAAAGCCGATGCCTGCAGCAATGCAACCAATCAACATGAGTCCCACTCCTCCGACGATAGAAACAGACTTACTAAGAGCCAGGCCTGTGTCAAGGAGTTGAAGACCTATGTTTGCGTATGCCATTCCTCCTCCAACAAGCACTCCTCCATCATCAAAATAGTGTCCCTTGGTTGCTATTGCTTTGAATGTAAAAAGGCTTAACGTAACCATGAAGCAAGAAAGGGGCGGCAGAAAAATACCTGCGGCAATATATGGAGAAAGTCGAAGGAGAACCTGAACTACTTTAGCTACAGAGTGGGGAAGACACGCCGTTAGATCGACAACCTGCCTGTCAAGCCAAAGAGCTCCTTTGTACGTGATTTCAAACGGCGCACGGACAATATCTCCAACTGTTTGGAAAGTAGAGCGCATGCATGATCCAAGGCTCTGTGATGATTCCATTTTTTAACTCTCCTCTCTTTTTTTGAACAGCATACTCTTTTATTTGGTACAACGTTTGCCCTTTTTATGCCACCTTTAGTGTTTACGATATCTTGATACCTCTTGTTTCTGTGTAAGGTCTATATGCAGGGCTTTGGCAAGAAGTTGGCCTCCTAGATGTGCGTATGCTATTGCTGTTCCAACATATAATCCTTCGTTATCTAGGTGGGCGCCTTTGGTTGCTACTGCTTTGAATGTAAAGAGGCCTAGCGTGACAAGAAGGGCTTGAATGGGCTTTAGACAAAAACCTGCGGCACAATATGGAGAGAAACGGAAAAATGTTTGGACCATAAAGGCGTCTTCTGGGGAGAGGTGGCGCGTTCTATTGACAACCCATCTATCGAGCCAGAGGCCGCATTCGTAGGCCCCCTTAATTGGCTTGTGAACGATCCCTCCAATTATGCGAAAGGAGGACCCTATGCCGCGATATACCGATTCGAGCACTTAAGCACCCTCTTCGGAAGGTTGCTCAACCTGTTCTTCTGAGGGGGCGTCTGGCGTCTGAGGGGGTTTTGCATTTGTTTGCTCAACCTGTTCCTCTTGTGTTGTGTTACTAGCGGCATTTTCCGGTTCGGGTTGAGGAATGCCGAAAACATCAGTGATGACGCCGGTACTAGCTAACAGAAGAGTTCCGAAAGCCATGCTTCCAAGCCCAAAAGCGACGGGAACGCTCATATGCTGGACGAGTGTTTTTGCGCTTTGGAAAAGTATAGACGATGCA
>Ga0180437_10008691_pt1 | contig 12824 bp, 12 predicted proteins | sample SS_ome_4_FD_132410 | JGI IMG/M metagenome (GOLD analysis project Ga0180437, IMG submission 132410) | Hypersaline lake sediment archaeal communities from the Salton Sea, California, USA - SS_3_D_1 metaG | ecosystem: Environmental > Aquatic > Non-marine Saline and Alkaline > Hypersaline >...
AGCGTCTGGCCGGGCTTCTCCTCACGCATCTTCTGGGCCGCGAGCTTCCTCAGTTCGTCATAGACCAGGGGCAGGAGTTGCTCGGCGGCCGAGGGATCACCTTGCTCGATGGCAGACAAGATGCGGGTGACATCGGTCATAGGCGTGACTTTCAGAGAAGGACCGCCACCCGAGATTATGCCTGCCAGCCAGGCAAGTTGCCATATCCTCCCTGCCGCGGAGGGTCGCCGAGTTGTCTCCAAGCCGCGGCTCGAAATAGGCTTGGTCCAATTGCTTCTGTCTTTGGGTGGGGTATTTACTGCTCTTTACGGCGGGATGTACTGCCAGACCACTCGACCGGAGAATCAGCGCATCTCAAAAGAGTATCCCGCAATAGAGAGACGCCCGAGAGCGGCAAGGGAAAGGGGGCGTCAGGCGGTGAAGCGGGCGGCGAGGTGGGCCACCAGCCAGAGGCCGAGCGAGATCCCGCCGAGCAGGAGGGCGTATCGCCGCCAGTCGGCCAGGGTGGCCGGCCGGCCTTCGGCAGTGCGGCCTTTGAAGTGTTTTACGTCAACGTATCGGGCTGCCAAGAGCAAACCGACGCAGAGCCAGAACAAGGCATCGGCCGGACCCAGCAGTGCAGGGCTTTGCGTGATGGCGTATGCCGCGGCCAGCAGCAGGAGATTGCCCAGCAGCATCCAAAACACTCGCAACAGGCAGCCGCCCACCGGATCGTACTCGACCGGCTCGAGCGGCTGCTCTTCGGCGGCCGCCGGCTGGGGCATGAGGTCGGGGCCTTCCTGGGGAGGCAAGGCCTCCGGCGGTTGAGGTTTCTGCTTGCGGCGCGTTCTGGACATTTCCTTCTCCCACCGATGGAGGGCCCGCGGATCGGCTATAGCGGGTAGGACAGTATACACTTTTCCTCGCAAGTTTTCCACGCGGGCCGTCGGCAAGCTCACTCGATGCCCAATTGCCGCTGGATCTTCTCCAGCGGCACGCCTTTAGTCTCGGGCATAATCAAGAGCACCCAAAGGAGTTGCAGGACCATCATCGCGGCGTAGAAGGCGAAGGCGTGGCCGCCGGAGCGGGCGGCGATGATGGGGAAGGTCCAAGAGATGCCCGCCGCCATGATCCAATGGGTGAAGCTCCCCAGGGCCTGCCCCCGCGCGCGGACGCGGTTGGGAAAGATCTCGCTGATGAAGACCCAGATCACTGCTCCCTGGCCGAAGGCGTGCGAGGCGATGAAGACCAGCAGGCTTACGAGCACAACCGTGCCGCCGGCGGTCCCCTGGAACTCGGTCCCATAGGTGTAAAACGCCCAGGCGGTGCTCGCCAGGCTGAGGATGTAGCCGATCGAGCCGACGAGCATCAGCTTGCGGCGGCCGAAATGGTCGATGACCAGCAAAGCCGCCATCGTGAAGAGCAAGTTCGTGCCGCCGACGGCCACCGTCTGAAGCAGGGCCGAACCCTCCTCCGCCCCGGCCATCTTGAAAATGTACGGGGCGTAATACATCAAGGCGTTGATGCCGGAGAGCTGGTTAAACATGGCGATCGCCACGGCCAGCAGGATCGGCTTCAGGTAGGCCCTGCGGAAGAACGGCTCGTACATGCTGTGGCGGGCCAAATCGAGCGAGGCCTGGATCTCGCCGATCTCTTCCTCGACGCTGTCCGTGTCGGTGCCGAGCCGGCCGAGCACGAGCCGGGCTTCATCCGTGTGGTCTTTGGCGACCAGCCAACGGGGGCTCCGCGGCACGAGGAACAAGAGAAAGAAAAAGGCGGCCGCCGGAAAGGCCTCGACGCCGAACATCCATCGCCACTCGGCCGCGCCGAGATTGATCTCGGCGATCAGGTAGTTCGAAAAGAACGCCAACAGGATGCCGAAGACGATGTTGAACTGCGTGATGGCCACCAGCCGGCCGCGGTATCTGGCCGGCGAGATCTCGGCGATGTACATCGGCGAGACCACCGAGGCGCCGCCCACGCCGAGACCGCCCAGAAATCGAAAAAGCAAAAACGAGGCCCAGTCCCAGGCCAGCGCGCTGCCGACGGCCGAAACGAAGTAGAAGACGGCGATCACGACCAGCACGGCCCGCCGCCCCACCCAGTCAGCCGGCTTGCCCACCGCAAGCGAGCCGACCACCGTGCCGATCAGCGCGGCGGCCACGGTGAAGCCGAGCCAGAAGGAGCCGGGCAGACCGAGCCAGCTTTGGTCCAAGTGGAAGACCTCGCGCAGCGCGTCGGTCGTGCCCGAGATCACCGCGGTGTCGAAACCGAACAAGAGGCCGCCCAAAGCGGCGACCAGCGTGCAGCCGACGAGGTACGATTTGCTCTTCACAAGTTGCTCCCGGTGAAAACGAAAGGGAGTTGGCGCGTCCAGGCCGACCGCAGCTCGTACACGGCCAGCGAGCGGATGCGGGCCTTGCCGCCGGCGGCGAAGGCCGCCAGCGCGCGGCGGTGAGCGCCGTTCCCCACAGGCTGCCGGGTCGAGGGGGAGTATAGCGTCGGCCGCGCTGGATTACAACGGGCTGCCAATGCCCTGCGGCGTCCTATTGGACCGTGCACGGCCAGGAATGAATAGGGCACCTCGGGCGGACTCTCCTACTCTTGACCGGCGAAAGTCGCCCTGCTACCCTACCTCCCGTAAGCCCCGCAGGCCTTCGTGTACGAGGTTGCTCCAAACGTGCTCACCGACAACATCCTCGATCTGATCGGCAACACGCCGCTGTTGCAGCTCAGAGGCGAGAGGATCTTCGCCAAGGCGGAGTTTCTCAATCCGGGCGGGAGCATCAAAGACCGCGTCGCCCGCGCCATGCTCGAAGGCGCCGAGCGCGACGGCCGCCTCAGGCCCGACTCGATCATCGTCGAGCCCACCAGCGGCAACACCGGCATCGGCGTGGCGCTGGTCGGCCGCCTCAAAGGATATCAGGTCCGCATCGTCATGCCCGAAGGCATGAGCGAAGAACGCAAGAAGCTGATCCGGGCCCTGGGCGCGGAGTTGGTCCTTACCCCCGACGAGGAGAGCATCCCCGGCGCCGTCAAGAAGGTGGGAGAAATGGCGGCGGCAGACCAGCGGGTGTTCGTGCCGCAGCAGTTCGAAAACCCGGACAACCCCCGCTGCCACTACGAGGAAACGGCCCGCGAGCTGTGGCGGCAGATGGGCGGCGAGATCGACTGCTTCGTGGCAGGCGTCGGCAGCGGCGGAACGCTCCAGGGAGTCGGATCATTTCTCAAAGAGCACCGCCCCGGCGTCCGGCTCGTGGCGGTTGAGCCGAAGAACGTCTCGGCCCTGCTGGGCCACGAGCCGGGTCTGCACCAGATCCAGGGGATCGGTGACGGATTCGTGCCCGCCATCCTCGACATCTCGCTGGTGGACGAAGTGATCGAGGTGACCGACGAGGACGCCATCGAGACGACGCGGCAACTGGGCCGCGACATGGGCCTGTTGGTCGGGATATCCTCGGGTGCCAACGTTTGGGCCGCACGGCAGTTGGCCGGCAAGATCCGCGGCAACATCTCCACGGTCCTGCCCGACCGCGCCGAGCGCTACTTCAGCACCGCGCTGCTCTAGCTCGCCGTGCGGCGGATTTGCTCCAGCGCCCGCTGCGCTTCGCTCCGCACGTGGTTGTCTTCGTCGGACAAGAGCCGCGTGATCGCGGGAATTGCCTTGGCGGCCCGCCGACCGTGCAGGCGCAGCGCTCCGGCGGTGTTCCTCCGGTCTACCGCGTCGCTCGCATCCAATCGCCGGATGAGCCGGTCAATCAGGGGATCGTCGGAATCGGTCATGCTTGTGTACCTCGGTTTGGCGGCGGCAAGCGGCCAAGTGCCGCGGCTGGACGGTGTGCGGCGTTGTCTCTTATTCTCTATCGGCCGGCGGCCGGTTTTCGCTTGCATTTGATTGGGCCGATGCCGCCCGCCGCCGGCCTGTCTTCTTCGCCGCAACCCATTGCCGGGCAATTTGTTGGCTCCACAATTGCCATCGCCTCTTCGGTGGTGTACGCTCTTGGTGTGGCGAAGACGATCGCGCGCCGCCGAACCTTTGTCAAGTCAACCGTCCAGCACGAAGGAGAGCGACGATGAAAAACGAGCTGACGCGACGACGATTTCTGGGGGCCACGGGAGCCGTGGCTGCGGCCGGGGCGATTGCCGAGACGCCGGCGGCCCGGGCCGGCCAGCCGGATTCTTCGGCCGGAACCGTCAAGATCCTCGGCATCGGCTGCAGCCCCCGCGCGGAGAGCACCACCGCGACCGCGGTCCAGGCCTGCCTCGACGCGGCCAGGCTGGTGGCGCCCGACCGGATTGAGGTCGAGTTGATCGCGCTGGCCGGAATGAAGATTCCCGGCGAGGTGGCGGCCGGCGTGCCGCTGGAGGCCGATGCGTGCGACGACTTCCCCCCGCTCGTGCCCAAGCTGAGCAATCCGCAGGTGGCCGGCATCATCATCGGCTCGCCCGTCTACTTCGGCAACATGTCGTCGCTCTGCAAGGCGTTCCTCGAGCGGCTAATGACGCTTCGCAAAAATGACTTCGCGCTGAGCGGCAAAGTGGGCGGCGTGCTGGCCGTCGGCGGCGCCCGCAATGGCGGCCAGGAGCTCACCGTTCGCTCCATCCAGACGGCGCTGTTCTGCCAGGAGATGATCGTGGTGGGCGAGAGCCGCCCCACGGCCCACTTCGGCGCCGGCGTCTGGAACAACGCGGAGTTCGGCGGCGTTGCCAATGATGAAGTGGGCATGAAAGCGGTAGCGAATCTGGGTCGCCGGGTGGCGGAAGTCGCCCTGGCGTTGGCTTCCAGATGACCCTGTAGTTCGGAGACCATCCGCCATGAAGACGAACCGCTGTGCCGCGCGGTGCGACGGCTGCCACGGCGTCAATCGCCGCCAGTTCGTCGCCGCCGCCTCGCTGGCGTCCGCCTCGCTGTTTGCCGGTCGGGCGCTCGGCGCCGCCGCTGCGCCCTCGCCCGACCCAAAGCCGTGCGGGCCGGGTGCCCAATACGTCCCCAAAGTGAAGGCCTGCTTCGTCCGCCGCCAAGGCGACTACGGCATGCGCTGGCCGGGACAGATCTACGACGGCGAAGCAGCACGCAAAAAGTACACCCGCCAAATCGCCGAAACCGCCGCCAAGATCGGCATCAAGCTGGACATGCGGGCGGAGCCGATCTACAGCCCGGAAGAGGCCGACGCCTGGGTGGCGGAGGCGACGGACGAGAACCCCGATGGACTGTTGGTCGTGCTCCTAGACCGCCAGCAGCACTCCTGGCCGACCGCCAACAAGGCGATCGACTCGAACATTCCCACTGTCGTCTTCTCGCCGATCGGCAGCTCGTTCACCACGAACACGGTGGAGCCCTCCAAAAAGCCGGGTTGTTTCATTGCGTCGACCGACGACTTCGGCCAGGTCGCCTACGGCATGAAGATGCTCTGGACGGGGGCCAAAATCCGCGAGTCCCGCTGCCTGGTGATCAAAGGCGGCCGCCGCGGCGAGGGCGAGCTTCCCCACCTGGGGCTCAAGCTGCGGACCGTTCCGGCCGCCACGTTCCTCGAAGAATACGAAAAGACGCCGGTCGACGACCAGGTCCGCGCCTTGGCCGCCGAGCTGATCAGGGGCGCCCGCAAGCAGTCCGGCCCCACCGAGCAGGACGTGCTCAACGGCATCAAGAGCTACCTTGTGGCCCAGTCGCTCATGGCCCGGGAAGAGTGCGACGGGATCACGATGGATTGCCTCGGCGCGTTGGGCAAGACCAAGGTGAGCCTGCCCTGCATCGCCTGGTCGAAGATGAACGACGTGGGGATCCCGGCCGCCTGCGAGGCCGATCTCGGCGCGATGGCCACGCACGTGCTGGTGCAGTACCTTTTCGACCGGCCGGGCTTCCAGCAAGACCCCGTTGCCGAGACCGTTCGCGAGGCAATCATCGGCGCCCACTGTTCCTGCGCCACACGGCTGGCCGGCCGCTCGGAGCCGCCGGAAGTCTACGACCTCGTCCACCACCACGGTGTCCGCGACGCGACCGCGCGGCCGATCTGGAAAATCGGCCAGCGGGTCACGTCCGCCGACGTCTTGCCGGGGCGGGGCGATAACCCCACCCAGATGATCATCTCCGCCGGAGAAGTGATCGACAACGTCTCGGTTCCTCCGGCGGGCGGGTGCGTCGTCTCGGTGATGGTCAAGTTCGACAACGTGAGCGACGTGCTGGCGTACCCTGGTTTCCACCAATTGTTTTTCTACGGCGACTTCAAGCGGGAGCTGGCGCAATACTGCCGGCTGTTCAACATCGAGCCCATCGTCGTTTAGGAGTCCATGCATGAGAAGCAACTGCGGCGTCGTGGTGATATTGACCCTGATCGCGCTTTTTGCGAGCTGCCCGCCCGCGGGGCTCGCCGAGACCGGCCAGACAACCCGAATCAGCAACGAGAACGAGCAAGCCTGCACGGCAGGCGGCGGCTATCCCTACCGCGAGAAGAGCGACTACGTGCTCTGGGAGCTTGACCTGAAGCCGGGCGACGTCGTCGTCGACATCGGCGCCGGCGACGGCTTTTGGGCCGAGAAGATGGCCGCGGCCGTCGGCCCCCAAGGCACGATCCACGCCGGCGAAGTCGGCCAGGACAAGGTCGACAAGATGAAGGAGAAGTTCGCCGACCTGCCGCAGGTCAAGCCGTACCTCTGCCCCACCGACGGCACGGGGCTGGAGGAAAACTCCTCCGACCTGGCCTTTCTCTCCAAGACGTACCATCACCTCGAAGGGCACGTCGACTATCTCCGCGGCCTCCGCTCCGTCGTCAAGCCGACGGGCCGGCTGGTCGTCATCGAGCACTACCGCGAGCTGGCCGCCGGCCGCGGCCAAGACCATGCCTGGTCGCCCGGCCTGTTGACCCAGCAGGCCGAAGAGGCCGGCTGGGTCCTCTTGCGGTGCGAGCTGATCACGGGCACGTACCACTTCTTGGCCATTTTCGCCCAGAAGGAGTTGTTCCCCATCAAGCAGCCGGAGCGCAAACCGCAGCCGGCGGCCGCCGCGGCGGCGGATTGACTCCGAGCGCGGCATTCCAACGGCGACGTGCAACTCGGGGACTGTCCCGATTTTCCCGCAGGGAAAATGGGACTGTCCCCCTCCGAATCGCTATTCTGCTTTTCCCCTGTGATATTCACGTCCCCTCCTTGGAGAGTCGAACATGCGTTGCACACCCCTGTTCATTCTCACCTTCTTGGGGGGCTTCTTGCCTGGAGCAGATTCCCTCTGGGCTCAGATCCGTGTCACACCGGAGAGGTCTCAAGGTGGGGTAGAGTTCGGCGAGCCTTGGGCCCATGTTCCAGAGACGTTTCGGAACCTGGGAGTTCCCCAGTGGCCGGTTCCAACCGACCTGAAGCAGTGGCAAGAGGTCGATCGCCCCAAGGTGCGTGAGACCCTGTATGAACCCTTGGGAGAGATGCCGCCGCGTCCGGATCCCTCCGAGGTGAAAGTCCTGTCACGCGAGGATTGCGGTACCTACGTGCTGGAGCGACTGGAGTTTTTCAACGGCGTGGATATGACGGTCCCCGGCATTCTTGCGGTTCCCAAGAAACGCAAAGGGCCGGTCCCGGCAATCATTGGGATGCACGGTCACAGCGGATCCAAGAACGACTACGTGCCCAATCCCGAGAACCGCTTGTCTCTGGGCTGGATGCTTGTCGAACAGGGGTACGTGGTCGCTGCTATCGATGCCTACTTCAACGGCGATCGGGTGGGAAAAGGGCCGCGGGGCGAAATAGAGAGGGGCGCGGCTGGCCAGGAGATGAGCCTTTTCAAGCTTCATCTTTGGCAGGGACGGACTCTCTGGGGGATGATGCTCCGCGATGAGCAATGTCTGTTGGACTACTTGCTCACACGGCCGGAGGTGGACGGCCAACGCATCGGAGCGACCGGCGGGAGCATGGGCTGCACCCGCGCTTGGTGGCTGGCCGCTATCGACGACCGCGTCCATGCGATCGTCGGTATCGACTGTTTTACCCGCTACACCGAACTCTTGGCCCACGCCAGCTCCCATGGGATCTACTACTTTGTCCCCGGCGTTCTGAAGCATTTCGACACCGAGGCGATCTACGCGCTTGTGGCACCCCGGCCGATGTTGATGCTGTCGGGAAACCAGGACAACAACGCGCCCCCCGACGGCATCGAAATCCTGGAAAAGAAAGTCGGCAGCGTCTATCAGCTCTATGGCCAGCCGGAGCATTTTCGCAGCGTGCTCTACCTGAACACGGGCCACGAATATTTGCCCGAGATGCGGACGGCCATGATCGAGTGGTTTGAGCAATACCTGCCGGTACCGAAATGAAGCCGACAGGGCTTCGTCTTCTGCCTGTCCTTCCCAATAACTCCGTCCGCGAGGCGGTCGCAACAGAATACTAGGTGTCAGGTCCCAGCCGGCCTGACCGACTGCCGCAACAGGCAGGCGGATTCACGAAGGGATGGATGGGGGTGCCGCCGCAACGAAAACAACGGCGCGAACAACCTCGAAGAACATGAACGTGTCAACCAAATCCCGCAGCCGATTCCTCAACCGAACCCGAACGGCCAGGAAAAGGTCCCTCCGGGCCTTGGCGTGGAGCGTACGCAACCAATCCCCCAGGTGATCCAAAAAATTCGCCAGGAGGCCCTTGACTCCAGAGGCTCTTTCAGGGATGTGATTCGGCGTTCGGCGTTGTTACAATGGTGGCCGAAGTGTGGGCTGGCTGCCAAGAGCCTCGCGTTTGCCCCCCTACGTGCAAAAGGGGTCCATACCGTGAAACACGTTCCAAACCTCACCCTCATTACGATCCTATTCGCACAGCTCACGGCACTGCAGGCCGCGGAGCCCAACCCGCCTGACGGTTTTCGCGCAATCTTCAATGGCAAAGACCTTACAGGCTGGCATGGTCTCAATCCACACAGCGTTGCGAAGCTCACCGGTGAGCAGAAAGACGCGAACCTCGAGCAGCAGCGGGCCGATTTTCCCAAGCATTGGAGCGTCGAGAACGGCGAGTTGGTCAACGACGGTCACGGGCCCTACGCCGCGAGCGACGAGGAGTATGGCGACATCGAGTTCCTCCTCGAATACAAGACCGTGCCGAAAGCCGACAGCGGCGTCTATCTGCGCGGTACCCCGCAGGTGCAAATCTGGGACTGGAATCAGGTCTTCAATCCCGAGAATCCGACCCGCAAACCGCACCTGGGCTCCGGCGGCCTGTTCAACAACACCCCCGGCTCGCCCGGTCGCGACCCGGCGGTACTTGCGGACAAACCCTTCGGCGAGTGGAACCAGTTCCGCATCCGCCAGATCGGCGACCGCACTTGGGTGTGGTTGAATGACAAGCTCGTCGTGGACGGCTCTGTGATGGAGAACTACTGGGATCGCTCGAAGCCTTTGCCCGCCAAAGGCCCGATCATGCTGCAAACCCACGGCGGCGAAATCCGCTGGCGCAACCTCTTCGTGCGCGACATCGGCCCGGAGCAACCGACGGTCCGTATCGAGAAGGACGTGGCGTACCTCGAACCGGACCGCGCTGAGAAAGCAGACCTCTATCTGCCGCCAATGTTCGAGCCGGGAAAGAAGTACCCGGGCATCGTGATCATTCACGGCGGCGGGTGGACGGGTGGCGACAAAGGCGCGGCTCGCGAGATCAACATCGGTACCACGCTGGCCTCGCATGGCTACGTCTGCATGTCGATCAACTACGCCCTCGCCAAGGCCGGTTCGCCGACCTTTCCGCAGAATATCCAGGAGTGCAAGCGAGCCGTGCGGTGGCTGCGTAAGAACGCCGCCCGGTTCCAACTCGATGAGGAGCACATCGGGGCCATCGGCGGCTCGGCGGGCGGGCACCTGACGGCATTGTTGGCAGTGAGCGGGCCAGAGGCAGGAATCGATCCCAAGGAGGATGCGGACTACTCCTGCCGCATTTAGGCCGCAGTGCCGATGTACCCACACTGCGCCGCCTCGTGGGAGGGCCAGATCCCACCCAAACCCTACCCGAACCTACCCATGTTCGCCAAGCCACTGGCGGAGGCACCGGCTCTGTGGGACTCCGCCTCGCCTATCAAGCAGTTGTCGAAGGACGATCCGCCCATGCTGATCCTGCACGGCACGGCCGACAAGACCACACCGGTGGATCAGTCCACGCGTTTTCACCAGGCGGCGAAGGAGAGCGGTGTGCAGAGTGAGCTGATCGTCATCGAAGGCGCCCCGCACAGCTTTCACCTTCAGCCCAAGCAGCGGGATCTCCGGCCAGAGGTCATTGGGTTCTTTGACAAGCACCTCAAGCCGAATGAATGAACCGGCGGGCATCAACACTTCTTCGTGAAAGGTTACGAACCATGATTCCCAATCGCTTCTTTTCTCCTCTCTTGAGTATTCTCGTTTTCTCTTGCACCGTAGCCGTTGCTGTCGGTCAGCAGACCGAGCAGTCCAACGAAAACCGACGAGCACGTGAGCGAGAGGGAGCACAGCAGCGTGCGGAGGCGTTGCAGACGATCACCCGGCGGCTCGGCGTGGGGCTCGGTGCGACGATCGCCGATATCGGAGCGGGCAATGGCCGCGATTCGTGGACCTTTGCAGAAATCGTCGGCGAGGGCGGCAAAGTGTTCGCCGAGGAGATCGAAGATGGCAAGACGAAGGGAATTCAGGAGGAGGCAAAGAAGCGTGAACTGCCCCAGGTCAAGGCCGTGCTGGGGGAGGCGAGCGATCCGTTGTTGCCTGCCGACTCGGTTGACATGGCCTACATGAACCGGGTCTACCATCACTTCTCCAAACCACGCGAAATGCTGCAAGGAATCTGGCAAGCGTTGAAGCCGGGTGGTTACCTGATGATTGTCGACCAGCATCTGGGCACCCTGACCGACTGGGTGCCACGCGAGGAACGTGCCAAGAAGCATTATTGGATTGCCGAAACCACGGTGGTCCGCGAGGCTCGCGAGCAGGGCTATCTGTTTGTCGAATACGCCGAACGAGATTGGAAGGCCAAAGACCAGTTTGTCCTGATCTTTCAGCGGCCCACCGACCTCGCCGCTCCGGACCAGGATCCGGATCCGGCCTCACCGCTGCCGGCCGCGGTCGTCAAACAGTTGCGCCCGTCACCCGGCACGACCTGCCAGCGTGTGGCGTTCGTTGCCTTGGGTGAAGGTCGCAAGCTGATCGGCCCGATGCTGGAGGCGATGCCCTGCGATGCTGTCGACATCATCCTCGAGGAATGGGCAACCCAGAAGGACGAGCGGCCGCCGTCACCAGAGGGCATGACTCTACCGTCCTTCCTGACGGAAAAAGGCGATCCCAAGCTGGGCGAGGATCCGCTCGACGCTGTCTATTTCCTCGACACCTACCACCTGCTGTTTCACGGTCCGGAATTGCTGGCGAAATTGCGAGAGCGACTCACGCCGTCGGGATATCTGTATGTTCTGGACCGACGGGCGTCCAAGCCGATTCCCCATCGCGAGGCCAGCCACCGTCGCATGATCGCGCCGGAGACGGTCAAGGAAGAGATGAGTCAGGCCGGCTTCAAATTGCTCCGTGAATTGCCGCGTCCGGCAGACGATCGGTTTCTGTTGGTGTTCGGGAAAAGGGAAGCACAGACCCCGTAGCGGGGTCTTGAAAGTCATTCGCCGTATTTCCACCGACTGAGAACTCCTGCAATCTCGTTACCCACAGATATCCGGGCTTGCCACTCGTCCTGTGCCGAGATAGGAACGTATTTCGAGGCGCGGCTTGGGGGCAGCTCGCGCACCTTTTGCGGTGGGGCTACCTATGGCGGCTTCCCTGTCTGGCGACCATAATTCCCGGCGGCAGTCCTTCTCGGAAAAGCGGCCCCCCATGACCGACGTTACTCGCATCCTATCCGCCATCGAGCAGGGCGATCCCCAGGTCGCCGCGCAGCTCTTGCCGCTGGTCTATGATGAGCTGCGCAAGCTGGCGGCCCAGAAGATGCGTGAGGAGAAGCCCGGCCAGACGCTTCAGGCGACGGCCCTGGTCCATGAGGCGTACATCCGCCTGGTCGACGTGGAGAAGGCCCAGCACTGGAACAGCCGGGGGCACTTTTTCGGGGCGGCCGCCGAGGCCATGCGGAGGATCTTGGTGGATAACGCGCGACGGAAAGATCGCCGGAGGCACGGCGGAGACCGGCAAAGAGTTGAGTTGGACGAGGCATGCCCCTTGCGGCACGCCCCCTCCGACGATCTGCTGGCGCTCGACGAGGCCCTCGCCAGATTGGCCTGCCAGGAGCCGACCAAAGCCCACTTGGTCAAGCTGCGCTACTTCGCCGGGCTCTCCCTCGACGAGGCCGCCGAGGCCCTGCGAATCTCGCGCGCAACTGCCAAACGATATTGGACCTACGCCCGAGCCTGGCTTTACGCCGAGATCAACCCGGAGAAGAATGACGGTCTGGGTTGATTTTTTTGGAGATTATGTGAGCCCTGCGAGCCTGAAAACTCGCACTGTCTTATGGGGCTCAATCCTTCGAGGCATCGCGCAATGGCCAGTCAACCACAAGATATCGACTCCATTCTCTATGCCGCCGTCGAGATCACCTCGTCCGAGGAGCGGGCGGCCTACTTGGACGAAGCCTGCGGGGGTGATGCGGACCTTCGGGCTCACGTTGAAAAGCTGCTCAGGGCCCATTTTCGTGCCGGCAGTTTCCTTGGACGACCAGTCGCCGGCGATCGGCCGGCGGATGTCCTGGACGCCCTGACTGACCCTGAGGGTCTGCCCGACGCGATCGACCCCCCGCCAGAGGAAATCTCGCTCGATTTTCTTCAGCCCTCCGAGGCGTCCGGCTCCTTGGGCCGATTGGGGCAGTACGAGGTCCGCGAGGTGGTCGGCCGGGGCGGCATGGGCGTGGTGCTCAAGGCCAACGACACC
>Ga0180437_10008693_pt1 | contig 12822 bp, 7 predicted proteins | sample SS_ome_4_FD_132410 | JGI IMG/M metagenome (GOLD analysis project Ga0180437, IMG submission 132410) | Hypersaline lake sediment archaeal communities from the Salton Sea, California, USA - SS_3_D_1 metaG | ecosystem: Environmental > Aquatic > Non-marine Saline and Alkaline > Hypersaline > Sediment...
AGTTTTTCGCCAATCCGGAGGAGCCCGGGAACCGTTCGCGCGTGCTGCGGGTGCCCTTGGACGAGAACTACCATCCGGCCGGTGAGCCGGTGGTGTTGATCGAAGGCATGGTGGTGGCCAACGCGGTGGTCATCCGCGACGGCTACCTCTACGTCAGCGATACGACGATGGTACCCGATTCCAGCCCGCTGATCAGCGGCGTCTTCCGCGTCAAGCTGGACCAGGAGGGCACCAAGCTGACCACGCCGCTACTGGAGGACCCGCATCTGATCGCCACCATCGAGACCCACAACCCGGACGTCGGGTTCGGGGCCGACGGGCTGACGTTCGACAGCCAAGGGAACCTGCATATCGGCAACTTCGCCGATGGCACGATGCACATCGTGGAATTCGATGCCGACGGCAATCCCAAGCGGGGTGAGGACGGCGGGCCGATTAAGGCACCGATCTACGCCAAGGCCCCGTTCATGAAGTCGTGCGACGGGATCTTCTGCGACCTGAAGACCGACAAGATCTACGTGGCCGACTCGATCGCCAACGCCGTGCAGATCGTCTCGCTCGACGGGACGGTGCAAACGCTGGCGGTGGACGAGGACAACGACGGTTCGGGCGGGCGGCTGGATCAGCCCTGCGAGGTGCTGCTGCGAGGCAACGAAGTGATCGTTTCCAACATGGACTTTCCCGTCACCGGCGGCGTCAACACGACGTTCGACAAGCCCTATACGCTCTCGATCATCAAGCTCGACTGACAACGTGTTTTGAAGGCCAGCATAGGCCGGTACGACGGGCCTCCGAGCCCGTCGATTTTCGGCCGTGATCTGGCGCCTCGACGGCTTCGGCGAGCCGTCGTACCTATTTCAAGAAACGTGCTGAGCCCCGTCGCCGCGGGGTTCCCCGGCAGGTATATTCACCACCCGGGTCGGCATTTCGCGTGCCTGGCCCGGGTTCTTCTTTGATTCGGGCGCTCCCCCCGGCCGCCCGCAGTTTGACCGTTCTGTCTGTCAAAGCTACAATAAGGAACCTGTGGATTAGGACGCCCGGAGGGAATCTGCCGCACTGCTCGCAAGGAGGCTGCTCGGGGACTGTCCCGATTTTCGCGACGCGAAAATGGGACTGTCCCCCTCCGCATGACGGGAATCGTTCCTGTGCGAGCCCATGGCGGTGGAGCGGGCAACGCAACAACCATATTTGCAGGAAGGAATTACCGGTGAGAGCATTCCATCACATCGGATTGGTCACGGACGAGGAGAAGCCGGGCGAGATGTACTTCGATTCGCTCCAGGTCTGGGGGACCGACCCGGCCAACGATCCCAACAAGGTCGAGTGGGTCCGCTTCAAGCCCGAAAGCCCGCTGGCCGACACACCCGTCGCCAAAATGCCCCACATCTCCTGGTCGGTTGACGATCTGGACAAAGAGATTGCCGGCAAGGATTTGGTGGTCGGGCCGTTGCAGGTCGGCGAGGGAATCCGCATCGCCTACTTTATGATGGACGGGGCATTGATCGAGTATCTGGAAATCAAAGGGGCCGACTGAGAACCGGAAGGGAAGTGACTGGGGACTGTCCCAGTTTTCGCGCAGCGAAAATGGGACTGTCCCCTTCCGCACACGAGAAGTCATTCCTGTACGAGTTCTAACCTGCAAACCAGCAACCACGGATATTGGCTCGAAGCCAATCCCCGTTTTTCGAATCCTTGCCAAGTAGTTACCCGGTCCGTGAATCGATCCATCGAGGAGATAAAGATGAAGAAAGTCAAGCAGAACATCACGCGACGAGATGCCATCAAGTGTTCTCTGGGAGGAGCCGCCATAGCTATGGTGACTCCCGGGTGTGGTAACACGAGCGAAACCACGACGGCTGCGACCCCGGAGAAGTTCAAGTTCTACAAGCCCGACGGAGCCTTCGACCCGGAAGCCGCCAGGAAGGCGTACTTTGCCATGATGAAGTCGTTTGGCTATCCCATCCCCGATAATCTCAAGACCGAGGAGTTCTGGGTATGCGACTTCCTGCAGCGAGAGTATGACAAACTGGGCATGGGAGGCGTTTTTTGGATCAACGCCAAGGGTACCTACGGAACCAGCGGCGCCGGGGCCTATTCCGGAGATTTCAAGGACGACTCGTACGGCTATTTGGGCCACGAAATCTATTTGCTGCCCGGGCAGATGCTGCCCGAGCATCGACATATCGGCGGCCCCGAGGGCTTTGGGCCGAAAATGGAAGCGTGGCAGGTCCGCTACGGAACGGTCGAGTACTTTGGAGAGTACCAAGGCGAAGGCACCGAGACCCTGATCAGCGACATGCCCGAGCAGGATCGGCCCTGGGGCTTCGGCCAGGACTGGTTCAAGTCCAAGTACGTTACTCGGCGCACGGCCCAGTCGGGCAAGCTGTATGTACTGGAAGATCCGGAATCGTGGCACTTTCAGCGGGCCGGGGCCGAGGGGGCCATCGTCACCGAATACGCGACCTATCACAACCACGTGGAATTCAGCAAGCCCGATATGGAATTTGCCAGTTCCGAGGCGAGCTAGCCGGAATTCCTTCCTGCGGTGTGCCACTGCTTCGCAGAAGCAGTGTTTCCCTCGGGGCTTGCGGCCGGCACTGCTTCTGCGAAGCAGCGGCACACCGTCCATGATTGTCCGCGGCTGGTGAGGCCGGCTCAGGCCACCTTGCGCACCACGCCGACCACGACGCCCAGCACCTTGGCGTTTCTGACGTAGATCGGCTTCATCCGGGAATTGGCCGGCTCCAGGCGGATGCGGTTCTTTTCCGGGTGCCAGCGCTTCAAAGTGGCTTCGCCGTCGTCGGTCAAAGCGACGACGATTTGCCCCTTTCGGGCGGTGCGTTGTTTGCGGACGACCACGAAGTCGCCGTCGTCGATCAGGTCCTCGATCATCGAGTCGCCGTCGACCTCGAGCACGAAGAGGCGCTTGTTGGTCGGGTCGAACATGGCCTGGAAATCGACCCGCTCATCCTGCTCGATGGCCTCGTGCAGCACGCCGGCGGCGATTTGCCCGGCCAGCGGCAGCCCCTGCAACTCGACCGGCTCGGCCGCCAGCTGGATCGCCCGCGACATATTGGCCTCGCGGGTAATCAGCCCTTTCTTCTCCAGGGCTTTCAGGTGGCACACCACTCCGTTGGGGGAGCTGATGTCGAAGTGCTGGCCGATTTCCCGGACCGTGGGCCCATACCCCCGGCCGCGGATCTTTGACCGAATGAACTCATAAACCGCCTTCTGCCGCTTGGTCAGATTCTCGTACGAGATCATGTCAATCCCCCTTGCTGTGGGTTCCGTCCAAATTGAAATCTGCCGACTATACAATCGTACAATATACAGCCGTACATAGTCAAGGGCGATTAGAGTCTTTGATTATGAATGGGTGCATTCCGCAGTTTGCGCGCATGTTTGCAGATCCTCTTTGCCAGAGCGGTTCAGTGGTCAGGGTTCAGCACTCCGCCTCCAATCGTTACCCCGAGGTCCTGAACCCTGACCGCTGAACCCTGAACCCCCCGTTGGTTGCGGCCATCGGCCGCGTTATGCGGTTGTCTGAGTGAAAAGACGGATTTGGTCTGCGGCGACAAGTCACCGCACTCCAAAGATTCACAGTCTGCGAGAAAATCGTCGGCCCGGCCGCTCAATCCATCCGGAAGTCGGCCGGCTTTAGCTTCCGCTGCAGCCAATAGTCGCCGCGCATGCCCTGATAGCCGGTCGGCTCAAACTTGCCGACCACGTCCACGTTCGTTCCGTCGGCCGGGATCTTGTCCTCCATCTTCAGGCACCAGTAGACGCCGTTGACCAGCAGCCGGCGGGTCCCCTCGGTCACCATGTCGTTGGAAGCGCCGATCGTCGACGTAAACGATCGTCCCGCCTTGCCGCCCGGGATCTGGTACGTCTTCGTCCAGGCGATCGGCATCATCGGGTCGTTCTTGGCGCCTTCGACCGGGGGCCCGTCGTCGGGCCGCATGCCGAACAGCGGATCTTCCGGATCGAACTCCCCCTTGCGCTGCATCACCTGGCCCAGCACGATGTGCTTGCTATCGCCGGGCAACGGCAAACGCACCCCGTAGACGTCGCTGGGGCCCCAGACGTCGCCGTCCTTCAGGCCGCGGGCGATCGCGTGGCCCTTCGCGCCGGGGGCGATCAGCCCGCGGGTGCTCTCGTGCTTGTGACTACCGTGGTGACTGATCCATTTCTCGCCGAGCACGAGCCGGCCGAATCCGTCGGCCCACTCCTGCTTGTCGCCGCGGTAGCCGTTTCCGTAGTGGGCCCACTTGTCTTGCCCGGGGAACCGAAACGCATGCGTGGACGTGCGAATGCCGATCACCGGCCGGCCGCTCTTCAGGTAGTCGTCGATGAGTTGCATCTGGTCATCCGGCAAGGCCCGAAAACGCGTAAAGATGATCATCAGGTCGGCCGTCTTCAGTGCTTCGAGCCCCGGGATGTTGTTCTGGTTGTTCGGGTCGATAATGCCCGTCTCCGGATCGATGGCGAACAGCACGGTGCACTTGAACCCGTGACGTTTGGCCAGGATCTTGCCGAGCTGCGGCAGCGCTTCCTCCGACCGATATTCCTCGTCTCCGGACACCAGCACGATGTGTTTGCCTTGTCCCGGACCGTCGCCTCCCTCGTAGGTCACCCAGGGCTGATCGCAGAACGCGAGGCCCGGGCAGGCGACCGGCATCGCCATCGCGGCCAAAATCAACGTGACGTGTCCGACGTGCCATTTCTGTTGCATGACTCAATTCTCCTTGGGGTTTTCGAGGACGTCTGGTGTGCCTCTGGGTGACGGTGGGTATCGCGTGGACCGTGTCGCGCGTGTGCTTGCCGGGGGCCGCGGTGCGCATCGGCCGGCAGTTGCGTGTAATAGTATAGCTTCTCCGCCGGGCAACGTCGACCCGCCGGGAGACAGCGTTGAGGATCTCGGTAGTCGAATTCGGCGGGATTTGGTCCTTTTCGTTGCGCTGCCAAAGTCTGGCGACTTCGGCTACAAGACGGGCGAGAGTTGATCCTGCGAGCGGTTCGCGGTAGACTGTCGGTTACCGATGAGTTGCACCTGAGGATTCCCCGTCCTCGTCCTTCATCCCCCAAAGCACACCCGTGGAGGTATCAGGCCGTGATTGGAAATGCTCCGTCGTTTGCCCGCATGGTGATTGGCTGTGTTGTCGTGCTGTGTTTGATGCTTCTTTCCGCGGTCGTCTCGGCCGGCGACTGGCCGCAATGGGGCGGGAGCGATTGCCGAAACCTGATTTCCGCGGAGAAGGGATTGCCCGAGACGTTCGAGCCCGGCAGGAAGATCCCCAGCGGCGGAGGCATCGATCCGGAGACCACGAAGAACGTGAGGTGGGCGGCCCGGCTCGGCTCGGCCGCGTACGGCAACCCGACGGTGGCCGGGGGCAAGGTGTTTGTCGGCACCGACGACCTGACCCTCTCGGGCGATTCTCGATTGAAGCGCACCCGGGGCGGCATGGTCAAGTGCTTCGACGAGGCCACCGGCAAGCTGCTCTGGGAGTTGGCCACTCCGTTGCGCAGCCGGTTGCCGAAGGACGCCCACTTCGGCCACCAGCATCTGGGCGTCTGCTCGTCGCCCACCATCGACGAAGGCCGCGCCTACGTCGTCGGCAGCGCCGGCGATATCCTCTGCCTGGACGTGGACGGCCTGGCGGACGGCAACGACGGGCCGTTTCGCAGCGAAGGCGAATACATGGTCGGCGAAGACGAGTCGCCCGTCGAACTTACGGAAACCGACGGGGATATCATCTGGCGATTCGACCCCATCGACGAACTGACGGTCGTACCCCACGACGCCGCCAGTTGCTCGGCCCTGATCCACGGAGACATGCTCTACGTGGGCACGTCCAACGGCGTGGACGGTCCCCATGCCAAGGTCGTTTCGCCCCAGGCCCCCAGCTTGATCGTGCTGGAGAAGCGCACCGGCCGGCTGGTGGCCACCGACAACGAGAAGATCAGCGAGCGGCTTTACCACGCGCAATGGTCCTCGCCGTCGCTGGGGCAGGTCGGAGAGACGACGCTGATTTTCCTCGGCGGCGGCGACGGCGTCTGCTATGCCTTCGAGACGATCGACCGGATGCCGCCGCAGCCCGTTCATTTGAAACTGGCCTGGTCCTTCGACGGCAATCCGCCGGAGTTCAAATTCCGCAACGGCAAGCTGATCCCTTATTACGAAGGCGACAAGCGCAAGAGCTACAGCACCAACAAGAACGACGGGAAATACGTCGGCCCCAGCCAGATGATCGCCACGCCGGTGTTTTATCGAAACCGCGTCTACATTGCCATGGGGCAGGATCCGGCGCACGGGCGCGGTCGAGGGCTGCTGCATTGCATCGACGCCACGCAAACCGGCGACGTCACCAAGAGCGGCCGCATCTGGACATACGGCGGGCTGGAGCGGAGCATGGCGACCGTGGCCATTTGCGACGGGTTGCTGTACGTGCCCGATGTCGCCGGGAAGATGCACTGCCTCGACGCCGAAACCGGCGAGTGCTACTGGGTCCACGACACCGCGGCCGAGACCTGGGGCGGCCCGCTGCTGGCCGACGGAAAGATCTTCTTCGGCAACAAGCGGGAGTTCTTCGTGATGGCCGCCGGCAAGGAAGCGAAAGTGCTCAGCGAAATCCGGCTCGGCTCGCCGGTCTACAGCACGCCGATCGCCGCCAACGGCGTTCTCTACGTGGCTTCGCAACGGTATCTTTGGGCAGTTCAAGAGGACCCCTAGCCCTTCGGAGTCTCACGTGACCAATCCTGCCGTTTTCGCCGTGACGATCGCTTTCGCAAACCGCGGTCGGTCGCCGATCAGCGGACTGTCCGTAAGTAAAGGGGTGGCTTTGGTGTTGATGGCCTGGCTGCTGCTGGAGGGAAACGCGGGGCAAGCGGACCCGACCATGTGCGAGCAGATCGAAGCGGATTGGCTCCGGCAGGCCGCGGCCTGGCAACAGCGTGCCAGAAACCAAGCACAGGGGCCGTCGGTGCCGTCCTCGGCCAATGGAGACGCGGCCGGCGCCGTGGATGGAGTCAAGAACGGCAAGTACGGTTTCCACACGGGCCTGCAGGGGAATCCCTGGTGGCAGGTCGACCTGGGCCAGCCGGTCGATATCGCCCGGCTGGTGGTCTACAACCGCCTGGACTACGCACCGGGGTTGCACAACGCCGACCGGCTGAGAATCCTCACCTCGGAGGACGGCAAGCAGTGGACGCTCCGCCACGACAACCAGGGGTCGCATTTCGGCGGCATCTCCGGGGCGCCTCCGCTGGAAGTCGCATTTCAGAAGGAGCCCGTGCGTGCCCGATTCGTGCGCCTGCAAATACCGAGCGATCAGCCGATCTTCTTTCATCTGGACGAAGTGGAAGTTTATGGCACGGAAGCTCCCGAGAAGAACCTGGCGCTGCGATGCCCGGCCGCCCAGAGCAGCGTCAGCCAATGGTCGACCGACAAGCTGGCAGGCCGACCCGCGAACGCGCCGGTCGAGTTGACGCAACACGTCATCCAGCGCGGCCGACGCCTGGCTGCCGAGTTGCGAGCGGCGGGAGTGGACACGCGATCACACGAGCAGGTGCTTAGCGAAGTGGCGGCGCGGATCGACGGCCCGGAAAGAGATTTCTCCAACCAGCAGCTACAGCAACTCTATTTCAAAGCACGCTGGGCCGTGCGGCGGCTGGTCTTCTCCAATCCGCTGCTGGCATTCGACAAGCTCCTGCTGGTGAAGCGTTTTACGCAGGAGACCTATCCCGACGTCTGTCTGAACCACATGCCGTGGGTCTCCCGCCCTGGAGGCGACATCTGCATCTTGACGCTTGCCGGCACGGAAGACCGCCCGGAAGTCCGCGCGCTGCTCGACGGGGCGCTGGGACCGGGCCACGTACATGGGATCGATCTCTCCTGGGACGCAAAGCGGATCGTGTTCGGATACGCCCGGGCCAAGACCGACGGGCCGCCGGATGGATGGTTGGACCGCCGCACGAATTTTGATCTGCGTCGCAACGAAGAGCCGATCCACCTGTTTGAAATCGGCGTCGACGGCGGCGGGCTGAGCCAGCTGACCCGGGGCCAGTGGAGCGATCTCGATCCGACCTATCTGCCCAACGGCGAGGTGGCGTTTGCCTCGGAACGCTGCGGGTATTCGCTGCAGTGCAACGAGTACGACAAGGACGAAACGTCCTGCAATCTCTACGTGATGCGACCGGACGGCAGCCACATCCGCCGGCTGAGCGCCTCGAAGGACGGCGACTACCTGCCCCATTGCCTCGACGACGGCTCGATCGGCTACACGCGGTGGGAATACCAGGAACGCGGATGGGCCCATATCCAGTCGATCTGGGCGGTGCGGCCCGACGGGACCGGCGCCGATGCGCTCTTCAAACAGCACCTCAACGAGCCCTGGGCACTGGAGGACGCGCGATCCATTCCGGGAACCGGCAGCCGCAAGCTGGCCGCGATCGCCACCGGCCACCACACCTTGCCGGCCGGGCCGGTGGTGGTCGTCACGCCGAGCGTCGGCCTGAACGATTCGGCCGCGATCCGCATCGTCACGCCCGACGTGCGGCCCCCGGAAGGCGGCATGTCGGGCACGACCGTCAACGAAGGCGGCGTGCCGGACGGCAGCGGCTACTACATGAACCCTTGGCCGCTCTCCGAAAAACACTTCCTGGTAGCCTACTCCTACGCCCATAAGCAAAACGATCCGACGGGGTATGCCGTTTATCTGATCGACGTGTTCGGGAACAAGGAGCTGATCTACCGCGATCTGGAGATTTCCTGCTTCATGCCGATTCCGCTGCGGGCACGGGCGTGTCCGCTGCTGGTGCCCGACGTGAGGGAAAGCGACGAGCCGCACGCGACCTGCGCGGTCGCGAACGTCACGCACGGCGTCGATGGGATTGCGTCGAGGTCCGCGCGCTACCTGAGAATTTCGCACCGGCTGGCGTGGCCGTACGACAACCGGCACGGCGGGCAGCGGTACCATGAGGTGGCCCATACGCAAGGCGTCGTGCCGAATTGGACGCCGGTGCGCGTGCTCGGCGAAGTGCCCCTGGATCCCGACGGCAGCGCCCATTTCCAGGTTCCGGCCGACGTGCCGGTCTACTTCCAACTGCTGGACGAGAACCACATGGAACTGCGGCGGATGCGGTCGTTCATCAGCTTTCAGCCGGGCGAACGCCGCATGTGCGTGGGCTGCCACGAGACGCGGGCCGAGGCGCCGGCGGCGCAGAAGTTTCCCACGGCCCTGTTGCGCGATCCGCTGATTCCCACGCCGCCGCCCTGGGGCACGCAACCGGTGAGCTTCCTGCGCGATATCCAGCCGATTCTCGACAAGCATTGCGCCGGCTGCCACGACGGTCTGAAACCGGCGGCGGGCCTGGACTTCTCCGGAGGTCTTACCTCGCGGCGGGTGATCCCGGCTTTCGCGGCCAATCGGGCGTACGACACCCTGCGTGTCCAGGATCTGGTCTCGCGTTCGAACATCCACGACGACGCCCGGGTTACGGCGCCGTTGGCCTTCGGTTCGGCGCGGAGCAAGCTGGTCGACGTGTTGCGCAACGGAAGCTGCGGCAAGCGCGTCAAGCTGAGTAAGGAGGAGTGGCTGCACGTCGTGACGTGGATCGACGCCAACGCCCCCTATCACGACCGCTTCATCAACAAGCGGGCGGCAAACCGGCCGTACGACCTCCCGGCCGATGGCCAGTTGCTGCAGCGAATCGCGGCCGTGCACACCCGGCGCTGTCAATCCTGCCACGATCCGGCGGAGGTGACCCGAGCCGACTGGATCGATCTGCACGGTCCGCAACGAAGCCGGTTCCTCGCCGCGCCGCTGGCCAAGGCGGCCGGCGGAAGGCAGCAGTGCGGTCAGGCCGTCTACCGGGATCAGGGCGATCAGGACTACCGTGCCGTCTCGGACCTGTTGGAAGCGGCCTGCCGGAAGGCGTGGGAGTATCCTCGACGCGACCTGGCGGCACTGCAACATTGACTACGGGGATTCTTCGCACCACGGGAGAGGCTCGATGCACATCGGTTCGATGACCAACGCGGTTGCGGCCGCAATCGCGATGACGATCGCTGGCGCTTCGGTCGCCGCCGAGTCGGACGTTCCCGCGGCCCACGATCCGCAATTCTCCAACAAGTCGCTTTGGCCCCGGCTTTCCGGCAAAGAGTTTTTTCTGCAGCCCACCTGGCCTAAGGGGCGGTTGTACGTCTGGGCCCATCCGGGCACCAGCGGCGGCCGGCGTTTTCGCGGCGCCTTGGACGTCACGGAGGCCGCGAACTGGCTGCTGGACGGCAAGCCGGCCGAGGAACTGGTGCTGGACGAGAGCACCGATCTCTGGTTCCCCGCCTCAACGACCCGCTATGCGGTCGGCTTCCGCGGTACGGACGTCCGCGAGGTATGCCGGCACGTGACCATCGAATCGGGAGCGGCCTTCATCGGCGGCGGCGACGGCGTGGGTCGCAATATCTACGGCAACGTGTGGATCAAACGCGGCGGCGGCATGGACGCCCAGGGGGCCACCCGCTTCCTCGGCCCGCACCATACCTTCTTCCGCAACGACAACACCGTGGAAACGGCCCGCTCAATGGGCCGGGGCGACGGCATTATGTCGTCGCAATACTTCACCTTCAACAAGGAAGACGGGGCGTCGGTCGAATTCCTGGGGCACGTCAGCGTATTGGACGAATTCCAGATCCACGGCTGCATGGTGATCGTCGGTCCCGGGAGCATCCTCCAACCGGGCCGCAACGCCTCGCCGGCCATTCACCAGGGCGGCGTGCTGGCCCTGATGGACGGGGCCACCTTTGAAAGTTGGAACAACGATTTCGGCACGCCGGAAATGACCGTCCACAGCGGCGCCATCCAGGGCGGCCTGCCCGCGCGCCCGCTGCGGCAAAGCTGCAAGTTCGGGCTGGCCTTCAAGAACCACACGGCGGCCCAATACGAACACGCCAGCGAGAAGATGCGCGACCGCATCCTCAAACGGGTCCCCGCGTTGATTGTCCACGAGGGGACGCTGCGGTCCTACAGCGAGGACGTGAATCGGGCCAGGCTGGTGTTCACCCGCATGGCCGATCAGGACATCGCACCGCGGCCGGGAACGGAGCGATATGAAGACTCCGTGAAGCGATGGCCCGAGAAGAAGGCCGAGTTCGCCTGGCTCAGCCGGCTGCCGCGGGGATTGGATTGCTTCCTCGGCAAAGACGTGGTCGTCGACGGAGTGGAATTCGATTACTTCCGCGCCGGCGGCGTCATGGTCATGGACCTGGCGTCAAAGACCGGATGGAGTCGCGTCTTCTTCGGGCCGAATTGCGCAGGCAGCGATGCCAAGTTGTTTAGGCAATTAGACGACGTGGGACGAAGCGGACAGTATTGAGCGATGACGTACTTCCCCGAGAGGACAACCTGATGCGGTGGATCATAAGCGCAATACGTGGGGCACGATTGCATCGTGCCGGGCACGTTGGAAACGTGCCCCACGATGGTGCAGAGAATCATGCGACGGTAGTTTCGTGTTGCGTGTGGTCGGTTCTGCTGGTGGTCGCCTGCGGCGGCGTTGCGCTCGGGCTGGTCAACCCGCAGCTTCAACCCTTGCACCTGGTCGACCGCTACCAGGCCGTGATCGGCGGAACCATCACCCGGGCGGACTACGACCAGGGCCTCGTCGTGTTCCGCGTCACTCGGGTCTGCATGGGGCAGTTCGAGCCCAAGGAAGTCGCGATTCAGGTTCCCGAGGTCGATCAGTTCGATCCGTCCCTGTTCGACGATGCCGAGGAGGGCGGCACCGTGGTGGCCTACGTCGGCAAGAGCCGGCGGCGGCACGAACGCGAGATCTTGCTGTACGCCGGGCAGCAGTGGCACCAGGTGGAGATGCGGGACCCGGCCGACGCCTCGAAATGGAAATGGCTGGAAGCGCTGGGCGACGAGATGGTCGGCACGTTCAACGGCGCCGCCGAGCAGCTGCTGGCCATGATGATCGATCGGGCGTCCGGCCGCGATCTCTTTCCCGCCTATCCGACGGTCAAATTCAAGGAAGCCGTGGACCTCGACACGTTTCCGGGCCCATTGCGAGGCGTGGCGCTATACGACGTCGACGCCGACGGCCGGCTGGACGTCTACGCCTGTCACCCCGGCGGCGGCCGCATGTACCTTCAGATCGGACCGATGAAGTTCGAGAACCGCACGGCGCAGCTCGGGCTGGAAAACGTCGGCGGCGTCAGTTGTTCGTTTGCCGACGCGGACGCCGACGGTCGTGCGGATCTGCTGGCCGACGCTGTGATCTACCGGCAGACGGGGCAGCGGTTCGAGAAGACGGACCTGTTGCCGGCTTCGGCCAACCGGCGCGTCAAGTCTGCCGCCTTCGTCGAGGTCAACGCCGACGGCTACCCGGACGTGGTCGCGTCTTATCACGGTGGCGGCTTGCGGGTGTATCCCAATCCCGGGGCCGAAGGCGGACCTTTCCGGGACGCGACTCCCGCCGCAGGTCTCGATCGGGCGGAAGCCGGCGCCGACCAGACCGGCTTCTTCGCCCCCGGAGACTGCAACGGCGACGGCCGCACCGACCTCTATTTCGCGGTGGGCAAGGGGTTGATCCTGTTACAGGACGCTCAAGGCAGGTTCTCGCCCCTGCCGCACCGAATGTACTTCGACTACAAGACGACCGGAACGAGCGAGCCCGGCATGACGGGGGCCGGATGCTTCGCCCCGTTATGGCGGCCGGACTCCTGGGACCTGGTCAGCCCGGGCGACCTGGACCTGATGATCGTGACCTGCCGCAACGGCGTCCTGCGCAATCTGAGCGGCTATGCCAACGAAACCCGCGTTAACC
>Ga0180437_10008696_pt1 | contig 12821 bp, 9 predicted proteins | sample SS_ome_4_FD_132410 | JGI IMG/M metagenome (GOLD analysis project Ga0180437, IMG submission 132410) | Hypersaline lake sediment archaeal communities from the Salton Sea, California, USA - SS_3_D_1 metaG | ecosystem: Environmental > Aquatic > Non-marine Saline and Alkaline > Hypersaline > Sediment...
GGCTTTTTCACCGGCCTTTATCTTGAGCGGCTTTTCGAATTCCACCCGGCCGAAGTCGCCAAGAGTGAATCTCGAGAGAGTCAGCTCGCCCTGCATGACCGACAATTCGACCTGTGCGGCTCTTTTCGAGCGCTTCACCGAGCAGTCGCCCCAGGCGTAGCCGTTCGACCAGAAATGCGTGCCGCTTTTGTCGGCAAAAGTCATCGACTTCTCTACCCCGGAATAGTTGAATTCCGTCAAGGCGAGCACCGCCGCCCAACTGGCCATGGCGCGGGCGTAGTGGTGGCCGCACTCGGCCTCGTCGAAGGGGCTTCGCTTGCGCCCGTCGTATCTCTCGCGGATATTCTCGATGCACTTGAGCCCGGCGTCGGTTTGGCCCTCGTAGAGCATTCCAACTGCGGCGGTGTATTCGAAGCCGGTCATGACTTCGGTGAAGTACGAGAACGGATTGGCCGGCCGGTCTTTCGGGTAGCTCGCCATCAGCAGCGCCGACTCATCGCCCATCGCGAAGCTGCGCATGCAGTTGAAGTGGCCGTAGAGGCCCTCTCTTAGATTGTATTTCATGATGCCGCGCATTGTCGCGCCGACCTTGTCGGGATCGAGCAGATAGCCGAGACCGCAGACGTGCGCCATGTACTGGCCTACAAGCTGATCGACGAGGCAGCCCGATGCAAGCTGATAGTCGGGCTTGGTCGGGTCTTTGGCCCCCATGCCGATGAGCAGGCTCGGCGCGATATCGGCCTTGTCCTTCGGGGGGCGCACCTGGTGTTCGTAGTACTCACCGTTGAACAGGTTCTCGTCGATCCAGTCTTTGCCGTTCTCGAACAGACGGCGGCACGTTGCCGCGAATTCCTCCTCGCCGAGATAGCGCGCCATCTCCTCGGCCGCTCGAAGGGCGCCGAGATACCAGACCCCCATCTGCGGATTCGGTCCGTAGTACTCGACGTCCATCGTATTGTGCTGGCAGCCTTCCATGACGCCGTCCTTGTCCGCGTCCCAGCCGCCCTTGATCCAGCAGAATTCCAGCGCCCGTCTCACGCCGGGCCAGAGGTTCCTGAGCATCTCGTCGTCGCCGGAGAGCTGCCAGTCACGGTAGATTTTCATTATGCAGCCCATCTGGCCGTCGGCGGCGGCCTTGCCGAAATCCTGCGCGTGTTCGAGCGGCAGGTGCACTCTAAAGCTCATCAGGCCTCTTTCGTCTGTGGCGTGGGCGAACTCGACCTCGCGCATGGACTTTGCCAGGCTGCCGAAGAGAAAGGCCAGAGCCTGCTCGTAGTTCCAGACGTGGGTGCACGAGCCGTGGCAGCAGCCTCTTGTATTGCAGGTACCTTCCCAGCCGAAGAAACGCCCGTCCTCTGTGCGAAAGCAGGTCTGCGTGCGAAGCGTGCTGATGTTGAAAAGAGCCGCCTCTTTGACTACCTCGGGCAGGTCACTTTCGCAGAAAGCCTGCACAAACTGCACAGTCTTCTTCTCCAGCTTATCGAGCTGCGGCACGAACTTCTCGGCCACGTCCCATGCGTCGTCGTATTTCGTCGTGTAGTAATTGCCTATGGTGTCCTTGCCCTTGCCCTTGGGCGTCCACGTTTGGCGACTCGGGAAATGCCACGTAAGAAGAAACGTCACTTCCTTCGTGCCGCGCGCGGGCAGTTCAACCTCAACGGCCAGCGACGCCATCGGCATATCTTCGCCGGTGTCTTTGCGTTTTACGAGTTTGCCGTCTTCGCTGTAGTCGTCCCAGAAATCGAGCAGCGAGCTGCCCCACCCACCCCGAATCCACGACGTGCGATGGCTGATCCCGGCATCGGCGGTCGTGGTCAGCGCGATCGTGCCCCACTGCTCGGCTTTGGCGTCGACTCCCTGAGAATGCATGAATATCCCTCGTACGCCGGGCCCATCGCGGAAAACGTTGCGATTCGCACTGGCTCCGGTCGGGTAAAGATCGCCCTTCCAGTCACTGCGACTTGCTGAGCCGTCCATGCCGATGAAATTGGGGATATTTCCACACACCGACACTGTTACGGATTTATCCATCTTATTACTGAGCACGTATCGCAGCACGGCAACGGGTATTCCGCTGGCCTCGGCATCGCCGGGAATCAGCGGATTAAACGCCTCGATGCGCACATCAACCGGCATATCCTCATCGGAGAGGCAAACCTGCCCGAACGGATACGCCGCGGCGAACGAACACTCGCGGAATCGAGGCAGGCCGTGGTTGGGCATGGTGCTACCGTGGCTTTCCTCGTAGCCCGACACGTCGATCACGCCTTCGATTGCTCTGGTCGCAGTCCGGCCGTCAGCCGTTTTGCTAAACAGCGCAAAGAACGGACCTACCGACCGTTGTCTTAGCGGCACGAAACCTTTGGCGGCACGGTTCATTATCTCCCAGTCGCGCAGATCGCCCCGTCCGCCCAATGAGACGGTCCCCGTGCCGATCCCGCCCAAAGGAAGAGCGATGCGCACGATGTGGTCCTGGTCGTATTGCTTCAGGACGGGCCACGTTTCGAGAGCGGAAACCTCGGTTGCGATCCCTGATATCCTCGGCTTTATTTGTGCTGAAGCCGGAACCTGACAGACAAGCCCCGCAATCACTAATGAGATTAGCAACAACTTCCTCATGCTGTCCTCCCGCGAGTTGTTGGCAGGGTGGGCACTGCCCACCATAAAATGCTCGGTGTGCGGTCCTATGGACCCCTTACGGGGTGCACACCCTACCGGTTGAAAATTTCTGCTACCTATTCCATTCGGCAATCATTTCTTTGATCTTTTGCCGGTCCCATCTTTTGGACATCGGATAGTCCTGGTTGGCCTCGAGTTCTTCGATGGTCGGGGTCTTCGACGGTACGCCGGAAGCCGGCACATCGACGCCGGTGACCCAGACGAGCGCGTTTAGCACGAGCGTTCTAAAATCGTTCGAGGCCCAGCTCCAGTGCCAGTGTCCGCCGGTGAAGCCGAAGCCTCTTCCGCCGCCAGGCCGGTCGTAGGCCCACGCGACGTGCTCGGGCATACCCTTGCGGGCGCGGACGTACTTATTGTTACTGTGCGCGCCGTCTTTTCTCTCACGCGTGCTGTCCGGCGGGACCGCGGTCAGAATCGGCGTTACGTTCTTCATACCCTCGACGAAGCGCATGTGGTAGTACCACTCGTCGTCCATGAAGAAGGGTTTTACGCCGCGAGTGATCGGGTGCTTTGGCAGCTCTTTGAATTCGCCTTTGAAATGCGGATTGACCGACCAGAAGGTCTCGAAGTAGCCGCCCGTCCAGTTGAGCATGTATTCGCCCGGCTTGCCCTTGGGGACCTCTACGGCGTAATGGAGCATGGCGATGCCAACGCCCTTTTTCGCCAGGGCATCGACTTCTTCGAGATGTTTCATGACCACGTGCCCGCCGCCGCCGTCACAGAATACGGCAATCGCGTCGGCATTGTCGCAGGCGGTCGGATCTTTGGGCCAGCCGTTGAGATATGTAGCGGCATAGACTTCGGGCATGTTCTCGTTGAGCGCCTTTCCCAGCAGCAGCATGCCGGCGTTGTGCTCGTGGGCGCCGTGGCCGTGGCTCGGTCTGCCGGCTATCAGGACGATCTTCTTCCTGTCGGCCAGTTTGGTGCGCTTTAACCGGATGTCTTTGAACTCGATCTTCATGGGCGGGCCTGCGTGCAGTTGCAGCGCGAGCACGCCGGACAGCTCTCGATTCTTCTGCTCGTTGTCCAGCACGTCGGCTGTCGTCTTGCCGTTTACCCTGAGTGTAATCCGGTTGCCGCGGGCGATAACATGGTACTCGTTCCAGCCGTCGAGGTTGATGATGTTCATCAGGGCGGCGGCATCGCCGAGAGCCGCGTGAGTCTTCTTGCCGTCGGCGCCGACGACGGTCTTCTGGCCGCGCTGGGCGAGCATTCCTCGTCCTCGCTCGTCGTAGAGCGCCCCGGCATATCTTCCGGCGCGGTCGATATCGGCCTGGTAGCCGACGACGTGACCCTCCGGGGCGACCCGGCTGCGAATCTGAATCCCGGAATTGGCCCTGTCCGTTCCGCTGATGCGGTACTTGAGCTTCAGCTCGAAGTCGTCCACGTCGCCCAGCTCCCAGACGAGGAACTGATTGCTCTTGACGGGATTGTCCTGCGTTGACTCACCGACGATAATTCCACCTTCAACCGACCAGTAGCTCATGTTCGGAGCTTCCCAGCCGTCAAGTGTTTTGCCGTCGAAGATGGGTTTGAATCCGGCCTCCTGAGCGAAGGCGCCTGCCGCGCCGAGCAGCATAATACAAATTAATCGTATGTGAATTCTACTCATAACTATTGCTCCATTTCTCGTCCTATTATTCTATCAATTTTAATCTGATAAGTCTTCAAGGGTGGCAGCCTCAAGCGGAGCTTGGGGCTGGCTCCTCAAAAATTGACCATCCCCAAAGCCTTCGGCTTTGAGGCTGCCACCCATCGTGTTACGGCAACGACTTCCTTAATCCTGCGTTTTACATTTTAATTTTCTATTTTTCTTTAGCCTGCGGCCTGCCATTGGTCTCTGATGAATTTCAGACCTTCGATATACACACCCTCGCGGCTGGGGAAGAAATCCCGCCAGACGCGCGTCGCGGCGGCCAAATCCGGCAGCGCCCGGCCGAAGGCCTCGATCACGAGCCAGTTGTCATAGCCTCCCGACCGCAGGGCCTTGAACGTGCTCGGGAAGTCGATGTGTCCCTTGCCGGGCGTGCCGCGGTCGTTCTCACTGATGTGGACGTGTTTGATCGCGTCGAGATTCTCAGTGATGCAGCCTACAGGGTCCTTTTCCTCGATGTTGGCGTGGAAAGTGTCGAACATTAGCTGACAGTTGGGATGGTCGACGCGCTTGACGTATTCGGCCGCATCGGCCATCGTGTTGAGGAAATAGGCCTCGAAACGGTTGAGAGATTCCAGGGCCAGCATCAGATTTGCCTTGGCGGCAAGATCGGCGGCCTGCTTGTGCACCTCGGCGGCGCGCTGCTTTTCCTCTTCTGTCGGAGGTTCGCCCGAAAAGACACCGAGGGGTTGATAAAAAGGTCCGCACAAACAGTCCGAATCCAGCGCCTGCGAGCATTCGATCGCCCACTTGAGATAATCGACCGCCGCTTTGCGATTGCCGGCTTCGGCGCTGATCGGATTGTGCTCTTCATCCGGTATGACTGTCACCGACGTGCAGCCGAGCCCGTTGTCTTTGATCGCCTTGCCGACCTTTTCAAAGTGCTCGGGCTCGCCTCCGAAGATCGGAATCTCGACGCCGTCGTAACCGGCCTTCTTGATCGACTCCATATGAGGAAAGTCGTCCTCAGTGACATGCCCGGTCCATAGCAACATATTAAATCCAACTTTCATTGTAATTTCTCCTTATGATGATTGTGGTTAGTGCTATTCTTCAATCGGGATATTCAAATCAGTCAGCGTATCCCGCATCCAATTCAGGGATTGCTCTATCATCGGCCCGGCCTGTCCTTCACATTCCATGCTCAAGACCCCGGCATAGCCGTTGTCCCGCAGGATTTCAAGGCATCCGCGAATGTTGTCGGCATTGACGCCGCCGCCCAAAGCGCAGTGACTGACTGCGATGCCGGTTTGGTCGCCTCGGACCGCCGCGGCCAGAGATTCCGAGACGTCCTTGATGTGCATGTGGCTGACCTTGCCGACGAACCGCTTGAGAAAGGCAACCGGATCCTGGCCGGCGATAAACGTGTTGCCAGTGTCCATGTTCATGCGAAGGTAGGGGCTGTCGCAAAAGTCCAGCATCTTGGCCATCATATCGGGCTTTGTGGTGAAATATCCGTGCGGCTCGATATTGACCGTAATCTTATGCGCCTCGGCGACCTCGATGATCTGCTCGTAGCCGATCTTCATCATCGCCATCGCCTCATCGTCGGTGAGTCCGTCGGGTTTGAGCATCCCGTCGGTCGTATCGACGCAGGGGCAGCCAATCAGGTTCGCCCACTGGATCGATTTCATGACGTACGGCACGCCGCGGATTGGGCCGTCCTTGCCCGAAAGCGGATACGCCGCATCGACCTGCGAAAGGCGCACGCCGTAGCCGTCCATTTTCTTCTTTAACAGCAGCGGGTCCTCGTATAGAGCAACATGGGGCTGATAACCCAGTCCGTGAATCCAGCTTACGCCGTCGATCAGGCCGCACTCGATGTAGTGAAGCTCGTTCTTCTTCGCCCATTCGAGGCACTTTTCAAAGCTGAAATACGCCGTATTGAACGCGTCGGTATGAAATCCAATCTTCATTTCTCAAAATCCTTTCATGTTAGCGACCATCAGTAGGGGCAACCCTATGTGGTTGCCCGGACAGCACCGTAAGGCGTCCCTCTCGGGAGCACACAGGCCTGCCCCTACCTGGCAGGCTCCAGCCCGGCGGTCCATGCGCAGGCGTTGCGAAAGAGCCTTCCCGCGTGCGGATTGGACAGCGCCTTGACATCATGCCCGAGTACGTTGTGGTAAACCCGTCCCTTGCCGTAATTCAGCACGAACGCCATCGGGTAATCCTTGCCGTCAACTTTCGACTGGGCCTTGGCCAGCACTTTGATCGGTGTCTTGCCGGTCAGGCAGGTGTAAAGCTCGTCGACGATCTCGAAGTCGGTCATCCCCTTCATCGCCGGGTGTTTGGGATCGGAGATTTTCACCGTAAACTTGCCGCGCGGGTCGTGGCCCCGCAGCTTGGGATCCCAAACGCGCCCGGCAAGCTCGACGAACTCGGGCCATTCCTGAAACGCGCCGCAGGCGAAATGAACGAGCACAAGCCCCGTGCCGCTCTTGACTACGCGTTTGAGATTTGCACGAGCCTTAGGGCCGGGGTCGGGAACCTCCCAATCCATAAAGTGCAGCACGATAGTGTCGTAGTCGCCGAGATTGTCCTTCGCGAGATCGGCGGGCTTTTCGGTAATCGTAACCTCCAGCCGCTTATCCGCCGCAATGGCCTTAGCCAGAACCGGCGCAGTAAGTTTCCACTTATGCCCCGGATAATCGACACCGGTCACGATCAGCACCTTCCTGGTCTGTGATTTGCTCTGGTTTTCCATCGAAGCCGTGCCGGCCGGGCTGCAACTTGCCAGAAAGATGACCAACGCTCCACATACGGCTGTGTACCTCATGACAATTCTCCTTGTAGAGTCAATGAAAATATGACCTGTCCACGACTATCGTACTATAGCGGTGTCGGCGAGTGCTGTCAATGCCATTTAGCCCATGCCACCGGCCCCATCGAGTGCTTAAATGCGCGGACTGACCCCATCGTCTCTGGTAGGACACGTTGTCAAGTCAGGCCCTGCGTACGCGGCGGGAATACGCGATGGCGACATTTTGCTTAGAATCAATAATGTGGATGCAACCAAGTGGCGAACAGATCCAGGCGTCATGCCGCTGAGCCGTTTTTGGGATCAGCCGGCGGGAGCCGAACTTAACCTCGAACTGATGCGAGGCGGCAAGAAGATAGGAGTATCGGTGACTTTGCAAGAGATATTCAGGGATTAATATCCCAAACCGCGTGGGCAGGGAACCTGACCACACTACCGGCTATATATCTTGATACAGTTAAAGGAGTAAGAGGGCTAACCGCAGAGAAGGAAACGGCCCGTTCGTAGTGGCGCCTTAAGGCGTTCGTGGCGAGGGCATCTTGCCCTTGTATCGTGACGAGGGCATCTTGCCCTTGATTCATTTGCCGACAAACTGCCTGCAGGACACGAGGCCGGGACGGCATCGAGACACAAGGGCGAGACGCCCTTGCCACCATGCCCGCCGCAGGATGGCCAAGCCATTACGGGCACACTACAAACGGACAATACTAAGTTGTTGCAAATTCCATATCTGTGTGATATAAAGACGCCCCGGTGAATTTATGGAAATAACAGAATTAAGATCAACGATAACAGAACTGTCGGCCCGGGTGGATAATATCCGGGACTGGCTTTGACTTGTCCACGAAGAAATCCGAACTGCAAAAGCTTGAAAAACGGATGTCCAAAGCGGGATTCTGGGACAATCCGGATTCAGCCAAATCGGTCGTATCCCAGCTCAGCGCGCTCAAGTCCGTTGTCGAGCCGGTGGAAGAATTGCATCGTGAGGTTGTGGATCTTCAGGAGTTGTTCGAGCTGGCCGAGGCCGAGTCGGACGCCGAAGAGCTGGAACAGTTGGAAGAAGATCTCGATTCGCTCGTCGGCAAGTGCGAGAAGATCGAGCTTGCCGGTCTGCTGTCGCGGCCGGAAGATATGAAGAATTGCTTCTTCAGCATTCACGCCGGCGCCGGAGGTACCGAAAGTTGCGACTGGGCCAGCATGCTGCTGAGGATGTACACCCGGTTCTTCGAGAATAACAAGTTCCAGTTCAAAGAGCTTGATATAACACCCGGCGAAGAAGCGGGAATCCGCTCGATAACGCTTCAGGTTAGCGGGCCGTTCGCCTTCGGAAATCTCTCGTGTGAGACCGGCGTGCACAGACTCGTGCGGATCAGCCCCTTCGATTCGCAGAGCAGACGGCACACGAGCTTCGCGGCCGTGGACTGCATTCCGGACTTCGAGGACGACATCGACATCGAAATCAACGAAGATGACCTCCGAATCGACTTTTACCGCGCCAGCGGGGCCGGCGGCCAGCACGTCAACAAGACCAGCTCGGCGGTGCGGATCACGCACGAGCCGACCGGCATCGTCGTGCAATGCCAGAACGAAAGAAGCCAGCACAACAACCGCGCGCAGGCAATGAAGATGCTCCAGGCCAAGCTGTACATGCTCGAACAGCAGAAGCGCGACGCCGAGATCGCCAAACTCTACGGCAACAAGGGCGAAATCGCCTGGGGCAACCAGATACGAAGCTATGTGATGCAGCCTTATCAGATGGTAAAGGACCACCGGACCGACGTCCAGACCGGCAACGTTGACGCCGTGCTCGACGGCGACCTCGGGAGATTCATCGAAGGCTATCTACGCCATAGAGCCAAGACAAGCAAAGCCAAACAGTAGGGTGTGCATCGCACACCATAACGTAACTGGTGGGCAGTCCTTGGGACTCCTTACGGAGTGCCCACCCTACCTTCGAAAGGCAAGAAGTAGAATGAAAGAAATCATGGATGTGAAACTGACAGCACGGACCGCCGAACCGGATATGCACAAGACCGGCGTGCTTGCCATAGGATTGTTTTCCAACGCCAAGGGACCGGACAAGCTGGTTAAGCAGCTTGATCGCAAGCTCGAAGGCGCAATCGGCCGGCTGATAAAGATAGGCGATTTCAAGGGTAAGGAAGGAACCGGAGCGGTTGTCTACGGCGACGGCCGGATAGGCGCCAAGAGGGTCCTTCTCGTAGGGCTGGGTGAAAAGAAAAAGGCGACTCTCGATACGCTTCGCAAGGCGGCGGCGTATGCGGCGAAGAAGTCCGTTGAAATGAAGGCGAAAACCCTTGGCCTTGCTCTTCACAGTGCGTTCGGGGCCAAGTTCGACCAGGCGGCGATGGGCCAGGCGTGTGCCGAAGGGGCGTGCTTCGGCAGCTATCGATATGACGAATTCATCACGGAAAACGGGAACGGACGGCCGGCTTCGATCAAGGTCGATTTGATAGATTCTTACGACGCGAGAACTAAAGAGCTTAAAGCGGGTGTCCTGCGAGGCGCTATCGTCGGCCGGTCGCAGAACTACGCCCGGACAATCGCCAATCGCCCGGCCAACGTAATATATCCGGAAACACTCGCGGCCGAAGCAAGGAAACTGGCCCGCGGATCGAGCGCTCTCAAATGCACGGTTTTCAACGAAAAACAGATGATCGAAAAGGGCATGGGCGGCGTCCTCGCAGTCGGATCGGGTTCCGAGCACAGACCCAGATTTATCATACTGAAATACACTCCGCCAGGCGGGCGCACCGGCGCCCAGCCAAAGATCGCGCTGGTGGGCAAAGCGATAACCTTCGACTCCGGCGGAATCAGTATCAAGTCGGCGAACGGCATGGAAGAGATGAAATTCGACAAGACCGGCGGAATCTCCGTGCTGGCGACCATGAAATCCATCGCCGAACTCAAGCTGCCTGTCGGCGTTTACGGCATGATTCCTTCGGCCGAAAACGTGCCGAGCGGAACAAGCTACAGGCCCGGCGATATCATTACCACTTACAGCGGCAAGACCGTAGAAATCCAGAACACCGACGCCGAGGGCAGGATGATACTCTGCGACGGCCTCAACTACGCCGTTAAGCAGAAGTGCGAAACAGTCATCGATATCGCGACGTTGACCGGCTCCTGCCTGGTGGCGCTGGGCAGATACATGGCCGGGCTGATGGGCAACGACGAAAAGCTCATAAAGCAGCTCCGGAAGGCATCCGAGCAAAGCGGCGAAAAGGTCTGGCCACTGCCGAGCGGCGAGGAATACGCCAAAGAGATGAAGAGCAAAATAGCCGACCTGAAGAACACCGGCAGCAGATACGGCGGGGCATGTACAGCGGCGGCATTCCTCGGGCAGTTCGTCGGAGAAGCAAAATGGGCGCATCTCGACATCGCCGGCGTGGATATGTTCCAGAAGGCCACGGAGTTCTCAGCCGAAGGTTCAACCGGCTTCGGCGTCAGACTGCTGACGGCATATCTGACGAATTTGGCAACAGATGAGAACTGAGCGCGTGCAAATGGAAAGCGAAGAAAATGGCGAAGAAACACAAGGCGATAGATACCGAGAGAATTAAGAAGGCGGTCAGAGAAATCCTGCTGGCCGTCGGTGAAGACGTCGAGCGAGAGGGACTGAAGGAGACGCCCGATCGAGTGGCAAGGATGTACGCCGAGCTGCTGAGCGGGATGCGGGAAGATCCCGAGGTGCATCTTCGCAGCATCTTTACCGAGAAATATGAGGAAATCGTTTTGCTGCGCGACATCCCGTTCTACAGCATCTGCGAGCATCACATGATGCCTTTTATCGGCTCGGCCCACGTCGCGTATCTGCCCTCCGGATCGATTCTCGGCGTCAGCAAGCTTGCCCGCATCGTGGATTGTTTCGCCCATCGGCTCCAGACCCAGGAAAGGCTCACGTCCCAGATCGCCGATCTAATCATGAACCGCCTGGACTCGAAGGGCGTGGCCGTTGTGCTCGAAGCCTCGCATAGCTGCATGACCATTCGCGGCATAAGGAAACCCGGCTCGACGATGGTGACTTCGGCGCTTCGCGGGATATTCAAGAAAGACCCGAGGAGCCGCAGCGAGATAATGAGCCTGATGCACAAGTAGTTGAGAATTTAGAATGGGGAATTCGGAATGGAGAATTGTGAATTGAGAATTCTAAATTCTAAATTCTCAATTCCAAATTCTACACACAAGCTTGCCAGGCAGGTACGGTTCTCGATAAATCCTTTCCTGTCAGAGGATTGCACGGGGTTCAATTCTTTCGCGTCAAAGCCGGCCGGCGAGGGCCTTTCGATATTTCTGGAATTGTCGGTCGAGCTTTACGGGGATATAGCGCCCGATACGGGATTTATCGTAAATGTAGTCGATATTGACAGTAACGTTCGCGAATTTGTCGTTCCGCTTTTCGCCGAGCGCATAAGTCGTGATTTTCGCAGCGCCCGGCACGTTGGGCTTTCTATAATGGCCGAGCTGCTAAAAACGGCGTGGAGCCAATTGTCCGATAAATTCGGCCCGGCCAGGCTTAGCAGGTTGAGTTTGAAGCTCAATCCTTTCAGGGCAATCGCCATCAATTCAGAGGACGTGGAAATGGTCTATTTCTGTGAGAAATTCGAATTCGCCGCGATGCATAAGCTCTGGAACGAAGACTTTACAGAGCGGAAAAATATTGAGGTATTCGGCAAATGCGCTAATCCCACCGGCCACGGTCACAATTACGTCGTCGAGGTTGAGATAAAGATGTTGGCGGCGAGAGATGACTTTTGCATCGGAGATTTTGAAAAAACCGTAGATAATGAACTTATCAGTCTGCTCGATCACAAGAATCTGAATGCGGACGTCGAGCATTTCACCCAGACCAATCCCACAATCGAGAACATCGCCGTCTTCGCATGGAACAGGCTCGCCGATAAATTCACAGACGCGGCTCTTCATCGCGTGACCATCTGGGAAACGGACAAGACATACTGCACGTATTACGGCTGAAACTCGCCCGCGTTGTCATTGCGAAGCCCGAAGGGCTGTGGCAATCTCAGCCCCAACATATAGTAATATCTCTCATCGTATTTGAGATTGCTTCGCTTCACTCGAAATGACATAAAAAGAAACGTATCTTCTGCCATCGCAGGTATCCATCCTCGCTAAAGCTATGTTCTTTATTTGACGATACTTAGCCTATAGCAGGATAACCAGTTGGCTCGTGTTTTATCGGACGACAATACGGGCCGAATTGCCGCTCGATCGGCAGCTGTCCGACCGCGAGAAATATGGTATCGCCCGGAGAGAAGTATGATAGCGATGCTGCACAGGATTTATGCGCAGCCGACGGGGACGGAGTCTATTCATCCACTTGGCTGTTGACAATTGCCCGATGCCGACTATCCTTGATGAGAAACGTTAATTCACCGGAGTCGATATGAAAGTATTAGTTACCGGCGGAGCTGGCTTTATCGGCTCTCATTTGACCGAAAGGCTTCTCAATGACGGTCATCAGGTGGCCGTCATAGACAACCTGAGCACGGGCAGCCTGAAGAACATCGAGAATTTCAGGGACCGTACCGATTTCAAGTTTGTATCCGGCGATATTCGCAACGTCGAGCTGATGGTGCCGCTGACGGACCAATGCGATATGATCTTTCATCTGGCCGCGGCGGTCGGCGTCAGACTGATAGCCGAGGATCCCGTTCGCACAATCGAGACGAACATAGGCGGCACCGA
>Ga0180437_10008697_pt1 | contig 12819 bp, 14 predicted proteins | sample SS_ome_4_FD_132410 | JGI IMG/M metagenome (GOLD analysis project Ga0180437, IMG submission 132410) | Hypersaline lake sediment archaeal communities from the Salton Sea, California, USA - SS_3_D_1 metaG | ecosystem: Environmental > Aquatic > Non-marine Saline and Alkaline > Hypersaline >...
AGAGATTTGGCCTTGGCACAGCAGATTGTTGAGGACGATCTGAAAATCAATCGTAAGCGTTTCGAAATTGAGGAGGAGTGCATCCAGTTGCTCAAGACAGAGCGACTCACCGAAAGTGATCTACGTGTAGTAGTTGCGGTGTTAAATGTGATCGTTGATCTGGAGCGGATGGGTGATCACGCTGAAGGAATCGCCAAAATTGCTGTTATGCTGGGGGATAAGCCTCCCCTGAAGCCACTCATTGACATCCCGCGCATGGCGGAGAAAGCATCAGACATGCTTAAGCGCAGCATACAGGCCTTTATTAGCAGAGATGTTGAAGTAGCCAGGAGAATCCCAAGCGAGGACGATGAGATTGATGCCTTGAACGAGCAGGTGTTCCGGGAGCTGCTTGTTATCATGCTGAGCACTCCAACAGCTATCCCCCGAGCCGAATATCTAATTTGGGCAGCTCGTAATCTGGAGCGCATCGCTGACCGAGTAACGAATATCTGCGAACGGGTAGTCTTCATGGTCACCGGCAGGATGGAGGCGGTGAAGGTTTCGAAATATTAGGGGTCGCCAGAGAGAAGCATAAAGGGAGAAACACCTTTGCTGCGAAACTTGGTGGTTTGCCGGCTGGTGGTGGAGTGCACCCAATCTTCGTATTTACGCCTACCTTCTATAGGAATGAACATCCAGCTACCTCGAACCAGTGCTTCCCATTTCTTGACCTTACGTTAATCTAGGCCATTATCCGAATCAAAGCAACACTAAATCCAAGAAGAGGCTGCACCAATTTCCGCTATTGATGTAACAATCCCAAGTTTTGTTGCACCTGAGGTGACAATTAGTGAGATTGTTAAGGCTCGCTTCTTCACCGACCTCCAGCGCCCAAGGCCATCCAGCCCGCGCTAATGACAGCAATTCTAACTTAACAAGTGGTATAATTACTGGGGGCAGGTCAATCAGAAGGACTGGCTGATCTCCTTTTAGAGAAATGCCTCATATTTGACAGGGTTTGGTTCCTTCTCCTGCAATCTTTCCGTATATTCGGTATTTACCTTCCGGAATCTCTCTCCTTCTGAGGCAGATACCCATGATAACCTGATTCGATCCGATTCCAACCCCAGGGTTTCAAAAACGTTTTTTATGAGGGCAATCCTCCTCCGAGTATAGTAATTATTTGTTTGGTAGTGACAATCACCCGGGTGGCAACCGGCTACCAAGACCCCATCTGCTCCCATCATAAGAGCTTTTAAAATGAAAAGCGGATCCACTCTGCCGGAACACATAACCCTTAGCACCTTCGTACTTGCTGGGTATTTTAGCCGGGCTATGCCAGCACTGTCAGCACCACGATATGAGCACCAATTACAAAGAAAGCCAACTATATTTGGTGTAAACTTCTCCTCCACGTTCCCTTATCCTTTCTACTGTTCAACATAGGCAAACTCTTCTGTTTCAAATGTCCTAAGAGGCATTGGCTCTTCGACATCCCTTCCTGCTAGGTATCCAAACAATTCCTGAGCAGGTTGAGACACTTTTTGGAATATGGTGGAGACTGGTATGTCAACCGGGCACACATCTGAACATAAGCCACAGCCCACACAAGATGTGGCGATGTGAATTAACCTTCCAAGGTGATAAAACATAGTGCCGGGAGGGACACGCAATCCCCCCTTCCTCTTAAGCTCAGCATCATAGGTAGCTACCTTATATTCACTATCCGTGGATTCGAAATAGCATAGGGTACAGTAGCAAATCGGGCAAACTTTGCTGCACCCATGGCAGCCGATACATCTCCCAAAGATATCTATGAGCCCCTTCATACCTTCGATCTGGGTCTCGCCGAAGAGCTTTTCCCTCTCGGCTTCGCGTTTGCTACGGAGTTGGCTTAATTCTGCTGACTCTGCTCCTGCTTCTGAAATCTCACCGGCAAAACCATCCGTAAACTGTCTCGCCTTTTCAGTATTCAGAAGCAGCCGGCACTCTTTATCCGTGTTCTTGCTGCCTATCAAATCCACTGTTATGTCCGCAGTGTAAGGAACAAAGTGCACACATGTTTTGCAAGCAGGTCTTATATCAGGAGCAATATCACCTTTAGCCACAGCCTCCCAATATTGAGGCTGCTTTTCGGCAATCCCGCCATCGGGAGCCATCTTCAGCGGATAAACCCCACCACAGGTTGGACTTATGAGTAACAAGTTTTCCATACTTCCTTGGCTTCGCTTCACGAGTTCTACAAATGCCCTCAATTCGCAAGGTCTTACCACTGCGGCAATAGGCTCAGTGGCAGATTCCTTTGGTGTAGGAAGGGATAGCATCTTACCAGCATTTGTCGGCATCAAGGGAAAGAGGGGCACCGCATTGCCGAGTGTCTCGGGATTGGCAATCAACGAATAAGCTACCGCACCCTTTTCGTTCAACTTGCTGAGGGTGAAGACACCTTTTACCTTTCCATTTTCCAAGAGGAAGCGGAGAAGCTCTCGAACGCCTTCCTCAGCGCTTTTATCTAGCTTTAATGCCTTAGGCATCCCCTGTCTCCTCTCTGGCGGAGGTCCCGGAATAATCATACTCTACTTCTTCGAACTCCTCCCCCTTATAGACCCGCAACGGGAGGGGTTCCTCTCTGCTCCTGCCGGAGACATAGTCGAATTCCTCCTGATTTCTATCAGCTACCAGGCTGAAAACCTGTGCTACTGGAATGGACATGGGACAGGCATCTTCACAAGCCCCACACGATACACAGGAAAGAGTCATATGCATCATACGTCCAATGTGGAAGAGCAATGTCTCTGGCGGGAATCTTAGCGCCCCTTGTTTCTCCGCTCTCATAAGGTAATCGTCGAAGGCAAATTTCAGCTTGTCTGAGTCGAAAAGACACTGCCTACAATAACATATCGGACAGGCCCTCATGCAATTATGACAGTTAATGCACAGGCTAAAAGTATCAAGCAGGTTATCCAGACCTCCAACATTAGCCTCCAACTCCTTTTGAGCTTGCCCTCTTATTTGTCTCCGCTCCGTGGTTAATCTATCTACTTTATCTTTCCAGCCAGATATATCCTCTGTTAGTGAAAGGCCCAGTTGTTCCAGGATACTTTGGCCTTTAGGACTGCGAGGAATGAGGAGAATACTATTATCCTTGGCTTCTAATATTCCGATATGCAAATCCTCGGCACCAGTAGCGGAGGACTGATCGCATGTCCGGCAAACCGGTCGCACACCCTGGCTATCCCACTGCTTGAGAAGTTCCTGGAATGTATCTTCAGCCTTCTTTTGATCCTTAAACCAATCATCCAGCGGCAACGCCCCAGGGCAATCAAAAGAGACAAGAAATATATTCTCCAGGTCTACCTGTCCAAGTTTAAGTAGCTCAATTGTGGCTCTCACCTCACAGGGGCGCATAACAGCAGCGATCCTTCTACTTCCTTTTCCATATCTTGTAATACTGGAGATGGCTTTGGCCCCTTGAACCGGCATAATGGGAGCCAGGGGATGTGCATCTTTCAAAAGTGATTCATCCTGAATCAATAGGTAAGCGAATGAATCGCCCGCTGGCACTTTTACAGGTATGAGGACGGCATCAAAGCAATCCTTGCTGAGAGCCTGTCTTATGAAATCCAGAATACCCTCTTCGACGCCCCTTTCCGCTGGGAAAGTTGCACCTAGCTGAGTTGCAGCCATCTTAACTCCCTTAGGCTTTAGACTTCCCTTTATAGGATTTGTAGCCCATCCCCTCTTTTGGGGAATGATTCAACGCTTTCGCAGCGCTTATGCTGTCTCTCAACTTGAGTCGACATCTTTCTGCCGAAACACCGTGTCCCTCTTAGCCGCACGTCCCTCCGCCGCCACCATCCGGGCTTGACGGTTCCCCTTCACCGGCACCGGCTTCGAACGGATAATCCACGCTGGTATCCGGGCTAAACCTCTTGGATGCAATGTCTGGGTCTGTAGTCCAGCCGCTGATGCCCCAGGTGAGGTTAATAGCATCATAGCCGAGCACGTTCAGGATAGCCGTTGCCTGGCTTCCAGAGCGGCCTGTGTAACAGTAGACTACAATTTGCTTAGTCGGATCGAGTTTTTGTAGATTTTCCACCTTAGCTATGTCTTTGAACGGTATATTGACCGCGCCCTTAATATGCCCTTTGGCATAGTCCTCTGCATTCCGGACGCTGATGACGATCGGGTCGTTGGACAGGTCACTATCATATAGTAGGTCGTATAGATCAGAGGCTTTTATATTCCAATCGTCGGTGTTGGCATAAGTATCGCACGCAGCCTGGATGATCTCTGCCTCATCGGTTGAGGTGGCAGGAGCAAGGATTGGGAGATCATAGGTTGTAGTAAGCTCATTAGCTGTGGTCTCAGTTGGCAAATCTGTGCTAGGGTTGGAGAACTGCTTGGTTGCAACGCTCGTATCCTTAGTCCAGCCCATTATTCCCCAGGTGAGGTTGGTAGCATCATAGCCGGATATGTTGAGAAGAGCCGCAACTTGGCTTCCAGTATGGCCAGTATAGCAGTAGACATAAATTTTCTTGTCTTTAGGTAGCTTGGCCAAGTCCTCGGGCTTAAAGAGCTCGGTCGTAGACATGCTGACCGCCCCCGGGATATGGCCAGTGATATAATCGTCATACGACCTGACACTGAGAATATACGGGTCACCACTCAGCATATTAGACAGCAGGTCGAAGGACGAGATGTTGAATGTCGTATCGGGGTCATTCAGGTACTCGTCCGCGGCATCGGCGATGATATCAAATTGTGAAGCGCTCAATTCGTCCTCATTGTTAGCCGCAGCCAATATCGGTATGAGCGCAAACACGATAATCGCGCCTAAGATCAAAACAACGCGCTTCATCTTTCCATACTCCTTTCTGTCCTTATCCCCTCATCGGCCGTATGAACATCCACCATGCGGCTGCCCAGCATCCCAGTATGATGCAGGCGCTAGCCAGCAGGGAACTCAGGGCAAGCTGAGGTACTCCGCTTAGAACGTGAGTTATATTGCATCCTCCCGCGACCGCAGCACCAAAGCCCATTATGCCTCCACCGATGAAGGTCTGAATGATTACCCGTGGCGCTGGTGCCCGAAGCTTAAATTCGCCGGCAAGCAAAGCAGCAACAAAGGCACCGGCTATAGTGGACAGGAGCATTACCGACAGCCAGCCAATTAGATTCTGGTCCAGAATCAGTGATTTCGCGGTTGACCAATATCCACCGCAGATACCCAGGCCATACATTCGGCCAGCTTCGGCCGAAGCGTAAAAGCCAGCGATGCCTATTAAGCCTATTACGATGCCCGTTGGAAGCCACCCCCAGCCCTTCTTGAAAACTCTCTCACTTAGTGACACGCTCTCGACTTCCGCTGACTCCGTTCTTCTCCTGGAGAGGATGAACCACAGAAGGAGAGCACCGCCAGCAATGCCAAGGGCTAATGCATAATGTGGGACATCAAACACATTAGCCAGCGTGAGATTCGCTCCGTCACTTGTTGTCTCAAGCGTGTGACTTCGGATTTTCTCGACAAACGACGCCCCGACACCCATGGTCATGATCAGTCCTACCGTTATCAAGCCGACCACTGCCGACATTGCTCCCACCATACCTTCCCCGAAACGGTAGGTGATTCCACTGGCGCACCCGCCGGCTATGACCATGCCAATGCCAAAGGCGAAACCACCAAGCAGCAAAGCACCCCAGAAGAAGGGTATAGGGCTTATATCTATGACATTGGCCTCAGCCATGATGGCAAAACCTATCATTGAGACCAGAATCGCAACCCCCACCGCCTTTAAGAGAGCGTAATCTTTCAGCACTATGATGTCTCTAAAGGCGGAGTTCATGCAGAATCTCCCTCGGGACAGGGCAAACCCAAAGGCAAGGCCAACGGGAATTCCCGTATATATCAACGGATCCAAATCTACCTCCTTTTGCTTTCTTCCAGCCTTCTATTCACAGATCCGAATAGAGATATACTACTTATTGGCTTTGGCTTCTATCAAGATCCTGTGCTCAGGTCCGTTAATCTTCTCCACCTTGAGCACCTTGTGCTTCCTGTTTTCCACATTTCTCGGAATGCGCTCTACCGAAAGGGGGTAGTCGACCAGAACTTCCAGAATTTGACCCTTTTCCATCTTCTCCAGAGTCGTCATTGTTCTCACATCCGGATTGGGGCAGATTTCTCCCCTCACATCAAGGGTGTTATCGGGCTTTATCTCACTAGTCATTGTCTCATCTCCTCCTTTCCTAACACGCATTTGCGGTTTTCCCTGCGCAGAGCTCTTGGAGAGCTGAGTCAAACACTCATCTCAATGCCTCCTCAAGTTCTTGATAGAGTTGGGTAAAAGTAAAATGCTTTAAGCTTGCGGCGCCAGAAGGACAAGCTGCGACGCAATTTCCACATCCATGGCACAAGACCTCATTTACCACTGAGATCCGCTTCGCCTCATCAAAGGTGATCGCGCCGTAGGGGCAGACAGAGATACAGGTTTGACACCCAGTGCAGAAAGCATCGGATATTTCAGAGGTTTTTGCCTCCAGCTCTAACTTTTTGCCCGGAACAAGGGTGGAGAGTATCTTGCCCGCTGCCGCCTCTGATTGAACTACTGAGTCGGCAACACTCTGAGGCCCCTGGGCACATCCTACAATGAATATCCCCTCTGCGGGGGTGGATATCGGGGCAAGCTTCTCGTGCTCTTCGGAAAAGAACCCTGACTCGCTTAGCGGGATATTCAACATTTCAGCGAACTTGGAGGTGTCGCTGCTCGGTTCAATAGCCGATGACAGGACTACCATATCCGCCTCAAGGCTGCCTTTTAATCCAGCCTCGGTCTCATATTTGATGACCATACCTTTTCCATTTTCGGCAACCTCAGTATTCTGGACACGAATGAAATCAACTCCCAGCTCTTTCGTTTCTTCATAGAATTTCTGATGGGATTTCCCCGGAATACAGAGGTCAGAATAAAACTGAGATACCTTGACCCCCGAAATCCTGGACTTCAGGTATCTAGCGAACTTGAGTGAATGAAGACAACATACCCGAGAGCAATACCCCTTCTCTTCTCGCCCCACACAATGGATAATGGCAACAGACCCAGGTTGCTTGCCGTTTTTGAGGAGAATCTCTCCGGATGCATTCATCCTTTCGAATTCTAAACTTGTGTAGACATCGTCGAATTTCCCGTAGCCATATTGGGAGAGACTCCCGGGGTCGAGAAGGGCAAACCCGATAGCTAATACGATTGCTCCTACATCGAGCCCCATTTCTTGATCTTCCGCTTTCTTATGCACCTTTACTTCAAAGTTTCCGAGGAAGCCCAGAATCTCCGTCACCTCGCTCTCGGTGAGCACCTCGACGTTTTCTGCCTGGAGCAGCTTCTGTATCTCCTGCGATATCGCCGCAGCAGCGGAGTCCATATTGGGAAACAGCTTTTCAAACTCGTTTACCTTGCCTCCCAGAGAGGCAGTTTTCTCCACGAGATAGACCTTGCGATGGGGACCGGCGAGCAATTGAGCGGCTTTAATTCCAGCAATACCACCACCGATCACGAGGACATCAGGATTGCACTCCACCTCTTTCTTTTCCAGGGGTGCATGGTAGCGGACTCTACTGATCGCCGCTTTTGTAGCCCTTAGGGCCTTTTCTGTGGCTTCTTCCTTATCTGGGGTAACCCAGGCACACTGCTCCCGGATATTCGCAAGTTGTAAAAGGTATGGGTTGAGACCGGCCTGCTCACATACATTCATGAAGGTGAGTTCGTGCTGCTTCGGTGAGCAAGCAGCTACTACTACATTTGTCAAGCCATGCTCCTGGATGCTTTCTTTGAGGAATGCCTTTCCTGCCTCGGAGCACAGCAGTTTATGCTTTTCGACAACCTCTACATTACTGAGAGAAGAGACCTCCGCGAGCACTTTATCAATATCCACGTTATCTGCTATGTTGGCGCCACATTCGCATACATATACGCCTATCTTCTTCGCCATCTGGTCTCCTCTATTTTGACAGTGAGAGTATTTTGCCCACCATTGCCTCCGCCTCGGCCACCGATTCCTGGATGTCCTTCGGGCCTTGAGCACATCCGGCGATGAATATGCCCTCTCGCGGTGCACCTGCAGGTGCAGGCTCCAGCTCCCGTTCATCAAAGAACCCGCCATCGCCTTGGGCAATATTGAAGATCTTGGCCACCTCCGATGAGTCAGCTCTCGGCTCAATCGCTGGTGCCAGGATGAGCATATCCACGGCGATAGTGTTCTCTTTGCCATCTTCGGTTTTATATTTGATAGTCAGTCCTTTTCCTTGTTCGGAAACCTCAAGCACGTTGCCCCGAATGAAATCAACGCCGTGTTCCTTTACCTTTTCATAAAATCTCTGGTAGGACTTACCCGGGATACAGAGATCGGAGTAAATCTGGTATATCTTTACCCCAGGCACCTTGTCCTGCAGGTAGTGGGCGTGCTTGAGGGAATACATGCAGCATACTGAGGAACAATAGCCCTTCTCCACCCGCCCAACGCAGTGGATGATGGCGGCAGACTTCGGTGGCTGACCATTGCGGAGAACGAGTTCCCCGGTAGTAGGCCCATTGGTGGCCCGCAGCCTTTCGAGCTCCAGTGCAGAGTAGACATTCTCAAATTTTCTGTAGCCGTATTGGGGTACTTTGGTGAGGTCAAAAGTATCAAACCCGGTGGCGACAACGACGGCGCCAACCTTGAGCTCGAGCTCCTCATCCTGCTGATCGTATTCGATGGCCTCAAACATGCAGGCTTCCTTACACAGCTCGCAGGATTCCCCCTTGGTAAAGCGCAGGCAATTCTCCGTGTCAATGGCAGGTACATTGGGCAGGGCTCCGGCACAAGGGATATATATCGCTTTCCTCTTGGTCATCCCGGACTCAAAGTCGTTGTCTACCTCTACCGGGCAGGGGTCAAAGCAGGCACTGCATCCGATGCATTCCACCATACTGACATATCTGGCCCTTTTCCTCACCTTTACCGTGTAATCCCCCGGGGTGCCCTGAATCGACTCAACCTCGCTAAGCGTTAACAGCTCAATGTTCTCATTAGCCAGCATGTCCTGCTGCTTTGGTGCCACCATGCAGGTGGCACAATCCATATTGGGGTAAACCTCTTCCCACTTTATTACATTACCACCGGTATACGAGCTCTTTTCAACAAGGTATACTTTTCTTCCCGCGTTGGCCAACAGTAAACTTGCTTCGATGCCAGAAATGCCAGCTCCGATAACCAGTACTGGGGGTTTTTGTCCCTTGTTGTTTATCTCACTTCCAACACTCATAGTGAAATCTCTTTCCTCGCGGGATTCGGACCTAATTGTTTGATCTTTTTCGCAAATTCGTTAGTCACCCCGCTGAACCTTGGTCCCTCCGATGCCGATACCCAGGCGAGAGCGACCCTTTCTGAATCCAGCCCCAAAGTCTCGAGCGTTTTCTTCAAAATGGTGAATCGCCGCCGGGCATAGTAGTTGCCCTTTCTATAATGGCAATCGCCAGGGTGACATCCTGCAACAAGCACACCATCTGCCCCATGCAAGAGTGCGGTAGTAACGAGAACGGGGTCTACTCTGCCAGAGCACATCACCTTAATAACCGAAAGTGATGACGGAACCTCCAGCTTCGCAGCCCCGGCAAGGTCGGCACCTGCGTAGGAACACCAGTTACAAAGGAAGCCTACTATTCTCGGTTTGAATTCTTCCTCCATAAGATTATCCGAATCAGAACTGTATCTGTGCCTTGAACTTCCCTCCCCCCTCATCCACGCAGAACATCAGGGTCTTGCCCGTCTTGGTGCACCATGCCGCAATGTCCTTGGGGAAAGACTCGCAATCAGCAAGTATCTCCACGGTCTCTCCGGCAGGAAGCTCTTTAGCCATCGCCGCTATTTTGAGCACCGGCTGCGGGCATTTAAGCCCCAAGAGGTCCAAAGTCTGTGTAGCCATGGTTACCTCCTTTAGTTTTAGAAAGAGAATGTTATCTGGGCACCACTGATCTCGCCCAGAAACGAGGTTGCGCCCATGAGTTCGACGCCTTCAACAAAATCCTCTTTTTTAATATCCTTTGCCGTTAGCGCAAGCTCGCAGACTATCAGTCTGCCCCCCAGGACGCATAAGCCCTCGTACAATTCCATCAAGTCCGGCATGCCTTTAGCCTTCATTTTCTCGAGCTGTCCCTTCACCAGTGCAGGCGCCCCGCCAGGGGTGAAAAACAGCACCACATCATCACCGCACGCCGCGGCGGAAGAACCCAAAATAAAAGCGGGGAATATGTTCCCCGCCTCTGCCCCATTAACAGTGATTGCTACTGTAGCCATATTCCTCCTTCCTCTTCGAATCTACATGTATCTTACCACAGGGAAAAACATTATGCAAGCCTGTGCAATAATGCATTTTTTGAAAACAACGAAGCTAACAGCATCTACATGCGGCCTGCGACAATTTGTCCCGGATTTTATGTTAGTCGCCGGCTGACTTACTTATCTCCTCTAGGAAGTCAAGTATCTCAAGCATTTCCAACACACTGAGAATTCTTGTGGAATAGCCGTTGTCCAGTAAAACATAATCCCCAACCCTTACATCAGGCGTTAAGAAAACGTTAATCTGACGGGATTTACTGCCCACCTCGGCTATTCCCTTATAGCCATTTACTGATTTCACCAATGCTGGAACACCTATGCACACAAATAGAAATCCTCCTTTGAGTGTCAATCATGCAATAGATACTGCAAGCAATGTAAACTGATTTTACCGTCAGGGGGAGCAATTTGCAAGTATGCTCAATGATGCATTCTATTCGAACAAAAAAAGATGCTCTACTTTGCTGGTTCTCTTACTCCGGCGTCAATCGCTTTTTGCAGCTCCTCCATGTCTCTACACGTTATCTCATCATCATTGAATGACTCGGCTAACACACCAAGCAGTGCCCGCACGAACTCGTTACACTTTGCTTTATCCACGGTATAAACCACGCATCTCCCTTCGCGCCAGCGCCTAAGACAACCCACATTCATCAGCATCGAAAGATCCCTCGAAATTTGAGATTGGGATAAGTTTGGGAAAACCATTGCCATCTCGCAGTTACTGACATCCCTATCCAAGAGAAGTTTCAACATCCTTATCCTGTTCTCATTTGACAGGGCTTTGCATAGTCGTACTAACTCTTCCATGGTTGCCACCTAAACTGTAAGTTCAATTCTATACCTTGAGGCCAAAAGGCCTGTTCACCTTCACTCTGCTTGCCCCTCTATAGGTTTGTCCAATTGCAGATTGCACTTTCATGTAGTTGGCGATAGCCTATCAGTCCAACAGCCACCGGAAATTCTGCATCTGTCCACTTGCCTATTTTAGCGCAAAATCAGAGAAATGCAAACTAGGCTTTGCTCCGGCTGAAAAAAAACAATTTTGTGACCCCGGAAATTTGGACAACGACCTCAGAACCCTACCGCTGGGCTTGGGTACCTGTTGCTAGGCACCGTTCCGTGCCTAAAACAGCGATGAAGGTGATCAAAGTGGTTGTGGTCAAATCTAGTGGCAGTGTCTAACAGAGACTGCCACTCCTTATGGCCCGAGCTGGTTTCCTATGTCTGCCTCAGCACAAGGTCGCGAATTAATTTAGGGATTTCTTCCGCCCCGCTCAGTATGATCTTCCCCTTCAGTATCTCATCCTTAAGCATCAGTGTCAGCTTCTCAAACTCCTCAAAGCTGATGAGGACCACATCCGCCTGCGTGAAGGAATCGCTCATTAAAGCTGGCCCAATTTTACCTGTCTCTGAGATCGATATGCAGATTTGAGGGGTGGGCGGAGGTGGTATTGGCTCCACTCCTGCCGCTTTAAGGGCGATATCTACCGCCACCACGGTCAATGTACCGAAGAGGTTAGCCACCCTAGCTTGAGCCTGATAGTTCTGGTAGTCCAGTTTCACCTTTCAAAAGAGAGCCTTGACCAGTTGAGGAATCGGAGGAGGGTAAATTCTTGACACCTTAACTCGGGAAAAATTAAAGGGATTTCACCTTCAGAAACCCGCGGTTTTCTAGCTGGAGCGGGAGACGGGACTCGAACCCGCGACAACCTGCTTGGAAGGCAGGGACTCTACCAGCTGAGTTACTCCCGCAAAACCGTATCTATTTTAGCCCCCAAAATGCCCTTTGTCAAAGGGGGGTGCCTGCTTCATCAAAACCGCAACCGACCTTTCAATCCTCACCAGCGGCTATCGGCTCTGCGCTGGCAATTCACCACTGCGACTACGCTTTCTTGACGAAGGACGGGATGCCTCTGAATAATAATCGCGTGGAAGCGATTATGCGGAAATACTGCCAGAAAGCTGGCTTGAAGGGCCTAAGATGCTCCCCTCACACACTGCGCCACACAAGCTTGTGTCCTCTCTATTCTCAGGCTTCGTTGCACGTTTTGGGCTTGGGTCAGCCTCTTCTTAACCACCTCGGATGCTGTATACTGAGATGAGCGGTAGTTCTTGACAAGAACTAGCGTTTGAAGATGGCTGATTACTTGAAGCGATCACTCTTCGGCAGAATCTCGCCGGTCCTACTTTGGATTGGGTGACTTGCCAACATCGCATCACCGCGGGGGAGGGAACACGGGGGGTTGAGTTGGCGCAATGAAGGTGCTAATATCATATGGGACTGTTGAAAGGGGGAGCCTGATGCTTTCAGCAACTAAGGGAATGTCCAGAGTAAAGGAACTCTATGAGAATAGAAGCGGAAGAGCCAGGGAGCTGAAGAATGAAGGAAAGAAGATAATAGGCTACCTATGCTGCTATCCTCCCGTGGAGGTAGTGACGGCAGCCGGCCTGGTTCCCTAT
>Ga0180437_10008698_pt1 | contig 12819 bp, 17 predicted proteins | sample SS_ome_4_FD_132410 | JGI IMG/M metagenome (GOLD analysis project Ga0180437, IMG submission 132410) | Hypersaline lake sediment archaeal communities from the Salton Sea, California, USA - SS_3_D_1 metaG | ecosystem: Environmental > Aquatic > Non-marine Saline and Alkaline > Hypersaline >...
CAGCAGCAATGGTGTCTTATTCTCTTTCGTGCTACCCAAGTTCGAACCGGATGGGTCGCATGAACCATGGGGAGAACGAGACGTCCCATGGAATCGGACCCCAGCGGCCGAAGCAGCGCGTGCAGCAGCCAGCGAGGAAGAGGGATGAAGACCCAAGTAATCGATCTGGACCTAGATTACTTCAACTACTTCCAACGCAAACCGATTGGGCCAAAGGTTTGGGGTAGATCAAATCGACACCCGAATGGCGTAATCCCTGCGGTCAAGTTGTTCCTCGCGACCCTACCAAGAGATGTCCCTTGTCATTTCGTAGTTGAACACCACCATGTGCTCGATTGCCTTCCGAAAGGCAAAACAAGACGTCCGATCGACCGAATTGGGACATGGTTCCACGTTGACGAGCATCATGATTTCTACGCTGACCCTTCGGAAGTCAAGAGTGGCATCGACCCTGACTGTGGCAACTACTGTTGGGCGGTTCCTACAACGATGTACAAGCGGTTCATCTGGGTGACGCCACCGTGGAGCAAGATGAAAAACGTTCACCATGGTAACCGCGTACAGATCAGATCTTGGATGAAGAGGCACCAGAGAACATTCGAGGTTCAGAGCAAGTGGACCTGGCAGAAGAGTCGTGTAGGGTTGGTTCTGGTCTGTTTGTCGCCGGACTTCATTTACTTCCGGGCCGAGGAAGTCGATGAAGTTATCCGAATGATCGGCGATCACTTCAATCTCAAGAAAGTTCCTGTTCCTCGTGACAGGGAAGGGCGTTACTACTCCAGGTCCAGTGTGTCCTCATGGAGTCTGGCTCGTAGGATACCGACGATCCGTCCGCTTCGTAAATCGGAAAAGAAGAAAGCTGTGAAAAAGAAGGCCGCGAAGACCAGGAGATAGGCAATGATGTTCACCAAGAGAACCACAGAGCACCCAGTAACAGGCACGCCCGAGAAGGACCAGATCATCGACTTGGATCTGGACTACTTCAACTATGCCAATCGCTTCGGTGGATCACCGGACGGCGGGCCTATGGCAGAGATCGACAAGTGGCTCAAGACGTTCAACCGCTCGATCCCCTACCACTTCTTCATTGAGCATCAGCATGTCCTTGAAATCATGGCTGCCAAGGATGCTCCGGCTCGCTTCGGTGGACCCGTGCATTGGTTCAACATCGATCACCACTTTGACTGGTGTGGCCCATCGAAGGTCCCGATGTCCCAGGTCACATGTGGTAACTACTGCGGTGCAGTGCCGGACAAGGTCTGGAAAGCCTTCACACACGTCACGCCGAGAGGGGATAACGGCAAACCGAACCGTATCATCGATGCCTATCAGGATCTGGTGAAGAAAGCCGAAAAGGCCAAGAAGCCGTTCAACTTTACCACGGATTGGACATGGCAGAGGGACAAGGTGATCCTCATTATGGTCACCATTTCTCCGGATTATCTACAGCTCGGCCGATTTACCAATGCGGCCGTGCAGATGATCGCTGACTACTTCGGTGTGCGAGATCTTCCCGTCATGACGGAACCAATAGAGACCCGTCTTTCTGCGTGGACGATCCGCACAAGAGATGTGGTACCCAGACGTGCGGACTGATCAACAACCGCTACGCTAAAGACGTAGCGGTTTGCCTACATAACTCCGGAGACGATTGTGTGGTTGATAGCACCCTGCCCAAAAAGTTCAATTGCCCATGAAAATGATGAATACGAGGCATTAGACAGATCTCGAACCTAGCAAAAAGAACCAGATCCCTGAGCAACCCACGGAATAAGCATTTGCATGTTCATGGATCATGTGCTATACTATAGCAGTGGAGAAACTACGTCATGGCAAGGAAACGTATACACCAGAAGAGGCCCGCAGCGAAGAAGAAGCGAGTCAGCAAGAAGAAGAAAGTTGCCAAGAAGGCAACGAGACGCACGAGAACCCAAGAAACCCGCGACGCCTCACCGGAACCAACCGATGATTCCATACGAGCAAACCAGTCTCTCCGACGGATGATGAACCAGCTTCTTCGTCCGACGCCTGTTGTTGGAAGAACGATTACCACAACGGGGCCTACAGACAGCATGTTTGAGGTCGTCATTTCACCGGAACCGGACGAAGACTACACGCCGGAACCGGAATATCCGCCCATGAGCGATCATGCGGCCGACACACTCCGGGCCTCACAACCCGAGACGTATGAGCTGTGTCTAGCGGTCGCCACCGAGGCACACCAGGACCAAACCAGATGGGACGGTTCTCCGTACATCAACCATCCAATTGCGGTGGCCGATGCCATTACAAATCGATTGAGCGAACAACCGGGATTCGACGTCAATCAACCGGGGCCCATCCACATCGTACGGTCCATCGCAGTTCTGCATGACGTCATGGAGGACAATCCGGACTTCACACACATCACGCTGGCTGCCGTGGGTGTTCCCCAGATCGTAATTCGTGGAGCCAACGCTCTTAACAGCAAGATGGTGCGTCCAGACGGGACGAGAGTCTTCCCGAGCTATCTTGAGTACATTCTATCCGTCAGTCGCGATCAAATCCCAACGTTGGTGAAGATCGAAGACATCAAGCACAATCTGTCCGATCTGGATGAGCGACGCCACAAGACGCTGTCCGACAAGTATAAGCTTGCGCTTTACATTCTCGAACAGTCCCGATGGAATAGTTCTTAGGCCAAACTGAGATCACGAGCAACGTCAGCGTTTGGCCGGTCGAGGCAGACGATAGGTGTGTTCTTCGCGTCTCCAAGTTCCGGGTCCGCCTCCATCCGGAGCCCTTTCCTGGAACCAAAGCCCCTGATTTTCTTTGCCGGTCTTGGATTGTAGTTTCCGGTATTGCTCGTGTGTAGGCAGGATCTCGTACGGCTCACCACAGGGACGCGTGTACTCGTCAGGAACGCCATCAATGCCCCTGTCCTCAAAAGACTGCCTCTGAGAGTCCATAAATCTCTGAGCGAAGTCTTTGGCATCCTGTTTGGTCATATGGAGGGTGTACCCATCCGGACGCGTTCCCCATCCGCGCTCACTTTCTTCCCATTGCTGACACCAAATAAGGGGAACAGACATCGTGGCCTCCAGATACTTACAGTATACCACAAGCAGTAAGTCATGTCAAAACCTCTGTTTCGCTTGCATTTCGTGCCTTCTTGTGGTATACTAGATGCAGGTGTGTGGTCGACGAAACCGGTTCTGGTGTGCGAATGAAGGAACCGTTCGCGGCCTTACATGCTTTCACAAAACGTTGACATCTGGCTTGCACGTTTCCTCTCGATGTGGTATACTGGTGACAGGGAACCGCCAAGCGGAAAGGACACTCCATGGCTGACCATGTTTGGGAAGGCGAGCCGCGTGATCTCGACGAGACACAAATCGGCAAAGCTGCGTCCTTTTTTCTAGAACGCCCAGAAGGTACTGAAACTCTGTTTCATGTGATTTGTTCCGGGTGGGGGGACCCAGAAACCGGAACGATCACGTCGAACATGGCGTGCGTCTCCATGCCCGGAAACGCCGTGCTTGTCGTTGAAGGACAAGAGCCATCTGAAATCCCATCCAACTGTTTCACCATGCTTCAGCTCGCTTCCTGTGCGATATACAACGCGGGTCAAATCGTTGGACAAGAGTTTGCCTTAGAATCCGCCGCCCGCATGGCGACGCAACTACAGCAAGGCGGAACGGCACCGCTGGGCGTTAGACTTTCGATTGGAGAAACGCCGGACACCATGGGCATGATGGTGCGTAGTCTGATCGCTCGGCTCGGCCTGCTCTACATCCCTCTGTTCATCTTGTTGGCCCGTATGCTGCACCAACCTTTCGACGCAGCCGTTGCCGCCAATCCGTTTGTGGACGCAGTGGTCTCAACTTGGTTTCTGTTGATGGTGGGATATTGTCTCATTGATGCTATCCATAACCTACCATCGAGAATCAAGAAGGCCAAGGCTGCTGTCATCAATCTACTCAAACGACGTAGAAAGAAAAGCTCAGAGGAGGCATGCTCAAGTGCCCAAGAAGACAGTCAAGAAACTGGCACGGAAGAAGACGGTCAAGAGACCCCCGATATTCGGGGTTGAGATCGAATACGGATTCCCTGGGGCAGAAAGATGCTCATGTGGTTGCGGTGATTACGTTTACAACCACGGTCCGCAGGGATTTGGGGGTTGGGTTGCAAACAACATCCCCGGCAGTGTTTGCTCTGGCAGTAGGGTTTGGCTCGCTAACGGCGGGTGCATGTATGTAGATTGTGGACACCCGGAATACTGCACACCTGAATGTGTACACCCATTCGAGATGGTTCAGGTACTGGAATACGGGAACCACATCCTTTCGACCATGGCGAAAACCGGCATGGTTCCAAAAGGCGGCGTCATACTTAGGAACAACTACGACCCCGGTTCACGTCAGACATGGGGATGTCACGAGAGTTACAACGCGAAGTCTAACAGTGACGTACGTCTGTACACGAAGACCATGCTCATTCAGATGGCAACTCGAATCATCTATTCCGGCAGTGGGGGTTTGGCTCCGTACGGTCAGTTCTTTATCTCACCCAGGTTTTCAATCAAAGGGGATAGATTCCGGTGGCGTGAGGTATATGAGGACAGATTGAGCTATTTCGATCGCTCATGTACCTACAAAGATGGACGCGGCTATAGTCGAGATCGAAGGCTGCACGTCTATGCGAGTGATACATTATGCTCCCACATGTCAATTTATCTTCGCACGGGAGCAACAGCCTTAGCTCTGCTTTTGGCAGAGAACGACATTGATCCTTTCGATGGATGCAGAATGACCCCATCTTTGAATTGCAGCGATGTCAACTTCAACCGAGATTTCCATCTGAAGCGAACAGTTGCCAAAAGTAAAACCGGCAAGCGGCTGACTATGGTTGGCGTGCAAATGCATCTTCTGGGAGCAATAGAAAAGCATCTCAAGAAATCGTGGATGCCGGGTTGGGCTGAGGAATTCCTGCCCATTTTGTCCATGGTAATGCAAAGGCTCTCGAAGGACGCACCTGATTCTGTAGCAACCATGTTGGATTGGGCCATAAAACTCAAGATGGCGGAACGCACCCTACAAAAGTATCCTAAGCGTGGTGACAAACAAGGCAAAAAGGCAATAGCAGGTCTATATCAAGGCAAAGACCCTGGCTCCAAGGATCTATACCAACTCGACTTCAGGTATGGCCAACTTCCCGATCCTTCTGTCTTCTCGGAGCTGGACAAGGCCGGAGTTTTGGAACATAGGGTGCCGGGATATCCGGAAGTTAAGCCGGACCAACCCATCTCGCCCAAGACGGCAAGAGGCAAACTTAGAGCAACGACGCTCAAACGTGCCAAAAGGGCATCGTTAAACGAGACGGTCAGAGTTGGATGGGATAGGATGAGATGCGGCAATCTCCAGTGTTATGCGAAATCACCCTTCGCCGCAAAGTGGATTCCCACTGCCGCATCCAATACACCTGAAGCGAAGAGGCGGGATGCGAAAATACGCAAGGCCCTTGGCACCCTCATCGGAGAGCCCAAGGCCAAACCGGTCAAGAAAAAGGTAACCAAGAAAAAGGCAACAAAGAAGAAAGCTGTCAAAAAGAAACGAACTGCACGACCGAGGCAGGCAACGATACGGGCAAGAGTAGTTTCTGAAGACGTTATTGATCTGAGCTTCTGAGATGGCGGATCAAGCAACGGAAGAACCCAAACCACGAGGACCGATCCTTCCCGGACATCCGGAGGCAGAGTCCTTAGGTTTCCATTCCGGCCTTTTTGACGGGTATTTGTTCATTGACCCGGATTATGTCTATGTGAGCGCTATCACTTCTCTCAAACCTGGGGAAGGAAACCTGAGTGCCCTGTTCAACACGATACTGAATGCTGGACTAGGCATCAAGGTCCCCACTCCGCTCGGCAGGATGGAAGAGATACTGAAACACAAAGGTTTCTCAAAGACCGTTGTCTTCTGGGAAGAGATGGAAGAAAACATCGATCTCTGGGTTCTCGAACCAACATCTCGCCAAAAGCCTTGACAAAGACGTAACCGTGTGGGATACTAGAAGAGTCCTGGAGGACAAGGGACATGATCGAAAAGATCATTATTGGCGTCTTGATCCTAGTCATCACGAGTTTAGCTGACAGGATTCGTCGCTGGAGGAAGTGTGCCTACTTTCTGTTCTACTGTCACGCACGTGACCAGGCGTCCAGAGGCGGGCTCAATGAATTCAAGAACGACTTGGTTGGTGCTGGCAGCACACGAGGATTTAGCCGTGCAGCAGCATGGATCATTGACCGTGGTAGAAAGGAATTTCCGTTGTAATGGCCAAGAGAGGTAGACCCAAGAAGGTTGATCTGGATCGTCCCGATGATCGAATCATGGGGATCGAGACAGAGTATATGTTGGGTCGAGGACAAAACCAAAGGTTTAGAACCATTTCGGAGTCTGACCCGTTCCTGGACATGCTAATACAATACTTCTCCAATCATGCTGCCTGCTATACATGGTCAAAGGGCTCCACTTTTTGGTGGTTGCCCAATGGTGGCTTTCTTCATATGGACTGTGGGCACCCAGAGTTTTCCACCCCGGAAGCGGCTAACCCCATGGAGTTGGTCAGATTTGTTCGTGACGGCGATCTCGCCCTTAGGGGTTTCTGCAACTTCGCTCGTAAACGAGAGGGATGGGACGGGTTCATCTCCAGATGCAACACTAGCTTCGACCAAACCACATGGGGATCGCACGAATCCTATGCTGTCAGAACTCAGCCAGAGTTTCGCAATTGGAAACGACTAGGAGGAGAAGGGTGGAGGTGGCTATACACAAGGTTGGCCCGACAGTTGTCTCCGCATCTAGCGACACGAATCATCTATACGGGAGCTGGTGGTCTCAGCCAACACGATTCATCATGCTTTGTGCTCTCTCCTAGATCAGAGTACATTGAGAAAGCAGAACCTACGTCTGATACGCAGTATAGCAGATCCCTCATCAACACAAAAGAAGAAGATCTATCTAATGATGCCGGTCTAGGACTGAGAAGGTTACATCTGATATGTGGAGAAAGCATCTGTTCAGACATCGGTTTGTACCTAAGGGTTGGAACCACTTCCCTAATCCTTGCTTTGATCGAAAGAGGAATCAGACCGGCACATGGCCTAAAGATGGTACCCTACGAGGACGCAGTTTCGTCCCTTAACATTGTCAATAAGGACCTGACCTTCACTAAAATAGTCGCTGAGCGTAGAACCAGACAATACACTGCGATTGAAGTTCAGCGTCTATACTTGGACCAGGTGGTCAAACGGCTGAATGAACCATGGATGCCATCCTGGGCACCACGCGTCGTTGCCTTGTGGTCATGGGTCTTGGACTTGCTTTCTGACGGCGGAGCAGAATCAGCAACCACAGTCCTTGACTGGGCACTTAAGTATCGACTACTTGCCAAGAGGCTGTCAGCATACCATAAGCTAACAGATGAAAGACACAGGGACCGCTATCTGTCCAGCGAAGAGCAACGATATAACCACAGAAACGCCATATACGAGATAGATGCCAGATTTGGAGATGTCCATGAGGACGGCATTTTCAACCGTCTCGACTATCAGGGTCTTCTAAACCACAGCGTTCCTGAATGGGTTGAGCCACGACCGAAACGTGTCCAAAGGCTGCTTCCAACCAACCCGCGTGCTCGCGTCCGGTCATTAGCGGTTAACAACCTTCAAGGGCAGGATACACGTGTTACAATCACGTGGGACCAGATCATACACGGGAGACATGTACTAAATCTTGCCGACCCGTTCAAACCGAATCTGGAATGGTTTGACTCAAGTAGTGAATCCTCACGCAGGCGATCAAGAAGGTCGTTATCGTCAGAACAAAAAGAACTCCAGGCACTGATCTCGGAACATGGGAGATTGGGTTGACGCGGATGGCATCTTGTGGTATACTGAAGGTGACGTCGTCTACAAGGACCGGAACATGAAGATTCGGATCAAAGAAGGACAAGTTGTCAGGCAATGGGTGAACCGCGAGGTTCCCAAAGAAGAGCGAGCTTACCTCTGGACGAAGGCCAGAAACCGTCTTCGTGCTTCCGGATACAAGGCCATCAAGAAGATCCCGCACGGTTGTCCCAATTGTCAGATTCGACTCGAAGGCTTCAAGACGATGCACGTATGGCTCTCCAACGAGATGGCGAGCGAGTGCGGTTTCAGTCCGGAGCATGATGCACCACATATGATCACCGCTGATGTCATCCAGGGCGGCAACAACCGTGGGGCGTTGCGGGCCAACGAGCCTGACTTGGTTGCTGATGAGGAAGGGGCAGCACGTCTCAAAAAGGTCCTGAGGAGCGGAAAAGGAATCGTTGACGTTCAATGCAGAAACTGCAACTGGTCATTCGGTCTCGACAGGGCCGTCGAGCACTACATCGAACACGGGATCGTCATCGAAGACCGGACCCTCGGAAGACCCGTTGACCGCGTCAGTGTGCCACCGTTATGCACGACCTGCGGTGCGAACATGACTGAGGGTGATTTCAGGGTCATGGTGGGCTTGGGCGTGGACTATGACCACCGGATCGACCCAACGGTCTACTTCGGCGGAAAGGTGAGCACGAATGACGCGGGTCATTGTCTGGTTAAGATCACCAGGCGATGGGCGTTTGAGCGGGTAGACAGGCCCTTCGGTCCGCTTGTGCGTTCAGGCACGGCATTCAAAGCCAAGCGTGCGAGCAAAGCACTCAAGGAAATGAACAACCTGTCATCTGTTCGATGCACAGGATGCGGTGATGCGATCACCCAAGTGGAGATCGTACGGGATGAGTAGTTTCAGGTACAGCATTCACTTCTCCGTCAACTACGGCAAGGCACTCAAGCCGGTTGGGGATCTTGTTGATTCTGTTAACAGAGAGATGAGCGAAACCTTTCATGTGGATCAGCAACTCGTCTTACGGGGTGAGCTGTTCACCCTGAAGGTTGACAGCAAGGCAGAGTTAGAAGAGGAGCAGGTGGATCTGATCGTCAGTATCGCTCTAAAGCTACTCAAGGAACGTTTTCCTGACTTTGAGGTCGAATACGAGCGATACGATGTTGAACCGATACAGGGTGAAGAGAGCAGCGAGTCCGGACCTTCGTTTGACACAACTTGCGGGCTCAAGCCGAAGCAGTAATTGGCGGACAACTGATTTTCGGCTTGTCATCTCGTTGTTTTTGTAGTACACTTGTTTCTGGCAACCATCCCATCCTCGGAGGCAACGAAATGGCGACAGTAACAATCAAAGTAATCGACAAAGATGGCACCGACGTAGACCAGACCGTCCAATCCGATCCGCCCATGAGCGATCATCCAGTTCAGGGCCAGAAGGACACTCCGGCCCAAGACGCGGCTCGATTTGTGACATTCCTTTTCCGTTCCGGCCGGAAGGGACAAATGGGCCCGATCAAAGGCTGGCTAGGAATCGATCCCTCAATGGAGCCGGACCGTGAGGCAAGGGCAGAAGTAACAATCACCTTGGAGGACACCGGCCGAAACGACTACCATGTCAAGTTCGAGTCAAACCCGCCGCTGTTCCAGGGAGAGCCATGGATCGACGGAATTCCTGAGAACCCTCAGAGCGTGTGGCTGCAGACACCATCTGTGGCCCAGATGGTTGGCAGCGCACTCGCAAAGATGATCTTGAAGAACGCCGCGATGCTGAAGTCCGGTGAGGCAACTGCATCCCCACCACAACCCACACAGGACCCTCAGGAGTGAGCGTATGGCGATAGTAACCATTACCCTAAAAGATCTCGGCGGGAAGAGGATCGAGACCGATGTTGAATCTAACATCCCGATGAAACCGGGCTTCAAGCATGATCCATCGCAAACTGCAGCCCAAAATGCAGCGAAATTCTGTCTTCACATGATGGAGCAGGAGAAAACTCTACGTGAGAAAGACGGGGCTGGAGAGATCTTTGACCTGATTGACCATCCTGTTGATACAACAAAGATCGCAGAAGTTGTGATTACGCTGAGTGACAATGACAAGCATGGCGGTCCTTTCCAGGCAACGTTCGAGTCCGCTCCTCCGCTCTTCTTGGAAGAACCATTGGTGAACTGCTTCCTGGGCCATAACATGTTTCTCTCTGCACCGTCATTTGCCCAATGGCAGGGGCAGATGATAATGAATCTGCTCGGAACAGTTTGGTCTCTGGGCGGAACCAATGACAGTGACACTCTTATGCGTGATCTTCTGCAACAGTTGACACGCATGCGTACCGGCAACCCCAATGCCGAAACTCCAATGCCACAAACAGCTGCCAGAGATTTGGCTCAAACACTCGCAGAAATCATGGCGAAAGCACAATCCAAACCAAAGACGAATCCTCCATTATACGGCCAGAATCCGAGCATGAACTGATGGACAAGGCGGACGCCCACATACACGAGTTGGCCAAGTCCAAGAAACTCGTCATCTTGAATAGACGATCACGAGACCGGGCCATACGAGCCTTGACAACGATACATCAGGTTGTTCAGATTTTCAAACCTGATCAACTTTCAGATGTTAACTTCTCTGAGTTTTTCCAAGACAGTGTCCGAAACTCCCCTGCTACTTTCATCGAAGACATCGATCAAGTATCTTCCGATACTGCAGACCTGATCGTGCAGCTCTCTTCCCGGGCAGAATCTCCGACCACGATCTGGGCCACAGCAGACCGATTCGACAAAGTAGATCCTAGAGTCAAACAACACTTTATATGCGAATTCTGCTAGGAGAGCAAAGCATGAGTACACGTTTGGCTGGACGCTTTCATGTCTATCGGATTTCCTCTTGTGACACAATAGGGGTCCGTGACACGCTCCAACAAGCACACAAACTCGCCATGGATGCTATGAATTCAGGCGAACAAGACGTGGAGGTTATGGACACAAGAGCAAGATACCGTGGACCCCATGTCTGGAAGCTCACTCCGGAGGGCGAACTCAAAGTATTCCAGTACCGAATGTCAGGAAAATGAGACATTCCCCCAAGTTTCCTTGCATGTACGCGTTTTGTGTGGTATACTAGAGTCACTAGGAGACCACCGGAATGTCGTACAACTACTACGTGCTAACAAGTCAGTTCAGGATCGATCAAGACAAGATTGATCCTGCGAGAGAGGCGGTCGCCCAGGACTACCCGGACTCAAGCGAAGGCGAATCTCTTGATAACCTCATCAAGAGGTACGGGTGGCGACTGTTTTTCGAGGAGTATGATCAGAATTGCCGTGGCGTCGGGAACGTCATAGGCATTTGCAAGGACAGGCTCGATATGGGCAACTGTTCTTACATGTTCGAGATGCTTGCCCCATTCGTCAGACCCGGATCGTTCATCGAAGCAATTGGGGAGGATGGGCAACGGTGGCGATGGGTATTCGACGGCGAATGCACCAAACTGCCGATTGACTTCACGGTCGACGAGAAAGATCGGCCCGTCCTGCCCCGCATTGTCGAGAGGTACGGCGGCGAAGTGCAGCACGTCGGTCAAGATCAGATTGTCGTGCTATACGAAGACCCCGAAAGCGGAGAACCCTTCGAGCACCACTACCAGACCGGCCAGTTCCTCGGCTCGGTCCTTCCCACAAAAGGCGACAACGTGAACTTCGAGGTCCAAGTCGTCTTTTTCCCGCCAAAAGAGGAAGAAACGCGGAAGGATCTCGCGGAAGAACTATTCCGCGAAAATGACGAGGAAGAGATTCCACCGGAAAGTGTCCACGAGGGTCCACTTGAAATCTAAGAAAAAGGACATCTTTGGTTGCTGTTTTCTCGCTGTTGGCGGACTGATGACACTCGTTGCCATTGCCATCACAATTTACGCTGGCTGGGAATACGGCTGGATTGACAAGTCTACCTGGGACCCCACTTACTGCTTCAGTAAGGAATTCTGGACAAGCAACAAGACTCAAATCCTGATGCTAGCTGCAGCAATAGGATTTCCAGGCACAATCATCGCTTGTTACGGCATGCACAGGATCGAGGAAAACAAATGAGGGTACTTACATTCACGAGTGTATGCGGATCTTCCGCCTGTGACGCATGTGGCGGGCCGGACATGAAGGGGTGCCCGTTCTGTGTCTCCAAGATGACAGGCTATGAGCAGTTGCCGCCCGTTGATTCTTTCGACATGCGTGGTTTCAACAAGGCCGTCAAACTCGCCGCGATTGGTGGTTGTACGACTTGGCTCATCAGCAGCAAAGGCGAGGCCACGCTTTACCCCAAAGCAATCACGGACCAACTGAAGCATCACTACTCATGGGACAGCCTCGGTGGCCCGTTCCCATTGATCGAGCTGCAAACCAACGCCCTACAGATAGGCAAGCTCGCCCGCCTCGGTGGAGACTGGATCGACAGGCAACCGCTTCAGACCAGACACATAGCTGAATGGCACCGTCTGGGACTGAACACTATCGCGATATCTTGTGTTGGCATCAACCACGAGGCCAACTCCGAAGTATATCATCCCGAATATCCGTCCCTGGAACTGACGGTACGGTTCCTCCACGATCTTGGTTTCTCTGTACGTCTCTGCGTCATGATGCTCAAGAAGAAGGGGTATGTCTACACGCCGGACCACGTTCAAGAAGTCATTGAATGGTGCAAGAGAAACCGGGTCGAGCAGTTGACGATACGGCCGATACGTCGGCCGATCAGGGTAGACAAAACGCCGGAAGGCGAGTTTGTAATCAAGCACGGCCTTGATGCCAACGACATGGCTCCTGTGAGCGATTGGGTCAACCAAACGGGCAATGCCCTGCTGACCATCTCACATGGGTCCAACGTGACGACCATCTACGACGTCAAAGGGCAGAATATTGCA
>Ga0180437_10008699_pt1 | contig 12817 bp, 8 predicted proteins | sample SS_ome_4_FD_132410 | JGI IMG/M metagenome (GOLD analysis project Ga0180437, IMG submission 132410) | Hypersaline lake sediment archaeal communities from the Salton Sea, California, USA - SS_3_D_1 metaG | ecosystem: Environmental > Aquatic > Non-marine Saline and Alkaline > Hypersaline > Sediment...
AACTCAGGTGGTTTTTTTATTTTTCACAGGGAGCCCCAGAGTGAACGGAGTTTCGCGGAGAAGGCTATTGAGCTATTGAAATTAATAATAATTTTATCTCCGTGAAACTCAACGTTCTCCTTGTAAAAAAAATTAAATTTAATACCAATTACTCGGCCCAGATTAAAATGAGCTGAATAATAACCTCAACGGCTTTTTTCATATCCTGGACGGAAATCCACTCCAGTTTTGAATGAAAATTGTGTCCCCCGGTGAAAATATTCGGTGTAAGCAAGCCTTTAAAACACAGGACTGCGCCATCGGTTCCGCCGCGAATGTAACCCCGATGTGGTGTCATTCCCGCCCGCCTGATTGCTTCAAGCGCATTTTCCACGACCTGCGGTGATTTATCAAGGGCATATTTCATGTTTCGATAATATTCATCAATCTTGAAATCGACCGCCGCCTTAGGAAATTTTGCAACAACCTTGTTGGCTAAATTTTTGACATATTTTTCTTTGTCCTTCATCCCTTCGACCGTGAAATCACGAATCAAGAACTTAATCGTGGTTTGTTCCACGCCGCCATGTATGTTATTGGGATGAACGTAACCGTCCCTTTTGTCAGTGGTTTCCGGAGAAAGAGCCGTTTTGGGTAACTGATCCAGGAAATCAGCCGCGATTTTAATGGCGTTGACCAATTTTCCCTTCGCATAACCCGGATGAACATTCACTCCGGTAAAGGTGACTGTGAGTGTGTCCGCACAGAACGTTTCGTCTTCAATTTCACCCGCGGTTTCGCCGTCGATAGTGTAGGCATAATCGGCTCCAAATGCTTTCACATCAAAATATTGGGTTCCCATTCCGATTTCCTCGTCGGGCGTAATCGCAATCCGAATTCGCCCGTGCTTAATTTCAGGGTGCGTTTTCAAGTAATGAATCGCGTCCAGAATTTCGGCAATACCGGCTTTATTATCTGCTCCCAATAAAGTGGTTCCGTCAGCCGTGATGATATCATTCCCAATTTGATCGTTCAACGCCGGATTTTCTATCGGGTCCAGCCGTTGAGCCGGCTCTGCCGGTAACTGAATAATCTCGCCCTGATAATTTTTATGAATAACCGGTTTAACATTGGCTCCGCTCACATCTGGTGAAGTATCTAAATGGGCAATCAGACCAATGGTTGGAACCGGACGGTCCAGGTTCGATTCGAGGGTAGCAAAGACGTAACCATGCTCGTCGACGGCGGCGTCGGTTAATCCGATTTCCTGAAGTTCCTTTGCCATTATTTGGGCAAAATCTTTCTGTTTATCGGTACTGGGGAAGGTCTTTGATTCCTCGGCCGATTGCGTATCAAAGGTCACATACTTTAAAAAACGCTCAACAACCGTATTTTCGATTGAGGGTAATTTCATTTTTATTGCCTCCTTTTTACGCTGAATGAGAAAATATTGAAGCCGTTTAAATTAACATAGTCATTAATTAGAGTCTGTCTGAAACGCCCCGTTTTTTTGTAACACAAGCATCTTGCTTGTGCTTAAATAGTGAACTGAGAACAAAAATTTTCACAAGCTGGAAGCTTGTTTTACATGGCTGGCCAGACACTAAGCAGGATTGTATCAAAGCGGAATTGTTGACTGATGAATTATTTAAACGCGTGATACATAAGAGCTATCTCGGGTGTCGATCCGCAGGACGTCACCTTCTTTAATAAATGGCGGAACTTGCAGGCGGGCGCCGGTTTCAACCGTTACATATTTGGTTAGATTACCAGCGGTGTCACCTCTGACGGCAGGCTCAGCTTCGGTCACTTTCAAGTCGACGGTGGTGGGAAATTCGACGGTAATTGGCTGGCTTTCGTGAAACAGGATTTTTATCATCGCACCTTCTTTTAATAATTGATATTGCTCGCCAAGCAAATCCTTAGAGATGGGGATCTGATCATACGTTTCCATATCCATAAAATAGTAATTATCACCGTCATTATAAACGTACTGCATTTCATTGGCTTCTAAGCGAACTCGTTCGATTTTATCGGTCAGTCGAAATGTATTTTCAATTACTCGCCCGGTTTTAATATTTTTGAGTTTGGTGCGGATCATTGCCTGTTGTTTACTGACCTTACTGTGTTGATATTCGGTAATTAAATAAATTTCATTATTATAAAGAATGGCCATGCCACGCCGGAATTCTGAAATTGAAGCCATTGGTTTCTCCTGAATGAATTGACGTTACGTGCATTTTAATTTTTTGAGACCGTATTAAAAAATGATAGAGCAAAATACAAAATTCAATTTATAAAAGCAAGCAAAACATTCAGCAACTATTTTATCGCCACTCAATCGTTGATAAAAATCCCCGGTTAAAATTGGGTTTGGTGATAAACCAATGGGATTCCCGCACACAAACCGGCAATGAATTCGGAGGCGGTGTCGAACAATTTTCTAAATCCGGGGGCACCTCCGTAGTAACCTTCCAGGTATGATCCGAAAGAATTTTAGAGACTTCACCGTTCCCTCTCACAATTTCCCCGTAAAGATTTAAACCGGTGGTTTGATTCGGATCATAATTTTTCACCTCGATGATAATACAATTCTCACCCTGTTTGACGTGAAAAGAGAGGTCCCAGAGTTTAATCCGCTGTTTTTCAACAATTAGAGATACCGATTTTCGTGCGGTCTGTTCACCAATAAAAGCACCATTACAATAGATTCTTAAATGCGATTGTCCAATTGTCTGGATGTGGATTGATTTCACGGTATCCGCTAATTCGAACGACTTGAAAAAAAAGGCTTGAAATTTACCAATCGCTTTTGACTCGACCCAGGGGGGGCTGATCCATTTACTTTCAATTTCACCACGATCCAGATAATTATTTCGATTCACCTGGTCGATTTTATCCTGCCAATAGTAGATTTGTCGGTGATATAATCCCAGGATATTCTGCAAGTTATTTCGTTTATTTATTCTTAGCCAAAGATGTTGATACTGTTCCTGTAGTCGCTGTAACTCGTGAATGACAGTGCTGCACATGGCGATAATGGTATTTTTATAGCGGCTCGTACCATTGGTAGAACTGAGCACTTGTTGGGTCAACCGTTCGATTTCAGCGGCATATTGTATTTTTCGGGCGAGGACTAATCCCCGTCGGGCCACGTAGGCTAAATACTCCAGATGCTCCCGGTTTTGATTCACCTTGGCGGAAACCGTACCAATCATCTGGAGCGCTTGACGGGCACTGCGTTGAATGGGATGAATCTGTTTGAGCACTTCCGGATTGGAATAATGATTGATTTGAAAGGGATACCGCCAGAAATCTGATAAACGGGTTAAGTTGCCGATTTCGGCCAGATGCATGTAAATTGAGTCCAGCTCAAAAAAATAATCACCATAAAAATTTTTAAAAAATGTGAAATTAAAGTCATTCAAATGAATGCTGTTTACATGCCAGGTACATTCAGCCGTGAAGGCATAGCCGTACCAATTTAATTCATGTAAATTTTCCCCTCCGTAATCGCCCCAACTGGCCGTAACTGCCCCCAGGAGATTATTTCTTTTGGCTTGATGAATAAAATTGGAGATATTAATAAATGACGCATTGTAATTCGGAAACAAACGCCGCCAATTGGAAAGGCCAGGAGATACAATTATCTGCCGGCCACTACTTTTTAAGGTGTTGAGACTCGGGTAATATTTCGAAGGGGTATATTCCCAATCCAGAATGATGATGTCCTTTGGTAACTGATTCAACAGATCGGGAAATTTCAAAAGCATATCCCCGTAAATGATAAGGTTTTTATTGTAAGGTTTGAGCAGCTCGTACACGCGGTTAAAGTGATTGGCTAAGATAAATTCAATTCCCTTTTCCTGTTTCAATAATTTTGAAGCGCCTTTCCCCACATCCCAGCATTCGTCACCACCAATATGAAAATATTTTGAATGAAAAGCCGGTGCGATTTCAGCAAATAAACTCGCCAGGAAGGAATACGTTTCCGGCGAAGCACAATTGAGAGTGGAAGCCCCCGGAAATTCGGCCAGATGCTGGTAGTAGGGTTGGATCAAGATATTTTCAAAGTGACCCAGTGTCTGAAAAATCGGAATAATCTCGACATGATATTGTTGGGCGAATTGCTGAATCTCGTGAACCTCGCGCGGGGTTAACGCTCCTCGTTGCATGCCAATGTGAGGATGATTAAAAAAAACGAACATGTCCTCCAAATAAAGCATCAGTGTATTCAATTTACATTCACTCAAAAACCGGATTAATTTTTTTAAATTCTCCAGTGTGGGTGCCTGACCCCGGCTGATGTCCTCGGCAATCCCCCTGATTTTTAATGCCGGCCAATCTCGAATGAACACTTCGGGCAGGCTGACCCGATTCAATTGATATTGAAAGAGCTGTCGTAAAGTGAGAACACCGTAATACAGACCGGCTGTTGTCTGGGCCAGCACATAGACTCTCGTCGGCGCTACACTAATGATATATCCCTCCGGTTGCATCCGCGGGTGCCATTTCTTCGCGAGGGGTTTTAAATCATCTGGCAGATCATCGGACTGATTGAAGAGAAGCAGGTAGATGGCATTGGTTCGCTCGCAGGTATTACTTTGAACAATGTTTAAAGGGGGATGATTTAAAAGCGCTAATTGTTGATTAATCAATTGACACCAGATTTCAGTGGAAGTAGTCGAATCACAATTGGTTACAATCAGAGTGCTGGAATTTAACTCGAAACAGGTGCTATTTTTCAGAAGCATTTCCTGGGGTTGTGGTAAAATTTGAAATGAATGGTTTGAGTGAGATTGTTTCGCTGGTAAAAGCGTTGGAATTAATATCAAAAAAAAGTACGCTAATCTGATCCAATTCAATCGCATCTGATACCCCAGAATTCCCGTTTTCGATGATTCAATGACTGGTTCTAAATTTTTTAATTTTGAATAATAATATTGGGAGAAATAATTAAAAAGGGTTAGTCGTTTGACGTCTAACCCTTAAGACAGATTTAAAGAAGTAGTTTTTTCCAAGGATTACTTGGAAATGGGTAAGCCATATTTTTTGGCTTTCCGGTAGATTGTTGCACGACCAATGCCTAATTTTTTCGCTGTCTGCGATATATTACCCTCACATTCAAGCAGTGCCTGTTTTAAAGCCTCTTCTTCTAATTTTTCAATCCAGCTTGAGAGTGTATTATCAGATTCGTAGATTTTCTTTTCACCCAATGAACGTACCGCCGCGGGCAAGTCTTTTGCCGTGATTTCCTCTGTACTGGCGAGCACTACGGCGCGTTCAACCGCATTTTCCAACTCACGAACATTCCCTGGCCAGTGGTACGCCATTAATAATTCCAGCGCGTCGGGATGAATCCCTTCGATGACCTTGTCTTCCTGCTTGGCATATTTTTTCAAGAAATAACCGGCTAGTAAGGGAATGTCTTCTTTCCGTTCGCGTAAAGGCGGTAATTTAATCGGAAAAACCGAAATGCGATAAAAGAGATCTTCGCGGAACTCCCCTTTTTTAATCGCTTCTTCCAGGTCTCGATTCGAGGCAGAAATAATTCGGGTATCGACTTTGATGACTTCATTGCCACCAACACGTTCAAACTCACGTTCCTGAATCACCCGTAAGACTTTGGCCTGAGTGGCCGGGGTCATTAAAGCGATTTCGTCCAGAAAAATGGTGCCGTTATTTGCCATTTCGAATTTGCCGATGCGCCGCCCGGTTGCGCCGGTAAAGGCTCCTTTTTCATGGCCAAAAAGTTCACTTTCCAATAACGATTCAGGAAGGGCCGAACAGTTAACCGCGACAAAGTTTTTATTCGCTCTGGATTTATTGTGATAATGAATCGCCCGTGCGATCAGTTCCTTGCCAGTTCCGCTTTCACCTTGAATGAGAACGGTAACATTACTATTAATGACTTTCTGGACGGCCTTAAACACTTCTTGCATGGCACCACTTTGGCCGATGATGTTTTTAAACTGGTAACGCTCTTTGAGTTCTGAACGGAGTTCAGCAATCTCTTGTTGGAGGGAGCTGGTCATGAGGGCATTCCGAACGGTAATCATGAGGCGGTCGGTTTGAAAAGGTTTGGTAATAAAATCATAAGCGCCCAGTTTCATGGATTTTACCGCCCGTTCAATCGTCCCGTGAGCCGACATCATGACCACCGGAATGCGCGGTTCCTCTTCTTTCAGTCTTTTCAGCGTCTCGATTCCATCAATTCCAGGCATTTGAATATCTAATAGAACCAGATCGGGTAATGTTTCCCGGTATATTTTTAAACAGGCTTCGCCACTCGAGGCAGTTTTCACATCATAAGATTTTTCTTTCCGTAAGTTAATTTCAATCATTTTGGCAATATTCTTATCATCATCAACGACCAGAATTTGATAATCTCTACCTGTAGTGCTCACGATTGACTCCCTGGCTGTGCTTCCAAAGCTGTGCTTAATCGTCCTTTGACAAACTAAAAAATAGTATCTTAAGTTGATAAGCTTCTATTTAGTATAATAAATAATTTTCACTATAGCAAGCGTTTTATGCAATAATTTATAAAAATTAATATGTTTACGATGAATAAGTTTGTAGCTATTTGAAATAAAAGAGATTAAGTTTGATTATGAAAGAAATTTAATCATTTCAGCGATAATATCCTCTCCTTCAACGAGCTTCAATTCAAGCTCCAGATAAAAGAAAGGCAGGTTTAAGATTCGATGAGAAGGTAACCGGACAAAGTCTTTTTCAGTGGTTACCACATAATGGGCCTGAATTTGATCCGCGAGTTGTTGAATCCGACCCAAATCGTTTAGATTATATTGGTAATGATCCGGAAAAGCAAGTAAGTGTACCCAATCAACATTCAGTCCCTGCAGAGTGGATTTGAATCGGCTTGGATTGGCAATACCGGAAAACGCTAAAATCCGCTGGCCCTGCAGCAGGTCCAGATTATATGTTTTTTCAGCCGGAATTTCGATGAGATATTTGGGTTCGTAATCTGAGAATATCATTGGTTTTGAACAAACCGTTGAAAGTTGTTTCCGGATTTCTGGCCAGTTTTTAGCCGCTGTTATTTGGTGAATCCAGAGTAAATGCGCCCGATTAAGCGCTTTAAGAGGTTCCCGTAAGGGGCCAGCTGGTAATAACCGCTGGTTACCAAATCCGGCGTGTGCATTTACGACCACAATATTCTGATCACGGACCAGGCGCCGATGTTGAAATCCATCATCCAGAATGATAATGTCTGGTTGAAACTGCTCCACCGCAATGTTTCCGCCGCGAACTCGATCCCCATCCACGATTATGGGTACGGTCTTTAATTTTTTTGCCAGTAAATACGGTTCGTCGCCTGCCTGTTGACTATCGACGAGCAAATTGTTTCCATCTGATACAATTACTGTGCCAGAACTTTGGCGCTTATAGCCGCGACTGAGAATGGCCACTTTCAATTTGCAGGTGTTTTGTAAATAACGCACCAGATATTCAACCACCGGCGTTTTTCCGGTACCGCCAACTGTAATGTTACCAACACAAATAACCCGACAGTTGATTTTATAACTTCGAAAAAGTTGCCAGTCATAAAATTTGTTTCGAATACAGACAATGAATTGATACAGGTAGGATAAAGGGAGTAAACAGATTTGTAGAAATTTATTTTCGAAAATATTCATCCGCCGCTTTCTCAAGTTGAATCAGTCGATTTTCAAGTACTTCTCGGAATTTTTCCTTTTCCTCAGGTTGCAATCTCACCGGTACGTTGATGGGTTCGCCATACATAATAATACTCCTGGAAAAAGGTTTGACCAGCATAAATTTATCCCAGCTATTGAACTGAAAGAACCGGTCGGCTGAATAAGTCATTGGTAACAGGGGAACCCGGGCAAGCTGGGCAATAAAAAGTGCGCCTTCTTTAAAATAGTGTCTTGGGCCTTTGGGACCGTCGGGCATCATCGTGCCGACTTTTCCGTGCCTCAATTCTTTGACCATATTACGCAACGCCTGCTGACCTCCGCGCGTGCTGGAGCCACGGACGGTGCGGAAGCCCAATTTATGAATCGTTTGTGCGATCATTTCGCCATCCCCGTGCTGGCTAACCATTGCGACGACGGCCTGATTCCGATGATGATAAATCGGCAGAAAAATTCGGCCGTGCCAAAGAATACTCAGAAATCCCTGTTCACTCTGTTTTAATTCATCATAATAGTGTTGATTAATAACGGTGGTTCGGGTTAGTCGGCCTAACAGGAGAAAAATTAGCCAGCCGACTTTTGTCACTAGCCAGAAGGTGATTTTCCGGGTCATGCTCATTATTTATTCTGCCTCAAAATGCCTAAATACATTTGCCAAAACTATTTCCCTTAACTTCAATCAATAAAGATCAGAATGTCATAAGAAATTTCTATATTGAAGCCGAGAAAGTTTTGGTAAATGTATTTTGGATAAAATTAACAAATTTATAAATGCTACCAATTTTTTGCCTCAATCAAATCAAGCGCGATCTGGGCGGCCTTTTGAGCGGCTCCTGGTTGTCCCATTTTTTCTCGAACTCGCTGTAACTGCTGTCGTTTGGCCTGATTCACGGCTTTATCAAAAATAAATGGCATTAAACGGGAAGCGACAACTTCCGCTTGAAATTGATGTTGAATAAATTCCGGAACAATTTCTTCGCCGGCGATAATATTCGGAAGTCCCACGTGTTCAATCCGCGTTAAGGCTCTGGCAATCTGGTAGGTGACGGCCGATGTTCGATAGACGATGATCATCGGGGTTCCGCACAAAGCTGCTTCCAGCGTCGCCGTTCCCGAGGTAATGAGAAGCCCGTCGGCATAGTGCATAATGTCATAAGTTTGATTTTTCAAGAGTCTTATGTCGCTGTGATTATTTAGAAATGACTGGTAAATGGAATCGCTTAAGTTGCTGGATTGAGCAATGATAATCTGTAGTTCGGGCTGCTTTTCCCTCAATTTTTGGGCAGTGAGTAGCATTTCCGGCAACAACCGTTGGATTTCCGCTGCCCGACTACCAGGCAATAGACCCAAAATTTTAAAATGAGGTTTTAAATGATTTTTTTCTAAAAATTCATCCCGGGTTAATTGTGGTTTTATAAAATCCAGTAAAGGATGCCCCACAAAAGTCGCTTTTAAACCCGCTTCAAGGAGCATTTTTTCCTCAAATGGTAAAATCACCGCGGCCCGGTCCACCAATCGAACCAGTTTTTTAATCCGACTGTAACCCCAGGCCCAGATTTGTGGAATAATATAATACATAACCGGAACCCGGAGTTGATGCGCGAGTTTTGCCAGACGAAGGTTAAATCCCGGATAATCAATGAGAATCAGCAGGTCCGGCTGGCGCTGCTGAAGAAGTTGGCGCAAATGTGAAAAGACCCTTCGAATAAAGGGAAGATGCTTAATCACTTCACCAAAACCAACAATACTCATTTCATTAATATGATAAAACAACTCCATTCCCGCCGATTGCATCTGATCACCCCCAATCCCAAAGCATTCTACGGTGGGAACTGCTTTTTTTATTTCACGAATCAGGTGACTGGCGTGGAGGTCCCCCGACTGTTCTCCCGCACTGAACATAATTTGCATGGGTTACCTCGTGGTTCAAGTGAAATACCAGCGAATGGCAATGATGATCGAAAAAATGATAATATTACCAAGCGTACTTTTTTCAGAACGAAATGCGACTTTTAGATTAAAAACCAGGTTGGGATTCCCTTTTTGATACGATGAAAAACGGGGAAAAAATCGCGGCACATTTTTCATATATTCAGAATATTCCGCGCCGAACTTTTTTTGTAAATGTTCTTCTTCCAGCGAAATAATGAATCCGTATTGGACACCAAATAAGACGATATAAATTAACAGCATCCAGGGCATCCAGGGCCAGGCCATGACACAAATACCAAGACTCAGAATAAAATTACCCAGATAAAGCGGATTTCGAACGTGAGCAAAGGGGCCACTTACCACCAGAATGTCACCACCGACGCCACTGGTGGTGCGGGTGGCACTACCGGCATAACCCACACCCCAAATCCGGATGGATTCTCCCAATAGCACGATTAATAATCCTCCGAAATAACTGAGCCACGACGGTTGTGCCAGAATAATAACGGCAATAGCCAGCGGAATAGGAGTGTAACTGCGATAATTAAAAACCTTTTCTCGAATGTCCAACAGATCACCTTTCGGTTTGAATTCGGTCATCAGCGCTTTACGGGATCGCAACAGTTGGGCAAAACGGATCGGTTGCCAGCGAGCTGATTTATTTATTTAGCTTAACAAAATGAATGGTGCTAATGTAATATAAAATTTTATTAGAGTCAACCTTTTTAATGCACCAAGATTTATTGATATTATCGCTTCGAGCGATAATATCGTTTTCAAAACACCAAAAAGAATCCTTCATTTTTTCATGAAAATTTTACTTGAAATTAATGTTTAAATTGATATATTAACGTGTTATTTTTTCTTGGCACTGCAACCTCTGGGCGTTTTTCGAGATTTTAAGTTCCAATCAAATGGGGACATGGGTGAATCAAGGCAATGCTTAATTCAAGCGATTCAATAGGAAATGCTAATTCAGATCCAATACCATTAAATTCATGTTTGAATGTATTTTCGGTGTTGGTCATTAACAATTGTAAATTAAAAAGATGCAAAAGGAGGTGATTGAAGGCGAAAGCGATTTCGCCTGAAATTATGGGTATGAGAGAAGATGCACTGGCTTATCATCGACGCGAACGCAAGGGAAAGCTGGAAGTGGTTCCATCCAAACCGTGTGCTACCCAGCGTGATTTATCAATGGCCTACACACCGGGTGTTGCCCAACCCTGTCTTGAAATTCATAAAAATCCGGAAGACGCTTATAATTATACAGCGAAAGGCAATCTGGTTGCAGTTGTCTCGAATGGTACTGCTGTATTGGGTTTGGGAAACATTGGTGCATTGGCTGGCAAACCGGTTATGGAAGGAAAGGGGGTTCTCTTTAAACGTTTTGCCGATATCGATGTTTTTGATATTGAATTGAATACGAAAGACCCTGAAGAAATTATACGCGCGGTTCAATTATTAGAACCAACATTTGGAGGGATTAATTTAGAGGACATTAAGGCCCCTGAATGCTTTTATATTGAGGAAAAGCTAAAAGAAACCCTGAATATCCCGGTGTTTCATGATGATCAACACGGGACGGCGATTATTTCCGGGGCAGCCCTGGTAAATGCGTTAGAACTGGTGGGGAAAAAGATCGATCAGATAAAAATGGTGATTAACGGCGCTGGTGCCGCCGGAATCGCCTGCGCTCAATTGTACGTGCAACTGGGTGTTCGCAAAGAAAATATTATTTTATGCGATTCGAAGGGAGTGATTTATAAAGGTCGAACCGAAGGTATGAATCCCTACAAAGAACAATTCGCCAACGACACCCCGACCCGAACTTTGGCTGAAGCAATGGTGGGAGCGGATGTCTTTGCTGGTGTTTCCGTCGCCAACTGTGTCACACCGGATATGGTTCGCTCGATGGCTGAAAAACCAATCATTTTTGCAATGGCAAATCCGGATCCGGAGATTACGTATGATGTTGCCACGGCCGCTCGTCCGGATGTGATCATGGCCACGGGTCGCTCCGATTTTCCGAACCAGGTGAATAATGTACTCGGTTTTCCTTTTCTTTTCCGGGGTGCCCTGGATGTGCGGGCCAGCGCTATTAACGATGAAATGAAAATCGCGGCCACTCGCGCACTGGCCAATTTAGCTAAAGAGGACGTTCCGGATCAGGTCTGCAAGGCCTACGGGGTAGAAAGACTGACCTTTGGACCGGAGTATATTATTCCGAAACCATTTGATCCCCGCGTTTTACTCTGGGAAGCGCCAGCGGTGGCGAAAGCGGCGATGGAATCAGGTGTAGCAAAGATAAACATTGATCTGGATAAATACCGCGAACAGTTGGAAGCCCGTCTGGGAAAATCCCGTGAAGTTATGCGCCTGGTCATTCATAAGGCTCGGAAGGCACCGAAACGAATTGTTTATCCCGAAGGCGAAAATCAAAAAATTTTGCGTGCCGCCCATATTGTCCTGGAAGAGAAAATTGCCAAACCAATTTTATTGGGTCGCCCCAAAGTCATTCGTGAGCAATTAGAAACGCTTCAAATTGATTTAGATCTGTCGCAGGTAGAAATAATTGAACCGGCCAAATCACCTCGGTTCCAGGAGTATTCAACTGAACACTATCGTATCCGTCAGCGCAAAGGCCGGACGATGAGTGATATTATCGAGTTATTGAAGCTGCCCCGTGTATTTGCACCGATGATGGTTCACATGGGCGATGCCGACGGTGTGATTGCCGGCGTGACAATGCATTACCCGGATACCATTCGTCCGGCACTACGAATCATTAAAAAGCGACCCGAATTTCGTAAGGTTGCCGGCATGTACATGCTTATTTTTAAGAATCGAATTTTCTTTCTGGCCGATACAACGGTTAATATTGATCCGAATCCCGAGGAATTGGCTGATATTGCCCTGCTCACGGCTGAAACGGTCAAACGGTTTGACATTACCCCTCGCATTGCCATGTTGTCTTTCTCCAATTTTGGCAGTGTGGAACATCCGTATACGACGAAAGTGAAAGAGGCCACCGAGTTGGTGAAAAAGATCGCTCCGGATTTGATGATCGACGGGGAAATGCAGGCGAATACGGCGGTTGTTTCCGGGATCATCGAGAGTGATTTCCCCTTTTCAACTTTAAAAGGTGGTGCTAATGTACTCATTTTCCCCAATCTGGATGCTGGTAATATCGCTTACAAGCTGTTAATCCATCTCGGCGGCGCTGA
>Ga0180437_10008700_pt1 | contig 12814 bp, 14 predicted proteins | sample SS_ome_4_FD_132410 | JGI IMG/M metagenome (GOLD analysis project Ga0180437, IMG submission 132410) | Hypersaline lake sediment archaeal communities from the Salton Sea, California, USA - SS_3_D_1 metaG | ecosystem: Environmental > Aquatic > Non-marine Saline and Alkaline > Hypersaline >...
ATTTCCTGGGTTATCGGTGCGCCCCATTGCATCCACATTTCATAGTGGCGCTTGAGATACTTGACGCGCTTCACCTGCATTAGCTTCTCGTTGTTTTCTTTTTCGCCTTCACTCATGTAGTGAAGGTCGTTGACACCATGATAGCAATAATGCTTGAAGACTTCTACAAACTGAAACAATTCTTCTCTTGTCTTTAGCTCGTCCATTTCACACTTGAACATCGGCATTCTGCTTGTCCAGAACGGTAAAAGCGTGGCGTCGTGGGACAGTTTGCCGGGTTGTTCTTGTGGAAACGCGTTGAGCGTTCCGAACCATGTGTCCGGGACGGGCCATGTTTCGGGATGAAGGCAATTCTGAATAGCCTGGTGCATAATTGGATGGTCCGGTGTGCAACCCATGAAGAAGTTGTCAGCTTGTTCATGGTTCAATCCATACGCTGTCAGGAATGCCGAATGGTCCAATATCTCATCAGGGATCGCCGTAATGGGCCTTGTGTCGATGTCTACGTGGATCCCGCCATTGTTCAACAGAACCCAGTAGCGTACCAGATCGCCACGGAACCGGTAGGTTGGAGCCCATTCAATTGCCTCTTCGATCTCGGGCGGCATAGACGGAAGTTGTCTCCAGACTTCGATCCTGTAGTCTGGATTAAGACGCTCCCATTCGGCAATGTTCTGCTCTGCCCATGTCGGCATAGCTTCCCAGTAAAATGAGAAATGCAGAACCTTTGAAATCATGCTTCGTATCCTGTGTATTGAAAATCGTAAGTGAAGACAACGTACCACTCGTCATACTGAAATCCCTTGTAGCTGACACTAGTAAATGGGCCGTTTGGTGCAGATGGAATTCTTGTAGACCATGTTGGCGCACCGAAAAGAGAGGGATCCGGGTAGATGTCCTGTGACGTATACTCTGCAAGAGCAGCAAGCTCGGTTGCGGCCCATGGAGCAAACCAGTAGTCATCTGTTTCTGGGTTGTAGATACCTTGGTCGTCATACTCGTATAGGCGATATTCATCCTGATCGACAAGTTCTTTCGCATGAAGGAAAAGAAGGGATGAACTTTGTCGTCCGTTCCATCTGGATGCAGAAGTGTAATATCCGCCAACTCCAATCATGGTTGTTCCAAATACACCATAGCTTTGTCGATACAGACCAGAGAACACATAACGCGCTCCACTTGCGTCTTCACTGACATATTCGTAGTCAGATAGTGTTGCTGCCATGGTTGCAACGTAGTCTGAATATGTGTCAGCGTCCCCAGATCCGGCTGTTAGGCCTTCCCAGTATTCTGAGTTCACATCCGGGCTGGATGCTTCGAACAGTGTCTTTTCAAGGGCAAGAGCGAGAGTCGCCAACTCCGCTTCTGTTGTCGCACCGTCAGCGTATGTAGCGCCATAGGTAGTCGGGGCCGATGAACCGCCAGTATATGTGCCTCCTGATTCATCGAGATATCTGACGGCCATCTCGTTCACTTTGGCCTTCAGTTGAGTCAACGTGTACGAGCCTCCAAGATCAACCCATGAGCCCGAGCCAATAATCGCCGCCTTCTGGCGCTCCAGTATGATCTCAAGGATATTCCCTGTTTCACCACTCAGAGAGAATGAATCGGATCCCGTATACCCTCGTTCTGATTCTTCAACAGTGATCGTCGGCGTCTTGTCCACCGTACCGCCGCTGATCGTCAGGGATACCGTCTTCGCGCCAGACGCCCAGCCTTCTTTCGATACGGTAGATGCCGACAATTCATCCCCGGTGTCTGCGTCCGTCAATGCCAGGTCAAGATCCGCACCTGGTTCATACGATGTGTCTGGCGCACCGTCGCGATAGGCTGTAATAGTCAGGCTAAACTCAACATCACGTGTGATTGTGGTCAGGTCAGTCAGGGTGAAGGTGCGATACGGGTAGATGTCTTCCCATACATCGGCGTCAATCGTTTCTCCTGTTGGCCATCCGTATACGGCAGACGTGCCACCATACGAGACTGTCAATCGCACAAGCGACTCGCCTACAGGTAGTGAGGTCGTGACCTTTACTGTGCCTGTCCATACACCGTCAGACCAGCCAGTAGTCAGGTCAACAGGATCACCGTTCTCGTCTGTGATCGTAGCATTCGTAGAGGAACTGAAGTCAGACGAAAAATAGACGGCGGTTAAGCTTGCATTGGCGCCATCGTCAAAATCGGACAGAACTGAAAGTGTCTGGAATTCGTATGCCGTTATGGTCAGCGTGAATGTCTGGTTGACGGTGATATCTCCATCCGGGAGTACTGGTTTCAGCATGGCAATGTCGCCATCGTTCCAGTCAGGCATGTGAGGCAGATAGATGACGCCGACCGTAGTCCCGCCGCCGGTTCCGCCGGAGCCCCCGTCTACCGGCAATATTGGACCGCCAGGGCCCCCGCCTCCCGGGCCCCCACCGACAATGATATTGGGCCATATCAGATAACCGGTGTACTCGTCAAATCCCCAAATTCGCGTCTGGCCCGAACGTTTGCGAAACTTCTCCTGGTCGCTTCGTAGATTGCGCAGGTCGGAGACCTCCCCGTCTTGGAGAAGATGGGGAGTTACGCTCTTATTTACGCCTCTGAAGCCATTGTATTCCATGTCATTACTCGTCTACCACCCATACGTGTCGCTTCTGGCGCACAACTCCACCGCCAATACCCTGGTAGAAATTCTCCAGCCTGCTTTCAAATGCGCTGCCGAAGACGTTCATCCCAAGCAAAGCGCCGTCGTCCTCGACCTTCTCCAATCCGGCCAGAACGCTGCCCATGTACTCGACCAGTGTATCAACGCCGTCAGGGAGATGAAGAAACTTTTCATAGGTCTCTGTCGGGAATGTCGGCGTGATCAGGTAGCGCAGGCGAAGGATACCGGCAGACGACACCACCGGGGGCCAAACGCGAATCCATGATTCATCAATTTCGTGCCAACCTTCGATGCTAGACTGCTTCAGGTTGGTCCGGGCAAGCGTATAGCTGTCATTCGGCGCAATGCGATCCGGATCCTCGAAACCGTACATGACCGGCTCCCAGTCGGGAGCTCCCGTCGTAATGGCAGGCGTAGCCGTGCCTCGCTGGCCATTGCACCAGCTGGACGAGGAAAGATCAGTCCAACTCTGATCAGTCGCATACGGATGCGTTTCCAAGTATCCCGTGCGGTCATAGCTGGAGAATGTAAACGTAGATCCCGTGCCGCTCCATGTTACGGTCTCGGTCCCGCCAGTTGCTGCCCGTATCGCCGTCTGCAGCACCGTTGCTACTTCGGACATGCTTCCGCCTGCCCCGGTAATGCTGCTGAAGTCAACTCCGGAAATGTCGTAGTAGCGATCATCAAGGCGAATACTGAAACTGCCGTCTGTGACCAGCTTCCAATTCGCCGGATTCGTCTCGCTGACGGTTCCGGTCGTAAGTGAGCAGTAAAACGTGGTATACTGGCGATATTCCAGACCTTCCAGCAACAGGGCGTCTGAAGGCACGGGGTATTCGTCCCAGTTGGCAACCTGTACCTGTGGAGCCTGATACCGTCGCAGAATAGACTTCCCCCTTGAATCACCCATGAATATGCCCCATAGGTTCTTGGCGGCAATCTGCATGATCGTGTCAAGGTCGGAATTGGCATAGGTTGAGCTGTCGGTGTCGACTATATAGCGGCGCAGCCTTGTCCGCATTTCGCTAAGGGTTCGCATTCCTGACCTCCCGCTTCACTTCTTTGATGTCGTCTCGCATCTCCTGAAGCGTCTCACGGATCCACTTGACGTCTGTTTTGTTTTCCTGAGTGATCTTCTCACTTGCTGCTACTTTCGCGTTGAGTGACATGAACAACACGCCAAACACTGTGCTTAGGGCGACAATGATGCCAAGTGCCCACATGATTGCTTTTGCATATGCGCATGGTTGACGCTTCCGTATCATTCCGCAAATCACATCTTTGTCTTCATCTGTCAGTGTCCGCGTTGCCATTGCTGTCATGCTCCGGTCTGGCTATTGGTTTGTCTTTGTGTAAGATGCAGTTCCACAGGCGCCATATGCTGAAGTCTCTGCCTTGATACATCGTATAGCCAACAGCGACGACCATAGGCACAAGGATCAGAATATATACCCATTCGACTAGTTTCATCAGAACCAAAGCACCAAAACCAATCCCCACACAGATCAATGCTAGTCCTCCCCAGAACTTCCATCCTTCCATGACATATCCCATCACAACGCAAATTGGAGCCCCTACAAACCCCGCGGCCATGACGTACCATAGAATGTCATCAGCCTTGTCTTTCGGCGTCTGAACAGGCTTCTCCGTGCGCCACACGGGCTTTCCGAGCAATAATGTCTCTGTCACTTCGGCGGCGCCGTTTGAATCCTCCCGAACAAAGCGCCGCGTCTGGCATGAGCAGAGTATGGCGACAAGTATGAGCCAGACGGTTATCATCGCAGTTGGGCCTTTCACGCTGCCTCCCTATATGAAACGGGGGCAAGGGCAAGAAGCCGCTTGCCCCCGTTCTTCACCCTCACATGAAGGTTAGGCGGTGCTGAGAGTTCCTTCCTTCTCAGCCGTGGAGAGCGCCATCTTGCTGACGGCGACCCAGTAGACGTCATTCGCTTCAAATCCGTCATCAGATTCGACAAGAACCAGATCACCGGAACTGTCGATACTGGCAGACGGAAGGTCGGTCTTGGTAGTCCCGTCCGACTCGTAGCCCTGAACAACTTCTGCGCTGTAATTGGCGAAGTCGCTGCCCAGAGACACAGTCAGGCGGTTGCTGCCAGCCGGCGCACTTGCGGGGACCGTGACGTAGAACATCTGGTCCAGCGAATGCGAACGATAGGCATCTTGAAACAGACAGAACATATTAGTGCCTCTCTGCCAAAGGGTTATCGGTTACGTGACTGAATGGCTTGGGTTGACGCCTCCGCTCAATCGTAAAGTCTGCAAGCTTACGCATCTCGGGACGAACATCCTGTTCCATGGCACGCCTGGCACTTCTGTTGTGCTCGTAGATCCGTCGCTTCTGTTCGAGGCGGCTTTTCTCAAGCGCGTCAAGGTTCTTGTGCATGTCCATCTGATTCAACAGGGCGATAAGTTCATCCTGGTACAAGTCCTGAATGAACTCTCCGTCCGGATGTCTCAGGATCGACGGTTGCGGATCACCCTTGTATGTGAACCGCCACCCGTCAAATTTGGTATCCCAAATGATACCCAGATCCGGATGGTAGTCTTGCAGTGCAAGTTCGATGTGTCGCGGAGGCTCACGCATTGCGTGTTTCCTTAGCTTTCAGCCGTGATGTCGATGTCGTCAAGGCGTCCCACACGACGAGCATCACCCTCAAATCCCAGCAACGCGTACTGGATCAGGTTGTACTCGTAGTAAGGGCGCTTTGCAACCCGGACCCAACCTTCACCCCGCGGATTCTCCAAGGTTCCCTTCGTGTAGTAGAAGGTATTCATGAAGTCAGCCACGAGGATCTTGTCATTCGGCGCATCGGCGTCTTCCACCAGCATGGTCTTGTCGACCTCGACAGCCGTGTAGCCATCGATGTACTGCCGACTCTTGTTCCCCTGGACAAAGCGCACATTGTCACGCAGGTAGGTGGACCAGTAGTAGTCGATCACACGGTAGTCCGTGAAACCGTACTTCGGCTTGTACAGGTTGTGGAAGAACGTGCTGAGCACGCTGTAGGTCGGGAGACGTCCGGTTCCGCTGTTGCCGTACACTTGGGCCTGAGCCCACGCATTGGCAGCCACGGAACGGTCGACACCTTGGAAGGTGTTGTCATCGTCCAAAATGTCGAAGATCGACGGGCCGCTGTTGTTGTAGCCGGTCTCGGCTCCAGCAATATCGGACACGACGAACACGTCATTGTCTGCAATCCCGGTCGGGGTCGTGTCGGCATCGACAACGAACGTACCGGCGGTTTCATCTTTGCTGACCACCTGCACAATGCCCTTGAACGCCCCAGCCGAACTGTAGACTGCCAGGTACATGTTGCGCCAGATCCACTTCACGCGGTCATAGACATGCGAGTTGTAGAGACCGGCGTTGTCGCAGGTGACGGTGAGTGTGCCGGATGCGAAACTCGCAGCCTGACACAAGACGCCACTGGTCGGGGACCAGATGGACTGACGGCGATACCGGGGGTAGTTGTCGTAGATGTCCTGAAGGGCATCCGTCATCAACTCCGCCAGCAACACATGATCGCCGTTGGTGGCCAGCACGTCTTCGTGCGTGACCATCGCAGTACCGGCCACGCCTTTCAGCGTGAAGGTCATGCTGTCAACAGCGAGGGGGTTGCCGTCTGGGAAGTAACCCGTGCGCGTGATGGGGCGCAGGGAGTTGTTGTTCTTGGTTTTGAACGGGATCTTCGCACGGATGCCGACAACGGCGTCTGCGTTGTCCTGCACACGATCTGCGAAGAACGAATACTCCTCGATGGGAGTGGCGACATCCATCGCCTTGCGCTTGATGAACGGTTCTTGAACGACGTCGTTCTCAAGGTCGCTAAAAGCGGTGAAGATATCAGCTTCAGTCAGATCACGGGGCATAGTTCATGCTCCTGATGATCAGACCTCACTTACCGCCGAATTTCCTCTGGACCGTTTCGAGGATGGACCGCTTGGTAGCCTTCGGGTCGCCTTTGATCTCAGCATATGGCGACTTGCCGATACTCATGGCTCCGCCGGCGCCGCCACCAGGAGGAGGTGGATCTACGCCTTCGCCATTGTTGCTGTCGGCTACCTGCTGGTTCGTGTCGTTGGCCTTCATGCGCTCTGCACGCTTGGCGGCTCGTTGACACAACTCCTCATAGCGCTCCTCTGTGACTGAGTTTGGCGGTTCTTCCGCCATGTACCCAGAAAGAAGCGCCTTGGCGTCCGCGCCGTAATCATCGTCACTGAAGATCTTGAACTTCCCGCGAATGCGCTCTGCAGTCTGACGGTAGTTTTCTTCGGCCTTCTGCCGATTCAGCCGTTCTTCCTGTTCGCGCTTCATCGCTTCGCGTTCCGCCTGCAACCTTGCTTCAATGATTGCGTCGAGTCTTGCCGGATCTTCCAGGTCTTCTTCGGTAATGCGAGGTCTGGAGTCCTTCTTCTCAAGTGCTTCGAGGCGCGAACGCAACTCGTCCCGTTCTTGTTCAACGGCCTGACGTTTCGCCCGTTCCTCTCGGCGTGCTGCCGCGGCTGCGGAATTGATATCCGCGCCGCCCGACTGCTTATTGTTTTCGGTGTTAGCTTCACCGTCGCGTTGGGCTTCGCTCATTGCGCAACCTCATTTGCGTCACCGAGTACTGCTCGGAGATCAGGCTGACCGTTACGGGGGTCAGCGCCCGAGACGCCAGTTTGCCGACTGGCGGGAACGGGGGTGCTACTTCTTCGACTGAAACAGATCCGACGAATCAGAGTCTGTCTTCGCCGATGTAGCGGCCTTCGCCTCCTTCGGCGCCTCTGCTTTGGACTTGGGCGCTTCAGGGGGTTCCGGCAAATTTCCTTTGAATACGCCGAGTTCGTGTTCCTCTGTCATCCACTGCCAGATGGCATATGGGACACTTTCGACCTCTTTGGGGTCAACGGTCCCGGCAGACAGGAACTTCAGGACAGCTGATTGCTCTGAGGCTGTCATCTTGGAAACAGCCTCAAGGTGATGGTGCATGAAGACGGGGTTGAAATACCCGCGTGCTCCAAGCGCCTCGCTACGGTCAAGCGTCAGCTTGTCCTTGTGCAATTCGGCCATTTCAGTTGCACGCTTCGGTGAGGTCTCGTACTGGCCGAGTTTCCTTCCGGCACTCGGGGGAACGGTAAAGAGATCCCCTTTCGCGCAACCACAGACCTGTTCGGTCGTCTTGTTGTAGACAATAGTTGACATATTGTCTCCTGTGAGGGTGTTGGTATTACTGATCCGGTACCAATCCCGGCAATCCATCCTCTGGAATTACCTGGTCCGGTGTTAGTTGCCCAGACTGAAGCATCTTGGCCTGCTCTGCCGCGTCTTCGGACTGCAGGGTCATTGCGCCCTCTGGGCTTGCCATCATCAACATACGCTGATGTTCCTGGAAATGAAAGACAAACAGGGAACGAATTTCGGGTGGCGCCGATACATACTCATGTGTGGCCATGAACGCGCCGTGTTCCTGGATGTGGATCTGATGGTCTTCAAGCTCGTCAATTGCGACTACGACACCGCCCAACATGCGATAGTTCTCTGTTTCGACAAGGGTACGTGTTCTGCGTCGGACGTTGACTGTAGTCAATGCCTTGCCCATTTCCATCATGTCTAGAACTGTGTCTTCGTCAATCTCACCGGTCTCCTTGTCGCGGAACAGCCCGTACCTGACCATTTCGATGATCTTGGCCTCTTGGCTTGCCTTGTTGACCGGCCTCGCGCTGCCCTCGGTGACTGTCATGTCATTGCGGAAATTGGAGAGAAGGAAGGTCACAACCTCTGGTTCCCTGCTGGGACCGTAGATGTCAAGAATCTCCTGAGCAGGAGCTTTGCGCCGAAACATCGCTGCCGACAGCCAGAAGACGCGCTTGGCGTGAAGCTCCCTCTCTCTGATTCGGTCTTCAAGCGGGATTTGCGCACGCTCAATCAGGATGTCGAGGTGGAACGCACTGCGTACCTGTGCCGGATTGCTGCCGCTCAGGGCCTCAGTCCTGCCGCTGGCCTCGTCGACACGGGCCTTCTGTGCCTCAATCTCAAGCTGAATTCCTTCGAGCACGCGCCCTTGATGGAATGATGGCATATTGGTCGCACCTGTGCGAACCTTGATCATCTCGCCATGCTCGGATGTCATGTCCGCGTCGTCCAGACTGCCCTCTTCGTAGAATATCCGGTTCCGGCCAATCGCCCTGCGGTTTGTCGCCTGATCACTCAACAGGCAGTTATACTGCACTTGGGCAGGAATCAACCTGCCAATCGGAGACTCGGGAATCAGGCGACCGGGCTCGTCATAGGCGAACCAGGGGATGATGCCCATGGAAATGTTCTCAGTGTCAAGCGGGTCAACTTCCCTCGCATACGAGACGTAGGGAAGCTTGTCTTTGTGAATCAGCTTGTCGCCGATGAAGATTGCATAGACGCCATCCGGATTTGCAAACGTCGGCCTCTGCCGAACCTGCATGAAGATGTAGCGATCCGTATCGGTATTGTGATCAATCAGGCTGAAGTTGTTGCCGACAATGCGGTTGACCTTCTCGATATTGCCCATATTGATGTCTTCGGGCTGGGCCGGAGAGATGCCGTCCATGTTGACCTTCTTGCCAAGGTAGCGCTCGATGTAGTCCTTGGTCACGAGGTCAATCGTATAGACCTCTTCGACCTTGCCCCATGTGTCGGCGCTCAGTGGGAAGCAAAAGGTGTTGAGCGTGGTAAAGACGTCGAATTGCAGGCCGCTCTTGAACGTAGTCGTCTTCTTCTCTTCAAGCCACGTCAGAACCTCTTCCTGCCTGGACGGGTCAAATGCTGCTACGGGATCCTCGCGGAACTCGTAGGTTGTGATCGTTGTCGGTGACAGGGGATTCTTCCGCCATACGGGGGCCAAGAATGCCGCCCCGCTTACAAGCATCCAGTTGCAAGCCTCACGCTCTGACTGCAGCCAACCGCACATGTCACGCCAGTAGCTTGACAGGCGACTTGCCACCTTACTCGCCTTCGCGTCTGCCAGGTCCATCCCGGCGCCGTGAGCGGTCATTACCGGGAGGTTCTTGAAGTACTCTGACTTCAGATATTCAAACGTCGGCTTCAACCTGTTGTCGTAGACGAACTTTTTCTTGCCCTTGGGCTTGATTGAGTATGGCTTCAGCGTCTTGTCGTCGATCAGAACATTCTGCTGACCGTACATGAAACAGAGCGTCCTGAACACGTCCGCTGCATGGGCCTTGTTGTGCTCAATCCCCGAGTCTCGCCGTTCAAGGACGTGACTGATGAAATCCTGGTCGCCCTTGCTGTTTTCCTCAACTACTGCGTCGATCTCGCGCCTTGCTGCGTCCCTGTCCGGATTCGGAAGTCCGCTTGGCCGCGTCTTTGCCGCGGCTGCCATCTGAACTCTGTCATGTGCTGTTGTCGTAGCCATCTACATGTCCTCCAAAAAGGGAATAACCCCCCGGGCTAAATACCCGAGGGGCCTTGCCGTGGGACGAATGGAGGGGATGTGGGGAGAGAAAGTGTTATGGCTCACGAGAACTGCTCCTTGTAACCCAGTTGCCGTCGCTATCGAAGGATCCGCCTTCGGCCAGGTCTTCAAGCTCAATCCCGTCCGTTTCATCCCTCGCCGCCTCTGTGGCCTGCCGCGCCGCCTCTTGGCGGTATCGCGCAATCCTGCTGATGGCAACTTCAATCACCGGTATTCGCACAAGAAGTGCGGCTACAAAGAAAAACGCTCCTGAAATCGCTCCGACACAAAAGCATACAACACATAGCCCCGCGCAGATCCACATGTAGCTTGATGCTGTGTCGCTCATAAAATGACCTCTATTTACCCTAACATATCGAACACAGTGTCCAAGTCAAATTCTTTTTCACTGTTCTCTGCCCAGTCAAATGCCTCCTGTGCTCTCTCCCGGCGCCAGTCGCGCTCCATGTTATGCACGTCTTCCCGGGTCGCAGGCGTGACCTTTGGCATTGCCACATTGGCGCTATGACTCGGGGCCCGGGTGACGCGCTTGTCGTTCTGCTGGCTCAAACAGTCAAGCAAGTCGTCATACGCAAGGTAAGGGTACTTCTGCATCTGACTAATCAGCTTCGGCATGTCCGCCGTGTGGTCGCCGTCGTCACTGTTGAAAAACATCCGGCCCTGCTGCATCGGAATCGTCACCGTCCCCATCCGGATCGTCTTGTTCGTGTCGCCGCCTCTCAGGCGGTATTCCAAAAAGCCATAGGTCTTCTTCCCCACCTTCGCCCGTTCCCTGTTGATCCGGTCAAACTCAGGTTTCTGGTGCGTCTCCGTATTCTGCTTCTGGTGCATCAGAAACTCGACATTAAACCGGTCGGCCAGATTGAATAGCAACTCCTGGAACTCAAACGGTGTACAGCGCCGCTGCCAGACGCCCGTGATCAGTATCCGCTCGTTACTGTCGACTGTGATCACTATCGCCGCGTTGAAGTCGCTCTTCCCCTCTCCACTCGCCGCAAGGTCAAACAGGATGCAGTTGCGATACGCCAGTTTGTCCTCCGCTGACGCCTTGACTATCCCGTCGTAGCTCAAATAGCGAAACCAGTTCTCCTGAAATCCCTGCCCCTCACTGCTGGGATTGTTCATCATCTGGCAGCTGAATTCGTATTCGCCCTCTAAGAACTGACCATGGAGATCCCTCAGCGTATAACCGCCACCGTCAGCCTTTGTCGACTCAAACAGCGACACGCCGCGGCTCGTAATCGCACTGGCAATCATGTGCTCGTAGTTCGGGTTCTTCAACAGAACATTCGTCGGGTCGTCATGGCTCCATCTCGTGTCGACGTAGATGATCCGCGTCGAACTGTCCTTCCGCAGGAACTTCATGTTCCGCACGTTCCGCAGGCACGTCGCAAGCGTCTTCGGACTCCGGACAGCCATCTCGTCCCAAAGGTCATCAGCAAAAATCACCGAATAGTGCGCACCCGTCTTCCCCTGCTTCCCACCAGCATACGTGATCGTGTCCTCGGCATGTACCTCTGTCCGAGCAGGACACTTCCAATTACCGCCTACCAAGTCTGTCTTCTTCGTCGATAACAACTCAGGAAACAATCGCTGGATGTCTGGACTCGCGTGCATCCGGTCCCTCGCCTCTTCTGCCTTCCGCTTCGCCATCTCTTCCTCATGGCTCTTGATCAAAATCATCGCATTCGGATCACGCAAAATCTCCTGAACCGTACCCCCTATCGTCCCTATCGACGTCTTGTACGTCGACCGCGGCAACTGCAGGTGGCCACGACCATTCGTCTTCCGCAACAGATTCTCGATGAAACGGCAGATCGGATAGTGAACGTAGAACTCCAGCTTGTCATACCCAAGAGCGTACTTCACCAAAACGTACAACTCTCGCTTCAGTACCTCACGCTCCCAGTCCTCATAACTGTTCGCATAGTGCTTGCACCAACGCCGCCCCTCTTCCTCCAAATCATCCAGGTAACGACGCTCCATCGCATCGCTGTTGTGCTGCGTCAGTACCACACCCTTGTACTTCCGCAGCTTCGAGTAGCCAATGTCTATGCTGAACTTCGCTCCGTGCGTCTTCGCCCACGCCTGTATCCCGGCATCATCCAAAAATTGATCGTCTACCTCCAACTCCCCTACAGGTATCGCCATCCCGCTGCCAGTCACATACGCATACTGACCGTCAGGACTCAAGCTCTCAACTCGCTTCGGCTCAACAAAGTTGGCTATACCCCCGTTCATCCACTGGACAAAATCACCAACCTTGACCTTGCTGCTCATCAATCACGTCCATACGTCTTGAGGGTTATCCTAAAATACTCAGATATCCATACATAGCAAATTTTTTTCAAAGTGTGGATGGGAAAGGCATTACTAGATATCCGGCCCCCCGCCCCGCGCCCCATAGGCCCCCCGAACCGGGGACCCTTTTTTCGTCTGGCCGAAACATGTTCGGACACCCTAGCTTGTTAAATGACTTAACACCGTGTCGCATAAGTTCTGAAATGTATAGCAGCCCTAGCCTCAGATCTGGCCCAAATACACTTATCCGGGCCGGTTCGGGCGGTTTTCTGTCAGATTTTGGGCCTGATCGTGCCCTGCTGCCCACTCTGGCACATCTCCGGCAACTGTCAGGCTCTCATCTGGCGGCTTGGTATCGCTTGGTATCGTGCCGGTGATACCAATGTGGCCG
>Ga0180437_10008701_pt1 | contig 12813 bp, 8 predicted proteins | sample SS_ome_4_FD_132410 | JGI IMG/M metagenome (GOLD analysis project Ga0180437, IMG submission 132410) | Hypersaline lake sediment archaeal communities from the Salton Sea, California, USA - SS_3_D_1 metaG | ecosystem: Environmental > Aquatic > Non-marine Saline and Alkaline > Hypersaline > Sediment...
AGGCGGCTTGCTTGCCAGTGCTTGTCGTCCGCCTTTTTTGTACGCATCCCTCCAGCGAACTACAGAACTGGGCGATGCCCCTACCATTCGAGCAGTTTCGCGAATCCCGTGGCCATCCTGCAATAGCTTCACAGCACGGATTCTGCGTTGCTCGAGCTGTTTTTGTGTTCCTATTGGTCTCATGTATACTATTATCGGTCATCAAAGGCTCGTTCCTTTATCTTTTGAAAGGTCAATAAATAGTCAAATAATACTATACTTCTTGCTTTTTCCGGCCAAATGTTTTATCATTCTGATGAATGAGTGTGTGCGTATTTCCGGCTGCAAATCTTGTACAGCGAAGAGAAAAGGGCAATGTTGAAAAAAGTCTTTTTACTGTTTTGTCTTTTCCTTGTGTTTGGTGCGTGGAGCAATTGCCCGGCTGAGGGTCCCGGATGCTCCTGTATGGGTGATATGACCGGCGATAGCTGGCTATCACCGGCGGATGTCAGCGGTCTGATAAGTAAACTGCTTCCGCACAAAGAAAATGCATACTGGGTGGAAGCCCCTGAAGGCTCATGTGGCGATTTGAACGGCGACGGATGGCTGTCGCCGACCGATGTCGATGTGCTGGTGAGTATATTACTCCCACACAAGGATAATTCTTACTGGCTTGCGTGCCAGTAGGGTTCGGCGCCTAATCGGGACATCCCAACCAGTAGTAGCTGCTGCTATGCGGCAAGAGGACGGAAACAAGCCGGCTAACGTCGTCCGGCGACAGCCATCCGTCGCCGGTGAGGTCGCCGCAATGGCCTTCAGGCGCAGGCGTCCAGTAATAGTTGCTGGCTTGCGGGAGCAAAACCGATACCAGAGCACTGACATCCGCCGGTGATAGCCAGCTATCGCCGTCCACATCGCCCGGGCAGAGACAATCACACGCATCGCCGAGACCGTCGCCGTCGCTGTCGGTCTGGTCCGGATTGGCGACATAAGGGCAGTTATCGCAGACGTTACCTACCCAGTCGTTGTCAGCATCGGCCTGGTCGCCGTTTTGTTCCTCCGGACAGTTGTCGGCGCAATCAGCAACACCGTCGTTGTCGGTATCGGGCGGTGCATAACCCGGATCCATCCATTTCAAGTTGAGCGCGTAATGCTGTCTGCTGCTGATTAGATTGATGATTCCGTTTCTGCCCTGGCAGACAGACAGATAGCCGGTCGGCTCGGCGTTGTTCTCTGTTAAAGTGAAAAGCGCCCCATCAAGGGTCTCTACGGTTCGGCCGGAGCCGTCCGTAATCAGTTTCTGCGCCGACCACGTGTCGCCGTCATCCCATGAAACCGAGCCGAAAAGACCGTTACTTCCGAACGAAGCAAAGAAAAGAGGCCCTTCCACCAGGCGCAAGAGAACAAGTCGCTTGGTGCTCCCAATCGGCGGGAATACACTGGCGCTGTAGCTCCAGCTTACGCCCATGTTTGAAGAAATGCTCTTGGGCATCATACCGCCGATGTCGTCACCTCGCCCGAACGCCAGCAACCGCCCATCCGCCAGCTCGGCTATTCCGGCATGTATGCCTGCGGCGTGTCCACCGGGGTTGTACCACGTGAGACCTTCATCGCGGCTTATCCAGATAAACGTACCCCCGCTTCCGCCGGCGCCGACGTCGCAGGGCAGCACAAGCGCCCCGCCGGAGGCGCGGAATACGGATTCAACCGGCATGTGTCCGGAAGTATGGCCCGGCAATATCACCCGCGGATACGACCAGGTGACACCGTTGTCGGTCGATGTGCGAAGCGTGGTCGCCAGCGAGGTCCATGCGTAGGCGTCGGCAACTCCGTTGAAGTGATACAGAGCACCCGTTTCCTTGTCACCCCAGATGCAGGGGGTGTGGTTGTTGCGGTCGGGAGTAAGCCAGAACACCGAAGCCGGTTCCCACTGGTCCTGTTGTCCGTATCGAAGCCGACTGCCCGCTATCGAGAGCTCGCGCGCCCGCTCGGCGTTCCCCTTGGTCGAACCAACATCGAGCGTGCTGTACCATATTGCCAAGAGGTCCCCATTGGGACACTCGACGACGCCGGGACAATGGTTGTGGTACGAGTACAAAGGGCCGCCTTCAAGTTCGGGGGGGATATTGACAAACTTTCGCGGTCCGTAAAAATAAGGCAGGCCAGGATCCGGACAGCGATCAATATCAGCCGGAACCTCTTGAGTGACGTTTGTTTGATACCGCTGGGGCGGCGCTTCAGGGAGCGGCTGAGTTGCCGGCAGCGGAGCCATTACCACGCGAAATCCGATCAGCCATTGCGCATCGTCCGGCACGGCCCCGATACGATTGGCCGAACGAAGGTACTTAACCGGCGTCGAATGACTTCCGCCGCGGGTGACCCGATGGTCGCCGAGCGCCCTGCCGACCGGATCGGTCTGCGAGCCCGACTCATACGGTCCGTACCGGTCATGGCACCATTCCTCGACGTTGCCGTGCATGTCGTACAGGCCAAAGTCGTTCGGCAGCGCCGTTCCGACGTCGAGCGGCTGCGGCGAGGGCCCCGTCGTATTGTTCTGGTTCAGCACATGGTAATAGGCGCTGTCGAGGCTGTCACCCGTGAAGTATTTTGTCGTTGTTCCGGCCCGACAGGCGTATTCCCATTCGGCTTCAGTCGGCAGCCGGTACGGCCGGCCTTCCAGGTCCGAGAGCCACTGACAAAAGCCGGCGGCCTGGTTCCAACTGACGATAATCACCGCTTCTTCAGGCCTGTGGCTGAAACCGTAATGATAGATACCGCCATGGGCGGCGTCGAACTGCTCATACTGTGCGTTTGTAACCTCGTACTTGCTCATGTAGAAAGGCTGACTTATTGAAACCTCGTGCACGGGCTCTTCGTCGAAGTCGCCGTCCGTCGAGCCCATGCTGAAACTGCCCGCCGGTATGCGGACAAAATCCATGCCGATGGAGTTGGTGAATTCCTCCTGAAGCTCATCATCGACAATGGTAAGGATATGCAGCGCAATATCCCCGAGCTTTGCGTTGCCCGGATTTGACAACGTCAGTTCGATAGTTTCGCTGCCTTCTTCGAGCACATCGTCAACAATCGTGACCGTGATGTTCTCGGTGACGTCATCGGGGGCGAAATATAAGGTGCCGTCGTCGAGGGTATAATCAACACCGCCGTTTTCGGCCGTGCCAGCCGTAACCGCGTAGCCTACACTCACCGTCTCGGACGAAGGCGCAGACAAACTCACGGCGATATCGGCTGAGCCGGCATCTTCCAGGGCATTACCGGCCGGCGCATCGAACTGGACTTGCGGGCGGGGGTCGACAATCGTGTAGGTGTGAGTTGTTATCGGGCCTAACTGCACGTCACCGCCCGAAACATTCGACAGCGTAACTTCGACCGTTTCATCATCTTCGTCGGCGCCGTCGTCAATAATTATTAGCTCGATGGTCCTGCTCGTCTGGCCGGGTTCGAAAACCAGAGGGCCCGGCGGCAGCGTATAATCCACACCGTCGCCCTGGGCGGTGCCGCCGGTCACCGCGTAAGAGACCGTGACCTGCTGTTCCTGAGTCTCCGAGAGAATAACTGTCAGAACGGCCGGACTGACAGTCTCGATATCGCCCGAGGATGGCGTTTCAAACGCGACGGACGGATTATCGCAGGCATCACCGACGCCGTTTCCGTTGCTGTCGATTTGGTCGGGATTGTACAGGTCCGGGCAGTTGTCAACAGCATCGTGCACGTCGTCAGCGTCGGTGTCGTTCGCGGCGTCGCCCTCGCGATAAACAACATCGCTGATCAGGCCTTCGAAATCATAGTCATAACCGGCGCCGTTGCCGATGTTGACGCCAATGGGGGGGACGGCAACACCGGAACTGACGGGCCCGGCCACGACATTGTCGTCGAGGTAAAGTGTCCAGTTGTTGGCCTGGCGAACGATTCCGGCCGTGTGCCATTCGCCGTCGGCAACCGACGGCCCGACAATCTGTGCGCCGTTCTTCTGCCACCAGCCCAGGCTTCCATTCTGAATATACATGCCCCCGCGGTAGGTGTCAGTGCCGTTATTGAAACTCCAGAGATGGCCCTGGTCTCCGCTCGGATGGGAGTAGCTTGTCTTGAACGTGACGAAGGCGGCCCAGTCGCCGGTCGCAGGGAGAATCAGACCCGTCTGGAGCTTATCGCCCTCTTCGGAGGGACTGGTTTCGGCGCCGAATCGATAGGATTTGAAGTCCGGGTCGCCCGGACCGGCCTGATTGATTGTCGCCCCCACATTTGTGGCATCACGGGTGCCGAGACTGTCGTATGCGGTAGTGCCCGAGGTCTCTTCCAGCTCCCAGTGGTGCATTCTTGGGGGCAGGGCGCGGGCGCTTACAGTCACAGCCAGGCAGACCAGCATAAAGGGCAAGACAACATTTTTCGGACACATTCCGCTACATACCGTCCTACCCTTCGGCGATATACACAACTCAAGCATATAAGGGCCCTCCAGCCAATTTCTTTTTCCGTTTGCACACACCCGTTAACCTGTTGCCATGGCTATGGCAATATTGTAACAGATTTCACCCCACGGTGCAAGTCCTGCGAAAAAAGGGACAACGTGGCTATCCTGCCATGCGCACATTACTGCTAAATGGTGGAGGCGCACAGCCCACAGTCGAACTGTGCGGTTTTACCCTCGCAAGGCTCCCTTCCGCCTAAACCCTGCGCGGACACCGTACGCGCAGCCGTTTACCACCGTTCTCTATTACCGCACTACCACCACAGAAACCGGGTTCTTATGACGAACAGCCCCGTTCTGATTATTTATTTCCTGCGACGCAGCAAAACCAGACTGCCAAGGCCCAGCAGAGCTACCGTTGCCGGCTCGGGCATATAGACAACATCGCTGATCAAACCCTGGAAATCATAGTCGTAGCCTACGCCGTTGCCGATAACCGCGCCAATCGCCGGGATGGCGGCGCTGGAATTGGCGCTGTCCTTCGGATCTCCGTCGAGGTAGAGTGTCCAGGTGTCACCTTCGCGAACGACACCGGCTGTGTGCCACTTGCCATCGTCAACCGCACCGGTAGCAAGGGCTGGGCCGTTCCTCATCCAGAAGCCGAGGTTGTGTCTGTAGATGTACAAAGCTCCACGATTGTCAGCCGCACCATCATTCCAACCAAAGAGGTGCCCCTGGTCTCCGGTAGGATGGTCATGGCTGGTCTTGAACGTGACGAAAACGCCCCAATCCCCATCGACAGGCACCGAAGGTATAATGAGGCCTGTGCTAAGGACGTCACCTTCTTCGGCACCGAATTCGTAGGCCTTGAAGTCGGGGTCGCCCGGTCCGGGCTGATTGATTGTGGCGCCGCTGTTGGAGGCGTGGAGACCGCCTACGCTGTCATAGGCGGTAGTGCCAGAGGTTTCTTCCAGCTCCCAATGGTGCTGAATGGTCCAATTGACAGGGAGAGCCTGCGCGCCGGCAGCCAAACCAAGAACTACAACAAGAAACATCACTTTTTTACACATTTCCGTTCTTCTCCTGTTCTTCAGGGAAATACTAATTCATTGTTCCATGCGCCGGGCATATGCCGGAGCAAACGTGTGCGTTTGTCTTTGACAAGCATCAAAACCCTTTACTTTGTACCTGTCTGCAACAACGCCCCTTCACCACTTTCCCTGAAGACGGTTTGCAGGGTTCGAATTAACCTCCTTTCTCTGCAAAAACCCTGTTCAAAAGGATTAGCGTATCTTTGCGCCCCGATTTTCAGGGGCCTTATGCACTTTTCAAATGCGCACCAGCGTTCCGCACAAGTGCTCTTGTGCGAACATGCGGCTCTTTTGAGAAAGGAAACACGGAAGGGCAATGCCCAGCAAGATTCACTTTCTCGGTTTTTCTTCTCTAAAACCTTTTCTCTTACTGGCCATTGCAAAGAATTGCATGGCTCGGTAAAGCAGGCAAAACCCACTTCCCTGACTTGTAAATTCTACACTCGCAGGCGGCAATTGTCAAGCATTTTCTTGGTATCTCTCTATCGGGCGATATTAATACAATACATAAGTGTTTTATTCACAGAGGTTTAGAAATAACAATTGGGTACTAAAAATTCTCTTAACCACCCAGATTATGCTTTCTTTCCCATCCTGCCGACGGTCGATTTCAAATCGCGCACCTCCAGGAACCAGTCAAGCAAGTCAACTCGCAGTTTTGGGTTCAGATTTTTCTGGCAGCGCGGTACAATCGGCGAAAAGACGGGAACGGCTCGGCATTTGTGCTTATGAGGTGAAAACCATGAAGCGATACGGGATGGTGATTCGAGTCAGGCCGGAAAAATTCGAGGAATACAGGAGGCTGCATTCGGCAGTCTGGCCCGAAGTTCTCGAGATGATAAAGAAGTGCAACATCCGCAACTACTCGATATATCATAAGGATGGATTACTCTTCAGCTATTTCGAGCACCACGGCGAGAATTTCGAGGCCGACATGGCGAAAATGGCGGCCGATGCCATAACTCAGAAATGGTGGTCCCTCTGCAAGCCGTGCCAGCAGCCGCTCGAAACACGCGCCGAAGGCGAATGGTGGGCAGACATGGACGAGGTATTTCACTGTGATTGAAGCTGCGAACCGTAAACGGCCCCCGGCCAAAAACACGCAGGTATCCAAAAAAGAAATTTGAAGAAAGGAAGCGTTTTATGAAAAGGCTTGCCGTAGTTTTGCTGGTTTTTTGTTTTTTGTTTGTCGGCTGCGGTCGGCAAAGGATTCGTCGTTACGGCTCGGTCATCGGGGTCAAGAAAGAGAGCCTCGAGGAGTATAAGCGGATTCACGCGGCAGTCTGGCCCGGCGTGCTCGAGCAGCTCAAGCAGAGCAATATTCGGAACTATTCAATCTACCTCCATGAGCTCGAACCGGAAAAGTATTACTTGTTCGGGTACTTCGAGTACACCGGCGAGGACTTCGAGGCCGACATGGCGAAGATGAAGGCCGATGCGACAACCCGGAAGTGGTGGAAGGTGACGGACCCAATGCAGGTTCCGCTCCGGAACCGCGAAGAGGGCGAATGGTGGGCAACAATGGAAGAGGTGTTCCACATGGACTAAACGATTTCGATTTTTGCAAGGAGCGAACAAATGTTGTCGAATAAGCTGATCAAACAATACGCAGCTTTCTGTTTTGCGGTGACGGTCTGTTTTCTTACCGTGTGCGCCTCGCGGACGGCACCGGCCAAGCCGCTCGAACATAAGGAACATCTCAATGCCTCAGCCGAAGACGTCCAGGCCTGGCGCGACATGAAGTTCGGCCTCTTCGTCCACTGGGGGCCGGTAAGTCTTATGGGGACCGAGATCGGCTGGTCTCGAGGCGGCGAAAGAAGAGGCAGGAAAGGCACGGGCGAGATCCCTGTGGATGTTTACGACAACCTCTACCGCAGCTTTTATCCTGCCAGGTTCGACGCAAAAAAATGGGTCGATATTGCAAAGGCCGCGGGCATGAAGTACCTGGTCTTCACAACAAAGCACCACGACGGGTTCTGCATGTTCGACAGCGACCTCACAGATTACAAGATTACCAACGGCCCGTTCAGGCGCGACATCGTGAAGGAGTTGGCCGATGCATGTCATGGAGGCGGACTCAAGCTGGGGTTTTATTACTCGCAGCCCGACTGGCATCATCCGGACTACCGCACAGACAGGCACAGCCGCTATATCGAGTACCTCCACGGCCAGCTCCGCGAACTGTGCACGAGATACGGAAAGGTGGATGTAATCTTCTTCGACGGACTCGGCGGAAAACCGGAGGATTGGGACTCGCAGAAGCTCATCGAAATGTGCCGCCGGCTCCAGCGGCAGGTCATTATCAACAACCGAACAGGGCTGCCGGGTGACTATGATACGCCGGAGCAGCGTATCGGCAAGTTCAATAAAGAGCGGCCATGGGAATCGTGCATTACGATATGCAGGCAGTGGGCATGGAAGCCGGGCGACACAATGAAGTCGCTAAAGCAGTGTATTCAGACGCTCGTTCGCGTAGCCGGGGGCGACGGCAATTTACTCTTGAATGTCGGACCTATGCCGACCGGCGAAATTGAACCGCGCCAGGTTGAAAGACTCAGCCAGATGGGCGCTTGGCTGGGCAAATACGGCGAGAGTATTTACGACGTCCGGGGCGGTCCTTTCATCGGCAGCGCGTGGTTGACATCCACCCACAAGGAAAATCGAATTTATCTGCACGTTTTTGACTGGTACGGTGACAGCCTTCTTCTTCCGCCTATCGATAAAAAGGTCTTGGCTGCTTCGCTCCTGACCGGCGGCGAGGTACACCTGGCACAGGACAAAAAGCAGATCGTCGTGACTGTCGGGCAGCGTTATCAGCAGGAAATCGACACCATCATCGTCCTTGAGCTTGATTCGCCCGCGGCAGAGGTTCGGCCGGTTGAGGTCTTCTCGCATTCTGTGGCCTACAAGAAGAAGGCAAGGGCATCGAGCATCTACGCAGACAGACCGGAAAATGCGCCCGAGCGGGCCTTCGATGAGGACTGCGCGACGTGCTGGCGCTCGGCGGAAAAAGACGGCTGGCTCGAAGTCGACCTCGGCCGGGTGCAAATCGTCGATACGGCAATGGTCTGGGACGGCGGTGACTATTTCGGCGCAGAAGAATTCGAGCTTTCGTACGAGGCCGGCGACAGGTGGGAGCCGATAGCGAAGGGAACAGGACCGGTCCAGCCGAAGATTTTACGATTCGAGCCGGTGCGGGGAGGTAAATTCCGCCTTAAGATCTCCCGGAAAAACCGGCAGGTGAGGATTTGTGAGCTTCAGCTTTTCGGACCGTGACAATAGCCCGGCCCTCTGACACAGGAGACGCGAACTTGGAAAGAACCGCCGATTGCCTCAGAAAACTTCAGCGTATGAAAAAGACGCTGCGGCACGAGGAGCCGGACCGCGTCCCGGTGAGCGATTTCTTCTGGAGCAGCTTCATCGAACGGTGGCGAAAGGAACTGCACGTGCCCGAAGACGCCGATGTTTACAAGTACTACGATCTCGACTGGATTGTCACCGTTCCCAATATGGACCCGCACATAAAATCGTTCGAGACGTTCAAAGAAGACGACCGGGAGGTCGTCGTTCGCACAGGCTACGAGGCGGTCCTTCGCAAGAAATTCGAATGCCCCATGCCCGAATACGTCAGTTGGGATACCGACACAATCGAAAAGCTCGAGGTCTTCGAATTCGACGACCCCTGGGACAGAAGACGCTACTTCGAGGCGGGTGACAACCAGATCGCCGGCGTAGGTGATACGTTCGTTCGCAACAGCCCCGCGTGGATTGAGACGGTCAAGAAACTGCGCCCCGAGTTTCCGGTCTTCGGGAGTATCACCGAATGCTCCGAATGCCTGACCAGACTCATCGGCCAGGCCAATACGCTTTTGTGGATAGGATTGTACCCGCAGCGCCTCGGCAGGTTGATAAATCGAATCGGCGAGTTTTACGTCGAATGCACAAAGGCCGAGGTCGGCGCCGCCGCCGGTCTGCTCGACGGAATGGTTATCTGGGGCGACGTCGCCTACACAAAGAGTCTGTTCTTTTCGCCGGAGTACTGGCGGCGGTATTTCAAGCCGTGGGTAAGACAGATGGTCGATATCTGTCACGCAAGCGAACTGCCGGTGATTTATCACGGCTGCGGCAACGTGATGAGTATCTTAGAGGATTTTATAGAAATCGGGATCGATTCGTGCAATCCGCTGGAGGCCAAGGCCGGGCTCGACGTGGTCGAGCTGCGGCGAAAGTTCGGACATCGCATCGGTTTCTGCGGAAACATGGACGTGGTCACCTGGGCCGAGGCCGATGAAGAGGAACTGAAAAAAACGGTCCTCACCAAGCTCAACGCCGCAAAAGGAGGCGGATTCATCTTCCAGTCCGACCACTCGGTCCCTGACAACATCTCGGGGCAGAAATACGATTACGTCGTCAACCTCGTTCGCGAATACGGAAAGTACCCTCTGCAGCTCGGCGAGTACGATATTTCGGATATTAGGTGATGATTCACATGATGGAGATAAAAGATGTGCGGCAATGGTGACATGACGTCACGAGAGCGCGTCCTCACGACTTTCGAGCACATAGAGCCCGACCGCGTGCCCTGCTGGTGCGGCGCATCCGTCGAGTTCTGGGAAAAAACAAAAGCCGAACTCGGCCTCGACGACGAAGGGCTTCGTGTGCGATTCGGAGACGACTTCCGACGCGTCTTCGCCGAGTACGCAGGCCCTGAGCACACGCTGGGCGAAGGCATGACGTCGCGGACGGTTTTCGGAATCGAACGCCGCGGCATGGGTTACGGCCAGCCGACGAGTCACCCGCTCGAAAATGCCACCCTCAACGAAGTGCACCATTACCCCTGGCCCGACCCTGAATGGATGGACATATCGAAGATAAAATCCGAGGCCGAATCATACAAGGGACAATACGCCATCCTCGGCGGTGACTGGTCGCCGTTCTGGCACGACGCCATCGACCTGCTGGGCATGGAGAACCTCTATGTAAAAATGTACACCGAGCCGAAGCTCGTCGACGCAGTTATGCAGCACATCGTCGATTACTATGCGGCTGTAAGCCGGCGAATATTCGATGCCGCCGCCGAAGCTGTCGACATCTTCTTCATAGGCAACGATTTCGGGAGCCGGAACGGTCCGCTGCTCGGCCCGCAGCATTTCGAAAGATTCATCCTGCCGCACCTGAGCCGGCTAATCGAACTCGGCCATTCATACGGTCTGAAAGTCCAGCTTCACTGCTGCGGCGGCTTCGAGCCCCTGCTGCCGCTGATGATAAAGGCGGGTCTGGACGCCATCCATTCGGTGCAGCCGTCGTGCGTCGGGATGGACCTGCGAAAACTAAAAGCGGAATTCGGCGAGAAAATAGTCTTCAACGGCGGCATCGACTCTCATCATGTCCTCATCGACGGCAATGTCGATTTCGTCCGCAAAAAAACACGCGAGGTCCTCGATGTAATGAAACCCGGCGGCGGATTCGTCGCCGGCGCCAGCCACGACACAATCCTCGAAGAAACACCCCTTAAGAACGTCCTCACAATGTTCGAGACAATCCACCAATTCGGCGTTTATACATGACGGGCCGTTGTATCGCCCGGTCAATGCCATCTTTCGAAAGAAGCAGAGAAAGACAGGTTCCTCACACAAATCTGTGCATGATTATCTTGCACAAATTCTCAGGAGGAGCTTGCTTTTTGCACACGGATTTGCTATCATATAGCTGATAAACAGGAGGAATGACGTTTAATCCGCATACAGGCGGAAAGCGAGTATGTGCAAAAGAACGCTAATCCGGTTGTTGCTCGTTTGCCTGGTATGGTTCGCCAGGCCGCGTCCGGCCCTTTGCGAGACGGGTCTGTTTCTAACCGACCCGCATCGGCCGGTCATCCTCGAAGGAACCGCCTACCCGGCGGTCAATATCCGCGTCGACGGCGATGGGACAATTCGCGGTAGAATCGTGCAGGTCGACGACCGGGTCCACGGAGCAATCAGCACCTCTTTCGACCGGAAAACGGTCGTCCCGCTTATCCCTTTCAGCGTCAGGGGCAATCGCACGGAAAAGCTTGTCGTCGAGGGCAGCCCACCGGGCCCCGGCAGATATGAATTTGACCTGGACTACAGCGGCTCGGGCCAGAGCACCCATCGCATCATCCCGTTTACTGTCCTACCGGCCGAGCAGTTCGACAACGGCGTCAGAATCGACCGCGACGGAACATGCTATCGCGACGGAAAACCCTGGCTGCCGATGGTCATATATACCAACAGCGCAGCAAGTAAAAACGGCGGCTCAGGCTCAGGACCGCTCGATTCAGCCAGGGACCAGTTCCTCGATTATTTCGAAGGCACGCCCTTCGTAATGATGGACTACTGCTCGCCGCGCGCGGGCCTCGATTATGCGGTCGATTACATGAACCGGTGTGCCCAGCGAAACATAATGATGTCGATGCACGCCGCGCCGAGCGTCATCAGCACAGATTTCGCAGAAAGATTAGCCGAACAACTCTGGGACCACCCCGCGATGGCCTTGTGGTACATAAATGACGAGCTAAGCAACGACTGGTACGACGAGCTCAAGGACATCCACTACACGTTTCGCCGATACGACCCCTTCCACGCGACGCACGTCCAGCACTGCGACATGGCCAAAGGCATCCCGCAGGCTGAAACATACGATATCTATGTGCACCAGTTCTACAACGGGGGCGAACGCCAGATCCGCAAGAACTTCAACTATATGATCGACCTCACCGAGACCCTCCCGCCGACCATTCCCTACTGGGGCAACATGTTGCTCTATGACGACAAGCTTCGAACTATGAGCTACGGATGTATCGCAAACGGCGCAAAGGGCCTGATGTACTACGCCTTTCACGTCATGCGCGACAAGATAAACAACTGGGACGAGTTCAATCGTCGCTGGAGCCAAATTGTCGAAATGGGGCGCGAAATCGAGTCGCGCCAGCACATCCTTCTTCAGCCGCCGAGCCAAATCCAATCCACGGCCAACGTCGACGAGCTTGCCCTTCGCACCGTCAGCGGCGACCACGGTGCGTGGCTGCTCATCGTAAACCCCTACTGGAAAACCCGCGACGTCGATATCACGGTCGGCGTACAGACAGATTCAGCCGTCAGCACGGACGGCCGTACATGGCCGGTACGCGGCGGCCGGTTTCGCATGACCATAACACCGGAAGACGTCTGGCTCCTTCAACTCACGCCGCCGCCGGCAAAAACCGACCCCGACTTTAACAACGACGGGGTAGTAAACTTCCTCGATTTCTCCGCGTTCATTGACGGCGTCGAGTCACTCTGAGGGCAATTACGACGC
>Ga0180437_10008702_pt1 | contig 12813 bp, 16 predicted proteins | sample SS_ome_4_FD_132410 | JGI IMG/M metagenome (GOLD analysis project Ga0180437, IMG submission 132410) | Hypersaline lake sediment archaeal communities from the Salton Sea, California, USA - SS_3_D_1 metaG | ecosystem: Environmental > Aquatic > Non-marine Saline and Alkaline > Hypersaline >...
AAAGCTTGCTAAAAATAATCAAAATTCAATAGGGGGAGGTAAAAATGGAAAAAACTGCTGACTTACGGCTTATAAGTGGAAAAACCGAAGAAAAAGAAGAAAAAAAGAAAGCTAGTCGAATACCATCTGAATTACCTATATGCCCTAGTGAGTTATGTGAGCGTGCAAAGACGGAGTGGCGGTATATAACACCTATCCTGTTTGACTATGGGCTTATAAACAAGCTAGACAGGGCGGTACTATCTGAATATTGTTCAGCGTATGCCTTATGGATAGAAATGCAAGAAAAAATAGCAAATACAGACAATGTTATATTTGTTACCGATAATGGTTACAAGCAACAGATCCCCGAGGTAGGAATAATGAACAAAGCAGCGGACCGAATGATAAAGGCTTGCGATAAATTGGGATTAACACCCTATTCAAGAAAAGATGTTCAACTAGGCGGTGAAAGTGACGATGGAGAAGATATACTCGATTGACCAGTCTAGGATTGACAGGGTAGTAAAATACGCTAGGCACTTAAAGCACACAAAGGGCAGATGGAAAGGCAAACCATTTGAGCTTATGGACTGGGAATATAAAATAGTTCACGATGTGTTTGGAACTGTAGACCAGAACGGACTCAGGAAGTATAGAACGGTTTACATAGAAATACCGAAGAAGAACGGTAAAAGTCCATTTGGTTCAATGTTAGCATCGTATTTATTTGCGGCGGATGGCGAACCGTCACCCGAAGTTTACAGCTGTGCAGTAGACAAAGAACAGGCAGGAATTGTTTATAATTATGTTGCAGGAATGACGAGACAATATCCTGCACTTAAGAAAAGACTTAAATACGTTGATAGTCAAAAGTTCATCCGTAACAACTCAAATGATGGTACTTTCAAATCAGTATCAGCGGACGTTCCAAGCAAACACGGAATAACACCAAGTGCTATCATCTTTGATGAGCTACACGCACAACCAACACGTGATTTCCATGATGTAATGACAACAGGTGTTTTTGCAGCGAGGGAACAACCTCTGTTAATTTATATAACAACTGCAGGTATGGATATTGATAGAACATCTATATGTTGGGAAGTTAGAGAGCGAGCAAAGAAAGTATTAGCAGGTGAAAGCCAAGAAGATGACTTCTATGCAGCCATTTACGGACTGGGTGAAGATAAAGACTGGGAAAATCCCGATTATTGGAAAGATGAGGATAATTGGTACGATGCCAACCCATCCTTGGGCGAAACAATCAAAATAGAGGACATGAGAGCTGATTTTCGCAAAACTATAGGCAATATGGCAATGGAAGAAGCTTTTAAGCAGTTAAGGCTTAATATTTGGGTAAATCAACGATCTATTACATGGCTACCCATTCAAACATGGGATTTAGGCAATAAACCGATAGATTACGAGTTGTTAAAGGGTAAAAAGTGCTATGGTGGGCTTGACCTCTCGTCAACAACAGATTTAAGCGCATTTGTGCTATTATTTCCCGAAGTTGGCGAAAATAAAGAAGATGTGGTGCTGTGTTGGTTTTGGATACCAGAAGAGAATATGTTTGAGCGCATTAAAAAGGACAAAGTGCCTTACAATGAATGGGTAAGAGACAAGTTAATTACAGCGACATCCGGCAATGTAGTCGACCAAGATTACATTGAAGATGAAATAGTAAAACTTTCTAAAATATATAACATTCAAGAAGTGGGCTATGATGACTGGAACGCCACTAATGTTGTTACTCATTTAGAAAATAAAAACATAAACATGATAAAAGTGCCACAAAGCATGAAACAGCTTTCGCAATATTGCAAAGAGTTGGAGCGAATGATATTAGCGGAGAAAATAATACATGGAGGGCATAAAGTTCTTAGATGGAATTTTAGAAATATATTAGTCAAGACAGACCCGAACGAAAATATAAAGCTAGTCAAGGCTGGCAGAAACGCACGTATAGACGGCATAGATGCCTTAGTAAATGCTATACACAGAAAAAGTGCCAACTGGCAATCAAAGAAAGGCGTATACTATGGTGGAATATCAAGTATTGAGGTTTAAAGATGCAAATACCAATAATCAGTAAATTATTAGAAAAAAGGTCAACAGCAAATTATGTATCTCAATGGTTGCATGGCATGGACTTATCAGACTTTAGCATATCAGCGGATGAAGCGGTGCAACTATCAACAGTATATAGATGTATTTCACTTTTAGCAGAGAACACGGCGAGCATGCCATTGCCGATATACGAAGATACGGCACAGGGCAGAGTAAAAGTAAGGGATGCACAGGCGTACAGAATTTTAAACTTAGAGCCTAACCCATTATCAACGCCGTTTGACTTCCGGGAAGCTATGATGTGGCAAGCGTGTTTGTATGGTTCAGCTTATGCAGAAAAAGTTAGGAATAGCGCAGGGGAGACGGTAGAACTATGGTTAATACCTAGTAAGAGAGTAAAGCCTATTCTGGGGAATGGAACTATTACCTATGAGGTCAATATGCCTGATGGGAAAACGGTAATATATCCGCAAGATAAAATGTTTAGAATAAACTGGACAACTGACAACGGCTTAACAGGATTAAGACCTTTGGCATTGTTTAGAAAAGTGTTTGAGCTTGCAGTCAATACTGACCATTACGCAAACTCATACTTTAAAAACGGCGGTGCGCCTAGCGGTGTTGTAACTCACAACATAGATGACACTAATCAACAAAAACAGATGAAAGCCGATTTCAAAAAAGCTTACACAGGAAAAAACGGAGCGCATAGAGTTATATTCTTGCAAGAGGGAATGACCTACACAGCAATATCATCTCCGCCCAACCAGTCACAAATGGTTGAGAGCCGTAAGTTTAACGTAATTGAAATATGTAGGCTTTATAACGTGCAACCACACAAAGTATTTGAGATGGAAAATACGATAAAGTCAAATATAGAGCAATCTAGCCGTGATTTTATCGATACTACTCTACTACCATGGGCGGTACGGTGGCAACAGTCAGTATATAGGGATTTATTCACTAAAGACCAAAAAAGACGATATTATGCAGAGATGACTTTTGAAGCACTGTTAAGGGGTGATGTTCAAACTAGGTACGCAGCTTATGCGGTAGGTAGGCAATGGGGGTGGTTATCCGCTAATGATGTTAGAACACGTGAGAACATGGCATTGATAGAGGGCGGTGATTTATACCTAACACCAATGAACATGCTGGATAGTTCAGATATAAGCGGAGAGCAACAAACGCAACCTGTAGAGTCTAAGAGCCTTACACGACATGATGTGCCAAAGGTAGAAACTAGAGCAGACACAAAAGCACAACAAATCAAGTGCGCAAAGGCTAGAGCTAAATTAGCATCAAGGCATAGACCTGTTTTTGAAAATGCAGGGGCTAAGATAAGTAAGCGACAAGCTAATGAAGTTAGAAAAGCATCAAGGAAATATTTAGGAAACGGACAGACACAGCAATTTCTTGAATGGCTAACTGACTATTTTGAGACTGCTAAAAGTTGGATAAGCAGAGACATCAAAGCCGAAGCGTTAACACTTGCCAATGCCATAAGCGATTTAGCAGTATCACAGGTTGACGGTGAGGAATTAAAAGAAGAAGATATACAAAAAATCATTGATAATTACTCTGATAACTTTAGCCAACGAAATGCAAACAGCAAAGCTGCACAACTCAAAAAAATAGTTGATGACAATATACAAGAAGAAAACCTAAAAGAATTAATTGACGAGCGTGCAAACGAGTGGGAAGAAAAAGACCCTAATAAAATATCTAAAAACGAAACAGTCTTTATAGCTTCAATGATAGCAAGGGAAGTATTTAGGTATAACGGTTATCAAAAATTAGTATTTATAAACACAAGCGGAAAATCATGCCCGTTTTGTTCACAACTTGACGGTAAGGTAGTTGGAATAAATGAGCCGATAATACCAAAGGGCGAAAGCATACTAGCGGATGACGGAAGTAACATGAGAGTATACGGCACGAAGATGCACACACCAATACATCAAGGATGCCAATGCGACATAGCACCAGAATAAGGAGCAACAACATGAAAAAAGAAACAAGAGTACTAACCACAGATTTTGAAGTTAGAGAAGAAGATAATAAGTCAATCATTGAGGGTTATGCCTCCGGCTATGGCAATTGGTATAGTTGTGGGTGGTATTATGAGAAAATTCAAGAAGGTGCTTTTGATGAAGCATTACCGAAGAGTGATATAAGGGCGTTATTCAATCATGATCCTAATTTAATACTAGGACGTAAGAAAGCTAATACTTTGATGGTAGATGCAGATGATAAAGGGCTAAGATACATAGTGTATCCGCCTGACACTACATACGCCAAAGATTTGCTAATAAGCATGAAACGTGGGGATATAGACCAATCAAGCTTTGCTTTTACGGTAAACGAAGATGGCGAACGGTGGGAAATTGACAGCGATGGGGAGTACAAACGTACAATAGTTAAAGTGTCAGCATTATACGATGTTTCGCCTGTCACATATCCAGCAAACAATAATACTAATGTTTATGCAAGGTCAAAAGATGATGTTGATAAACTACTGCAAGCTGATGTTGACAGTAAAGCGAATAAAGACAAATTAGCAAGAGCAAAGGCTGAACAAGAATTAATGGAAGCCGAATTAATTACATTGGAATAACGACTAACAGGATTAGTCTTTATAAAAGATACAGGTTATCAATATAAATTATAAAAAGGAGTATAACATGGATTATACAAAAGAACTAGCTAAGGCTATCAAGGAAAGCAGAAGTTACTTGGATGCTGGCGATATGGAAAAGTACGAAGGCATGAAAGATACTATTGCGGATTTGAGAGCAAAAGCAGAAGCACAAAAAGAGCAAAGACAACTAGAAGAAGAATATAATCGACCAGCCGAAGAACGCCAAGTAGTTTACGAAGAAACTCCACCACCTAAAGAAGAAGAAAAGCGTTTCGGTTCATTGGGTGAGCAATTAGTAGCAGTTAAAAGACATCAAGATGGACATACAGACCAACGCCTACTTAGAGCAAGTGGACTGAATGAGACTGTAGGTTCAGAGGGTGGTTTCTTAGTTCAGACTGACTATTCAAACGAGCTTATGAAGCGTGTCTATGAAACAGGTGCATTAGCATCTAGAACACGTAAAGTGACTGTTAAAGGTGACGGACTAATTATCCCGACTATTGACGAAACTAGCAGAGCTAATGGTTCTAGATGGGGCGGAGTTCAATCATACTGGGCAAGTGAAGCTGGTACAGTTACATCATCTAAGCCTAAATTCGGTCAACTAGACCTACGACTTAAAAAGCTTATGGCTTTATCATATGCAACAGACGAACTATTGCAGGATAGTAACGCACTAGAGTCTATTATATCCGATGCATTTAACGAGGAAATTGGTTTCAAAGTAGACGATGCAATAATGAACGGCACAGGAGCAGGACAGCCACTAGGCATATTAAACTCCGATGCACTTGTAACAGTAGCAAAAGAAAGCGGTCAAGATGGTGGTACATTAGTAACAGAGAATATTGTTAAGATGTGGTCAAGATTGTACGGCAAGTCAAGAGCTAACGCAGTATGGTTTATCAATCAAGACATCGAGCCTGAATTGTTTACAATGTCATTAGCAGTTGGTACAGGCGGAGTTCCTGTATATATGCCAGCTAATGGACTTGCAGGGTCACCATACGGAACATTAATGGGCAGACCTGTAATCCCTATCGAGCATTGCTCAACATTGGGAACAGTAGGCGATATAGTTCTAGCAGATATGTCTCAATATATGCTAATCGACAAAGGCGGAGTCAAGTCTGATGCATCTATGCACGTACGTTTCTTGTATGATGAGATGGCTTATCGATTCATTACTCGTCTAGACGGTCAACCACTTTGGAAAAAAGCCTTGACACCATTCAAGGGCAGCAACACTCAATCTCCATTCGTAGCATTAGCTACAAGAGCATAAGGGGGAAAACATGAAACATTTAGTAGAAGAGTATAAAGTAGTTCAACTAACACCGCCTGTTACATCAAATGGCGGTGTAGCAACTGATATTATAAGTTTAAAAAACTGTAATATGCTATACATTGTGGCAGAAATGACACAAGCAGCAGCACACGCAACGGTACTAGCACCACAACAGGCTACAGACGTATCCGGCACAGGTGCAAAGGTATTAGCTAACGCCGTTAAGGTATGGGCTAATGAGGACACAGCAGCAAGTGATACATTAGTAGCACAAACCGATGCGGTTAATTATACAGTTACAGCAGATGCTAAGAATAAACAGGTAGTATTCCAGATAGACCCTGCTTTACTTGACCTAGCAAATAACTTTGATTGTATCAAATTGACATTCTCTGATAGTTCAGAAGCAACTAACTTTGTATCAGCAACAGCATATCTAGATTATAGATACGGAGCTAATCAACCAGAAACAGCAATAACTGACTAATAAGGCGAGGGGAGAAATCCCCTCTTTCCTTTGAAAGGATAATAAACATGAGTTCAGGAATAACATTAGTAAGTTCAAAATGGGAAAATGGCGAGCTTGTCTTTTATGTCGGTTCTACAGAAATATTTAGATTTGATGCAAGCAATGTGAAAGTAAAAGCAGCACAAGGCATTGTGGCAGACGTAACAGGCGACATAACAGGCGATATTACAGGTCAAGTATTTGGAACAGCTACAGAATACACAGCATTAGCTCCAGCCATAGCATTAACAGACACACTTGTACTACTAGACGGCACATCAAACGGAGTGGCAGCAACATTAGCAGCAGGAACAGCAGGGCAACGCATAACAGTCAAAGCGGTAAATGTAGATAATGCAGTAACACTAGTACCAGCAGTATTTGAGGATGGTACTACCATAACATTCGGTACTGTACTAGATAGCATAGTATTAATATCAGATGGTACTGGTTGGTACATTGAAAGCAACACAGGCTGTGAAGTGGCATAGGTGATGAAATGAAAGTTAAAATGCTAAAAGACTTTAAACGGAAAATTAGCAAAGGCAAAGCAGGGGAAGTTAAAACTTTCCCTGACCATATTGCCCTAGCATTGATTAGAAGTGGTGTAGCAGAAAAAGCGATAATTAAACCTAAAACAAATAAACCCGAAATGGAAAAAGCAATACAAACAGACATTGAAAAAAGGTGATTAAATGGCTAGAACAGTAACAGCGAGTGATAGAGCATTAGTAACATTAGATGAAGCTATACTTTCAATATCTGCTAACGATACGGTAACAACAGATGACCAATTAAAAGACAATATCCAAAGATTGATTAATTACGTGTCTGAATTGTTTGAAATGAAAACAGGCAGATTTCTACGCAAGAAAAATATAACTGAATATTGGAATGGTGGATTTAGTTGCACATTTACCAAGTATGCGCCTGTATGGGCATACTTGGACGATAGCGATAAAGTATTACTACATGATAACGAGTATGATTTTGAAAGCGGAGATATAGAGTTTACTGTGATTGATACTGACATCGATACTGCATTAACTACAGATGATTATGTTATTAATCCTGATACTGGCGAAGTACTGTTTGACTACATCTTAGCGTACGATAAAAGACTGTGGAAAGTTCAATACACTACAGGTTTTTGGAAAGACGAAACAGAAGTTTCTGAAAAATGGAAGGAAGCTGCACTAACAGCAATAAGGCATTTATATAGTAAAGACGTTACTGTTTGGGGTGGAGATGATACACAACCTAACTATCCAAAAATGTTACCGCACATAGTCGAGAAGTTTTTAAACGGACAGAAAGCGTATAAATCATAATGCCTAGCAATAAGTTTGAAATGTCATGGACACCGCAGGACTTTGAAAAGCGGATTGATAAGCATTGGGATGCGCTACGAAAGCCAGTAGCAGAAGCTATGAAAAGTGGTCAACAGATGACTATATCCGAAACTGTAAGGCGTATGAGTCAGCATAGATATAATGGTAGCTCAATACGCAGTATTCAAGGCGGAAGTCACTCTTTAAACCAACTTTACGGGAACACAGGTTTTAAAGTGGGCTCACATGATATAGGGGTTAACATTATGGAGTTTGGACGTGAACCTAATTCAAAAGCACCACCAACTAGCAGTATAAAGGAATGGCTTAACACTTCATCAGATGCGGAAGCATACAATGTGGCACGCATTATAGGCATCAAGGGAATAAAGCGAACACAGCCGCTCTTAAAGGCTCAAAAGGCTATATTCTCTAGGGTAAACGACATGGTAGCACAGGCAATGGAAAAAGTGCTGGATAATTTGGGGTTATAAAATGTCACAAACACAAACAACATCAACAAAAAAAATAGCTGCGGACATATTAACACGGTTACAAAGCATAACCGATATTAAAAATGGGTATGACTACCCACGCATTAAATTGGATGGTTCTATGCCCTGTGTGATAGTGTTTTATGACGGTGACACAAACGAATTAAACACCAACGGCACTTTTAAAACAGACTATAGGTATGTAGCAAGGATTTACAAGAATTACGGAAACAATAGACAAGGCTGGTATGACATCCAGGACCTAAGAGATAAGATTATAGATGAAATACATAAGGATAGGTCACTAAGTAGCACAGTAATACACATGTTTGTAACATCATCCGACCCAAGAATAGATGACCAACAACGCATATTTGTGGAGTTTAATCTCCAAGTAAAACGAGTAGAGGAGTATATTTAAAAATGGCATGTACAAGATATAACAAAAATCAAGGATATATTGGCATAGCTCCACAGGTATCAAAAGGGACTGCCGTGGCAACACCTGAAATATATATCAAGGCAACAGACGAAACCACACTAACACCAACTATGGATTTTGATTTACAGCCTGAACTGGGTGATGGCATTTATCCGGGGCATACAATCAAGACTATGCACAAGCTAGATGGTTCTTTTAACATGAACGTGAGAGCAGATGCAATAACTAGGTTACTTTCTTTAATGATGGGCGATGACACTATAACAGGTGCAAGCGCACCTTATCAGCACGTGATAGTGCCAGCAGAAGATCCGTGCGATATAGGTTGGTTCACTATAGTTCGAGATGTAGCAGGAACGATACAAGAAGAGTTTAGCGATTGCAGGATAAAAGAAATCACTATCGCAGGTGAAGCAGGGAACAGAATTACCGCTGCTGTATCTGTACTGGGATTGACAAGCAAGCCGACTACACTATCATTAACACCTAGCTATGAAACTACTGCTAATATGTTTTTATTCCAAGATGGAACATATACGAAAGACGGTAGTGCGATTGGTACAATAAGCTCATTCTCAATTACAATAAGAGCGGTTATAAATGAAGATGACCAAACAACAGGGATCGAGTTAGCAGATGCACCAGTTATCAGATTTGAAGTAGAAACTGAATTTACTATTGATATGGATGCGACCAACAACGCAGAATATGACTCAATCTATTATTCAGGCGGCGCAGCAGCAGAGAGCCTAGACGATGGTTCATTGACGTTGGTATTTGATAATGGTTTAGCTGCAGCAGATGCAAGGTCTTTACAGATTGAATTGCATAAATTAATTTATACGGCTCAACCAGTAGAGCATGATGCTTCATCTGATGAGCATATCAAATTTGACATAACTGCACATTGTGAAAAAAACGATAGTGATGGGCTAATCACTATTACTACAGAAAGCTCATTAGCGACTTAATAGAAAGGATGAAAGATGGCATTACAATTTAATACACCAAAAGATGAAAAAGTAAGAATTGACATAAACGGTGTCAAGTACGATTTACCAGCTGATTTAGATGTAGAGGAACAAGCGTTAATGTTGAAGCTAGTAAGCTTTAGCAATAGGCTAGAAAGTCAAGACGAAAGCAATCCCGACAATCAATTATACGAGGACATGGCTAATGTCTTATTGATATTCAAAAATTTGTTTAGGGTTTATAATCCTGAACACAAAGTGAAGAAATTAAGACTATCACAAAGCATGGCTATGGAAATATTTACAGAGGTATACCAAAAAAACGCATAGAGCCTGATAGTGCATATGTCGAATACTTATCGGGCGTTATGGCGTTAATGCGATACTCGAATGGTGGACTAAGTTATAATACTATAATGAAAATGCCATCACAAGAATACGGAGCTTTAATAATGGCGGTAGATTTATTAAATAAGCCGCAAACTAAAGCCAATAAACTATATAAAGATAAAGTGCTAGAACAAGAATATCGAGAAGCAGAAGCGGAACTAAGAAGAAACCAAGCACCGAAAGGATAAGTTATGGCAAAAGCAACGATATATATAGGTGCTAATACAAAAAATGCTAATAAGGCGTTAGATAGTACAGGTAAGAAAGTAAGCAATTTTAGCAAGGCTACCTTTAAGGCTGGCAAGACTATAGTAAAGTCAGTTACTAAGATGACCGCAGCCTTCGCAACAATGGCAATAGCAGTTGGCAAGAAATCAGTTGATGCTTTTATTAAGCAAGAAAACGCAGAGATACGGCTAGAAACCATTGCTAAGAACACCATCAAAGCTACGGAAGAACAGATACAAGCGTTTAAAGACCAAGCCGCAGCCATGCAAGAAATCACGACTCTAGGCGATGAAGTGGTAATGGCAGGACAATCTCAAATAGCATCGTTTACCACATCAGCAAAAGTGGTGGAAACGCTAACAGGTGATATAGCGGACTTAGCAGTAGCACAGTACGGGGCTAACGTATCATCGGAACAAATGATACAATCAGCTAACATGGTTGGTAAGGCTCTCACAGGACAACTAGGAGCTATGACTAGAGCAGGGGTACTTGTAAGTGATGATTTAAAGAAAGCGTTTGAGGAAGCTAACACGGAAGAAGAACGTGCTGTTATAATCAGCCAAATACTAGCCGATAACTACGGAGGATTAGCAGAAGCGGCAGCCAAGACTGCACAGGGCGGAATATTACAGCTTAAAAACTCAATGAGTGATATGGCGGAAGAGGTAGGCGGTGTTTTAATACCTACACTACTCGAAGCTTTACCAGCTATAAAAGAGGACATAACGGCTGCATTACCTGACATTAAAAATATAATGGGTGGTCTAGTTGGACTATTTAGCGGTGATGAACTAGCAGGGGAACAATTATCGAAAGGCATTGTGTCATTATTTAAAAAGATTACAAAAGGCATAAAAAAGGCAGCACCATCAGTAATAAAGGCATTTTTGTCTATAGCGCAAGAAATGTTGATTTTGATACCTGAATTTATAGCTTTGGGGATTGAATTATTTACAGCCCTGTTAGAGGGTATAGCTCAAATGGATTTAGCCACTATTATAAGCGATGGAGTTCAAAAGATAGTTGATGCATTGGTAAATAACTATGACAAGATACTAAAGGCTGGTATTCAAATTGCATTGTCATTATTGATAGGCATATTACAATCACTACCTATAATTATAGACGGCATTATCGAAGCATTACCAATGATTATAGATGCATTTGTTGAAGCTATACCGCTAATCATTGAAGCCTTGATAGTAGCAGCACCTGATTTGATAATTGCAGGTATTGAGTTAATAGTAGCACTTGTGGAGGGAATAATTGAAGCGTACCCACAGATTATTGAAGCTATAGCCAACGGCATCACAGCAGGATACGAGGGCATAGTAGAGAAGTGGCCAGAGATAAAAGAAAAAGGCGCAGAGGTAATTGATAAGATTATAGAGGGTATTACTTCAAAAGTTGAAGATGTTAAAACATCTGTAACTGATACAGTCCAAGCAATCAAAGATACTATAGCAGACCTTTGGGATGATTTCGTAGACATAGGAAAGAATATAATTGACGGCATAATCCAAGGTATAACAGATAAAGTCCAAGCGTTAAAGGATACAATGACTGGGATAGGCGAGTTCTTACAAAAAGACATCAAAGAAGTTTTAGGCATAAAATCACCATCCAGAGTGTTTGCTGATATAGGAAAAAACATAATGCTAGGCTGGCAAGAGGGCATCTCCAACAATGCTAATCTATTAAATAACGCTATGGGTTCAGCCGTAGCTACAATGAACCAACCACTATTAGCGGCGGCAGGAGCAACGGAAAATACAACCAATTTTAACAACTACAATAATACAGAATATAACATGGGCGTTTCTGGTAGCTTTATTGATAAATCAGCTACACTTGAATTACAGAGAATGTTAGATGATGCTAAGGCACTAGAAGATAAAAGGAGGGGTGAGTAATGACATTAGGCGGCGTAACATTACCCGGTGGAACTCAAATCACTCCGAGCATTAAAACTATTGAAACAAGACAACGCACACAGGGCGGAACTTTAAAAAGAGAAATTAGAGCACAAAAGCAGTCGTATTCTTTGAGATTGCCTATAGTAAGTGGCACTACATTTGATAGCATCAAAGCATTAAAAGAAGCGAAAGCAAATACAAGTTTTGTATATGCCGATGAAAGCGGTACAGGGAACATAACCGTTACCGTAGCAATTAATGATTTAAGGTATACGAGATTTAAGGAATACACTTCATCAATGTGGATTAATGGGATTAGTTTAACGCTGGAGGAAGTATAATGATTAGCTTACCAACAGCAGGATATACAGCATATGACGGCGATGTGAGGAATATGAAAGTAAGTGCTACTATTAATCTAGCTGCTTACTTTCTAGACCCTTCTTTGGTTGTCAATTTGTTGGCAGGTGGTGACTTTTTCGGAACTAAGGAGCAAATAGCTAACGATATTAGTGTAGCACCCGATAAGCGATTAGTATTGGGAAC
>Ga0180437_10008703_pt1 | contig 12812 bp, 12 predicted proteins | sample SS_ome_4_FD_132410 | JGI IMG/M metagenome (GOLD analysis project Ga0180437, IMG submission 132410) | Hypersaline lake sediment archaeal communities from the Salton Sea, California, USA - SS_3_D_1 metaG | ecosystem: Environmental > Aquatic > Non-marine Saline and Alkaline > Hypersaline >...
GAAAAAGGTTCACCGCAGTTTTTAAGGTTCAGTTCTTTTGAGAACCGCCGTTGGTCACTCGACACGGCAACTGGCATATATCAGGATGAGCGCGGCTTGCTTCCCAGATGTAGGGGGCTCACGCCGATAGCAGTCTCAGAATGTTAACCCACAGCATGGGCCGTGTGCGAAAATTGGCCGTTCTTCACTGCTGGCAGAGATCCAGTCATAAATGGCCAGAAGCTTCGAGGAGAGCGGCGATGCGAGGTGGCAGGGCCCCGTGTTCGTCGACGTAACGGTCAAGGAAGGTCTGAGTGGTGAGCATATCCAGCAAGCGACGCAGGCCTCTGGTGATGACAATGGTGAGCTGCAATCCGCCGGCAGATCAGGCTCCCTGCACCGATGATTCCCTTAACCGCCCACCTGCCCGGTAAAGAGATGATACCCAGATACGCTGAGCTTTTTCCCCTTAACCCCCTTCGATCAGTCGCTGGTAATAGTCCCGCGCTCTGACAGCCTCCTCCAAGATGTCCGCCACGCCGGACGTGTCTACCACCAGATAGCCATCGTAGCCAATGCGCTTCAGGTGGCGGATCACTGCTGGAATGTCTATGTTCCCACTTCCAGGTGAGTGGTGGTAGGCCTGGGTGCCATCATTATCGGACAGATGTACCAACTTGATCAGACTACTGAGTTTAGGAATGACCAGGTCCAAATATTCCTTGCCGGCGTGAACGTGGGCCACATCGAGGATCACACCAACATTGGAGGCTCCTGACTCCTTGAGGATATTGACCACAGCGTCAGTGGAGGAAAAGACATCGTTAACGCGAGTTTCAATGGCCAGAGTCAAGCCTTTCCTTGCTGCAATGTCTGCGCACCGGCTAACCTGCTCCACTGCACCGGCCCAGAACTCGCCCCAGGAAAAATCATCCGGCACACTGACAGCTGTGGGAGGACCACCCACATACAACTCAGTGCCCCGAGGTCGTATCTCCGGCGGCATATAGCCGCAGATGGTGACAAGTGGACTTCCCAGTTCGACGACTAGTTCTGTGAGGCTATCAAAGTCCTGGATGGCCTGATCCCTGGTTTCTGTGTCAAGGGTGAACATCTTCTCTTCAACGGCCATCACCGAAGGGACAACCACGTCATACGTCGCAAGGATTGCTCTCATAGCTCGGATGTCACGAGTATGTTCCTCCAGCAACTCATCGTATAGCTCCAACTCCAAGGCCTCGAATCCGGCTTGGCCAACCATTTCCATCCCTTTCAGGTGATCCTCAGGCGACGGTGGGATGCCAAACATAGTGATAGGGACAGTGTATCCACAAGCTACTTTCATGATCTGATTTTCTCCTTGCTGATTGACTGTGTTGCCAGAGCCGAACTCACATCCGACTGTGGTAGATGCGATCCACCAACTGCATGGTCTTGACACCATCAGCGAAGTTGGTCCACGGTTGTGCCCTCTGTCTCAGGCAATCTATAAAGTGTCGGCTCTCCGCATAGAATCCGTACCACTTGGACCGCTCCTCACTGCCCACTGCCTCTGTCATGCCCAGCTCATACGCGTTCCCCCCCCGTCGCCATTCCCAATCTCCGTCAACCTCTTTAGATGTGTAGATCACGGCTTTGCCGTCGGGGCCAGTGGCATTGATAAAGGCCGATATTCCCTTGCCATGCATCTCGAAGAGCCATTGGCGCGGGCCCGCCGCCCAGTTGGCCATCAATTCCCCCACTGCACCATTCTCGAACTTTATCAGAGCGGCAACACAATTGTCATAGTTGCTGTACAGCCGCCGCACATCGCTGACCACTTCTCTGACCTCACCTCCGCATGCCCACCGAAGCCAGTCCACGCAGTGGATGCCATCCGTGGTCAGTAGGTCAATTGACCCCCTGTGAGTCGGTATTTCCATGCCCAGATGATTCTTGAACACCGCCGCACGGGCCTGGAGGATAGGCCCCTTTTCCTCAACCATCCTTCGGGCCTCTCTGATCAAGGGCACGAATCTCCGCTCAAAGCCCACCATGGTCAGACAGCCGTGTTTTTCCGCAAGCTGGGCCATAGTCTCCGCCTGTACCGGGGTCAGGAAAGGGGGTTTCTCAATAAATACGTTCAAGCCATTGGTCAGTGCATAGTAGACTATGTCAAACAGCAAATGGACCTCCATGATGACGTAGACTGCGTCGGGGTGCACCTCAGTCAACATCCTCTTGTAGTCGATATAACGCCCACTGACCCCATACCGGTCTGCAGTCGTATTCAGTCGCTCCTCATTCAGATCACAAATGGCTGCAATCTCCACATCATCCATAGCAGCCAGTGCTGGATAGTGAGCCAAGTTAGCCTGCTTTCCCGCCCCAATTATCGCAACCCGAACTTTGCCATCTGCCATTCTCAACTCCTTTCAATTACATGAACACCTCGCGCCCCTCCTGCAATTGGCAGGATCTCAGCGCTCTGATGAATGACGCCAATACGCAGGCCAGATGTCTCCCTCAATCTGCTTTCGACATATGAGGAGAGCGACTGAGGACTGAGATGGTTCAACCCGTCCTTTCCTACGCGTCTGGTCGCTTCTTCATCAACACCTTTGGAAACCAATGTAACCCTGTTGCGCCTCTCAATGTGGTTGAACACCAACAGTTCGGCCGCTATCAGAGGGTCGTCAAACTCATCACGCTTAAGCATAGCCCAGACATCCTCATCGCTAAGGTTTCCAAACTCGACCAGTGTTGCGTGAGAGGGACTGATGCCCTCATAACATGGAGAAACCAGCACGATCTCGCCCCCTGGCACAGTCGCCAACTCAGCCGCGAAAATCCCCTTATCCGCCTGGAACAGGTCATAGTCCACGGGATAGGTACTTGAGATGGCCAGATCAGCCCGCTGTTCGAACTCGACGCCCCACACCCGTTTCGCTACCTCGACGCCCGCGCGATGGGCCTCGACGATATCGCCAGCAACCACCCGGACGATTTCCTGTTCTCTGTTCAGGATGGAATTGATCAAAAAGTGCGGTCCGATCTTGGCCGCGATGTCCTCCATTTCTTGCCGGCAGGGGGTCTCTACTTCGCCCAGACGTGGCTCCCGAGATCCGAGCAGGTGCATCTGAGCCGTCGTTTCCTGTCCAGCCACCCCTGGGAGGAGCATCTTGGCTCCACCTCCCCAGCCAGTTGGGTGGTGGGGGACAATGTGTCCTACTTCGATCCTGAGATCTGCCTCACTCACCCACCGGTTGATCTGTATCCTTGTACCGCGTTCGGTCACACCATAATCGACCAGATTGCGCATACAGTCGTGCTGGAGGACAGGAATGCGGGACAGAACCTCACCGCCAAACTTTTCTTCGATCTCTGTTTGTGTCATCGCTCGATGAGTGCCCAGGGCGATGACTAGCCTGATCTGTCGATCCGCTACTCCCGCTGCGTTTAGCTCCTCCAATACGATGGGAAGGATTCTGTCGGCAGGAGTTGGGCGGGTGACATCATCGGCGACGATTATAACATTCGAACTGCTACTCGCCAACTGGTGAAGCGAAGCTGCGCCGACGGGCTCTCTAACTGCTCTCCTTATCTCTCTCCCCTCATCCACGACACCCTTGACAGGGCGAGGATGCAAGTCAAAGCAGAGACTGCTCTCAGGAATATCGAGTGCTATGATCTCTGGGCCGTAGTTGATTTCCACCATGCTCGTAACCTCCCTGTCGTAAAGCTAGTAAGCTACAGAGGCACTCAGACAATGCAAAGAGAGCCTGTTACTGTCCACTCTCCTCTGCTCCTTCCTGGCAGTGATTAGGGTTCCAAAGAACCGACGGGTTCCCTGCCGAAGGGACGTATCCCGACATGTCAGGGGTAACCAGCCAAACGGGGCGCTTGAATCGAGCGCATCTGGATGGATGGATAAACGGGGATTGCCCGAGTCTAAGCGCATACAGTGCTATGGCTCATCTCGAGCCTGAAAATCAGACCCGGCGACGGAGCTTGTGCAGTACTCGCGGCTCGGTGAAATCTGGCATGGCGACATACCAAGACACACGATTTTTACCCTACAAGGCGTCCCGTACGCAGCGAATGCCCATACCCAGGTCCTTTCAGAATATCAATGTCCAGATCAGCATGGCCGACGTAGGCGCAGCCTGGCAGAATGGTTACGCCGAGTTCGAGAAGCAGTGGCAAAAAGAGCGGGCAAGTCCTCGGATTGAACTAGGAATCGCTAGTATTACAGCGCAAAGTTGCCCCAAGCCGCAAGCCGTTTGAGCTTGGTTTTCCGGTGTGAAATATGGGCCACATGATTACGCCTTTGATAGTATTGCACCACTCGCAGGGCTGCCGCAGCGTCGAAATCCGGCTTGGGCAACACGCTCAGCAGCAACTGCCGTACTTGGTATATGGTCAGCGCTGGAGCACGTGCCTTGAGCTTAACCCGCAGTCGCACCAAGAAGTGGTGGGCCAAGAAGGACAGTACCATATGCTGAAGCCAGCCCAGCCAACTACGGGTCTGATAGTGGTCGAGCCCGACTTCGCCTTTACCCTCTTCGAAGAAGGTCTCTATCGGCCAGAGCATGCCGCTGAGTCGGACCAACTCCGACCAGGGAGCATCGGCCGGTGCGTTGCTCAAGTAGAACTTGATCTCCGAGGGGTTGGCCACGTTTCGTCGGATGATCAACCACACTTCTGGTCCAGGCAAGCCACCTCGCGCTTCGGTGATACGCATAAAGGCGAAATCGCACACAATGGGCCCCTTGCTGCCCTCCTTGACCACCGCGCGTGTCCACGCCTGCTGGGGGATCCGTCTGACCAGTTCATCCACGCGCGATGGCCGGTCAGTGGGGATACGCAAGCGCAGGCGTGTGGGGTGTGGTCCCCGGCCCGACCACTCGGGCACATATACCTCGGGGCGATGCCTCCACACCCGCGTCGAACAGCACACCTCTGTGAAGTACCACTTGCCCATCTCTGCCACGCGGTCCCGGAAGGCGGGCGAATCTCCATACAGCTCGTCCGCCGCCACCCATTGGAACGGCAAACTATCGCGTCGTATTGCATCCTGCAACAGTTCCACTGCGATCTCGGGTTTGGTCTTGAACGTCAGCTCCTCTGGGACCCCACAGACCTCGCGTTTGTCGGCATAGGCTTCGCTAAACCATTTCTCTGGCATGAACAGCCGGCCATCAATCGCACTGTAGCCCTTCGAGCTGACGTATCCCAGGTAAACACCCACCTGCGAGTTTGCCACCTTGCCCACGGAACCACAGTATTGACGCGCCACGCCTACCGAGTCGTCCCCCTGTTTGACGATTCCCGACTCATCGATCAGTGCGACGCCATCAGGCTCACCCAGTGTCTCACCCACCAGCCGCTGATGGATTGCCACAACCGGTTCCTGCTCCCACTGACTCTGGCCGATGAAATACTGCAAGTCGCGCACGTTCACACAAGTCCAACGCAATCCGTTCTACCGTCTTGCGGGGCGAGTCGCCCAGCAAGCCTCTCAAGTACACTTCGCTCCATCTGGCTTGTTCTGGGCGGCGAAACGCTGGCGCGAATTGCTCATGGTAGGCCCGCAGTTCTTCCACAAACTGCTCGACATCCTTCGGCGACAGATTGCATTCTGGCGCCGGACAGGTTTCTGCTATAATCTGTGTGGACATGGCCCTCGTCTCCTTTGGTGTATGGGTTTGAGGAGAACGATACCATGTCTTTCTTCTTGTTCCTAGTCAAACCAGATGTGCGCAACTTTGCGCTGTAATACTAGCGCTACCCAAAAAAGTGCGGCAGCAGGTCCTTGGACGCCAGTAAGAGTTCGTCCAGCATTGCCTCCGCCTGGTGCGGCAGGATCGCCATTTCGTCCATCAGCAGCACCTGCAGTGCCAGGTTTCTGTCGCCCTTCACTGCCGCGTCAGCCACCAGCTCCTGCCAGGCGAATCGCTTCTCGAGTAGTCCCTTAAGAACCAGCGGCGCATCGCCAGCCTGAATACCGCGCACGCCAAGCGAGTCGGTCACTCCTTCGACCTCTACGATGCCGGTAGCAGGCAGGTTGGGAATCAGGCCACAGTTGGGAATGTTGACAATCGCGAGCTCCCGGTGCCCGTTCGCCATCGCACCGATCAGCGAGCCAATGCCCTCCCCCGTGATACGGTCCCCGCGCTGTGCGGGCAGCTTGGCTGCATCGAGGATTGCTTGATAGCCTCGTAAGAATTCACTCCTAACCTCTGACGTCTGCTCCGAACGGGTGCCTAGCGGGACGGCTGGGTCGAATCCGAACCGCTTCGCCGTCTCGGCCATTCCATAGGGCGGTGCGAAGTGATCGCGGACACCTGTCGCGAACGGATAGAACTCCCAAATGTGATCATCCTCGGGATATAGGACCTTGTGCCCGTAGATCAACGACAGCTGCGTGCTGAGGATCTCGCCGTGCTCCGGCGTATGCTCAGCCATGCGGCGCAGTAGCTCCGGGTACATGTCTTCCCCGTGGTGGTACAGTCGCATAAGCCAGTAGTAGTGATTGGTACCAATCCAGGTACACTCCAGTTCGCGCGGATCGCAGTTGAGGATGCTCGCTGCGTGGCGGATACCGTCTTGAACACCGTGGCAGATGCCGATCACCGTTAGATTCGTGTACTTTGTCATCGCCCGGCATAGCGGCGCCATCGGGTTAGAGTGGTTCAGCAAGATAACATTGGGGGCTCGTTTCTCGAGCTCCCTGCAGATGGGCATATACGCCGCGATCGAGCGCAGGCCCATCATCATCCCAGCTGGCCCAGCTGTATCACCGACAATCTGGTAGACGCCATACTTGGCAGGGATGTAGACGTCACAACGGTGATGGTAGGAGGCATACACACGCGACGAGACTTCAGCGCCACTCCCACCAATTGAAGACAGCGCAAAGTCAGCCCCATCGACCGCATCGACCAGGTCAGTGGTCGCCCGCACGCTAAAGTCAGCGGAGGCCTGAATCGCCATGCGCTGACCCATTGCGGCCATCAAACTCACTTTCTCGCCGTCCAAGTCGTACAAGACGATCTCTGATCCGGCGAGATTCTCACTCAACACCAAATCTGGTAGCGCACGCACAAAATACAGGCTTCCCCCGCCCAGACAAACAATCTTCTTCGTCGTCACTGCTACGCCTCCAAGAGTCAGTGCCAAATCGTCTCGTCCTGCAGCGCCAGATGGTTCTCGCCCAACACGTCGTTGCCCAATCCGGTCAAACTAAAGATAAGTAGCTGTTTCGTATATCACACCTTGTTGAGTCTTGCAGGCTCAGCCAGGACCTCCAGCTTCTAGGCAAGTGGGTTTGGCATGACGGGTTCCTCAGGCTCAACGATTCTTCACGTTGGCCTCTACAGATCGATCAAAGTACTCATCGATGGGCTCCACGCCAAACTCTGAGACGATATCGACCGCGGAGCGTTTCTGTGTTCGGCTGATGATCAGCGCACGATCAACGTTTGCCGGAACACAGATTTCGACTTCGTCAGCGTACTTACGCCTGATATCCGGGATTCTCTCTTTGTTAAAGTCGAGATGGACCATCACCCGATCCAAGTTGATCGTGGCGGTCGCCACTGAACTGCAGAAATGCGTTAGGGCGAGCGGAGTCCCAAAAGGGTCAAGTATACCACCGCCAATACGCGGGAGAGCGGATATGAAGAATGCACGGCACTGGTAGGCCCATATCTGTTGCAGCAGGCCTCCGTGAAACATGCTTGGGAAGACGATTATATCAGGCCTCAGTGTCCGATATTCATTGCGTACATCTTCGAAGTTGAGGTCGAAGCAAACGATGCCTCCCAACCGCCCGACAGGTGTATCAACCATCACTGCCCCGCTGCCTGAACTCACACCGGATTCGATCTCCCAAACGGTCAGGTTAGTTTTGTGGTACACACCCAAAATTGTACCATCAGGGCCGACAAACGCGATCGAGTTGTAGACCTTGCCCCCATCGAACAACTTCACAGAGCCTGCAACACAACACCGCTGTGAGACAGCATAGTCCATGTACAACTTGAGGAAGGGCCCGGGGCTCGCAATTTCCTCGGCATCCTCGACTCGCTGGCCATATGACTCCACACCTTCTGAGAAGACAACTAGATCCAGTCCGAAGCCCTTAAGCGACTCCAGTGTCTGTGCAGTCTCCCGAAGTACTATCTGTCTTGCATCATCGTGCCCTTTCTTGGCTTCGGTCTGAAAGAGGACCGAAGCAACCCTCACATAGTGGGCCATCTATTCATCTCCCCCCGTTTATTGCAGCGAGCTACCCCTTATCCCCGTGCCGCGCCCAGTCGCCGCATAGATGTTACTTGAGAACCCCAGTAAGCGTTATGCCCTCAATGAAGTATCGTTGGGCAAAGTAATAGATCACCAACACTGGGATGATAGCCAGAGTTACCACTGCCATAACATACCCTACGTGGATGTATCTATTGCCCCAGCCGGTGATGAGCGAAGTCGTGCCTAGCACCAGCGTCCACCTTTTTGGGTCATTCAAGTAGATAAGCGGGTCGAAGAAAGCACTCCAATTGTCAACAAAAGAAAACACGGCCACCGCTACGAGCGGTGCCTTCGATAGTGGCAGAAGAATCCTGACAAGAATGCCCATGTGTCCACACCCATCTATGCGGGCGGCGTCATCCAATTCTCGCGGCAAAGTCATGAAAAACTGCCGCAGCAGGAAAACATAGAACGCACTAGCAAAGTACTGCGGGACGATGAGTGGCTTGTATGTGTTGACCCACTTTAGCTTCGCAAAGATGACATACTTTGGGACAAGCGTAACCTGGCCAGGAAGCATCATTGTGCCCAGCAAGACGATAAACCACATATTTCGTCCAGCAAATCGCACGCGGGCAAAGCCATAGGCCACAAGAATGTTGGACAGCAATTGGCCAATCACGGCCAGACTCGTGATGTACATGGTGTTCCTGAGATACTCGGTGAAGTCATAGTACTCCACCCAACCCTCGGAGAAGTTGGACCACATTATAGGCCTCGGAATCCACTCCATCCGATACTTTCCAAGACTCTCCGGCGAGGAAAGTGCGATATTGAGCAGATAATAGAGCGGCAGAAGAAAGATCAACGCACCTGCCATCACCATGACGTACACGATGACGTGGCCGACCAGCCTCCTCGTGCGGCGGCTGTGCCATTTCTCCGCAAACTGTGTCCTTATTCCCATAACCCTGCCCACGGTGTTCATACTGGATTATTCTCCCCGACTTTCGCTTTCGTAGTAAACCCAGGCTGTGGACGATCTGAAGACAACAGCACTCAGCGCAAGAACTATAAAGAACAGGACCCACGCCAGTGCGGATGCATATCCAAACTTGAAGTACTCAAATCCGTTTCTATACAGGTACAGGACATATGTCAGTGTTGCATTGTTTGGCCCACCAGAGGTCATGACATAGGATGAGGTGAAAATGAGAAAAGAGCCAATGATACTCATGATGAGATTGAAAAAGATCGTTGGTGACAGCATGGGCAACGTCACATATCGCAGCTTGCTCCACGAGCCTGCCCCATCGATCTCCGACGCTTCGTAGAGTTCCTCAGGGATGCTCTGTAGTCCAGCCAGATAGATCATCATTGTAGCACCAATGCCCCACAAATTCATCAGGACAAGACACGGCAGGGCCCATTCTTCCGAATAGAGCCACTTTTGCGGCGGCAAGCCAATCAGACGAAGCACAGAATTGGCCAAACCCTTGTCTGGATTAAATATCTGACGCCAAAGAATGGCTACTGGTGCGGCTGGCAGGATGGCAGGAAGATAGTAGATGGTGCGGAATAGAGTGATGCCCTTGATTCTGGTGTTCATAAGCATGGCAACAACAAGCGACAAACACATCCCCAAAGAAACGCTCAACACCGAGTAGTAGGCAGTGTTTCTCAGGCTCTTCCAGAACAACTCATCCTCGACCAGGCGCGTGTAGTGCTCGAAACCCACAAAGTTGGAAGGTGTAAGCAGGTCCGTCTTAAGGAAGCTCATGACGAGAGACATAAGCATCGGCCCGGCAATCCAGACAAAGAACCCAACCAACCAGGGCGAAATGAAGAAGTAACCTACAATCGTCTCCTTCCGTGCCTGTCGCAGCCGATGACGGCTGACCTTTGGACTTGTTTCTAGATCTGACATGGGAATGTAGCGACTCCCTAGAGAAAAGCTGTGATAAAAGGTGCAAGCTCTGGCCCTCGAATTGAACCAAGTGTCCAATCTCAGGGGTTCAGTGCAGAAAATCCACCCCGTGGAAATCCATGGGGTGGATTCCACCTCGCATACCGACCGAACCTAGCCTTCCGCAAGAAGGGCGTCAACCTTCGCCACCGCTTCCGACAGGGCCTCCTCAGGCGTTCCTTGTTCTAAGATCATGAATTTCTCCCAGGCGGCAGTGAGAACGTCATTTATCTCCGCCCCCTTTGTGGGGTGAACCGGAGGCGAAATCGCATACGCAAGGGTTTGAGGAATCAGACCCTGGTTATCCGGCGGACCAAAATCGCCAAAGGAGTCAGCCGCAGACTCGCGCGCTGGCACTCGGTGGGCAATGGTCCCGACTTCCTTAGCTCGATCCGCATCCGTAAGAAACTGGAGAAGCTCCATAGCCTCATCGGGGTGTTTGGTTCCATTCCAGATGCCCCAATTGTTGCCAACGGCCCATACGAACCGACCAGCCGGGCCCCACGGTGAGTGCCCCACATCCCATCGCTGCTCAAGCTCGGGATCCGATACCATCTCTCGCATTGAACCTATCTTCCATGGCCCATCGGTCTCATAAGCAATCAGCCCAGAGGCAAACATCTGACCCTCGGCCATATCTCCAACCATCGCTGGAGTAGGCGCGGCCCCGTGTTTCACCTTGAGATCCCAGATCAAATTGATCCCCTCCAGCGCTTCTGGCTCAGCTATCGTACAGTGGGTCATATCGTCGTTATACACGCGGCCTCCGTATGCGTAAATCACGGGGTAAGCCCGCTTCCAACCCCACGTATATACCGCCTCAGCGCCGCCAAAACCCCACTGAACGACATTACCATCATCGTCCTTCTTGGTGAGAGCGAGAACATTTTCTCTGAAGTCGTCGTACGTCCAAGTGTCGTCTGGGGGCGATATGCCCTCCTCTTCCAGCAGAATCCCATTGTAGAAGTACAGCGTAACTGGATCATAACAATAGGGTACCGCGTAGATCTTCCCATCTATGGTACATTCCTTGATTCCTCCGGGCCAGAAGTCATCAAAATCGGACCACCCCTTGACAAAATCGGTGATGTCCATGTAGGCCCCGCGTGAGGCAAATGCCACGAAATTCGAAGTCCAGGCAATAAGAAGATCCGGGGCCGTGCCCGCCACCATAGCCGCCAGAGCCTTCTCACGCCAGTTCTCCAGCGTTGGTTCGGGTTGTATATCGATGTTTGGGTGCAGCGCCTCAAAGTCGGCCTCCGTCTTCTCATGCCACGCGACCTCATCGGGAGTCGCATCGTAGAGGAAGCGTAGGACAATCTCCTCGGCCGGAGCAGGCGTGCTCGTGATCTCTACCTCTACCTCTTTCTCAACCTCTACTGTCTTCTCCACGACCACCGTCTTTTCAACGGTCTGCGGCGCCGCTGGTGCACAGGCAGCTACAAAGGCCCCCGTAGCCGCCACCCCAGATAGGCGCAGAAAGTCCCGACGTGAAAATCCTTTCTTGTCTTCCATTTTCATCTCCTAGAAATAGCTGAGACTCTGACTCTGCTCCCCATGTCACTTGACCAGTAGCAGAAAACCGAAACTGTCCTTCCCAATATACCTCGGCCGGTCCCTTGGTGGCACGTCACCTCCTTTCCTTTCTCTCCCATTGGGTGCTCGCTCATCTATCACCCAATCTCAGCGGACCATCTTTAGAATCAACTTCCTGCTGATAGCCAGGTGTTCGACCATCGCCTTCTCAGCAGCATCGGGGTCCCTGGTCGCAATGGCATCATAGATCGCCAGATGCTCAGTCGCCGTCGTGTCAACTCTGTCGGTCATCTGACCGGCCAGCGCTATGTACTGGCGCAGTACATTCTGCAGGGAACGCATCAAGGTCGACAACAGCTCATTATGAGACGCTTCAGCTATTGCATGGTGAAACTGCAGATCCAGTTCTGTCTCTTGCTCAAGATCCCGGGCCTCAATCTGTAGCAACTGCTGGCAGGCATCAATCCTCCTGATCTCTTCGGGGGTAGCCCGCTCGGCGGCCAGGCGCACTGCCTTGACCTCCAGAGCATCGCGGACCTCAACGATCTCGTCAACTTGTTGAGCACTCAACAGCACCGGCCAGCGAATCTGCTGCGAGAGGAAGCTAGTGAATTCCTGGCGCACATATGTGCCGTCGCCTCGCCGGGCATCGAGCACACCGCTCAGCGTCAGTAGCTTTAGCGCCTCGCGCACGGTTGTCCGCCCAACCTCAAGCTGTTTCGCCAGTTCACGCTCAGGTGGCAACTTGTCGCCTGGCCCCAAAGCCCCGCTCGACAACAGAGCTATCAAGCGTTGGGCAACAAGCTCGGTCAGTGATTTCTGCTCGATGGGTTCCAAACTTAACCGGTTCTCTACTAACACAGATCTTTATAACCTCGCAAATCAGTATTACGTTCTTACGTTATATCATAGGTCAGACCAATTGTATGTCAACATTGTACCATGTTTTCAGGAATCTGTCAATAGCCGATCTGCTGGGTCAGCGATGAAGAATACGAATTCTTCGCACTGTCTTGACTGATTTCGAGAGTTGAGACATGCTTGAGGCAACCGCCATCACACGCGACGGAGGTTGCCGATGTCGAAATCACCCCAACCCTCA
>Ga0180437_10008705_pt1 | contig 12812 bp, 8 predicted proteins | sample SS_ome_4_FD_132410 | JGI IMG/M metagenome (GOLD analysis project Ga0180437, IMG submission 132410) | Hypersaline lake sediment archaeal communities from the Salton Sea, California, USA - SS_3_D_1 metaG | ecosystem: Environmental > Aquatic > Non-marine Saline and Alkaline > Hypersaline > Sediment...
GGCGGTGTCAGAGTGTTCATGCAACTGGCCTCAGATCTGCCACTGGTGCCCCTGGTTGGCGACCAGATTACCCAGGTGTTCTTGAACATTGTCATCAATGCGATCGAGGCCATGCCCTCCGGTGGGGATTTGCGCTTGGAGACGAGGCTTTCGGAGGACAGAGAGTGGGTGGTGGCGTCTTTCCACGATGTTGGCCCGGGTATGTCAGCGGAACAGATCGAGCATCTGTTTGAACCCTTTTACACGACCAAGCCCAACGGCACTGGCCTGGGGTTGGCTATCAGTTACGGAATTGTCGAGCGGCACGGTGGCATGATCAAAGTGCAAAGCCCTCCAGGTCAGGGGGTGATCTTTGTGGTGGAGCTACCTGTGCAGCGGGCAGTAACAGAGAGCGGTGTGCCCTTCGAGCATGTCACAAAGTGAGTGGGGATAAATGGCAGAGCAAGGAAGATCAGCACATATTATGGTGGTCGATGATGAGGCTGTAGCGCGTGTCTCCCTGGCAGAGATATTGAGGCTGGAAGGCTATCAGGTCTCTACTGCCGCCAGCGGCGAAGAGGCGCTGAGCCTGCTGAATAAGAGCGGCCCTTTTGACTTGATGGTGCTTGACCTCAAGATGCCTGGAATGGACGGGCTTGATGTGACCGAGGTGGTGCAGAGGGACTCGCCTGGCACCGTGATCGTCCTGCTGACCGCGTTCGGAACATTGGAGACTGCGATTCAGGCCATTCGACAAGGTGCGCATGACTATCTCCTCAAGCCCTGCCCGATCCCGGATGTTCTGGAGAGCGTGCGCAAGGGGTTGGCCAAGCGCCAACAGGAGCGGCAGCGCCAGCACCTGGTCAGTCAATTGAAGCGGACCCTCTCCGAGTTGGTCGTGGTGGAGGGCTCGGAGGGAGTGGAGGAGACTGTGTCTCCCGAGCCCGACCGTTTTCTGCAAATACGCGATGTTGTGGTCGATCGTCAGAAACACGTGGCTATGTTGGATAGACGCCCGCTTGACTTGACGCCAACCGAGTTCAAGATATTGGTTTGTCTTATGGAGACGCCGGACGAGGTCTGGAGTCCCCAGGAGCTGGTGCGGCGTGCCCAGGGGTACGATACCGATGCCTGGGGTGCGCGCGCAATCGTACGGGTGCACATTCGCCGCCTGCGCAAGAAGATGGAGAGAGATCCATCTGACCCCAAGTACATCCTCAACGTGCGTGGCGTTGGGTACATGTTCGCGAGCAGTAGCCCGCCTGATGCAAGTTGATCTCGCCCTCGTCGTAACGAAATCGTAACCCCTTCGCAACCCGCGTAAGCGATCTTCTGTGGTATGCTACGCTTGCCCGTTCATAGAATTTTTGGTTCCCGCCGGGTACAGCTTTGTCGTACACCGCTGCGGGCAACAGGTACCGGATAGAGGCAAGATAGGCGTTTCTACGCTTGGACCCCTGGTGTCGACCAGTTGGCAGTGGATGTGGAAAGAATGGAGCGAGCTGGAGAAGGGGGCTCACAGGGCGAAGTATGAGGTAAGCGTGGGATGTACCCCATGATGACGGTCTGGTTTGACAAGATCAAGATGTTCGTCGGGTGGGAACCATCTGACCAGGCGCGCATGGATCAACTGCGCTGTTGCCTGGATTCTGACCTTGGCGAAGTGATCGAAGTACTCGGCAAGCAGTTGTCACGATTGAAGGGTACCCAGCCGTTGATGGCGAACGCTCGCTTTGTCCAGCGCCTCCATGGTGTACTCCGTGAATGGTTGACGGGTTTGCTCGGTGCGACCTTTGACGGAGAATATGCCATGCAGCGTTGGGCGTTTGGGCGCAAGTTGATCGAGATGGATCTGACGTTCGAAGAGTTCATTCTGCTCGAAGGGCTGGCGCGGGTGCATTTGCTTCAATTGGTCCAACAAAAGATCGAGGAGCCTCCCCAGGAACTGTCTTCCACGATGTGCACGTTGGATAAGGCGCTGAATCTTGACATGGCGTTGATCTACAGTGCCTATCTCGAGATCCGCGACGCCGAGATGGAACGGGCATTGCTGGACCGATTCCTCGCGATCACCGGATTCAGCCGCACGTTGTATGAGAATCTGGCGGAGGCGCGGGATTGGAGTGTCAAGGGGCAGTTACAGGCCGAGCTTTCGTAGGCTGACAGGCACGGTGGGCGGCAGTTGATGGGGAATGCTGTGCGCTTGCGGAATGGTGCTTGACGCAAGGGGGCTTTGTGGTAGAATTAGCAGACAATGCCCCCATCGTCTAGTCTGGTCTAGGACACGGGCCTTTCAAGCCCGCGACAAGGGTTCGAATCCCTTTGGGGGCACACAACGATTGTAGAGCCCTGGCGATGAGCCGGGGTCTGTTGTGTTGGGGGGGGCGAATGGGAGCACCAGACGAGAACTCGCTTGAGGTAATCGTCGGCAGATTGCTTGAGGAGGGCCGGACGACGTTGGCGGTGGCCGAATCGTGTACCGGTGGGCTCGTCGGGCACCGCCTAACCAATGTCCCCGGCAGTTCGGCCTACTACCAAGGGTCGATTACGGCTTATTCCAACAAAGTCAAAGAACTGACTCTTGGCGTACAGCCTGAAACCATATGCCAGCACGGAGCGGTGAGCGAAGCAACGGCGCGGGAGATGGCACGAGGGGTGAGACGTGTCTTCCGCGCCGACGTTGGTTTATCCGTAACCGGCATCGCTGGACCGGATGGTGGTATGCCCGGGAAGCCGGTAGGCCTGGCCTACATCGCACTATCTGCTGCCGACGATGAATGGGTGGAGCGGTGCGTGTGGGATGGAGATCGGTGGGAGAACAAAGAGCGCTCGGCTGAGGCTGTGTTGGATCTGCTACGCCGCTATCTGGGACGTCGGCTGCGATGAATCGCGATCGAGGCAGTCTGGAGGATGGTAGAGGCCGGTCTGCCTGAGACTTTGGGGAGTCAAGCCATGGTGACCGCTATGCTGCGTGGGGATCGTGCGCAAGCCGGTGTGCGTCCTTTCGATCCCCGTCGTGACCTCGGACCAGTCGCAGAGTTGATCTCCGTCGCTTTCAGGGATAGGCTGGCTCCCGATGGTAACATAGCGCTGGCACAGATGCACCGGGTCGCCCGCTTGAGCCCGCTGTTGTGGTGGCTTTACTGGCCTGAATTGGGCAGGACGTCGGTTGCGCCAGGGTTCGTGTGGGTTGAGCATGGTGTTGTCGTGGGTAACGTCTCGCTGCGGCGTTCGGTGGAGTGGGGCGGTTTTTTTGTCGGCAACGTTGCTGTTCATCCTGATTGGCAGGGGCGCGGCATCGCCAGCACCCTGATGAGGGTGGCACTGGATGAGATCTCCGCGCGCGGTGGGCGCTGGGTGGGGCTGGAGGTGCGTGCCGACAACTTTGTGGCAGCGCGGCTTTACGAACACCTGAATTTTGGAGAGGTTGGGCGGACGCTGCACATGCTGCGCCCAGCGGGAATGCCCCGAACCGAGAATCCCCCCTCATATCCCGCATTGAGGCGGGCGCGCGCGTGTGACAGCGCTGCACTGATCGACCTGGTGCACGCCGTGATCCCTGGACCGCACCGTCCCCTGCTGGAGCTGCGGAGGAGAGACTATAGGCCCGGCTGGGAGCGAACTCTCAATTGCTGGCTGGATGGGCGGCACGAGGTCTGGTGGGTGGTCGAGGAGAAAGGTGTGCTCCATGGGGCGGTCCGGGCTTTGCGCGAGCGCAGGCCGCGTCCGGACCGGCTTGAGGTGTTGCTGTCACCCAGGCACAGCGAGCGCTTGGCATCCGTGCTGGTACAGCGCGGTGTGTCCAGCTTGCGTGATGCTCCCAGGAAGATGGTCGAGATTGTGTTGCCAAGCCCTACGGAGCCTTTGGTCGAGGCATTGGAGGCGATTGGCTTCCAGAGGATGTATGTCCTGGTTCAGATGCGGCTGGATCTGGTGCATCGGATTCTGGTGAGGTCTAGACGCTGACAGGCTGGGTATATAACCAAGGCCCCCTGGATGGCTCCAGGGGGCCTACGGCCAAGGAAAGGAGGAGAGGTGTATGTGTGGCTACTTCCAGCCACCACCTCATCTACATGGTACTCTAAGCACGCCAAATCGCGTAGTGGCTAATGACACCTCTCCGAGGTGACAAACTTCATATCGATGCCCAGGCTTGAACGCCTTTTTATCCTTGGCCTTGAGCAAAGGGACAGGAGATGGTTGAGTAGTGGACTGCGGAGAAGGTTGAGCAGCGCTGCTGGGGGTGGGGACATGAACGAAAGTTTAAAAAAAGCTTGTCCATTTTGACAAATCAACTTTTTGTGGTATAATCTTTGTTCGTCAATTTGACATCGTGACATAGAACGCTCGTGGGTAGTGATCTGAGTTATTGGGAGAGAAAGGAAAGAGGGGGATGGTTCATTTGGGGAGTAAGTCTTATGCCCGCATCACCAACGCGGAGAGAATGCCGCAGTTGATCGAGGTACAGATCGAGTCCTTCAGTTGGTTCCAAGAGGAGGGTCTGGCGCAGCTCTTTGACGAAATTTCCCCCATCGAAAGCTTCAACGGCAATCTCAAGCTCTACTTCGCCGGCTCCAGGGCCAGGGAGGCACAGTTTGATCTTGGATATCGATTCGGCGAGCCCAAGTACGCTGTGGAGGAGTGTCTGGAACGGGATATCACGTACGCCACTCCTCTATATGTTCAGGTAGTTCTCGACAACCGCGAAACAGGTGAGATTGTTGAATCCGAGATCTTTCTTGGTGACTTCCCTGTGATGACCGAGAACGGCACCTTTATCATCAACGGGACCGAACGGGTCGTCGTCAGTCAGTTGATTCGCTCTCCGGGCGTATATTTCGACGTTGTCGAGGATCGAGTCACTGGTCGACGGCTGAGCACGGCCAAGCTCATTCCGGACCGTGGCGTTTGGATGGAGTTCGAGACCCGCAAGTCCGACTATATCACGATCAAGTTCAACCGGAAGCGCACTTTGCCCGTGACGATCCTGTTGCGAGCTTTGGCCGCGGTGGACGATCAGATAGCGGGCGATGTTCTGGTCGATGGCAGTGATGAGGAGTTGCAGGCGCTTTTCAAGGATGCCGACAGCAATCCGAGCCATCAGTACTTGCTCACGACGATCCGCCAGGAGCCGAACTGGGAGCCCCGGGATGGGCGCACTTTGGCTGAAGAGGCCCTGTTGGAGTTCTATCGTCGACTGCGTCCTGGCGACCCGTCCACGTTGGAAAATGCGCGCGAGTATCTGGAACAGCAACTCTTTGATTCACGGCGTTATGACCTGCAACGGGTAGGTCGTTACAAGCTCAATCAGCGGCTTGACCTCGACATACCCCAGGAGCATCGCAATGTTACCAAGCACGACCTGGTGGCGCTGGTGGAGCGCATGATTCGGATCAACAACGGGATCGTGGATGCCGATGACATAGACCACCTGGGCAACCGTCGCGTCAAAACCGTGGGTGAACTGATCCAGAACAAGCTGCGGATCGGCTTGCGGCGCATGGAGCGGCTGGTGGTAGAGCGTATGTCGATCCGTGAGTCAGAGTCGCTGACTCCGGTGAACTTGATCAACATCCGCCCTGTGGTCGCGATCATACGCCAGTTCTTTGGCTCCAGCCAGCTCTCGCAGTTCATGGAGCAGACCAACCCACTGGCGGAGTTGACGCACAAGCGTACACTTTCGGCATTGGGGCCGGGTGGGCTGCGGCGTGAGCGCGCTGGCTTTGACGTGCGCGATGTGCACTATAGCCACTATGGGCGTATCTGTCCCATCGAGACGCCGGAGGGGCCGAACATCGGGTTGATCGGGCGCTTGGCGACTCACGCACGTGTCAATTCCCTGGGATTTGTCGAAACGCCCTATCGGAAGGTGTTGCACGCCGTGGAGCCCACGGTTGAGGCATTAACCGGGCAGACCTTGGAGGAGGACGTGGCTGATCCCGCAAGCGGCGAGGTCGTAGCAGAGGTGGGGACTGAGGTGACGCCCGAGTTAGCTACACAGATCGCTGCTCTTGACCTGACGGAGCACGTTACTGTTGTCCCTATGGTTAGCGACGAGCTTGTGTATCTTTCAGCCGACAAGGAAGATCTCTACACGGTTGCGCAGGCCAATGCGGAACTGGATGAGAAGGGGCACTTTGTGAGATCGCGGATCTCGGCACGCCGCGCGGACAAGTTCCTGTGGGCTGCACCGGACCGAATTGACTATATCGATGTCGCGCCTTGTCAGATCGTGGGTATTTCGGCGTCGCTCATTCCTTTCCTGGAGCACGACGATGCCAACCGTGCCTTGATGGGCTCCAATATGCAGCGTCAGACGGTGCCGCTGATCCAGCCCGAGGCGCCGCTGGTGGCCACTGGGATGGAATGGCGGGCTGCCCTCGATTCGGGGCAGGTTGTTCTGGCAAAAGAGGGGGGAGAGATCGTCAGCGTCACTGGTGATAAGGCCCTGGTGCGTGAACCCGATGGAGTGCGCCCGTACAGTCTTCACAAATACCAGCGCTCGAATCAGAGCACCTGTATTGATCAACGGCCCGTTGTCTACAAAGGGCAGCAAGTGCAAAAAGGCCAGGTGCTGGCGGACAGTTCCTCGACGGAAGGTGGGGAGCTGGCGCTGGGGCACAACGTGTTGTGTGCTTTCATGTCTTGGGAAGGTGGGAACTTTGAGGATGCGATCCTCATCAGCGAGCGCCTGGTGCGCGAGGACAAGTTTACCTCCATCCACATCGAGAAGCACGAGGTAGAGGCTCGCGATACCAAGCTTGGACCAGAGGAGATCACCCGTGACATCCCCAACGTGGGTGATGAAGCATTGAAGGATCTGGACGAGGGTGGGATCATTCGAGTCGGGGCGGAGGTGGGGCCTCTGGACATCCTGGTGGGCAAGATCACGCCCAAGGGTGAGAAGGAATTGAGTCCCGAGGAGAAGCTGCTCCGCGCGATCTTTGGTGAGAAGGCCCGGGAGGTGAAGGATTCTAGCCTGCGGCTGCCCCATGGCGAGCGCGGTAAGATTGTCGACGTCAAGGTCTTTGACCGCGAGGAGCATCGAGACCTCAAAGTCGGCGTGGAAACGATGGTGCGCGTCGGTGTGGCCCAGCTACGAAAGATCAATGAGGGCGACAAGATGGCAGGCCGTCACGGGAACAAGGGTGTTATCTCCAAGGTAGTCCCTGTGGAGGACATGCCTTTTCTCGCTGACGGTACGCCTATTGACGTGATACTGAATCCTCTCGGCGTGCCCGGGCGGATGAACATCGGCCAGATCCTGGAGACCCATCTGGGGTGGGCCGTTGACCGCTTGGGCTTTCGTGCTATCACGCCGGTCTTTGACGGGGCGGACGAATCTCAGGTGGAGGCGGAGCTGGCGCGGGCGTGGCTCATTGACCGTGCCTGGCACGAAATCACAGAGCGTGCATGGGTCTGGCTGAAGGGACAGGACTATCCCCTTGACACGCTGCGGGATGATGACGAGGCGCGGCGGCTGTATGTAGTGGCGTGGTTGGTGGGCCAGGGATACGATGTCGACCGCCTGATTATGGAACACGTCTATGCCCGACGGGCGGTACTGGGCGAATGGCTACGGGAGAGGGGTTATGATCCAGGCGAGTTGCTCTCGTTTGAGGACGACAACCGCGTGATGGCCGAGCGGACCGCGGTGGATCAGCGAGCAAGAATCGTCTGCCTGCGCATCTGGTTGGAAGATCGGGGCCAGGATGTAGCTGACCTGGATGACGATGCGATAGAAAAGTTGGCCGCACAGGTGAGCGTGGCGACCTCCGAGCCGTTGCCCATTCTGGGCAAGATGATTCTCTACGACGGCAAGACAGGTCAGCCATTTGACCAACCGGTGACGTCGGGCATGATCTATATTATGAAACTGGCCCACCTGGTTGAGGACAAGGTCCACGCGCGTTCCACCGGACCTTATAGCCTGGTGACACAGCAACCTCTGGGTGGCAAGGCGCAGTTCGGTGGTCAGCGGTTTGGCGAGATGGAGGTGTGGGCACTGGAGGCGTATGGTGCTGCTCACGCGCTGCAGGAGATGCTCACCATCAAGTCGGACGACGTGCAGGGGCGTGTCAAGACATACGAGGCCATCGTCAAGGGGGAGCCTGTGCAGGAGCCTGGGGTCCCCGCCTCGTTCAAGGTGTTGGTGAAAGAACTGCAGAGCCTGGGGCTGACCGTCGAGGCGATCACTGAGGATGGCGAGGTCCTGAACTTTGGCCGGGGTGAGGAAAAGACCAAGGTTCCGATGTTGGGGATGGGGCTCTTGAGCCTGGGGCAGCAGCGGGGGCGGTAGCGCGATTTACCGCTGTGGCTGAGATAGTGCAGGGCAACGCGTTTTGAACTGTGCCAGCGAGGCCGGGCTGGCCTGGCCGGATAGGCGATCGTAGAAACCGGAGCGATCAGTTTGACAATTAAAGATTCCATGGTAAAATAAGCGCTCGTTAGAGGCAGCAGCCAAAGCCCCTGCTGCCCAGTTGAAAACCGAGAGCGATTGTGGAATGTTATTGAAGAAGGCCATCGGTACGGGTGGATGGCCTTCTTCACTGAGTTCGTCGGGAGGTATACGTGCCCACTATCAATCAGTTGGTTCGCAAGGGAAGAAAGCCCAAGCTGGGCAAGTCTAAGGCACCGGCGTTGCAATACACGTTCAATTCTTTCAAACAACGACGCAGCCGGCGTCCGAAGGGAGCGCCCCAGAAGCGCGGCGTTTGTACGAATGTGCGCACAATGACGCCGAAGAAGCCCAACTCTGCGCTGCGAAAGATCGCCCGTGTGCGGTTGACCAATGGTATCGAGGTGACTGCTTATATACCAGGTGAGGGGCACATGTTGCAGGAGCACTCGGTTGTGATGGTGCGCGGAGGGCGCGTGAAGGACTTGCCGGGCGTGCGCTATCACGTCGTTCGCGGCACGCTTGACGCATCGGGTGTGGAAGGTCGGCAGCAGCAGCGTTCCAAGTACGGAACCAAGCAGCCCAAGAGGTAGAAGGCTAAGGCAGGTGAGTTATGCCACGACGAAATCGTCCTCCCAAGCGAGCAGTTGAGTCCGACGTTCGCTATAACAACTTGATGGTAGCTCGGTTTATCAACAGTCTTATGAAGGATGGCAAGAAGAGCACAGCCTCACGCATCATGTACGACACGCTGGACATTGTCGAAGAGCGGATGAAGCAGCCTCCGCTGGAGGTGATGGAAGAGGCAGTGCGGAACGTGTCGCCAGCATTGGAAGTCAAACCTCGTCGCGTGGGAGGCTCCACGTACCAGATTCCGGTCGAGGTATCGCCAAGCCGTCGACTGAGTCTATCGATGCGTTGGTTATTGGCGGCTGCACACAGCCGCCCGGGCAAGTCTATGGCCGAAAAGTTGGCCAATGAGTTGATGGATGCGGCACGTGGGACTGGAGCGGCAGTTAAGAAGAAGGAAGACACACATAGGATGGCTGAGGCCAACCGCGCCTTTGCCCACTACCGGTGGTAGGTGATCCGTCTTGTAGGTTGTACGTTTGACCGGACGGTCCCGCTGTCTCGCGGAAGGACGTGTTTGCGGCTGGGTGGGTAGGGCTGGCGGGTAGGACGGGCAAACGATGGGCACACAGAACCCGCTGGACCGCATTCGGAATATCGGCATTATTGCCCACATTGACGCGGGCAAGACGACGACGACTGAGCGCATTCTGTTCTACACCGGCCGCACCCACCGTATTGGTAACGTAGACGCGGGGACGACGGTCACGGACTGGATGGCGCAGGAGCGGGAGCGGGGTATCACTATCACTGCGGCGGCAGTGACCTGCTTTTGGCGGGATTTTCAGATTAACATTGTGGATACGCCTGGACACATTGACTTTACTGCGGAGGTGCAGCGCAGTCTGCGTGTCCTTGATGGTGGTGTCGTCGTTTTCGATGCGGTGGCCGGGGTAGAGCCACAGTCGGAGACGGTGTGGCGGCAGGCACGGGGATTCGGGGTGCCGTTGGTCGCTTTCATTAACAAAATGGATAAGCTGGGCGCTGACTTTGCTCACGCGGTCGAGACGATCCGCGAGCGGTTATCTGCCAATCCGGTCGCCATCCAATGGCCGATCGGCAGCGAGGCTAATTTCCGGGGAGCGATAGACTTGCTGGAGATGCGAGCTATCCTCTGGAGTGATGATCTAGGGGAGAAGCCCGAGTTTGCAGAGATACCGCCCGAGTTAGAGGATGTTGCGCTTGAGGCACGAGAACGGGCTGTGGAACAAATCGCCGAAACCGACGATGAGTTGGTAGCGCTCTATCTGGAAGGCCGGGAGATCCCGTCCGGCAGATTGCGACAGGCGCTGCGACGAGCTACCCTGGCGGGGCAGTTGAATCCGGTCTTGTGCGGCTCGGCGCTGCGCAACAAGGGTGTCCAGCCTTTGCTCGACGCGGTGGTGGACTATCTGCCGTCGCCGCTGGATGTTCCGCCGATGGAGGGGGTCAACCCCTATACGCAGAAGGTGGAGGAGCGTCGGGCGGATCCAGGCGCGCCGTTCGCGGCGCTGGTCTTTAAAATCGCAACGGACCCGTATGTCGGTCGACTGGCCTATTTTCGGGTGTACTCTGGTAAGGTAAAGCTGGGGTCGAGGGTCGTCAACGCAAGTAAGCGGCATAGAGAACGTATCGGCAAGTTGTTGCGGATGTTTGCCGATCATCGGCAAGAAGTCCAAGAGTTGGGCGCAGGGGACATCGGTGCAACCCTGGGGTTGAAGGATACTTTCACTGGTGAGACGCTGTGCGCGCCGAATGGACCGATCATCCTGGAGTCGATCTCTTTCCCAGAGCCAGTGATCTCGGTGGCCATTGAACCGAGGACAGTGGCCGATCAGGAACGGTTGGCCGAGGGTTTGCAGAGACTGGCGGATGAGGATCCCACCTTTGTGATACGGGTTGACGAGAACACTGGCCAGACGCTCATCTGGGGGATGGGCGAGTTGCACCTGGAAATCTTGACTGACCGCCTGATGCGAGAGTTCAATGTAGACGGACGGGTCAGCCGACCACGGGTCAGCTACCGTGAGACGATCACACAGCGAGCTGAGGGCGAGGGGTTGTTCGATCGGCAAGCTGGGGGCCGGATGCACTTTGCTCACGTGTGGCTGGAGGTGGAGCCCTTGCCTGGTGGGGAAGGGTTCGTTTTTGAGAACGCCACGTGGGGTGGGGACCTGCCCGCGGAATTCATCGAAGCGGTTGAGCGTGGTTGCCGCGAGGCGATGGAAAGTGGTGTGTTGGCTGGCTACCAATTGGTGGACGTCAGGATCCGGTTGGTCGGCGTGGAGTGGAGTGAGGATACGTCCTCGGAATTGGCCTTCAAGGTGGCTGGCGCGATGGCTTTCGGCCAGGCGGTGGAAAAGGCCGGTCCAGTTCTGCTAGAGCCGGTGATGGATTTGGAGACGGTAGTCCCAGATCTTTACACCGGTGAAGTGATGGGGGACGTGAACGCTCGGGGAGCCGAGATTCGGGAGGTGGTGACTCGAGCGGGAGGGATACAGGCGATACGCGCCTTTGTCCCACTGGCAAAGATGTTTGGATATGCAACCGACCTGCGTAGTCTAACGCAGGGACGGGGCACGTTTACGATGGAATTTCATCATCATGCGCAAGTAGACCAGCAGCGGATGGAAGCCATTGTGTATGGCGGAGGCTGGTAGGTACTGCGGATTAAGATCATCCGAAAGGAGTGAGAAATGGCGAAGGAGAAGTTTGAACGTACAAAGCCACACCTCAACGTGGGTACTATCGGGCACATTGACCACGGTAAGACGACCTTGACGGCCGCCATTACAAAGGTGCTCTCTTTCAAAGGGTACTCTGAGTTTCAGGCATACGATGAAGTAGCAAAGGCGGACGTAAAGATGTTCCGTCGTGATGCGACCAAGATCTTGACCGTGGCAATCGCTCACGTCGAGTATGAGACGGACAATCGACACTATGCTCACATCGATTGCCCAGGTCACCGCGATTATATCAAGAACATGATCACCGGTGCTGCACAGATGGATGGGGCGATCTTGGTTGTCTCGGCGGCAGATGGTCCAATGCCGCAGACCCGTGAGCACGTGCTCCTGGCCTACCAGGTGAACGTGCCGGCCATCGTGGTTTTCCTGAACAAAGTGGATTTGATGGACGATCCAGAGTTGCTGGAACTGGTCGAGCTAGAGCTGCGAGAGTTGCTCGATGGCTATCATTTCCCGGGCGATGAGACGCCCATCGTGCGCGGAAGCGCACTCCAGGCGTTGCAGAGTGAGAGCACCGATCCGGACGCTCCCGAGTACGAGTGCATCTGGGAACTGATGCGCGTCGTGGACGACTATGTCCCTATGCCCATGCGGGACGAGGACAAGCCGTTCTTGATGCCCATCGAGGATGTCTTCTCGATCAAGGGGCGTGGTACGGTGGTGACTGGCCGCGTCGAGCGGGGTTCGATGGTACCGATGACGCCGGTCGAGATCGTAGGCCTGCAGGACCAGCCTACCAAGACCATCGTCACTGATATGGAGATGTTCCGCAAGAAGCTGGACAAGGTGATGGCGGGCGATAACGCCGGGTTGTTGCTCCGGGGGGTGGACCGTGATGAGGTGCAGCGTGGTCAGGTGGTTGCCTTGCCAGGCAGCATCCAATCTCACAAAAAGTTCATGAGCGAGGTGTATGTGCTGCAGAAGGAAGAGGGTGGCCGTCACAAGGCGTTCTTCGATGGCTATCGCCCGCAGTTCTTTGTGCGCACGATGGACGTGACGGGTGTGATCCACCTGCCGGAAGGTGTAGAGATGGTGATGCCGGGTGACAACGTCAACCTGGAGGTAGAGTTGATCGAGCC
>Ga0180437_10008706_pt1 | contig 12811 bp, 5 predicted proteins | sample SS_ome_4_FD_132410 | JGI IMG/M metagenome (GOLD analysis project Ga0180437, IMG submission 132410) | Hypersaline lake sediment archaeal communities from the Salton Sea, California, USA - SS_3_D_1 metaG | ecosystem: Environmental > Aquatic > Non-marine Saline and Alkaline > Hypersaline > Sediment...
GAATCATCTGGTAATCACCTTGTTCAAGCTTTGGTGTAAAATCGCACTTAATCTGTTTTCTTTGTGCACCTCCATCGACCATAAGCACTTCAACATCCAGCATAAATGTTAAGGTTTCGTTTGCTGCAAAATCAAGATATAAATCCTTATGAAATCGACAATGAGCTATTACAAATTCAGGCCTGTCTTCATAGATCCTAAATTCATACTCGATTGGGAATCCACTTAGGGTATTGCTAATATCATATCTATGATTGAGATCACTTGTAAGGTTTAAGTTGTGTATTCGCAGTCGCTTGTGCTTGCCACTAAACCCAACCCCGTTTATAATAAGATAATAAGGGGCATTTGCGGTATGAAGTGTTTCATTATGTGCTTTGATCCTTAACTCTATAAAAGCACCATTAACAAAATAGTCCTCATATTCACCATAAGAGGGAAACTGCTGACTCCAAATCACCTTCTCAGTTTTTTCATCAATGTACCTTTCAGCGCGCCACGGTGACTTTCTACAACCAGCAGAGGAAATCACAAAAGCAGACACAAACAACATCAACACCATTGATTTCATCTGACATCTCTCTTTTTATTCATTATATCAAGCCATAATATTATAAGACTAATCACCGAGCCCAATAATTCCCTGAGTAGTCTGTTTTAACCTTTGACCGGAGGTCGTAGGATCCTTTCTATCATTGCCCCATATAATCCAAGGCAATATATCGTAAACCACATGCTCCCAACTTTCTGGCTTTGAACCAAAGTTATACGAACCTTTTATATCAGGTCGAGTGACCCTGCTTCCTAGTTCACTCAATATAGTTTCTCTTCCATCGATGTTGACGTATTTCTTATTAACAGTCCCATCACCATACTGGTGAAATACGGATTGTTTATATGGAAGCAGAATCCAGCTTTTGTCCACATCTGGATTTGGTTGCATTCGAGGTTCTATATTTAATGTTTTCCGATATTCAAAATGCAAGTACTGTAAATCTTCCTTGACCGTTCCACCAAGCCTATAGTGTAACCAATCTGCTCCGCTTGCAACATTATTCCAGAAAGCTATTTTAAATCTATCCAGTTTAGAGAATCCACCTTTGCACAATCCCAATGGATCAGTCCAAGCCAGAGGATTATTGCCGACATAGGTGTACATATTCAGGCCATCGTCGTAGCCTATTGGGTCGGGTTGGAGGAATCGGCTGATGTCGGGCTTGTAATATCTTGCACGGTAGTAATACAGGCCGGTTTCATCGTCGAGCCTTCGGCCGGTGAACATGTATGGATTTGAATAGTCGCTCGTCTCTCGTAGCTCGTAGCCCGCACTCATTATCTGCGTCTGGCCATAAGCACTATATTCGTAACGTTCAACAATCGCACCACTGGTATTTGAAAGAGCAACCACCGAGCCAAGCCCGTTCCCGTGTCGCGGTACGGGACAGGCTCCGTGATAGAAATAAGTACCTTATCTTTGCCTCCTCTTCATTTATGCAACTCCTTTTGCTGCATCTACCACAATTAAGTAATCGTAAAAAGGTGTAAGCAGATAACCTATAGGATTATCTAAAACTGTCTTTCAATTTAATTAGATGGGAATACTAAGATGTCATACAGTTTTTTTCTGGCTTTGTTTAATTTTTGGTTAGTTTTAGAAGCTTTCGTTCCTGAAATATTTGCATCAAGTTGAAAATCAGAAAAACTTCCCATTGCACCGCATAATTCGCGCAAAATATAATCTTTTTGTGCACCCGTAACAATTTCTTTTTGACCATCAATCAATTCAGCCATAGCCAAAAGAGAACTCCACCAAGCACGAACAACTGCGATATATTCGGCAGTTCCAATAGGAACGTGTTTTGAAATCCCATTAGCATTATTTAATACAATATCAATATCTATATATGGTTCCAACAATTTAGCCATATATCGAATCTCAGACACCATCTTTTTTTTTGCTTCCATTTTTGCTCCTCAAGGAATAAGAAAACCTGAGTTTTCAATAAATATCTGCGTTGCCTTTGAACCACCACCAGCTATTCTCCCTATATATATTTTTGTTCCTTTTGGAATGGTCCAAGTGGTTAATTTTTCAGCAGTTGCTCCTTTTGGTAGTGCCAATTCTTTTGCAGCACTTAATCCTTTTGTATTTATTCGGCTTACGGTTTGTCTAGTCGTTAGCCAACGACCCCTTGCTAATGATTTGCCTCCATAGTACCTATAACCAGTGACATCGCTGCTAAGAACTTTATTTCTATAAGAACTACCCCTAAATGTATGGGCAATATCATCTGACAAATTACTCGTCTGTTTTACTCCCTGCGATGCTATTGATCGGCTGGCAGCGTAGCCACTGGCTAAAGTGAGAGCGGTTTCTTTATAAGTCTCCGGAGTCCAGAGAGCAGAAAAACCGCCCGCTAAATAATTACCGGCTTTTCCATACCACGTATCGGATGCAACCGCACGGGCCGCCCATATATCTGTAGAACTTGCGCCATACTGCGTGCCGAAATAATCCCCCTCCCATAGCTTGCGCCAGAAACCTCTGTCTCCTTTGCATAATCCAAATGGATCGGTCCAACTTAGGGGATTATTGCCGACGTAGGTGTACATATTCAGGCCATCGTCGTAGCCTATTGGGTCGGGTTGGAGGAATCTTCCAATTTCAGGGCTATACATCCTGGCGCGGTAGTAATACAGGCCGGTTTCATCGTCTAACCTTCGGCCTGTAAAGAAGTACGGGTTGTCCACGGCGGAAGTTGAGGATGTAGTATCGTCGCCTGTCCGCCATAGGCCGTCGGCACCTTTGCCGGTGTAAATCGTCGGCTTGCCGAACACATCGTAGTCGTACCATTCAACAATCGCACCACTGGTATTTGAAAGAGCAACGACGCTGCCTAAGCCGTCATAGTGATAGAAGTAATACGTGTCGGTAGAAACATCTATCATACATATCGGCTCATCGATGCCTGCGCCATAAATGAATTTTCTGAGTAATGTACCGTTTTCATATTCACCGATAACCTGATCCCCATCGTAGCAGTACTTGGTGGTTGTCACGGCCCCTCCATAGACAGTCTTTAAGATGCGTCTGCCGAGACAATCATACTCATAGTGAGCCACAAGGCCGCTTACATCATTTACATCTGTGAGCCGGTTCTGGCTGTCGTAGTAATAGTAATAGGTGCCATCATCCGTGAGATTGCCGTTATCGTCATATTCATAACCTGTGCTATCAACGGAGGTGTATTGATTCAGGACATTGCTCAAATACTGTGCCCAGCCGCCGTCATATACCCATGAGCGGTTAGGCATTATGTATCATATATCCAACCCTGCTCTTGATTGTAAATCATCATAGGGTACAGTGTCCCATTTGATTCGTATCCAACCTTCAGCAGTGCAGGGCTTCCCCCATATTCCCACCCTGAATCACCCCACGGCGGTTCCTTAATTTCTCCCAAATATTTGGGAACTAACTGATTGAGCGAGGCTGGATACCGCCCATTATCGTCGTGATACGCTTGTAGAGCACTGACTATTTCATTGCCAATATCAATTGTTCTCAGGCGATCACGTTCTAAACTATTGGAAAAATAGTACGCCATAGTGCCAACGAGCAACAATAAGAGTCCGACAATTATAAGAAATGATTTTCTTAGTCTAATGTGACCCGAAGGCATGAGTTTTGAAACAATTCTATCCATATTCATTTCTTAAACTCCCAAAGTGTTCGAAATAGTTATAACACGTCACGTTACTCAGCTAAATACTATGCCTACTTCTTGCATGAGGAAAAAGGCTTGAGAAATCCCTCAGTCCATGATGCAAGGTTGCCTTTCTCATATGCCTCTAAGACAGCTTCTATAATATTTCGATTGCTTAATCCAATCTGTCTACCAACGGCGTTGTTCCACAGGTCTGCCTCATTGTCCCCACGTGTTCCTGGCCATATAACCTCATGGATTGCTAGAAGGTTCTCTGCGTCGCCTTCCCTCAAATTCCTGTATAGCATGGCTGACAAGTAGGCATGTCGTAAAGCATTTTTGATGTCATCTGTTTGACCTTTTATTATATGAATTTGATTTGTGCTTATTTTCGGGTTTGCTAGGGTTGCCTGCAAGACTGCTTCAGAAGTTATCCGTGTCGCATGACTACTGGACCACATTACCGCCTCTTCACCATATTCGTCTGCCCAAGATGTATCCCATGGCCCAACTCGTCCTACCATTTGAAATCCCTCCCAGCACTTCTTCACAGTTCGGACTATCTTCCCCCCTATACTTGACAATCCATCCGGATCAATCCAGTTGATAGGATTATTCCGGCAGTAGCCATAAAGATTCAAGCTATCCCAATATCCTATTGGATCGGTTTGCAAGAATCTGCCGATGTCTGGACTATACATCCTTGCTCGGTAGTAATACAGCCCCATTTCATCATCCAGCCTTCGGCCGGTGAACATGTAAGGATTGTTGTATAAACTCGAATCTCGAATTTCGAAATCCGAACTCATAATTTGAACCTTGCCAAAGGGACTGTATTCGTAACGTTCCACAATCGTACCCGTATTATCAGAAAGCGCAACAACCGAACCTAAGCCGTCGAAGTGATAATAGTATATACACCCTCCGCCCGCTGCGTCAATCATGCAAACCGGCTCATCAATACCCGGCCCATAGATGAATTTTCTTACAAGCTGCATACTTCCGCCGGAATCATCATATTCAGCGATAACCTGGTCGCCGTCGTAGCAATACCTGGTGGTTGTCGCGGCCACGCCATAGACAGTCTTTAAGATGCGCCTGCCGAGATAATCATACTCATAGTGGGCCACAAGGCCGCTTGCGTCATTCACATCAGTCAGCCGGTTCTGGCTGTCGTAGTAATAGTAGTAGGTGCCGTCGTCGGCGAGGTTGCCGTTATCGTCGTACTCGTAGCCTGTACCCTCGACGGAGATGTATTGGTTCAGGGTATTGCTTAAATACTGTGCCCAGTCGCCGTCATATACCCATGTGCGGTTGCCGGCCTTGTCGTAATAATAGCTCGTATCAGCGGCAATGGGATAATCAACATCTATCAGGCGGTACACTTCATCGTAGTCATAGTAATGCGTATCGCTGTCATCCACCTTCATAGTGAGCCTGTTTCCGACCTTGTCGTGCGTGTAGTCGAAGATAATCGGGCCGGAATTTACGTCAATGAAATTGTTGGTCAGGCTTGTTAATCTATCCGCCAGGTCGTATGCATAAACCGCATTGGCATCGTTGCAGAGAGTTGCTAATGTTCTTCTTGACAGCGAATCATAGTCGTAATGGACGAGTACGACGCCATTGGCATCCATAATGTCCGTCAGCCGGCTCTTTTCGTCATATGCGTATGTGATGTGACTGTCGTCCGGATAGGTGAGCTTTTCCCTCCGGCCGAGGAGGTCGTAGTCATAGCCTATGGTTCTGCTTTCTTGATCATCTACCTGTTCGACCCGCCCAAGCCTGTCATAAGTATATGTTGTCTCATCCGAACCGTGGTCAACTTCAACGACTCGACCGGAGATATCATACTTAATCGTTACGTCCGCCCCGTCCGGCCGGTCCTCTTTGGTTAAGCGATTCATGGCATCGTATTCGTAATAAGTTGTCTCATCGGCCCGGTTCTTTTTGCTTGTAAGATTGGAGGCCTTGTCATAACCAAAGACCTCATTCGAATCATCCGGGTATGTGATGCAAATCAACCTGTCAAAGGCATCATAATCGTATGTGGTGATATTATCCTTGGCATCTTCTATCCAGGCAAGGTTTCCATTGTCGTCATAGAGATATTCGGTGATTCCGTCATTGGCATCGGTCACCTTAGAAAGCTGGCCCCTTTCGTTGTATATATAGCTTGTGCTGTTATTCTCGGCGTCGTTAACGGAGGATAGATTCTCGTTCTTGTCATAATTGTTTGTAGTTATATATCCCAAAGGATTTGCGACAGCTTCCAGGTTGTCCAGAACATTATAAGTATAGGTGGTTATCTGCTCGGTAGCATCAATATACTTTTTAATTTCCCGGAGCTTTTTGTTCTTATTGTATGAAAAGTCCGTAACGTAATTTAGTGCCGAAGTAATCTGAGTAAGCTGGTCGAGATCGTTGTATTCGAACAACGTGGCACTGTTGTTCGGATCGGTTACTTTGATAACGTGGCCTAAGGTATCGTATTCGAATTCCGTTGTCACGTTCATACAGCATGGATCTGCGCCGTAATCTACAATAGTCTTCCACAGATGGCCATAGTTATCAAAATCACACGGGTCGGTATAGTATTCGTATCGTGTGACTATATCATCGGGTGCGGTAGCGGTTTCAATCTGGCCGTTGGCATTATACGTGAATTTGATTACAGGATTTTCCTGGCCCCCGGGGGTTGTAACCTTGGGATAAATTATCTTCCTGACGTTGCCGTATGAGTCATACTTATAGGTAATCGTATTCCCAGCCGGATCTCGCGCGGTCTTTATCTTGTTGGGGAAAACTTCATCGTAAGTGTACATGGTACCAATAACATCAGGGTCATTCGGGTCATTGGGCTGGTTTGGATCGGTTTTTCTATAGATACCTGTTAAGTTGCCGTCATCATTATAGGTGTAGTCGATGCAATTGCCCTTCGGGAACACAACCCCGGCCAGTTCAAGATTCGACGTATATTCATACGTCGTAGTGAAAGAATTAGGCTCACTGGTGGGATCTGCCGTATATATGGTATCGCTTAATACCTGACCTGCATCGCTAAATACCGTCTTGGTTACGAATCCTTCACGGTCGGTTACCGAGGCCTCATTATAACCATTCGGGTCGTAATTAAAATAAAAAGTACCATCGCCGTATGTTTGGGAACTTACCCTGTCTTCAACAAGGTCATATTGGTTCGTAATATAAACCTGCCCGTTGGGGTCTGTAACTGTAATAAGATGATGACTGTTATCATAGCCGTACTGTGTGAGATAACCACAGGGATCTTCCACTGAAAGTAGATCATTTGTAGAGGCATCGTAAGTGTATGTCCAGGTTCTGTTTGCAAAATCAGTTATTGTCCACAGCAAGCCGTTAGGATCGTATGCAAAACTAATCGCCCTCCCGAGATCATCTGTGATTTTGTCAATCTGGTATTCTCTGGCGACAAGTCCGTGACTATTCTCGGGGCCACCGAACTCTTCGGTGTAAAAGAATCTCGAATGACCATAGACCGGAAACAACACATCCTGGCCCACTTGTTGTTTGTAACTAATGGTGATATAATTTTCATTTTCATCTGTTATGGTTGAGAGGTTGCCTTTGGCATTAAAACCATATTCTATACCACTTTTCTCAATAAGCGTAAACGTACCATCATAATAGGACAAATAGTTGCTGAGGTCATTCTGACGTATGAATACATTCGGGTCTGCAGAATCGGCGGTGTATTCACGTTTGAATCCTTTGCCATCAAGTAGAATGACAACATTTGGATCAACCAACCTTCGCACTTTCATATTGTAGTTTATATCCCAGCCGTAGCCAAACTGAGAATTGTATTCCCGTTTGCTACCATAGGTACGGACTATTTTTACAGGTAACTTCCTGCCGGCGATTGTGAAATCTGTTGTTTGGTATTCATATTCCCCATTGCTCAGATATACGGGTTCAGCCTTGTCAGTACTGCCAACAGGATTTTCATAGGCAGGATATTGATTCGGTGAGGGAGGATATTCATCAATTACGCCCAAGACAACATCTTCAAAATCCGGATCATCACCACCGTCGGGATATACTATATTTAGGAAATCAAGTAAGAAACCACTTTCACGAAGGTCTTTTGCTACAATCGCCCTGTTGTATTCCTCTTCACTGGGCTCGGCCGATCCACCTACTTCATCTATGTTGCAGTCCCATGGATAGGTAGTAATGGTACTCCACCCACTCGCCTTCCAGGATGGATATCCTTCATCGGAATATTCGACAACATACCTTGAGCCGTTCCAATAACAGCGATACTGTTGCCATTCACCCCCTGAATAACCATATGCAACTACCACGTATGCCAAGAAGCCGGGAGTACCATTGTGCTGGTATCCAAAATTAATACTCGTAGAACTGATTTGCCACTCCCAGTCTTGCGATACGGTTATCTCTGCATGTGAGGAAGCAGAAAAGCACACCAACAACATTATCATTAGTATCGTTAATAGTAACTTTTTCATTCTCAAAATCTCCAATAAAAAGTTAACAACCTGACTGGTTGCGCACTTCGTTTACAATCTTATTTGTAGACACTTATGGTATCTTCTTGTTTTTCCCGCATACCTGAAAACCTCACTTCAATCCGATATTTCCCTTCTTCAGAAATATATCTGCTGTCCGGATCGGTCGGCTCTCCATCCCGGCCGTACCACTCAATCTCCTGTTCGCCCGCAGATTGTTCGACATCTTCAATTAACGTTATAAACAGATCATCATCGGGATCGTAAATGCTGATGGTCATATCAGCGGTGCAGCTCAATTCATACGAGATAACACTTAACTCGTTGTTTATCGGAAGGATGCGGTATGGATTGCAATACAGATTACTGATTTCGTGTACGTAGTAAAGCTCGACCGTTACGGTGTCGGAGGTGGCACTGTGACCAGCCCCGTCGTTGGCATCCACGACTATGTCGTAAAAACCCTTATCTGCGATAAGACCATCAGCATCCTTGCCATACCAAACGGCTTGATTATGACCGGCTATAACCGTATCTTCAATAATAAGGACAGTTTCCTCAGACACGGTGTTGGTGAAACTAATCTCTACATCTGTATCCATATTCAACCAGTACTCAACAGTAACCGTTTCACTCTTGGTAGGATCAAACTTTAAGGTGGATAGACTTATATCAGGGATAATCATAGGTTCATCAGCATCTTCTGAGTTTGGATCATACCCGAACAGGAATTCAATCCGATTATTGAAGCTGTCCCCATCAGGATTGTCATTGGCATCTTGTAATATGGTTTCCAGGTAATAAAGCTCCCACGCATCAGATATACCATCTGCATCCGAATCAGTTGTCGTAGTAGCTTCGGATGTGTTTCCATAGGCTCCAAGATTAATTCTGCCGCCATTCGGAGAAGGCTCATTGGAATAGTCGGCCCAGGGCTGGCCTGTGTCGATACAAACCGAATTGGCATCTAAGTGGTAATCATTATCGGCAAATAAAGGATCGGCGACAAAGTTGCCCACTCCGGCGTGGGCCTCTCCGATGCAGCAATAAGTCAGATCAGTGTTTTCCGTGCCATACAAATCATCGTTATTATCCCAAATAATGCTGTTGGTCACTTCCTCACAATTCCCCCAAACACCTTTGTTGCTGTTGCCGGTAATCGTACAATTTATAAACTTTGTATCGCTGCTTGTGTTAAACACCCCATTCATGTTATTAGCGATGACACAATTCGTCAAACTGCCGGCGCTACTTTCGCAATATACACCGGCGTACACTGTACTTCCCGTGATAGTACAATTAGTGATTTGGGGTGAACTTGATGATATACTTATACCGCTCTTGCCTCCATTGCTTGTACCTGCAGCGCCGTTACCCTCTACGTTACAGTTAGTAATTTCAACTGATGAGTTATCCAGATTTATTCCGCTGTACCCGTTGTCCTTAAGAACACAGTCGGATATGCGCCCACCAGATTCATTGAAAGCTACTCCTTCTTTGTCATTACCGGTGATAGTGCAGTATGTGATAACAGGCGATGAATCGCTCGCAAACCATACACCGACATATCTATTATCACTAACCGTGCAACCGGTGATTATTGGAGATGACGACAAACCCGTACCATATATTCCCTTGTAACTGTCCGTTACCGTACAACCTGTAATAGTTGGTGAGGCGTTGTTGCAGTTGATCCCGTGTCCAGTGCTGCTCTTTGCCTTCACAGAGCACTTTGAAATAAGGGGCGACGTTCCATCGCAGACAATCACATATTTACCGTTAGCACAATTCGTAATGGTTAAACCTTCAAGTGTGCAGTCATCGCCGTTGCTGCCGGAGATGGTGACAACATTGTCCGTACCAACTCCATCAATGACGGTTGAGGCTACAACATTTGGATCGTTGGGATCAAGGCTTGTTAAGGTCAGGGCCTTTCTGATACCCAGACTAACCGTCTCATGGAAAGTATTGGGATCTAAAACAAGTGTGTCCCCGTCAAGGGCCATAATCATTGCCAGGTTTATAGATGGATATCTTAGACCTGTTCTTTGGTTATGTACAAAACCATCTATCAAGGCCGAATCGTCGGTATTGGGATCCCAGCCATCCCAGCCGATCTGGTACTCATCTATATTACGAAGCCCATCCCCATCGGGATCTTCATTGGGATCAGGCGAGAGATCTCCTAAGAAGAAAATCTCCCATTGATCTGCCAGGCCATCATTATCTTCATCCAGGACTGTTGTGGCTTCCGGCGTGTTGCCATAGGCACCTGCATTTATCCTGCCGCCGCCACCATAGGGCTCTTTGGAGTAGTTTGAATTTGGATCTCCCGCATCGATGCATAATGAGGTGTACCACAGATGATAATCGTCGTCATCTTCATCGAAAAACAGTGGATACACGCTGAAGTTGCCTTCACCTGAATCGGGAAGTTCAAGACAGGAATAGGTTGCTTCAGTGTTATTGAGGTCAGTGCCATTGTCCCAAAAGATACAATTAGTAACCTCGCATGCTCCGTTGACGCCGTAAGAGGGATCTCCAAATGGCTCGTGGCCGATGATAGTACAATTTTCAAATAATGCATTATTGGGTTTGGATATGTATACACCCTGGGCACCCTCATTATTTGCGATAACACAATTCCTGAGTGTGCCTGAACAATACTCGCCCAAATACACACCATAACTGCCATTTCCAATAATCGTACATTGAGACGCGATCGGTGAACCGCTGTAGAAGCTTAAGCCGTAATAACCGTTATCACTGAGCGTACAGTTATCAATTTTAGATGTGGAATAACGAGGATAAATTCCATGATAAAGGTTGTCTGCAGCCTTACAGTTTCTAATCGTGGGTGAACTGGAATCACAATAAATTCCATGGTACCCCCTCATTATTGTTATACCGTCTATAATAGAATCTGCAGTCTCATCCGACTGAAACGTGACAACATACGTTCCAACTGACTTGTCATTCGGATCAATAATCGTCGAGGCAACAATACTCGGATCATTAGGATCTGTGCTCGTTAACGTAATAGCTTTACCGTTGAAGTCAATGGTCTCACAAAATCTATTGGGATCCATAACCAAGGTATCACTCTCAAAGGCCATAAGGATTGCCAGGCTGACGGATGGATACCTGATATTGGTTCTGTCGTTACGAACAAAGCCATCTATAAGTTCCGAGTCGTCTGAGGATGGGTCCCAGTCAGGGCCGAGATAGTATTCATCTATATTACGAAGCCCATCCCCATCGGGATCATCATTTGGACCTTTTGAGAGATTACCAAAATAGAGATATTCCCACTGATCCGCAATACCATCACCATCTGTATCTATCACTGTCGCCGCTTCAGATGTATTACCATAAGCGCCGATGTTAATGTAACCTGCAGGATAATCCGGTTCGTTGGAATGATCTGAACATGGGTCTCCGGTATCGATACATAACGACGAATACCACAAATGATAATCGTCATTATCCGGATCAACAAAAAGAGTATCCACACTGAAATTACCCTCTCCGGCAACCGGTGACCCAAGACAGGAGTATGTTACCGAAATGGTGCCGCTGCCAAGATCTGTACCATTATCGCGAAGTATACAATTATTAACATCGCATGAGCCGCCACTAATACCATAGTCGCTGCCTACAATAGTGCAATTTTCAACTACAGCGTCGTTATAGAGTGTTGAGAGATGTACACCACAATCCCCAGAATCCCCGTTCTTAGCGATGATACAATTCTTAAGTGTTAATGAACAACTCCTATATAGATCAACACCATGATTGGTGTTGCGGCTAATTGTACATTGCGAAACAACTGGTGAACCACCCCAGTAACAGTATAAACCGTCCCAACCGTTGTTGTAGATATTACAGTTGTTAATCACAGACGAAGAATAATATGTCCGGATTCCACTTGATGAATTGTCTGATATAGTACAATGGTTTATCGTGGGCGAGGTGTTATCACAATTAATACCATATGTGCCGCCATTTGTTATAGTGAAACCGCTAAGCACACAGCTACTACCCACACCACTGGAAAAAGTAACGACTGTTCCCGAGCCATTCCCATCTACGATGGTATGGGCCACTACTTCAGGATCGTCCGGATCTCTCGATCTGAGGGTAATGTTTTTCCCGCTGATTGTGAGGTTCTCATAATATGTACCCTCGGAGACAACGATAGTATCTCCTTCATTCGCTTCATTTATAGCTGCCTGGATAGTCGAATATCCCTGCATGTCATCGACAATGTAGGCGGGTATGTATTCATCTGCACCCATATCCACTATGGAATTGGCATCACCGTCCCCATCCATAACCCGTACCTGGCCGTCAATATCAAATTGGCCGGTATAAGTGCCATTCGGATCACCCGTATCTATGCAAGGGGAATCAGGATTAAGGTGATAATTATCGTTATCGGGATCGACAAAATTAGGCTCGGTGCTGATGTTGCCCGTGCCGCCGCCGGTCCAGTTCTGGATACAGCTATACCTTGGCGTGGAGCTGTCCAAAACCTGCTCCAGATTATTGCCCCAGATAATGCAGTTTTTGATAGTCGCAGTCCCATCACAA
>Ga0180437_10008709_pt1 | contig 12805 bp, 9 predicted proteins | sample SS_ome_4_FD_132410 | JGI IMG/M metagenome (GOLD analysis project Ga0180437, IMG submission 132410) | Hypersaline lake sediment archaeal communities from the Salton Sea, California, USA - SS_3_D_1 metaG | ecosystem: Environmental > Aquatic > Non-marine Saline and Alkaline > Hypersaline > Sediment...
ACCTCCGAAGTCGCCAAAGCCGTCGGCGTCCACCCCAATACCGTCCGCAAGTACGAGGAGTGGGGCTTTCTGCCCCCCATCCCCCGCACCCCCAGCGGCTACCGCATGTTCACCCCGGCCCACGTCGAGCAGATGCGCCTGGCACGGCTGGCGCTGCACGGCGGCTGGCCGGGCAGGAACATCCGGCAGTCGGCCGTCGCGCTGGTCAGGAAGGCGGCGTCGGGCGACCTGGGCGGCGCGCTCGAACTGGCCTACAACCACCTGGCGCTGGTGCAGGCGGAGCGCGCCCAGGCCGGGGCGGCGGCCGATCTCCTCGAGCGATGGGCAAGCGGCACACCGGCAGACGCCACGTCCCGCCCCCTGCGCATCGGCGACGCGGCCCGGCGGCTGGGCCTCACCGCCGACACGTTGCGCAACTGGGAGCGCGACGGGCTGATCGACGTGCCGCGCAACCCGCGCAACGGCTACCGGCTCTACGGCGCGGCGGAGATCGGTCGCCTGCGCGTGATCCGCATGCTGCGCCGCGCCGGGTACAGCACCATGGCCATCCTGCGCATGTTGATCCAGCTCGACCGGGACCAGGGCGCGGACCTGCGCCAGGCGCTCGACACCCCCCGCCCCGACGAGGACGTCTATTCCGCCGCCGATCGCTGGATTTCCTCCCTGGCGGAGCAAGAACAACGCGCTTCACGCATCATCGCGCAGATGGAGAAGATGATCGGGGCGTAACCCTCCACTTACCCACCAAGGTTGTATAATCAGGTCATAACTCGATCGAGGAGGACGTATGGCTGAACCACAGATCGCCGTCCGTGACCTGTCCAAGACCTACCGCGTGCCGGAGCGGGAGCCCGGGCTGGCGGCTTCGCTCAGGAGCCTGGTGCGCCGCACCTACCGCGAGGTGGAGGCCGTGCGCGACGTGAGCTTCACCGTCGAGCCCGGCGAGATGGTGGGCTTCATCGGTCCGAACGGCGCGGGCAAGACGACCACACTCAAGATGCTCTCGGGCCTGCTGCACCCCACGGCGGGTCAGGCACGCGTGCTGGGGTTCGTGCCCTGGGAGCGCAGGTCCGGCTACCTGCGGCAGATCAGCATGGTGCTGGGCAACAAGAGCCAGATGCTGTGGGACATTCCACCGCTGGACACCTTCCGCGTGCTGGGCGAGATCTACCACGTGCCGCCCGCAGAGTTCGAGCGCACGCTGGACGAACTGGTCGATCTGCTAGACGTGCGGGACCTGCTGACCAGGCCCGTGCGCAACCTGTCGCTGGGGGAGCGGATGAAGTGCGAGCTGGTGGCAGGCCTGCTCCATCGCCCGCGGGTGATGTTCCTCGACGAGCCCACGCTGGGACTGGACGTCTCGATGCAGGGTCGCCTGCGCCGCTTCCTGGCCGAGTACAACCGCCGCAGCGGGGTGACGGTGATCCTGACCAGCCACTACATGGCGGACGTGGTGGCGCTGTGCCCGCGCGTGATCCTGATCCACCACGGGCAACTGCTCTACGACGGCGCGCTAGACGGCCTGGCCGAGCGATTGGCCCCGTTCAAACTGATCCGCGTGGCGTTCGGCAACGGGCACGCTCGCGCGTCCAAGGGACGCGGGCACGACCTGGCGCTCCCCCCCGGCGTGGACGTGGTCGACCGCGAGCACGGCCGGTTGACACTGCGGGTGAGCCGCTCCGAAGCAGCGCCGATCACGGCCCACCTGCTGAACACGCTGCCCGTGGCCGACCTGGCGGTGGAGGATCCGCCCATCGAGGCGGTGATCGATCAGATCTACCAGGAGGGAGCCGCATGAGCCAAGGCAGCCTGAACCACCGGGGCGGATGGGCGTTGGTCAAACACTCGTGGCTATCGTGGCTGCAGCACCGGAGCTTCTTCTTCCTGCTGGCGTTCATGTGGATGATCCCGCCGTTGGTCTCGCTCTTCGTCTGGTCGACCGCGGCCGGCGGCGAGACGATCGGCGGGCTCAGCCGGGGCGAGTTCGTGGCCTACTACCTGGTGCTGATCCTGGTCAATCAACTGACCTACGCGCAGACCAACTGGACGGTGGGGGACGTCATCCGGCTTGGGAACATGAACACGTTGCTGCTGCGTCCGATGTCGCCGGTGGTCGACGCGCTGGCGTCTGAGATCGCCGGCAAGGTGGTCTTCATGCTGTTCGCGGTCCCCGCGTCGGCGATTCTGGCGCTGGTGCTGCGCCCCGAGCTGCACCTGACCTTGGGAAACGGGCTGGCTTTCCTGCCGGCGCTGGCGCTGGCGTGGGCGCTGCGGTTCCTGTGGGGCTATTGGCTGGCGCTGCTGGCCTTCTGGGCCACGCGGGCCGACGGGCTCCTGGCGCTGCAGGACGCGCTGGTCTTCCTGCTCGCCGGGCAGGTGGCGCCGATCGCGCTCCTGCCGGGCCTGATGCGGAAGGCGGCGACGAACCTGCCGTTCCGGTACATGATCGGCTTCCCGGTCGAGGTGCTGACCGGGCAACTGGACGGGCCGGCGCTCTTGACGGGGTTTGCGATCCAGGCCGGTTGGCTGCTCATCGCCTTCGTCCTGTTCCGGGCGCTGTGGACCGCGGGCGTGAAACGGTATACGGCCATAGGCGGGTAGGGGCGAGGTCGCGATCTCCCCTCAGGATATACAAGGAATAGAAAGTAAGGAGGCCACGTACAATGTTACCCAAAGTGATCCTATTCAACGGAGTCAGCGTCGACGGACGGATGGACTGGTTTGCCGGAGACGTTGGTCTGTACTACGAACTGGCCGGGCGCTGGGGGGCGGACGCCATGCTCTCGGGCAGCGAGACGATGCTCGCCGCCTACGCCGCGGTCGACGTGCCGGAGGAGGACGAGTCCGCGTTCGAGCCGCCGGAGATGGACCCCAACGACCCCCGGCAGCGGCTGGTCGTCGTCGACAGCCGGGGACGGATCCGCAACTGGCACCAGATCCGGGACGAACCCTACTGGCGCGATCCAGTCGTGCTCTGTTCGGATGCCACGCCCCAGGAGTACATTGACTACCTTGAGAAGCGCCACGTCGACACCATCGTCGTGGGCGACGATCGCGTGGATCTGCGGGCGGCGCTGGAGGCACTGAGCGCCCGGTACGGCGTCAAGACCATCCGCGTCGACAGCGGTGGGGTGCTCAACGGCGCCCTGCTCCGCGCCGGCCTGGTGACCGAGGTGAGCGTGCTGATCACCCCCCACCTCGTGGGCGGGACGTCGCCGCGCTCCCTCTTCACCGCGCCGGACCTGACCTCCCCGGACGGCGTCATCCCGCTCAGACTGATCCACGTCGAGGAGGTGAGGGATGGCGTCGTCTGGCTGCGGTACGAGGTGGCCAGATGAGATATGTGAAACTCATCTGGCGCTTCGCGCAGGTCTCCGCGCAGAACGAGCTGGCCCACCGCGCCAATTTCTGGATCAGCCTGCTGCATTCGGTGCTGAACCTCGGGTCGGGCGTGCTGGGCATCCTGGTACTATTCGGGCAGGTGGAGACGATCCGAGGGTGGGATCTGCCGGCGACGCTGGCGCTGCTGGGGGTCTACCTGACGGTGAGCGCACTGCGCAACCTGTTCATCGGCCCCAGCCTGGACGCGCTGGTCGGGATGGACGGCGAGATATGGACCGGGCGGTTCGACTTCACCCTGCTCCGCCCTGTGGACGTGCAGTTCCTGGCCAGCTTCCGCTATTGGCATCCCCTGGCGCTGGTGGACCTCGCCCTGGGATTGAGCGTGCTGGGCACGGGCGCGGTCCAACTACGACAGTCGTTGACGCTCGTGGACAGCCTCTCCTTCCTGATCGCAATGGGCGCCGGGGTGACGATTGTCTACGCCATCCTGTTGGCGTTCAGCGCCCTGGTGCTGTGGAGCCCCGGCTTCCTCTTCACCTGGGTTTTCGACGCCCTCTTCCAGATGGCTCGCTACCCGTTGGGGCTGTACCCGGGCTGGCTGCGGCTGGTGCTGACCTGGGTGATACCGGTCGGCATCGTGACGACCGTCCCCGCGCAGGCGCTGTCCGGCAATCTGCCCATCGGGATGCTGATCGGCAGCGTGGCCCTGGCCATGGCCTTCCTCGTCCTGGCCTCGGCGCTGTTCCGGTTCGGTCTGCGCCGGTACGCCAGCGCGTCGAGCTGACGAGCTGACAAGGTAGAACACAACGGGCAACGCCCGGCGGTGTTGCGCGAGTGGCCAAGCCGTGATAAGATGGGTGGGCAGGGTTACGGCATGCCCGGCGGCTGACGCACAAGTGAGCTCAGCCGCGCGGCATCCCCAGGGGAAGGGAAATGGCATCGCCACTCCTGACAACCAAACTCTACGTCCCTCCTGTCCGGGCGGAGCTGGTCTCGCGCCCCCGCTTGATCGCCCGCTTGAACGAGGGTCTTCGTGGGCGAAGCGCCCGTGGGCGAAGTGCCCATGAGCAAAGCGGTTACCCCCACGGCGTCCATGAACGCAGCGACTTTGCCTGCAAACTGACCCTCATCTCCGCCCCAGCCGGCTTCGGCAAGACCACCCTCCTGAGCGAGTGGATACAAGCGGGAGTAGGGAGTAGGGAGTAGGGGATACCTCGCCCGCAGGCTCGTGCTCCTCCCCTACTCCCTACTCCTTACTTCCTACTCCCCTCTTCCTACTTCCTACTCCCTCCCCCGCCTGGCTCTCGCTGGACGAAGACGACAACGACCCGGCGCGATTCCTCAGCTACCTGATCGCCGCGCTGGAGATGGCGTATGCGGGCGCCGATGCGCCCGTCGACGTGGGCGCGGACGCGCGGGCGCTGCTTCAATCTCCAGGACACATTTCCCCGAAAGCCGTCCTCACGGCGCTGATCAACAGTCTCACCGCCGTGCCAACCGGGACGGTGCTGATCCTGGACGACTACCACGTCATCCAGCAGCAGTCGATCCACGACGCGCTCGCCTTCCTGCTCGACAACCTGCCCTCAACGCTGCACCTGGTCATCTCCACCCGCGCCGATCCCCCCCTGCCCCTGGCCCGCATGCGCGCCCGCGGCCACCTGGCCGAGATCCGCGCCGCCGACCTGCGCTTCACCCCGGGCGAGGCCGCCGCCTTCCTCAACGACACCATGGGGCTGGACCTCTCGGCGGAGGACGTGGCCGCGCTGGGCGCCCGCACCGAGGGATGGATCGCGGGCCTGCACCTGGCGGCACTGTCCATGCGTGGCATTGCCACGCCGCGTGGCATTGCCGAGCCGCGCGGCCTTGCCGCCCGGCAGGTGTCCGACTTCATCGCCGCCTTCAGCGGCAGCAACCGGCACGTGATCGACTACCTGGCCGAGGAAGTGCTGGCCCAGCAGCCCAAGGAGATCCGCGACTTCCTGATCCATACCTCGATCCTGGACCGCCTGACAGCGCCCCTGTGCGATGCGGTGCTCGGAATGAGCGAATCAGCGAATCGGCAAATCAGTAAATCGGCAAGTCAGCAAATCAGCAAATCAGCAGATGAGCAGGTCAGCGAGCCGGCGAATCAGCGAATCAGCGAATCAGCGATAGGTAGCCAAGAGTTGCACCAAATCACCGAATTGGCGAAAGGGCGATGGGGAGATTTGCAGATTTGTGATTTGCAGATTTGCACATTTGCAGATTGTTCCAGCCGCCAGATCCTCCACTACCTGGACGAATCCAACCTCTTCGTCGTTCCCCTGGACCACCACCGCCATTGGTACCGGTATCACCACCTGTTCGCCGACCTGCTGCGCAACCGCCTGCACCAGGACCTCCCCGGCCGGGTGCCGGAGCTGCACCGCCGGGCGAGCGAATGGTACGAGCGGAACGGGCTCGCACCTCCCGCGATCGACCACGCGCTTTCGGCAGGAGATTTCGAGCGCGCGGCCGATCTGATCGAGCAAGCCGCGGACGCGACCTTGATGCGCAGCGAGACCGCCACCTTCTTGAGGTGGGTGAAGGCACTCCCGGACGAAATCGTGCGCGCCCGGCCCCTCCTCAGTGTATACCTGGCCGGGATGCAACTGCTGAGCGGCCATCCGCTGGAGGCCGCCGAAGCGCGCCTGGAGCAGGCCGAGGAGATCGACACCGCCGGGGCCATCGCTGGCGAGATCGCCGTATTCCAGGCCCTGATTGCGTCGTATCGAGGGGACAGCCAGCAGAGCACCGCATATTCTCAGCGAGCGCTCGACATCCTGCCCGAGGAGAAGTTGCTCCTGCGCAGCCTCGTCGCCGGGTTGCTGGGCCTCAACTGCCTGTACAGCGGCGACATCGCCGCCGCCCGGCCGGCGCTTGAGGAGGCCGCCAGAATCGGTCGCAAGGCCGGCAACCTTATGAACACCGTGCTGGCCCTCTGTCACCTGGCGGAGATTTCGGTGGTGGAAGGCCAGCTCCACGAAGCGCAGGCGTTCTACGACCAGGCGGTACAACTGGCCACCGACTTCCAGGGGCACCACCGGCCCATCGCCGGCATGGCGCTGATCGGACTGGGCGAACTGCTGAGAGAGTGGAACGACCTGGAGTCCGCGACGCGCCACCTCACCCAAGGGATCGAGCTGACCGGCAGATGGGCAGAAGCCGCGGTCATCATGGGCCACGTCACCCTGGCGCGGGTGAGGCAAGCTCAGGGCGACGCCGAAGGCGCTCAACGGGAGATGCAGGCGGCACAGCGGGTGGCGACGCGGTTCGACGCCATGGACATCGACGATTTCATCGTCTCCCTGCATCAAGCGCGCCTCTGGGTGGCCCAGGGCAACCTCGAAGCGGCCATCCGTTGGGTCGAAGATGGCGGACTGGAGGCATACCTCGGCCCCGAGGGTCTGGAAGGGGGAACCGGCGTAGCCCTATCCCCATACCTCCGAGCGCTTGAACAGATCACCCGGGCCCGGGTCACCATCGCCCAGCGCCAGCCCGGCGCGGCACTGCAGGTGCTGCGTCCCCTGATTATGCGGACGGAGGCCGCCGGTTGGATGGGCATCGTCGTCGAGGCGCTGGTGCTTGAGTCCCTGGCCCTCCAGGCACAGGACGATCGCGCCCGGGCGGTAGCCGCCCTGGAGCGGGCGTTGTCCCTCGCCGAGCCGGAGGGCTACGTGCGCCTCTTCGTCGACGAGGGCACCCCCATGGCCAGGCTGCTGCGCCACGCCCTCTCCCAGGGCATCGCGCCGGCCTACGTGACCCGACTTCTGGCAACGCTCGATAAAGAGTGTTCCAGGTTTCAAGTCTCAGGTTCCGGGTTTGCCGCTGCACCGACTTCCAACCTGAAACCTGAAACCATGAAACCTGAAACCCACCCCCTCGAGTCGCTCAGCGCTCGCGAGCTAGAAGTCCTCCGCCTCGTCGCCGCCGGCCTGTCGAATCGCGAGATTGCGGAAGAACTCACGATCGCGGTCGGCACCGCCAAGCGGCACGTCAGCAACATCTACGCCAAACTCGACGTGCACAGCCGCACTCAGGCCGTGGCCAAAGCTCAGGACCTACATATGTTGTAGGCACCAGACCGAGACTACATCTTTCGGCACACGCCACTCCCCTCAAGCGCGCCTCCAGAAATCAACCCCCAGGATACATCTGCCGGGCCATGACAGCCACCTGACCCCCTGCTATACTGGGCGTGTAGTTGAGAACCCAGTGAAAGGCAGGTGAGTTCAGGATATGTCCGTCGCCATCGAGATAGACTGTTTGAGCAAGACGGTTCAGGCTGAGCCCGGTGGGCCGGCCGTGCAGGCGGTGACGTGTCTCCGCCTGTCTGTCCCGCCCGGCCAGGTGCTGGGGTTGCTCGGCCACGCGGGCGCGGGCAAGACCACCGTGATCCAACTGATCGGCGGGCTGCTCCAGCCCACCACCGGGCGCGTGATCGTGAACGGCTACGACACCGTGCGCCAGCGCGATGCCGCGCGGCAGCAGGTCCACGTGGCGCTCACAGAGACGAATGCCCTTAGCGCACACACCCGCACGATCCCGGCACAGCCCGTCCTGCTGTTCGACGAGCCGGCGCTGGGCCTGGACCCGTGGGCCATCAAGGATCGAGTCAAGGAACTGGCCCACGAACATGCCCGGACCGTCGTGCTGGCCACGCGCGATCTTGACGTGGCCCGGGAGCTCTGCGACCGCGTGGCCGTACTGAGCCAGGGCCACCTGGTGGCAGACCGGGACGCCAACTTCCTCGCCGACCGGTTCCTGGGGCGCCCCTTCTACCACATCCGCGTCAAGGGGTGCCTGAGCGACTCCTGGGCCACGTGGTTCGACGGCCTGAACCTGGCCACCGAGGACAACGGCGAGATGGTCCTCTCCGGCCCCATCGTCGACCAGGCCGCGCTCCACGGCGTGCTGGCCAAACTGCGCAACCTGTGCATGCCCTTGCTTTCGGTGACCTGCAACGACCTGAACCTGGGGGATATGTTCGCACACGCGGCCGAGGGATCGGGCACAGACCATCGGTGAGAGGTAACGATGTTCGGCATCCGTCTGAAGCGAAACGGGTCCAAGACCCCGAATAGGAACAACGGGCAAATCATCAACCTGCAGCGAGTCGTGAAAACGTACGAGAGCGCCGCCGGTTCCTTCACGGCGCTCAAGGGCATCGACCTGCAGATCGACCCCGGCCAGTTTGCGTCCATCATCGGCAAGTCGGGCAGCGGCAAATCCACGTTGATCAATATGATCACGGGCATCGACCGGCCCACGTCCGGCCAGGTGCTGGTGGATCGCACCGCCGTGCACACACTCAGCGAGGAACAGATCGCCGTGTGGCGCGGCCGCACGATCGGCGTCATCTTCCAGTTCTTCCAACTGTTGCCGACGCTGACGGCCATTGAGAACGTCATGCTGCCGATGGACTACAGCGGGATGGTTTCACCCAGCGAACGCCCCGCGCGGGCGATGGCGCTGCTGGAACAGGTGGGGATGGCCGACCAGGCCCACGAGATGCCCGCAGCGCTGTCGGGTGGCCAGCAGCAGAGCGTCGCCATCGCCCGCGCGTTGGCCAACGACCCGCCGATCGTGGCCGCCGATGAACCCACCGGCAACCTGGACTCCCGGACAGCCGAGTCGGTCTTCCGGCTGTTCGAGGACATGGCGGACAGCGGCAAGACGATCCTGATGGTCACCCACGATAACGAGCTGGCCGTGCGCGCCCAACACACGATCGTGCTGGCCGACGGCGAGATCGTCGATGAGCGAGACAACCGCTGAGGAAATCCGTGCAGTAGGAGAGAGATACCGATGTTTGGGATCAAGCCACGTCAAACAAGAAACTCCAACATGGAACCAATCGTCGACCTGCGCCAGGTGGTGAAGAAGTACGAGGGCCTGGCGGGGGACGTCGTGGCACTCAAGGGCATCGACCTGCGGGTCTATCCCGGCGAGTTCCTGGTCATCACCGGCAAGTCGGGCGCGGGCAAGACCACGCTCGTCAACATGATCACCGGGCTCGACCGCTCCACCGGCGGTGAGATCTGGGTGTCCGGCACCCCAGTACACCGGCTGGGCCCGGAACGGGCCGCCCGGTGGCGCGGGCGGACGGTGGGCGTCGTCTTCCAGTCCTTTGAGCTGCTGCCCACCTTGACCGTCCTGCGCAACGTGATGCTGCCCATGGACTTCGCCCACGTATACTCGATCGGTCAGCGGAAGAAGCGCGCGATGCACCTGCTGGAGCGGATGGAGATCGCCGAGCACGCCCGCAAGCTGCCCTCCGGCGTGTCTGGTGGCCAACAGCAACGCGTCGCCATCGCCCGCGCCATGGCCAACGACCCCACGATCCTGGTCGCCGACGAGCCGACCGGCAGCCTGGACTCGGTGACGGCGGACGCGGTCCTGCGCGTGTTCGAGGAACTGGCGGATCGGGGCAAGACGATTGTGCTCGTGACCCACGACGAGGACATCGAGAGGCGGGCAACGCGCGTGATTCGGATAGCGGATGGGGAATTGGAACGTGAGACGTGAAACGTGAAGCGTGAAACGTGAATGGAACACGCAACACGGAACATGCGCCGCACACCATGGGAACGAGGTGGCTTATGTTGAGTTCGCGCTGGTACAAAGTGATCAACGATCTGTGTGGAAACAAGACGCGCACTATGCTGATCGTGCTGTCCATCACCGTCGGGCTGTTCGCCGTCGGCACGATCGTCAGCTCACGGGCGATTCTGTCCACGGAGATGGACAAGAGCTACGCGGAGATCAACCCGTCCAGCGGCCTGGTGCACACGCTCGAGCCCTTTGACGAGGACTTCATCCGTTCAGTTCGGGCGATGCACGACGTCGAAGAGGCGGATGCCCGGCGGGTGATCGAAGCCCGCGTCCAGATCGGCCCGGGAGAGTGGGGCAACCTCCGGATCTTCGCCGTGAAGGATTACGACCATATGCGGGTGAACAAGATATGGCCCCACAGCGGCGCCTGGCCGCCCCCGGAGAGGGAAATCCTGATCGAACGGGCCGCGCTTCCGGTGATCCAGGCGGAGGTGGGCGACACGATACGGATCGAGACCCCGGACGAAAAGCAGCGCCTGATGCGCATCGCGGGTTCAACACACGACTTGGCCCAGATGCCGGCCCAGTTCGATAACTCCCCGTACGGCTACATCTCGTTCGAGACGCTCGAGTGGTTCGGCGAGCCCTACGGCTTCAACGAGCTGCACATCGTCGCCAGGAATCGACAGGACAAGGCGTTCGCCCAGAACGTCATCAACGAGGTGAAAGAGAAGGCCGAGAAGGCCGGCCTGACGATCCCGTTGACCATAGCCGCCGAGCCGGGCCAGATCCCGCTCGACGATATCCTGCAGGCCATCTTGCTGCTGATGGCTGTGCTGGGCATGCTGGCGCTCTTCCTGAGCACGTTTCTGATCATCAACACCGTCTCGGCACTGCTGGCACAGCAGAAGCGGCAGATCGGCGTGATGAAAGCGATCGGTGCACGCACCGGCCAGATCATGGGCATGTACCTGGGGATGGTGATGTTCTACGGCTTGCTCGCGCTGGTCATCGCCGTCCCGCTGAGCATCGCCGGATCGCAGGCGCTGAGCCGCTTCATGGCCGGGCTGTTCAACTTCGATCTCACCGAACTGCAGGTGCAGCCCCAGGCGATCGTGCTCCAGATCGTCATCGGCCTGATGGTCCCGCTCCTGGCGTCGATCGTTCCCTTCCTGTCCAACCTGCGCCTCACGGCGGCGGAAGCGATGAGCACCCATCAGATGGGCAAGGGCCGGTTTGGCGCCGGGCTGCTGGATCGGATGCTTTCGGGAACCAGGCTGTGGTTTGCCCGTCGCGTCCTGGTGCGCCCATACCTGCTTTCGCTGCGCAATACCTTCCGCAGCAAAGGGCGGCTGGCGCTCACATTGATCACGCTGACGCTGGCCAGCATGATATTCGTGAGCGTGTTCAGCGTGCGCGACTCGGTGCTCCGCACCCTGGACGACGTACTGCGCATTTGGAACTGCGACACGATGATCACCTTTACCCATCCCTACCGCATCGAACGGATCACGCGAGAGGCGATCCAGGTGCCCGGCGTCGTCGACGTGGACACGTGGATCCAACTCCCCACGCGCCGCGTGCGCCCAGATGACAGCGAGGGCAGCATGGTGTACCTGTTTGCACCGTTCGCCGATTCCAAGCTCGTGCGGTCACCCACCATCGTCGAAGGCCGTTGGCTGGTGCCCGAGGACGGAAACGCGGTGGTCGTCAGCACCAACGTGATCCAGGAGGAACCCGACGTCCAATTGGGCGACGAGATTGTGCTCAAGGTTCTGGGCCGCGAGCGCACCTTCCGCGTCGTCGGCATCAGCATGGGGTTCATGCTTCCGATGGCCTACACCAACTACCCCTACGTCGCTCGCATCACCGGGCGGGCAGGGCAGGCCGATGCCGCGCTGGTGGCCACCGAGCGCCACGACGAGGCGTCCGTGATGCAGATCACGACGGCGCTGGAGGCTCACTTCGAGGACAACGGCCTGCACGTCAGCAACGTACAGACTGTAGCGATGGAGCGCGCCGAAGCGGCCATCGCCTACGGCATCGTCATCAGCCTGCTGCTCATCATGGCCGTGCTGCTCGCCATCGTGGGAGGGCTCGGGCTCATGGGGACGATGAGCATCAACGTGCTCGAGCGGACGCGCGAGATCGGGGTGCTGCGCGCGATCGGGGCGCCGAACCGGGGCGTGGCCCAGGTCTTCATCCGGGAGGGGATCGCCATCGGCCTGCTCAGCGGGCTGCTCGGCTCTCTGCTGGCGCTGCCGTTCAGCAAGCTGCTCAGCGACGCCATGGGGATGTTGATCTCAGGCACACCGTTGTCCTTCACCTTCTCCATGGCCGGTGTCTGGATCTGGCTCGTCGTGGTGGTCGGACTGAGCGGCCTGGCCAGTTTCATCCCGGCCCAGAACGCCTCGCGGCTAACCGTGCGGGAAGTGCTGGCGTATGAGTAACGTGTTGCGTGTTTCGTGACAGAAGACGGAACACGAAACACGGAATACGGAATAACGTAATGCGTAAGAGCGTAATGCGGTCGCGACCTTGTCGGCGTACTGACGCTAGAGAGAGGTGAACGATGAAGAGATTTCTGGTCCTACTGTTGGTCTTGCTCGTGGGATTAGCATCCGTCACGGGATGCAGTGGCGCGGGCGGGGCGGAAGAACCGGCGGCAGCGGATGGGAGCGCCGTCCCCCCTGCCGATGAGGGCGCGCCGGGCCTCATATCCGCCGTGATCGCCGAGGGATCGGTCGAGCCCGCCCGCTGGAGTGAGCTGCGCTACCCGGCCGGCGGCACCGTCGTCGAGGTCCTCGTTGAAGAAGGGGACGCCGTCGCCGAGGATGACCTCCTCGTCCACTTCGACCCCACCGACGCCCAACTGGCCGTCCAGGAG
>Ga0180437_10008710_pt1 | contig 12804 bp, 10 predicted proteins | sample SS_ome_4_FD_132410 | JGI IMG/M metagenome (GOLD analysis project Ga0180437, IMG submission 132410) | Hypersaline lake sediment archaeal communities from the Salton Sea, California, USA - SS_3_D_1 metaG | ecosystem: Environmental > Aquatic > Non-marine Saline and Alkaline > Hypersaline >...
AAGGGCTCCACCAGCCCCTCTTCCGCCAGCACTCTCACCATCCCGTACAGGTGTACGGCGTTCCACCTGCGCCGCTTGACGTTGTACTCGACCTTCCCCAGCTGCACCCGCGCCAGCGCCGCCACGAACTCGTTGGCCTTGGCGTTGTAGCCTGGGTACAAGTGCGTGAAGCGCGGGTCGCTGTCCACCATGTGGGGGCACTGCCCCACGCCGCGCACGCACTTGCGGCACGCACACACCATGCCGTGCGCCTTCAGCCGCCTCGCCGCGATGGCGATGCCGTCGCAGTTCGTGCAGACCGCACCCATCTCCCCCGCCTGGATGGTGTGCGCGATGTAGAAGGAAAAGGCGCTGAACGCGCCGAACGTGCCGACCTTCCTTCCCACCACCGTCGTGCCGTGCGCCTCAGAGGCGTCCTCGCAGACGATGGCCTTCGGCGCGGCGTCGAGGATGCCCTTGATGTCCGCCGCGTATCCCATCAGGTGGACGGGCAGGACCACCTCGCACGCCTCCCTCGCCACCCACTGCGGGTCCAGCCCCATCGTCCCCGGCTGCACGTCCCCGAACAGGAGGCGGAACCCGGCGAGCGTGACCGCGTTGGCGGTTGCGGCGAAGGTCAGGGCGGGAACGAGCACCCGCGCCCCGTCCGACAGGCCGGGGAAGCGCCCGCACTCTACCAGCGCCCGCAGTCCCACCATCAGCGCGCTCGTGCCGGAGGAGGTCACGACGCAGTGCTCGACGCCCAGCCACTGTGCGAACTCGTCCTCGAACGCCCGCACCTCCGCGCCTTCCGAGATGCGCCCGCCCCGGATGACCCGCTGCAGCGCCTCGCGCTCCTCTTCCCCGAAGGGAAAGTCACCGATGGGGATCTTGCTCATCCGGCCCGCCTTTCGCAGAGTTGGCATATACGCGGCTTAGCACTTCGTTGGCCACTTCCCACTCTTCCTCTTCCAGCTCCGTCTCCGCCTGTACCACCCGCTGCCGCAGCCCGCTCGTCGAGTAGCTGTGCGCCCGCTCGTGCCAGTAGACAGGGACGCCCATGCCCATCCCGGTGTAGGTGCGGTTGCGCCAGTCGCTGCCCAGCACCCGCACGTCCGGCCGGAGCAGCTTGAGCAGCTCCAACAGGTCGGCCTCGCTCTCGTAGCACACCACCTCGTCCACGTAGCGCACCGCCTGCAGCTGCACCATCCGCTCGTGCAGCCGCTGCACCGGCGCGTGCTTCCTCGGCCTGTCGGCGCTGGGGTCGACCTGCAGCCCCACCACCAGCCAGTCGCAGACGCTCTTGGCGTCCCGCAGCATGCTGACGTGCCCCGCGTGCAGCAGGTCGAACGCCCCGCAGCAGAACCCTACCTTTCCGTGTCCCACGTTCTCAAGCCCTGCCTTTCTACCCTGAACGGGATGCGCGTCAGGCCGAGGGCTTCCACCACGGCGTCCTGCCGCTCCGGTGGGGCGAGGAAGAACCAGCATCCCCCCGCGCCCGCCCCGCACAGCTTGCCCGCCCACGCCCCGGCCTCCCGCGCCGCCTCGTACTGTGCATCGAGGGCCGGGTCGCTCACGCCCCCGATGCTTCGTTTCAGCTGCCATGTGTTGTTAAGGTGCTCGCAGAACTCCTCTTTTGTCATCAGGTACAGGTCGTAGCGCACCTTCCGCGCCAGCGCCTTGATCGCCTTCAGCTCGTCGGTGCTCTTGCTCCACGTCGGCAGCACCTCGTTGGCGTTCCGTACCTTGCCGGTGTAGAGCAGCAGCCCGCAGTCGTCGACGAACTGCGCCCACCAGCCGCCAAGCGGCTCCACCTTCACGCCCTTCCCGTCGAGCGCGTAGGCGTTGAACCCGCCGAACACCGCCGGGAGGCAGTCCTGCCATCCCACAGGCGAGACGCCCCGTTCGAGCCGGTAGGCCCGCTGAGCGAGCGCCTCGCCCTCTACCACCCCGTCCACCGCACGGACGAGGCTTACACTCAGTGCGCTGGAACTGCCGAGCCCCGTACCCTTTGGTACATCGGATATGATCGTCAGCGTGCACGGCGCGAAGGTGTGCCACTTGGCCATCTCCGCCACCAGCGTGTGCTTGGCATCCCGCAGGTCGTCCAGCTCCTCGACCTCCGAATAGGCGACCCGGTAGCCGCCCGTCGGGCGCGGGTTGTGCGTCAGGTAGATGTACCTCGTTAGCGCGAAGGACAGGACCAGCCCGCCGTACTCGCTCACGAACGGCTCCAGGTCCGTCCCCCCTCCGAACAGGCTCACCCGCAGTGCGGCGCGGATGACTCGCATGGCTCGTTCCTTTCCTGTGAGGGGTAGCGGCCCGATGACCGCTACCCCGGCGAACCGTGATGCTACAGAGCACCATCACCAGATAGAACTTAGTGGTAGTAGCTCGATGGCGGACGAGTAGACACGCCACCCTTGAAGAAGTACGAGCTGGTCGGGTCTGGCGACCGCAGGTGCTGCAGCGGCACGTACTTGACGTTCTGGATTCTTGCCGCCAGCTGCGGTGTCTTCAGGATGATCCGGGGTTCCGTCTCGGCCTGGATCTTGAAGCACCGCCCGTCCTGCACCACCGACCAGGAGAACCGCCCGTCGTCCGTGACGTTGTAGAAACCGCCGATCAAGTCCTGGGTCGCTGCAATCTCACGGCTGAACTGGCGATAGTCCTTGTACTCGATCCGCATCGCCTTCCGGTTGCCCAGGTAGCTGATCGGAAGGATGTACACGTCGCTGGCATACTCGCCAGGGGCGCAGTTCCCGTTGTTGGCGTTGTTCGCCTCCGGGATGCCGTCGTCGAGGACGACCTGCACCCTCTGCCCGTTGAGCGGGACGCGCAGCCCCTCGCGCAGCGAGTTGCGCTCCTGCACCAGCGAGGCGCCGTCGAGCGTGATCTCGTACTCGGTGCTCGGCAGGGTGGCGTTCATGATCGTCGCCAGGATGGACTGCATCGGCATCAGGCTGGAGGCCACCTGCCACAGCTCCGGGCGCATCACGACCACGTGCTGCACCGGCGTGAGCGACTGCCCTCGGGCGTTGTGGCTCACGTAGTAGTAGGCCATCTCCAACACTTCCATGAACGTCGGCGCAGTCGCCGTCTTGATGTCCTGGTAGCTGAAGTTCTTGAGGTCGCTGTCCAGGGCAGGGCAGGCGACACCGGCGCAGGCGCCGACGAACCCCGTGTTCACCAGGAGCTGCAGCCCTCGGAACTCGCGGTAGGCGTTCCCGATGTTGTTGGCCGGGTTCCCGGTATAGACCATCGGGGAGAGCGCGCCCATGAACAGCGGCGGCAGCTCGAACAGCAGCGCCCACGCCGTCGCGGTCTGCATGATCTGGGTGGCCGAGGTCGGGTTGGCCCCTGGGTGCCACGGCGAGCGCGAACCGAGCTGCTCGTTGAGCAGCGTCAGGTCGATGTCGCCCCGGTTGACCCGCTCCACGCACTTCTGGAGCGTCATGGCCTTCGTCTCGCGGCACACCTTGGCGGTCGGGAAGTGCTGGATGCACGCCTCCGACTCGCCGCTGATGCAGTCGCCGCACTCGGTCGTCGGCTCCGCCGTGCTCGTCGGCTCCACGCCGGTGATGAACGGCAGAAAGTCCTCGATGATCTTGCTGGGCACCTTGGGCAGGATGTCCGCCACGCCCTGCCACTGCATCATGGTGCTGATCACTTCCGGGTCGATCCCCACCTGGACGGCACCGAACATCGAGCCGATGCCGTGGATCATGTTGTAGGAGGGGTTGTTCGGCATGGTGGCCTTCTGCGCCACCTCTTTCTGCGCCTCCGCCATGACCCTGGCGAAGGTATCGCCCAGGCCCTTCATAAAGGCCCGGTCGCGCAGCAAGCTCTTTCCAATCTCTTCATAGTCCGTGCTTTCTAGTGTCATAGCGACACCTCCTTCCGAAGGCTAGATCGTAACCTTCGGGTTGCCCGCAAGTCTGCTTACTGCTGTGGCCACGCTCTCCATGAACTTCTGCGCGGCCTTCGAAGCCTCGTCTTCTGAGAGGTCGCTGATGGCGTCGACCGTGGCCTTGACCTCGGTCGCGGCGATCTTGACCGTCTTGGGCAGGTCGCGCAGCCGTTCCTGGACCCGCTCCTCGGTCGTCTTGTTCGCCACCGCCACTTCCTCGCGCAGCACCTTGACCGTCTCTTCGAGCGCGCCGATGCGCTGGTCGCGCTGCTTGAGCGCCTCCGCAAAGACCCCGGCCAGCGACGTGGCGATGGTCTCGCCAAGCGCCTTCATCACTTCCTCGTGTCCACCCGCTGCCTTTTCCACCGCAGGAGCCTCGCCCCCACCCGTACTTGTGTCCGCTGGGTCGGCGGCGTTCGCCGGAGCTTCAGCCACCTCAATTCCCTTTCCAGCCTCTTCCGGCTCAGAGGCAACAGGGGCCTGCTCCTTCGGCTTCAAAATGCTTTCGGCCGCTTCCTTCAATGCCTGCCAGACGGTGCGCTTCACCGTTTCGGTGACCACTTCCTCCTTCTCGGCCTCGGCCTCCTTCTCGGCCTCCGGCTCGGGCTCCTCAGCCTCCGCGTCGGCCTTCTCCACCTCACCGTCGGCTTTTTCGACGTCACCGTCGGCCTTTTCGACCTCACCGTCGGCTTTTTCGACCACGCCGTCGGCCTTTTCGACCACGTCCCCCGGAAGGGCCTTCTGGCTCTCGGCCAGCTCCTCGATCTCCTCGTCCGACCGCCCAAGCTCTCGCAGCGCCTCGACGGTCGTGTCATCCAATGCCTTACTCATGGCCTCACCTCCTTGCACCACGATGGCCGTTCCGTAGGACGCCGCCATCGACTTGGGCAAAATGGTTCTCTTCAGTATCCGAATGTCGCCGGTGTATCTCCCATCCCGCTTGAGGGCGCGGTTGTACCTGAACTTGAGGCTCACGCCCCAGCGGTCGGGGTTCGCCGCCACCGCCTCCCGCGCCTTCACTGCGGCGGGCGTGTCGTGCCAGCTCCCGCCTTCGAGCAGGATGTCGCCGCCGTCCGCCGGGAGGAGCAGCATCAGGTCGCAGTCGCCCACGTCCGTGCCCTGGACGTGCAGCTCGTCCAGCTCCCCGTAGGCCCCCTTCTGGCGGGCGTAGTCGATGGCGTCCATGTACGCCTTGCGCTCGATGACCTCTCTCTCGCGGTCGCGCACGCCCACGGACGAGATGGCGAGCCAGCGCCAGTCGCCCTCGTTCGACTTGTAGACGGTCCACACGGACTTTTCCTCGTCCACCTCACCCCCTCCCGCCTCCTGCCGCACCAGCTTGGCCCCGCAGTGGGTGCACTTTGCCGCCGCGCAGGGCACTTCCTCGCCGCACTGGGGGCAGGTGCAGGTGTTGGGCCGCTCGCCGTCTTGCACCACCGCGCCGTGCTCCCCGATGCTCCCGCCCGAACCGTGTACGGTCGGCCCCGGTTCGCCCACCGCCGCCTTCTCGCCTTCGGGGTGTTCTCCCGGCGACTTCTGTGTCATGCGCGTCCCGCAGGATGGGCAGTCCACCGTGTTGCAGGGCTTCCCCAGCTCGACCGGGACGACCTTCCCGCACTGCGGGCAGACGCACCGGTGCTCCTTCTCCGCCACCTCGACGCTCTTCCTGCGCCCCGGCTTCGGCTCCTTGCCTTCCTCGCCGCCCGCAGGCTTGTCTCGGCGCGGCTTCTCCTGCGCCCCGCTGCCGCCGCATTGGGGGCACTTCATCTCGTGGCACTGCTTGCCCTTGGGCAGGACGAACACCGACCCGCACTTGGAGCACTTGCAGCGGCGGGTCTCGTCGTCCTCTTCCTCGTCGGGGTCGCGCTCCACGCCGTACTCGCGGTCGGCGCCCGGCCCCCCGGCAAAGTTGGGCGCGTTCTCGGCGTTATGCGTGCCGCGCGGTGGGGCGTGCCAGCCCGAGGTCGGGCCGCCCTTATCTTCCTCCACCGCCTTACCGGCGTCCTCGACGTTCACGTACAGCGCCCGCAGGTGGGCCAGCGCTTCCTCGTGGGAGTCGTGGCACTCGACGGTCTCGCCCGGCTCCTCCTTCGTCCCTTTCCTCACGCAGTTCCCGTCCAGAAAATAGGGCATCGGCTACCCTCCTTGCAGCGTGCCGACGTGCTCCGCCTCGCCCAGCCCATCCTTCACCCACTCCGCCTTGGCGTAGCCCAGCTCCGCAAATGCCTGGTACGACCGGCGCTGCAGGCGCAGCATCTCCTCGAACGACACGTCGTAGGGCAGGGCCAGGACGCTGTCCTTCTTCACGATCCAGTAGCGGTTCCAGTCGTGGTGCAGGATGTGCATGCGGTACTGCTCGGGGCGCTCGGCGATGTCGCAGCTCGGGTAGGGTGCGAAGGTCACCAGGTTGGCCTTGTCCATGTACGCCCGGTTCCGCCGCCAGAACTCAATCGTCTCGTCGACCGTCCGCGCGCTTTCCCCCGCCAGGCCGAAGACGAAGAAGGCCAGGGTGATGAACCCGGCGTCCTTGGCCACGCGCAGCGCCCGCTCGGCCTGGGCGATGGTAATCCCCTTGCGCACCCTATCCAGCACGGTCTGGCTGCCGCTCTCGATCCCGAACCCGGCGACCTCCAGGTGGAGCTGCTGCAGGGCCGCGACCAGCTCGGGCGGGAAGCGGTTGACGCGGGTGTACATGCGGGTCGAGATGGCGTTCGGTCCGAACTCCCTGGCGCATGCCTCGCCCAATGCGATCACCGGCTCGGGCCGGATGGTGAAGGTGTCGTCCTGGAACTTGAAGCAGGTCACCCCCTGCCGCGCCATGTGCACCATCTCGGCGGCAATGTTCTGTGCAGAGCGAAAGCGCGTGCCGTGGGCATACAGCGGGTTGGAGCAGAACGCGCAGCGGTTCGGGCAGCCGCGACTGCCCATGACGGACGTGACGTGCCCGCCGTGCATGCCCAGGAACACCGCCGTCCCGTCGTTGAACAGGTCGTCCTTCGGCAGCAGGTGCCGGGCCGGGAAGGGCACGCTGTCCAGGTCCTCCACCGGCTCCCCGTGGTAGACCGGCTTCGGGCGCGGCAGGTCGGCCACGACGTCCAGCACCGTCCTCTCGCCCTCGCCCACCAGCACGCTGTCGAAGCCCATCTGCAGCGTCTGCCACGGGCGCACGGTCGGGTGCGGCCCCGCCGCCAGGACTTTCGCGCCCGGGTACTGGGCGCGGATCAGTTCGAGCAGCCCCCTGGCGACCCCGGACTGCGGCGTGGTGAAGCCCATCGCGTACAGGTCGGCCCTGGGCCAGCTCGCCGGGATCGGGTGCCCCAGCAGCGAGACGACCTCGACCTCGTGCTTGGCCTGCTCCAGCGCCGCCGCCACGTACAGCGGACCCAGCGGCACGTTGGTGCGCTCGTCGAACAGCGCTGGCGACGGCGGCAGTACGATGCAGACCTTCACTTGGCGCTCCTCTCCACGCTCAATTACCCTCCACGCGGCATGCGGGCCTCTTGCAGCCCCTCGCCCGTCGCCGCCTCCATCGCCTTCTGGAACTCGTCCTTGCGCACCTTGATGATCTCCTCCGTGAACTTGCGGGCCTCGTAGGGCGGCTTGCTGATCGCCTTGGAGGCGTAGAGCTTGCGGCCCGACCCCGGCCCGGAGGAGAGCACCCCCGGCTGCGTCTTGGGCGACCAGTCCGCGCTCAATACCGCCCGCATCACGCTGATCGACTCGTGGACGAACCAGTAGATGCGGTTGTGCGCCGAGACCTCGGCGTAGGACTCGGTCTCGCCCGTCTTGACCTTGGTCTCGAAGAACACGTCGTGCTCCCAGGTCTGGGTCGTCTTCTCGTACTCCGCCTTGATCGCCCTAGCCTCGGCCCGCAGGGCCTTGAACCACGCCTTGCGCACCGCCCGCACCGACGCCAGCGGCGCGTCTCCCGGCAGGATGGCCTTCATCTCCAACACGGTTGCGGCAGCCCTCCCCTCATCGGTACACCTTCCTGCACCTGCAGTTCGTCAGTCCAGCACAGAGCGTCGTCGGGTTCCTGCGCACGAACCCTGATCCCGGCTCGGCATACGTCCCCAGCGGCATCCAGCCCTCCAGCCCCGCCTCCATGCACGAGTTGCAGGTGTTGGCGTCCCCGATGGCGTACCACCGCTCCTGGCTGTAGCCCGCCTCCCGCGCCCGCCGGTCGAGCACCGACCAGTACCCCTGCCGCGTGGAGTTGACGTACATCCGCGCCCGGCGCTCGATCTGCCCCCGGCCCAGCTCGCCCCGCGCGATCTCGTCCGCGAACCTGTCCAGGTAGCCGTACTGCACCGCCAGCCGCGCCTCGATGTCGGCCACGTCCGCGCCGCGCAGCTCCCCGCCGCCGCCCAGCAGGGCCAGGGCGATAAAGAGGAACTTGAGCAGCGCCGCCATCGTCTCCTTCCACTCCCCGACCGTGATCCGCTCCTCGGCAATCAGGTCGGCCAGCAGGGCGATGGCCTCTTCCTCGGTCTCCTCCAGCAGCTCGTCGACCAGGTCCGCGACCCGCTCCAGCGGCACCCGCTCGTTCGCCGCCAGGTCGACGAACTCCAGCTCGCCGGGGGAGAGCACATAGGCCACGGCGCGCCCCTACGCCTGCCCGACGAGCCCCGCGAAGTAGGGGAATGCCTCGCCGAACTTGCGGCGCGAGCGCTGCACGTCGTCCTCCGTGACCTTGGCGGACAGTGCGGCCATCAGCCCCGGCTCCGGCTTGACCTTGCGCTGCGCCTTGAGCGCCTGCCGGTAGGGGGCCTCGACCCACTCTATCGTCCCGTCCGAGGTGACGCGCACCCTCGGCCCGTCCGCCTCCCACCGCTTCTCCCGCCGTGGCGTCACATCGCCCTCGCTGGTGACGCGCTCCGGCGCCTCGGTGTCGTCGACCTCCTCGCTGGGGGTGATGTCTTCCCACATGTAGGGCATCTCCGGGTTGATCGCCCCCTTGTCGGCCAAATACTGGTTCGCCATCTCCGCCGTCCAGATCCCGGCCGTGACGCTCTCCGTGGCGTGGGCGAAGTAGAAGGTGTCCAGCTCCGCGCGCTCCTTCTGCTCGTCGATGTCGTGCTTCTTGATCCGCAGCTGCACGTCCTCGGGCAGGAACTTGCGCCGGAACTGGCGCTCGACGCCCTGGATCAGGGCGCCGATGCCCTTGCCGCGCGCCTTGGACGCCGCCACCGACGCCTGCTGGGCGGTGCCGAGGTTGTGGCCGGGGATGGAACCCAGCTCCAGCACGTCCATCCCGAAGGCGGAGGCGACGATCTCCTTGATCCGCGAATAGTCCTCCGTCCGGTTGAAATTCTCAGGAAGGTGGGCAAAAGTCAGGTATTCCAGCTTAATGGTGCCGGAAGGGTCCATCACCGGCAGGAAGATGATGCCCTTGTAATAGACCACGCCGCGCGCCTCGCGCTCGGCCTTGGCCCCGTCGAGGGCGGTGCGCAGGTAGTTGGGGTTGATGTTGCCCAGGATCATGCCCGCGCCGGGGTTCTCGCTCATGGCCTCGAACGAATAGCGGGTCGCCATCTGGTCTTCCCGCGCCGCCCACACCGCCCGGCTGATCGCGCACAGCCCCTGGTTGGGCTTGGTGTCGTCCACGTTGGGCATGTCCTGGATCAGCATGAACTGGTGGGAGCGGAGGCGGTGCTTGGCGCCGGTGTGCGGGTTGAAGTAGGTCAGCGGGAAGGCCGGGTCGGCCATGGGCACGCACTGCACGGGGTCCATGACCCGCGCGTCGACGATGGTCCACACCGAGTCCTCTCCCTCTCGCACGGCCGTCTCGCCGCGCGGGGTCAGCTGCCCGTCGGCCTCGACCGCCCAGGAGGGCGCGGAGCGAATGATCTCGGCGTAGCCGCCGTAATCGGACTCGCAGTAGGCGCGCACCCAGCGGGCGATGAAGATGTCCCAGCCCTTGCCCTGCTCCAGGTCGGCCAGGACGTTGCGCCAGTGCAGCGCCCTGTTCCTGCCGCTCTCGATGCTCCACTGCAGCGCCTGCATCTTTTTAATGAGCACGCTCTCGGCGATCAGGCACATCGGCGCCACCAGGGCGAAGGTGCGCAGGTCGTGCTGCCGCTGGCGGCTGCCGTACTCGCCGAGGGGGATATAGTCGTCGATCTGCCCCCCGGTCCACCACAGCAGCCCCTCGGCACCGGTGCCCGCGTCCACGGGTGGATTCTGCCGGGTGAAGGGCCTGCCCGCCGCACGCTGCGCCTCGCCCCAGCCGCCCAGTTGCGTATCGAATACAGCCTGCGCCTCGCGGGTCAGGGCCTGCACCTGCCGCGCCATGGGGTCGGGCTGCGCCGCTGCGCCCTGCTGCGCCTCTTTGCGCTCTCGCTCCTGGCGCTCCTGGGCGACCCGCTTCTCCCACTCCCGCTCCATCCGTGCATAGTGGGCCTCGCGGCTGGTGGGCCTGTTTCGCTTGGTGTTTGTCATCGCCTCTTTCCTAGATGGTGCCTGGTTCCTAGAGCACCCAGGCTAGGCACTGGTACGCCGCCATGGACAGCGCGACCGCCAGGTCGATCTTGCCGCTGTCGTAGCGCTTGACGATCCGCATCTGGTGGCCGGACTCGTCGGTCTTGCGGTCGGCGTTCTTGACGTGCTCGCGCAGGGTCTCGTCCCCGTCGTGCGCCACCCGCCGCTCGCGGACGATGTCGAGCAACTGCCGGTCGGCCTCGTTGCGCAGCCTGCCCTGGCTGAACTCGCGGAAGAAGGCCACGCCCGCCCGGTACAGCCGGGTAGCCATGTCGTGCAGCTCGGTCGGGTCGTAGACCACCGCCACGACGTTGTAGCCGCTGCCCTGCCGGAAGGCGGGCGCGCCGCTGCCATCCAGGTCGTACCCGCACAGCCGCAGCAGCTCGCGCTCTGGACCGGGGTTGTACTCGTCGCCCCGGTAGTCGATCTTGCCGCCCGGCCTGGCCTGCCAGGTCTTGGCGTAGCGCACCGCCACGCTGTTGTCCGCCTTGGCCGGGTCGGGGTGGCGGGTCACGCCGACGATGGCGAAGCAGTCCGAGACGCTGCTGGTCCTGCCGGTAGCCGCGTCCAGGCCGATGATCAGCGGCTCGTGCGGCCTGAGCGGCGGCAGCTCTTCCCGGCAGTGGTCCCACCAGGTCATGTCGGGCAGGAACGGCTGGCCCTCGGTCAGGTCTTCCCACTGCGCCTCCAGCAAGACCCGCGCCTCCAGCTCGGTCAGCGTCTGGCTGCGGGCCTGGGCGAAGCCGTCGAACAGGTTGATCTCGTTGTCCACCGTGAGCAGGACGATGTCCCTGGCGGCCTGCTTGAACGACAGGAACGGGTCGTCTGCCTCGACCGGCCCGAAGTAGGTGAAGAGCCAGTTCATGGCGGGCGTGGTGGTCAGCCAGATCTGCGGCGGTTCGTTATCCGGCCCCGGGATGCGCACGCGCCCGTCGAGCACCTTGAGCGCGTTGGCGTCGGGGTGGTGGCGTGCCTCGTCGAAATGGGCAAAGTTAATGTTCGGCCCTTCCAGGCTGCCGGGCTTCTCGATGCCCGCGCAGTGCAGCGTCGCGCCGTTCTTGAACACGATGTTGAACGGCTCGTGCGGTTCCCACTCCAGCTTGCCGTAGCGCTGGTGGGCGTCGACGACCTGATCCCACGGGCACCAGCGCCTGAACTCCGGCCACAGCGAGCGCTTGAAGTGGGGCAGGTTGGGTGAATTGTGGTGGTACAGGCCGTGTGCCAAATAGTGCTGCGGCCCTGGCACAGAAAGATCCCAAAACTCCCCGAAACGTTGAAATGAGATAGATTCTATTTGCGCCCACCGCACTTTAGGTGTATAATCCGGGTATGGATACCCAAACGCGCAAGCTGATTGTAAAGATGTTTGACGAAGGCAGGCTCCTTGGAGAGATTGCCGAAGTGGTTGGTTATACTGAAAGCCGCATGACCCAAATCCTTCAGGAAGAGGGGCGCTCTGCATGGAAGCGGCGTTATCCCCAAGCAGAGCAATGGGATCTCGATGCCATCTTTGCGGACTATGCCAATCGAGTTCCATTGGCCCAGATACTTGCGAAGTACGAGATAAGCAATACCACGTTTCATCGTCTGCGCAGAGAGCGGGGGGTTCCACTGCGCCCACGCCTCGGATCGCCGGGGAAGACCAACTACCAATACAAGCACGGTAACGGAAGCCAGAAGGAAAAGCGCATCCCCGAGCTGACAAAGCAGGTTGCTGCCATCTGCCTGGGCTATATAGTGCCACGTGGTTGGCAAATCCATCACCTAGATGGAGATCCATCCAACAACCGCCCCGAGAACTTGGCGATCTTTCACAACAAGAGCGAGCATGCGAACTTCCATCAGCTAGAATTGCGTCTCCAACGCGAAGGAGCCGAAGTGGACGCCAGCCAGCTGGTGTCAGAAACTGGTGGTTTTCTGTTACCAATACCGTCTCACCCGATTGTGTCTCCACACGAAAAAGATCGGCTCGACCCTCGCGTAAGCCGGACGACGCCCAAGACCACCCGTAAAGCGTCCTCACGGGAGAAGGACTCGAACGTTCCGCAATAGGTGCGCCCTCAATCAGCGTTTCGGGCGCCACGCAACACATGACCCCGCTCATGCCCCGCTTGACGCGGTTGAGCGTCTTTATGATGCCCGCCACGCTTTTCCCGCCGCCCTCGCCGCCACGGCCCAGGAGGTAGCGCGGCCTATCGCTGAACACGACCGTCCGCTCGGCCTCGTTGTGCGGCTTGTACATCCGGCCGGTCTCGCGGTTCACGTACACCAGCGGCCAGCCCTTTTCGTCCTTCGACACCCGCCGGATGATGTCGTAGACAAAGCGCTTCTGCGACTCGCTGGCCAGCTGCCAGTAGGTCTGGATCTTGGCGACGATGTCGAGGGTCCACTGGCGCCGCTCGTCCAGCTCCATGTCCTCGTACCGTTCCGCCCGC
>Ga0180437_10008711_pt1 | contig 12804 bp, 5 predicted proteins | sample SS_ome_4_FD_132410 | JGI IMG/M metagenome (GOLD analysis project Ga0180437, IMG submission 132410) | Hypersaline lake sediment archaeal communities from the Salton Sea, California, USA - SS_3_D_1 metaG | ecosystem: Environmental > Aquatic > Non-marine Saline and Alkaline > Hypersaline > Sediment...
CAGCTTTTTGTATGAGCTTTGAATTTGTTGGGAAAGCGCTGGGCGCCAGTTCTTTCATTCCTGCAGCAGTTACGGATCAAACAACCACAGCACCTTTATCAAACCCAACACCCTCTTCTTTTCAACCCCGGTATATCAGCGGATTTGGCAGCGGTAATTCGTTTACCGTCTTCTTCGAAGACCGAGATGCGGGCGGATTGATTTCCTATGCAACCACTACAAGCGGTCTAACGGGTTTATCCGCCAGCGCCACGGGGACCAATATTTATGACACACATTTCTTGATCAAGGACTGGCCCATCACCATTGGCAGCACAACGTACGCCTACCGTGCCTGGGGCTCGGTTGGAAATAATCCTGATCATCACTTCTATGTTTCCAACGACTTAATCAACTGGACGCTGGTTTCCACTTTTACCATTCCCAACGCATCTGATTTTACAGGTGCAAAAGGCTCGGTTTATTACGGGTTCCACGATGTTATTCTTCTCAACGGTACTTATTATGCCTTTGCAGAGTCTAACCAGAGCCAGACGATGATCGTCCGCAGCGCGAACGGGGATGATGTATGGGAGGCTTTTGACAGTGTGGGAGGAATACCCGGAGATGGCCCCCTGGAACTGCCTTCCGGGGTAGCTGTTGGGTGGACCCCATCCGGAAGCTTCGTGGATTTGGGATATGACCGCGGTTACGGGAAAATCTATGCTGATCCCAGAGACAGCAATTTTTACCTCGCCATAAACACCGCCGCCAAAGCCAGCCTGGCACCCGCAGCGTTAGAAGCGGCTTTCATTAACCCGGCTAACTGGACTTGGCACGATGGGACTACCGGACCGGCTGCAAATCCTATCCTTTCTCAGACCGCTGAACATGATCTGAGGGAATGCTGGGTTGTCCCGAACTCAGACCCGGATGCGGATTGGGTGATTGTCTATGATGCCGACTTCGGTTCAGCTGATGGAGGTAAAGCGCTTGGATACGCCACATTAACTCCACCAGTAAGACCGGCGCCCACCACAGTATACATCGATGATGATTACGACGGATTAGCCAGCGGTACAATGGTTGGATTTCCATACGGCACCCCTCCGGACGACTTCGAAATTGGTTACGATGCATTCGCGACCATCCAGGAAGGCATCGATGCTGTATCCGGCAGTACCGTTAATGTAGCTCCTGGTACCTATATAGAAAATCTGATAATTGATAAATCACTCACATTATCAGGTGCCGGTGAATCAAGCACATATCTCTTTCCAGCCGTGTCGCTTCCAAATCCTTGTGCGGGGAGTTCGTTATGTGGAAGCGCAACTGCTGCTAGCAATTTGATCGTTATCCAGGCTAGTGATGTGACAATTCATGATATGACCTTGGATGGGGATAACACAAGCCTCACAAGTGGAATCGTGCGGAGTGGAGCAGACCTTGATACCAGAAACGGGATTGTTGAGGATTATTATTCCGGTACGTACAATAATTTAGAAGTATATAACGTGACTGTAAAGAACATTTACCTGCGGGGAATATATGCTTCTTCGGGGGGTACAGGTTTTAATATTCATCACAACACTGTCCAAAATGTAAATGGGGAAGAAAATTCGATTGCGATCATGAACTTTGGGGGATCTGGTATATTTTCATACAATAATGTTTCAGATGCCAATGATGGAATTGTATCGAATTGGTCACAGGGCACTCAATATTTGAATAACACCGTTGCAAATTCGAGTTCGGGCATTCATACTGACAACAACCAGACAGTTGGAGATTTATTACAGGGAAATTCAGTGTCGAATTGTAAACCGGAAGGGTATGGTGTTTGGGTTTTTGTACCCTATGTAGCCCCAACAGTGGACCAGAACACCGTAACAGATTGCGAAATTGGATTATCCTCCTGGGGAGAAGCATCATCTGTGGTTACGGTTTTTACAAATAATATTGTCGACGGACCATCCAAGGCAGCAGATAGTGTTGGAGTTTACATAACAACTGATCTCATCAGTTGGGGGTATTCGGATATTTCAATCTATTTCGAAGGGAATGTAATCAAAGATAATGAAACCGCCTTAGTTTTTACCGCAGATGAACAAACATGGAATCTTGAACCCTATGAAGAAAAAACAATCGCAGCAGAATTTTATGATAACTTCATTGAGGATAATACCAATGGAGTTGTATTGGGAACAGATGGCACATATAACATTAACGCATCTGGTAACTGGTGGGGATCAAATACTCCTGCAACCGTAAAAACAATAGTAAATAATGGAATTGTTGTTGACTACACCCCCTGGCTCGTCAGCGGAACCGATACGAGCACCGATCCGGGCTTTCAGGGCGACTTTTCCACCCTGTGGGTGGATGACGACAGCCCGCAGACCGGTTCAACCGGCCGCATCCAGGAGGGTATCTCGGCAGTCAGTTCCAGTACGGTAAACATCGCCCTGGGGACATACAACGAGTCCATTATCTTTGATGCCAGTTTTGATACCGATGGCTTAAATCTCGTTGGAGATTCAAGCAGCCGTCCCATAATTACCGGCGGCGTTCGGTTCCTGAACACCAGCGATATCGATGGGATCAGTTTTCAAAACCTGCACCTGAAGGGGGTGGCAAGCGGCGGTGACGGCGTGTTCGATATGGACCAGAGCGGCGCTGTGAATGATTTCGTTATGGATAACTGTGTGCTCGATGGCGAGGATGTCTCCGGGCGCAACGGTATGCTGGGACAGAATCTCGGGCAGGATTTTTCCATCACCAACAGCGAATTCATGGATGTGCTCGGATGGGCGTTGATGGATATCAATTCGGGCAGCGGAGATGGCGGCAATGATCTGCCGTTAGATAATGTGAATTTCAATAACAACTATGTACATCACTGTGATGGAAGCATTGCGTTGAGAGGTTATCCGTCAGATCAAACCGATGTGGTAAACGTATTCGGTAACACATTCGAAACCATCGGCGATAACAATACTGTACTGGGACAGCATTGGGCTGCTATGGAAATAAATCATGCTGTTGATACCAATGTATACAACAACTTGGTCTCGGATGTGGCTGAAGGTGAATGGGGAGAAGGGCAGGCATTCCAGTTCTGGGATATCAGTAATCTTGATATGTACAACAATGTCATTACAGGCAATTTCCAGGGCATCTACTTCTTTGGTGGAAGCAGCGGCGGTACCTATGGTGGGCCATACGCGGTTCCGTCAGGTTCAATCTACGACAACTGCATCAGCGGTAACGAACAATACGGAATTTCTGTTCAATCAACTGCAACCGGAGGACCCCTGGATGCCGAAGACAACTGGTGGGGTGACACATCCGGTCCATACCACCCGACTTCAAATCCATCGGCGACGGGTGATGAAGTCAGCGATAACATTGACTACAATCCCTGGTTGGACGCCTGCCCGCTGACGTCTGGAGCCAACTTCCAGAACACCACAACCCTGCAGCTTTATGACACCCTGCAGGATGCGGTGGACGACGCGCAGTACGGCGAGACCGTTATCCCGTTGACCAGCGGACCATTCGCTGGTTCAACCACGGTGGCAATGGATGGCGTGACGATCGACCTGCAAGGTCGCACCTTTACCGGCAGTTCACCGGCCCTCACGATCAGCGCTGATGATGTTTCCGTGGTCGGTCCTGGGACACTTGACGGCTGGACCGGCAGCGTGAACAATTCCAGCCCGGGCGTCCTTATCGAGGCCAGCGCGGACAATTTCCTGCTTGAGAATGTCGAGGTCAAGCGCTGGCAGGATGGCGTGCAATTTGCCGGCGCAGTCGAATCGCTGAAGATTATTGGCAACTGGTTGCACAGCAACACCGACGCAGGTCTGCAGGTTGACAGTACTCCCACAGGTGTGGTAACTATCGAAGGCAACCTTTTTAAAGTCAACGGTGGTGACGGTGTGCTTTACAGCGGTACCGGAAACCTGGATGCGACCTATAACTCCTGGGGAGACCTGGATGGTCCCAATGCAGGGGTGGGTGACGGAGCGGCAACAAATATAACCTCCACACCCTGGACCTTTTCAGAGATTTTCCTGGATATAAATCCGGATACGCTGGATACCGAGCGTATTGTTGCTGAATCCGAAAGCTTCGATGTGGCTTTGAAAGCCGACGCTGAGAAGCTCTACGGTCTGTCGTTTAAAGTGACCTACGATATGGATAAGCTGACCTGGAACAGCACCACTTTCTCCTCTCCTTGGGCGGGCAATTGCACGAGCCTGACAATTGAAAGCTCCGGCACAATCAGCTACTACTGCAGCCTGTCTACCGGTCCCGAATGGGACGCTGAGACAGGGGTAGGAGTGAGTGATGGTACGATCGCTACATTCAATTTCACCGCCGATTTACCCGGAGAAGCGGCGGAAGATGACGGCTATTGGGAGTCATTTTTTGACGTCTTCCATGATCCATCTGACACCAGTTCAGCGGCAGTTGGCGGTGTAAAAGTATATGTTAACAACGCCGGATTCAATGCGCCAAGTACATCTGTGCGTGATATCACGGATACAGACGATGGGGTTGTACGAATTGATGGAATTGCCAACTTCGCCGGCTTCATCGACCTGCAGGGCCGCGGCAATGACAGCGGAGGCACGTTGCAGGTATTTGACCAGGAGACAATCCTCGGCAGTACGGAATATGCCAACGGCAGCAGCGCTTCATCAGGGAAGTACACCACCTCCCATTTGAGCACTTACCTGCTGACGATCGAATCGACCTACTGGTTCCAGGCGGACGCATCCCTTTACCTGCCGACAACAGCGGTGGATACTTCCCCGTCCTATCCCACACTGCCCACACTGTACACAAATGGAGATGTGCTGGAGGACCGCCCGCTAACGGGTTTGCTGAACGTGCAGCTTTTGGGCGGGGATGCCAATGACAATGATGTCATCGACATCACAGATGCCGGCTGTATTGGAGATGACTATGGAGTCAGCCCATCTGTATGCGGCAGCGGAACGAGTGATGTCAATGGAGACGGAAAGGTGGATATCCTTGATCTGACTTTGATGGGCGGCAACTATGACCTGGTCTCCAGCCCATGGTCGCAGACGCCTTAATGTAAATAACGGATGGCGGGTGCTGCCGCAAGTGCACACCCACCATCAGGATTTATCGACAAAAGGATTTCATTTTTGATTTGAGAGGACTGTGGTTATCGAAGAATTTTGAATTGGCAAAGAGTGCAACAATCGAAAGATTATGAAACAGAAATTTCATCATACCTGCAAAGACGGTTTCAATAATTTTGTTAATTGTACTTTAGAATTGTTTTGTGAATTCCCTTTTACCCTAGCGGAAAATAACGAAAGGTGGTGGTTGACAAAAAAAATGATGTCTTGAACCTCGATATTTAAAAAATAGAGGTTTCTATCCGTTTTATTAGAGGTAAAGGAGAAGATAATCATGCGGGGCAGATACTGGAACGATGCAATAAACACACGGGTGATATCTATTATAGCAGCTGTGGTAATCACACTGGGGGTAGCTTTATGGGGATTTACATTTTTCAGCCATGCAAGTTCAATAAATGAGGTAAGCCAACCCGTTCAATTAACCAGTGACAGCTATTACGAGCGCGGACAATCAATAGTCTACGATGATTCAGAATATTGGATGTTTTACGGCAGGTCAGCCAGTGAAACGGGCAGTTATGCGACCGGGAATCCGGATGTAAATGATTATGTGCTTTATTACAAGAAAGCGGGTTCTATTGCGGGGCTTGCATCAGCAACCGCCTCGCAGGTCACAGTCTCCGGCTTGCCAGTGAGCAGCATCTATCTTGGCGAGACTGGAGCGGTAGTTTATGACAGCAAAGTCTGGGTTTTTGTACCGCAAATCTCAGGTAGTAATGCTGACCTGTATGCCTACTATACTTCAGATGGTGGTTCAACCTGGAGTCAAGCAGGACCATATATATCCATGAGCAGCGGTCAGGCTCACCATGATGAAGTAGTTTTTGGGGGAGAGTTGTGGATTTTGGAGGGGTCAGGCGATTTCAACACCATGCATTCAACAACCCCAACAAATGTATCATCATTCAGCTCGTGGTTAAATGTTGGTAGTCTGACTGGAGGTCTTGGGCATTTCTTTGTTGATGGATCTGACCTGTATGTGGGGCTTGGATCTGCAGGAACATACTATATCTATAAATACAACAGCGGCACTACAGCATGGGATCTTGTGGATGATAAAACAATAGCAGGATACTACGATCCTTCGCTGTTTAAGGTCGGTTCAAATTATGTATATGCTGCTGCTCCTTACTCGGGCGGACAGCAGTGGATTGTGGGATGGACAGGCACAACACTGGATGCAAATTTCTTCGATGGGACAGAACTTGACATCGTTGAGGGGCGCTACGGGGGAAATGTGTGGGTGGACATGTGGCCGATTGGATTTACAGATAACAGTGGAGATACATACCTGTTCTACACGTCCGAGCGTAATCCCTCTGATCCTTCCAGTGAGATCGATGGCAATATCTGGTATCTGAAATATGATTGGGATCCCAGCCGGGACCACTATACATATATACAGGAGGCTATAAATGCAGCAAGCGGGGGAGACACAATAAATATCGCGGCGGAAACCTATGACGAACATATAGACATTGACACTTTTAGTGGATTGACCCTAAATGGTGCTGATAAAGCGACAGTAATTGTTAAACCGTCATCTACGCTTTGTTGGGAGGTTGGAGGATATGGATGCAGTCGTACGGCTGCATTCCGGGTGGTTAGTTCACAAAACATCATTTTGCAAAACATGACCATGGATTTTGACTTGATAAAGGCAAATGGTGTTCATGGTGTTCTTTACTGGGACAGCACTGGCACTTTGAATAACAATAATCTTCAAAACATGTCTGTTTCTGATTCCAGTGGTGGTTATTACGAGATCACAAGTTATATCAGGGCACCGTCATATACAGATTCAGCACGAGCTCAAGTTAATTTTACAAATAATACCTTTATCGATCCCGGCCGCCTCGGTATAGTAACTCACCAATATGTGAACACTGCGATTACCGATAATACATTCTACAAAACTACGAATGATTTTGGATATGCAATGGAAATCGGATCAGAATCCACAGGTACAGTTGCTGGAAATACCATCTATGGATTCGATACAGAAGCAGCTTCTGATGGTAGTGAATCAGCTGGTATTTATATCGAAAATTCCTATACCGGTTCTACTTCAGGTTTAACCAAACCAGTTTTAGTAGAGGACAATGAGATTTATGATTGCCAGTACGGCATGTGGATTGGAAATGGGTATGATGGATATGCAGGTGATGTAGATATCCAGGTTACTTTGAACGATAACCATCTGCATGACAATGTTGATGGGGCTGCTTGGATACAGGATGAAGATAAAGCAGTTGGTTCTTCTGTACTCGTGAGCGGCGGAGGTAATAAACTTGATAACAACGGTACTCACGGATATTACATCTATACTGCGGGAGATGGTGACGTCACTATCGATCTCTCAGAGGAACTGATAACCGGTCATGGAAAAGGCGTTTATGTTGAAGACGCAAGCACTGGAACAAGCACAAGTAGTTACGATGTGACAATCGGGAACAGCAGTTTCAGCGGCAATTCAAGCTTCGGTGTTGATAATGCTGTAACAGGACTTACAGTGGATGCTTCAGGCAGCTGGTGGGGCAGCAACACACCAGCGAATGTGGCATCTATGGTGAATGGTAGTGTCGACTATACACCCTGGTTAGATGTGGGTACAAACAGCAGTACTGGCTATGGTTTCCAGGGTGACTACTCCACAATATGGGTGGACGATGACAGCCCACAGACCGGCTCGACAGGCCGAATCCAGGAAGGCGTGGACATGGTAACTGCCAGCACCGTCAATGTAGCGGCAGGCACCTACCGTGAGCAGGTAGAAATCGATAAAACAATGTCATTGGCAGGGCAGGGATCCAGTTCGATCATCGAATCTCCGGACAGCCTGACCAAAAAATTCACCACCAGCGCCGATAACTATCCGATTATATATATCCATGATGCCACCGGCGTAACCGTTCAGGATCTGGTGGTGGATGGTCGCGGGAAAGGCAATACAAACAGCCGTTTCATCGGTATCGGATACCGCAATGCGGGCGGAACCGTTGACACGGTCGAGTTAAAAGATGTACGTGATACACCCTTCAGCGGAGCCCAGCACGGTGTCGCCCTGTATGTATATAATTCCGATACCACTTCTCGCACGATCAATGTGTGGGACAGCACCTTCACGGGTTTCCAGAAGAACGCCATGGCGTTGAACGCAGATGCGTCCACACCATTAGTGGTGGATGTGCGTGGAAACCAGGTCACCGGGGCTGGCGCCACAACAGTTACAGCTCAAAATGGCGTGCAGGTGTGGGCAGACCTGGGCAGCGGGGATATTGCGAATAATAACATTACCGGAATTGCGTATGACAATACCAGTAATCCAACCAAGTGGGTGGCGACCAGTATCCTGAATTACTACGCTGATCTGGATATCACGGGCAACACCATCAGCGGTGGCCATATGGGCATATACAACATCATCGGTACTGGGGACCTCAATAACAACAGCCTTTCCATAGAAAAAGTTGGCGTATCTGCATATGGTATCCTGGCTACTGATCCACCTGATGCTGTTCCGTCACCCTTCCCTGGTGATGACTCTCTCGATCCAGAAACTCTGGAACTCGATTCAGCCCCCTCGCCTGCCAGTCCAACCACCCTGGCGGTCGATATTTCCAACAACACGGTGCAGTTCAGTGGAACAGACAATACTTCAACATACGGCATTGAAGCCGATGCCGGGATTGGCGCGGATGATATGACCGTTACCGCCCATTACAATATCGTGGAAGGCTTTGATGTCGGTATGGAATGGTACCAGGACACTTCCAGTACAGGTGTTTTTACCAGCATAACCGCAAATAACAACTGCATTGAAGATAACACTACTTACGGGATGCGTTCCAACTATTCTTCCTTGACGGTTGACGCGACCAGCAACTGGTGGGGCGATACGAGTGGGCCTTACCATTCCACAAATTTGTCGGGTACAGGAAACGCGGTAAGCGACTATATCAATTTCGCCTCCTGGTCTAGTACCTGTTCAACTTCTGCAGGATCGAACTTCCAGAATACGAACACGCTGACAACCTATGCCAACCTGCAGGACGCTGTGGATGATGCCATCGCAGGGGATACAATTATTCCCATAGCAAGCGGACCATTTGGCGCTGAAGGCAGCGCCAATGTGACCATTGAAGGTGTGACCATCCGGCTCGAGGGACGAACTTTTACAGGCGGCTCTCCGGTTTTGATCGTGGATGCTGATAACGTCACCGTCCAGGGTCCAGGCGTTTTTGACGGCTGGACAGGCAGCGCGAACAATGCTTCGCCAGCGGTTTTGGTGAATGGTGGCGCGGACAACTTTGCGCTGCGCGATGTGGAGGTAAAACGCTGGGTGGATGGCGTGCAGCTGGCTGGAAGCGTGGTTTCCTTCAAAATGTTCGGCAACTGGCTGCACGACAATACCGATGCCGGGCTGCAGATCGATTCAGCGGTCACTTCGCTTGCAGGGGTGATCACGATCGAGGGTAACCTGTTTAAAGAAAACACAGGACCTGGCATCCGCAATGATTCGAGCGAATGGGTTATTGCGGAATACAACTCCTGGGGTGACATCGATGGTCCTACGGATACGGGTGATGCAGGAGATGGTGTTGTGGGCAATGTGTATTACACCCCGTGGACATTTATCGAAGTGTTTATGGACATGGAACCAGACACTGAAGCAACCACAGTCAACGTTGATGAATCGGTGCCGTTTGATGTAAAACTTAAAGTGGATGCCGAAAAACTTTATGGATTGTCCTTCAAATTCACCTACGACTCCACCATGCTGGCTCTGAACGGTTCACCCACATTCGCAAGCCCCTGGGTTGGTAAATGTTCATTGCTTGATCTAACTGCCGGAGCTGTATCTTACTTCTGCAACCTTACGCTTCCTGATAGTGAATACGATCAGGACGGCGGCACGATCGCCGCTTTCAACTTCACGGCGGCAGGCGCTGGACTGACCGGAAATGGACCCTGGACGACATACTTCGATATCTCCCAATTCGAAGCTGACACCAAAGCTGCCGCGCAGGGCGGAGCCAAGATATTTGTCAACAACGCTGGCTTCGGGGCACCCAGTGCGCCCGAACGTGACATCACAGACACGGATGATGGCGAAGTGGTCATCACGGGCGTTGCCCAATACACCGGCTTTGTGGACCTGCAGGGACGCACTGACGACAGCGGAGCATTGCTAAACGTGTATGATATTTCCCTGAAGACCAGTGCAACCGCCCAGGCGGATGCAACTAGCAGCAGCGGTGGAGGTTACACCACAGCTTACATCTCACCTCACGTGCTGACGATTGGGACAAACTACTACTTGTACTTTGACCGTGATTTGTTCCTGCCGACCACATCAGCTTCTGCCAGTAATTACCTGCACAGCCACATTCTGGATACCCGTCCACATACATATCTCAATCTATTGGTCCTTCTTGGAGGTGATGCGACAAATGATGATGTGATTGATATCCTTGATGCCGGGTGTATCGGAGGGGCATACGGTGGTATTCCAGGAACATGCGGTGGAAGCGGATGGAGTGATGTAAATGAAGATACTTTCGTTGATATTTTGGATCTTTCATTGATGGGAGGTAATTACCTGCTGACGTCTAGTACGTGGCTTCCGTAATTAAAACAAAAAACTGGCGGAATGTTATTAATTAATTTCGCCAGTATCCAAAAATCCCATAAGGGTTGGTGCATGGGTGGAAGTTATATTCTCAATCGCCAACCCTATTATTTTTAATGTAACCTGAAGAAATCGTTAAACCTTCTACATGAATTGAAACTCATAGTGAATTAGTTGTGTCAAGAATTGTGTGTAAATTTTTTGATGTTGTATTGCAAATGAATGCAGTGAATTGTTTTAACATATAATTCTTGACCCTACTCATAATTATTCTGGATATATATTATTTATTGTATAAAATTGAAAAATTGAAATACACTGTTTCTGAAGACGTTCATGAAAAAATCCCCCCAAGGGTGACTTGATTTATTAGAACAATTGTGCTATTAATAGTCGTGTAAAAATTGTCAATTCTCCTTATATTTGGTTCAATTTTCCTAAATGATTATGAATACCAATCGAGATAAAAAAATCGAAGCGTAAAAGGGGTGGTCAAATGGGAAATACGAATGCTCTCAAGCATGGCTTTTATTGTTATCGCTTCAGTGACATTGAGAATCACGATTTAGAAGTTAATCAGGATGATGATCTACGTTCAGAATCCGCAATGTTGCGCGTTGTTTTTCGTAGCGTATTTGAGCTCTCAGTTGATCTCGAAGATTTGGCTCAAGCCTGAGATTTTTTCCGTCATATTAGTCTTGCTGTAGGTAAACTTACCAGCTTATCACGTACCCAGGCTCTATATGGGGTCTCTGCCGAAAATGAAATCCAACATACGATCCTGCAAGCTATTAAGGAGATCGCTGAAGAACTCAACCTCGAAGACTAGAAATCCTAGTTTCAAAAAATTTTTTATCACTAACTTGGATTTTCTTTACTAAAAAAGTATTTTTCTATATTCCTTGATTTTATATTCGTTCCTCTTCGTTCCTTTATTCGTTTTTTACTCACAATAATCCAGCGATGCTTCTAACTGACGACCAATGGATACTTATTGAAGGGTTAGTTCTGGAAAGTAACAGTACTTCAAAAAGGCATCCAACCTCACCTGAACGTGAACGATTTATTCTGGAATGTATTCTTTGGAAGCTCGCTACCGGTGTTCCTTGGTACGATCTCCCCGATGTTTATCTCAAGGCGATACACAAACCATCTATCACCACCACCGATTCAGGATCAATCAATGATTCCCAATGCTGTGATAACATTTTTCCCGATCCCGTAAATTTCCCCATTCCCTCTCACCAAACCATCTATCGTCGCTATCTGAAATGGCTCAAAGCTGGCATCATAAACCAGGTCATCGCCTTACTCACAAACGATTTGAAAACCCGCGGTGGCTTCGATCTTATCCATGAATTGACTGACGGAGACATCCAATTTGAACGCAGTTCAAACCTTTTCAATCAGCATCCCGGAAAGTTATTTCCTCATTCTCGTGGGAAGAGCTGGAAAGTTACCCTTGAGTCCAAGAATATAAGTTCTTGGCAGCACCGCACCGCATTATTTCTCCTATGTATAGTTGCTAGACAATTAAAAATATCTATCGACCATTAGAACCTTAACAATTTAATATTTTTTTTACATACGCACGAATATTTCTGAAATTCTGTGATTGAAGATAGTGTTGCGGAGGGTAAATGGTAAAAAATTTCAAAAGTGGGCTGTCCCAAAAGTGTGTCACCCAGAACAAAGTGAAGGGTCTCTCTCTCGATAAAAACCAGATGCTTCGCTTTTCTCAGCATGACAATCAGTGCTTTTTGGATAGCCTATCGATTGAGGTAGTTGGACACCGAATCGAATCGTGCAGCAGGACCTTCGGGCAATTAATTTTGAATCGAAAGAAATCACCTGAATTAAAAAACCGCAGACCTGTAGGTCTACGGTTTCTGATAGATAGCGGGGCCAAGATTCGAACTTGGGACCTTCGGGTTATGAGCTACATTCTGTAATCGCTGACTTTAGACCTTCGGGCTCAGATTTATCAATTGGCCCGAAGGTTTACAGTCG
>Ga0180437_10008714_pt1 | contig 12799 bp, 6 predicted proteins | sample SS_ome_4_FD_132410 | JGI IMG/M metagenome (GOLD analysis project Ga0180437, IMG submission 132410) | Hypersaline lake sediment archaeal communities from the Salton Sea, California, USA - SS_3_D_1 metaG | ecosystem: Environmental > Aquatic > Non-marine Saline and Alkaline > Hypersaline > Sediment...
CACCACGATAGAGTTTCCCGACACATACTCATACGTGCAGAGGTTTGCTGAGTCAAACGGCTTCGAACTCTTTCAGGAAGAGCCGGATGCAGATTTCCTCAGTCTCTGTCGAATCCTGGAGCCACCAAGTCGGATAATGCGTTGGTGTTGCACTGTCTGTAAGTCGAGACCGATCAACAAGTTTTATAACCAACTGCCATGCGATGTACTCAGTTTTGATGGAATCCGCAGAATGGAGTCGAGCAGAAGATCAGACTATCCACGTGTAGTTCACGTTCAAAAATTCTCTCGACAGGTAGCCGCAAGGCCGATAGTCGACTGGTCTTCCTTCGCGGTATGGCTGTATATTTTTGCCGAGGGGCTCGAATATAACCCTTTGTATGAATATGGCTATAGTCGGGTTGGCTGCATATATTGTCCAAGCAATACTCCCTTTAACGAATACCTGACGAAACTGAATTTTCCTGAGCTATACGACGCATGGATCGAGTATCTAATTGATTACACTACGAAAAGCGGCAAGGAAGATCCTGAGAGCTATGTCTTGGAAGGCTATTGGAAAAGCCGTAACATTACGAAACATAGAAGTTTCGTTGTAGAACCATCTCAACCTTGTGGGCAAAAGAATGACACTGTGTACTCCTTCGATAGCCCGATGACTGAGGAACTAGTGGAATATCTAAAACCCTTTGGACAGTTATTGATCGTGGAAGGTACTAAGCAAACCGGTTTTGTCATCGGCAGTGGAAATCCTCTCGTAATTACAGGTGCGGTAGGCGACACCCAACTATCGGTCTCTTTCGGCAAGAAGCATACACAACTCTTAAAGATACGGGTTGAGAAACAGGTAGAGAAATATCTTAACTGTGTGCATTGTGGAGGCTGTGCTGGCGTTTGCCTGGAGGGAGCGATTTCGATTCGAGACGGCCGGTATCACATTGATGACAGCAAATGCACCAGGTGTAGACGTTGTGTGACAACCAAGTACCTAAAAGAAGGATGTGTAGTTCTAAATTTTGCTGCTGCTAAGAGGGCAATTAGGAGATAGAGACTTGGTCATCAAGAAGACTCCTTTTCAGAGCTTTAGATTAGACCTGGACAATATTGCAAATTGTATCACACTTATCCGTGCAGGGATCAATACGCGCCATACGATTGCTCAAGAACTGGGAATGGGAGAAAAGAAAGTCGAGGGGATTTTTGAGTGGGCAGAATTCTTGGGACTCTTGGAAGACCGGCCAAGAACAAAAGCCCAGATCCTGAAATCCCTTGGGCGAAATTTGCTAGAATTTCCAAGGTTCCCAGGCGATACACAAGCCTTAGAAATCTTGTATGCTATGATCGTGATCAACCACCCCTTGATTAACCGAATTGTTAACCACTTTGCTTACAACAAGTCGCGGCAATTTGATCCTACTTTTGACAAAGATGCCTTTAAGCGAGTGTTACTCAACATCGGACAAGATTTTGATGTGGATCCGGGGTTCCTTTCAAAGAGAACATACATCTATCTTGATTTACTGACGAATCCTTCTAACTTCGGTAAACTAGGGATTTTCGTCGAGACTAGCAATGAGACTTTTCGAGTGAATTCATATAGACCCGACTGGAGAACCGCCGCTTACATCCTCTACGATTCGTGGCCAGAGAATACATCGAGGATAAGAATAGACGAAGTGATCAGCGGGCAAAACAGCTTGGGGCGTATCTTCTTTTTGACTGAACCCCAGGTCATGGTCTTGCTTGCCAAACTGGAGCAAGAACGAGCCATTGCCCTAGAGGTAGTTGCCGACCTGAGGCAAATCGGGCCGAATCCATCCATGAAGGCCGAGGACTTTCTGGAGATGCTCATCCATGACCAGAGTTGACCGGTTGAAATGGCCGCTCACACCATCTCAGCAAGAACAGTACGAAGCCGTACACACGAAGCTGACTAGAATTCGTGGGGGGCATCGCCCCTTTCTTCTCACAGGCGATGTGGGTGTGGGTAAGACGTTCCTAGCCCGCAGACTGGCTGACAAGCCTATTGTCTACTACAACATTGCGCAAAACCACTTGCCCCAGTTACTGACAGATCGCAGGCTGTCCGACCTGACACCTGAGGCTGCAGTCAGGTTTGTGAAGAAACTAATCAATGAGAGTGAAGCACCCTTTGCCATTGCCGATGGCTTCGAGCCATTGCTGAGCATGTGGGCTGTTGAACACCCCAAAGTGTTACCTAATTTCTTTGTTGCTCTGGGTCGAGCTATCTTGGATCAGCCATTATTGGTTGTGGTTCAGACTTCCGCTGATCACTTGCCCTATGACGCAGTTAGGAAAGATGAATTGTGGCCTTCGGAGCGCCGCTTTCGCCTGGAATTGACTCTGGCAGACAACGTGGTTGTAGCCAGGAACTGGGGTGTGGACCCCATGCGCGGGCGTGTCTCGACCAACCTGTATGAACTGCTGGCCACCAAGTTGGAGGGATAGAGTATGAGTAAGCCGCTTTTGATCAAAGATGTGACCACGCTGGCCGCTTTCGAGCCGGCCATCAAACTGCAAGCCATCAGCGCCGACTTGAGAAACCCGTATTTCAGAAATTACATTCTCACTCAAGACCTGGCTAACGTATATGAGAGAATACTTTCCAGCATTCTAGGTGATGGGTGGGGCAGCACGGCCAGCACCCTGCCAGCCGAGCGGCGCCGTTCACACTTAGTCAGTGCTCAGTATGGCACTGGCAAAAGCTACTTTCTTATGATTCTGTCGGCTCTTCTGGACGCTGGCGGCGACACAGCCAGGCTCCAAACGGCCAAGAAAAAGTTTGGGACTTTCCGCGAAGTACAGGGGTTGCTTGGCCAACTCTCGGACAAGAAGTTCTTGATCGTCCAAGTGAGCGCTGAGGACAAAGGGGATATTCGTTTCAAAGAGCTTCTGGTTCGTAGCTTGCTGGACCAGGTGACCAAGGTGCTGCCAGACATGGTTTTTTCTAATGAGTACACTGAAGCCATTAACAACTTGGAAGAGATGGAATCATTGCCTGCCGGGCCAGCCTTTGCCCGAGTGCTGGATGAACAGTTCGAGACCTCGCTGCAAAAGTTGCGTGCCAAGCTGGGCGGCTATGATCGGGATGGCCTACGCACTTACTACCAGGCTTGTGAACGGGCTCTGGGGCGCAAAGTAGCTCGTGATGTCCTGGATGTGGAGACCACTTTCCAGGAAGCATTGGATTTGCTAAAACCAAAAGGCTACACGCACATCGCCGTACTGATTGATGAACTGACTGCCTACCTCAATGCGTCTCTTGGCCATCACTCGCTGGCCGAAACTTTGGGTGAATTGCAAGCCTTCGCTGCCTATTGCAACAAGCTTACCAGCCGGTGCCTGCTTGTTGGCGCTATGCATGTATCAGTAAAGGATTTCCTACAAGATCGGTCCCAGCAGAGAGACTATGACAAGATGAGGGGCCGCTTTGATGAGCATCCCTTCCCGATCTACTCCAGCCAACTGCTGGCTGGTGTGTTTCAGCCAGATGAGGATGCCTTCGCTCGGGCGATGAAGAGTCATCGTGGTCAAGTCAAGGAACTCACTGACCTTATTGAAACTTTTCAGATGGTAGACGACGGGCGTCCTATGAACCTGTCAGCTTTCTTTCCTCTGCATCCTGCTGTGGCTCACTACCTGCCACGCATTTCCCGTGAACTGGGCCAGGCTGAACGCACCTCGTTTGGGTTTGTAGACGAAGTGGTGCGCCAGAAGCTCGGCGAACCATTAGTCAAGGGACAGCAACTCAATCTGATCACTCTCGACCAGGTGTTTGACTATTTCTTACCCGCTATGGAGCAAAAGGAGTACTATCTGCAAGTTATCGCTGCCTACAATGCGGTCCAAAGCAAGGTTCAAAACCCATTGGCCTTAAGAGCCTTTAAACCGTTGGCGTTGCTATGGGTGGCCAGTCGCGTTCGTCTGACCTCAGGCGAGACGCAGTATTTGGATGTTGACCTCTCCAATCAGCAGGTAGCCAATTACCTCAATGTCGAAGATGACATTGCAGTTATAGAGGCCCTGCAGAGCCTTCGTGAAACGGACTACGTTTACTTCGATGCCTCCACAGAGAAGTATTTCTATAGTCATGCTGACCCTGGCTGGGATTTGGAGAGTGAAATCCAAGAGGAGATGGTTAACGTAGACGCCAATGAGGTTTTGCGAAGCGAACTCGAGGCGCTGGGATTCCGCGTTTGTCTGAATGTGCCAGATACCGCGACCGTCAAGGTGGACCGCAGTGTTGAGTCCCAGCGGATGGACGTCGAACAATTGAAGCAAATCGCTTCTCTTAAACCGAAACGCGCTGAGGGCAAGCTCGTGTTTGTCATGCCCGATTTCGCTGAAGTGGAAAGCTATAATACTGTATTCAGCGATGTCACCCTGAAAGCCCGTGATTTGTCGGCGGCCAATGTAGTAGTGGCCGTACCCAAGAAAGTAGATATGCTCAACCCATCGGAACTCAAACGTTATCGCGCCCTGCAGGAAATCGGGAAGCAATTGGACGTTGGAGGGCGGGGGAGTGTCAGCAAGCATCGCATTCGACTAACGCGGGCCAAGTTCTCTGAGGTTCAGGCGCGAGTACAGAGCGACGTCGAAGAATTTGGACAAGCTTCCAATTTTATCTTCTTCATCAACCGCCAGCCGCAGGAAGCACAGGACTTGAACACTATCCTGGTAGATATGTATAAGCGTTACTATTACAAGTTCCCCAAAGTTAGGGTGGAACGCATCAACGGACGAAGCACAACTAACGCTCTCATTGAAAGCTGCATCGTTAATCTGCAGACTACCTTTGCCAGTGATACGTCGGAAGTGGCCCGTCAGGCGCGAGACACGCTCCAGGTCCTTGGTTTATGTAGTTGGGAGAAAGCCGCTGGTGGCAAGTATAATGTTGAACTGAAGGAGCCCGAGCCAGGCACAGAGGGATATGAGATTTGGAGGATTGTGCTAGACACTTTGACTGATGCCTCTGGAACCCCTTTTGCAACTCTATATAAGCGCTTGGGTGAAGCCCCATATGGCCTGCCCGACTACATGGTGGAATTGTACATTGCCGCAGCCAGGGCGCTCCCGAAGGTCTATATCTTGGACAAGAGCGGAAAAATGCCAGCAGTCAGTAAAGGGCTTGTGCGGGACATTACCAGGCGCAAAGATAAAGACTATCGAGTTTTGCCAGTCCAAGAGACAGAAGTCCCGTATACTTATATTTGCTCAGTGTGGCAGGCGGTTGACGAACCCTTGGGTTTGCGGCATTACCAGGAACTGGAGAAGAACCTCGGTCGAGCCATTGACGACCATAGAACTTGGTTTAACCTCAAAGCAGACAGTAACAACTTGCTCCTAAACCGACTGGAACAGGTGAGGGGGAACCTAGAGTCCATGGAGGCTGAAAGTGCGCCGTTCACGGTGCTAGCAAGGCATCTGGAGCAAGTCAGACGGATCTTGCCACCAGTGCAAGGTTTCGAGCAGTTGGCCGCCTTGGGCGAAGAGCTATCTGGCACCAAAGTCAGCGACGACCCTGACGGTGCCGCGTTAGCTGTACGTCAGACTATTGAGGCCAGTGAGCAGTTCCTGACTGAGTGGGCGACACTTCAGCCGGCCTGTCGACAGTATAGGCGGTTGCAGCAGGTCACTGACTTAGACCGCTTCGGCGATTTAGCGCGAGGAGTTGATGAGGCATGGCAGACCTATCACTCCGATGCGCTCTCCGCGGCGAAGCGTCAGGTGTTCATCGAACAGTTCGGGAAGCTGTGGGAACAATACGCCGAACAGTACGTGGATGAACACAACGCAGTGGTCAAAGCCAGGGCAAGCTATGGCAAAAAAGTCGAGAAGTCGTTGGCCTACGAACTGGTGGGCGAGTTCAGCCAATTTGGCTTCAAGGGCGTGGCCACTAAGTCCAGCTTTGATGCCAGGATCAAGGGAGTGCACCAGCAAGGTTGCCAGCCGCTGAAGGAAGACACTGTTCGCGACTATCGGGAGTTTGCAAAGGCGACCTGTCCAACTTGCAGTTATCAGTTTGGCACGGATGCCAAGGTTTTAGAACAACTCCAGGAAAACGAAGCCAGTCTTGTCATCAGTATCAATAACGCCCTAGATAGCTACCTGGCCAAGCTAAGTGAATCGTTGGAGTCCGAGAGCGTCCAGATCTACGCCAAGGAAAAGGCTACAGCCAAAGAGAAAACAACTATCGCTAGCGTCCAAGACTTGGCTAGCAAGGGCCGGCAGATGAGTGCAGCCCAGTACAGGAAACTGAAAACTCTGCTTCCTCAACTCAGGTCGGTTTTGGCCAAGGCAGCCGAATACGTTAGAGAGCAAGCCAAGAAGCGCAAGGAACTCGAGAGGCAGTTGGAGGAGGAAGAGAGGCAGAAGCGCATTCCACGCCTGCCAACAGCGCAATTGGGTGATGCTGTCCGCTCTTTCCTGCTGGATAGTGGTATGGAAGCGATGACGGTGGAAGAGTTGGAGCAACGACTGATGAGCTGGCTGCAAGAGATTACTAAGGAATTCAAACCGCGCAAGTAACCAAGTAGGTAGAAGGGAATGAACCATCCCGTTTTGGTCAAGCTGTACTTCGATCAATATGCTGGGCTAAAGGATGTCTCCGATGAGGCGATTGTGGTCACCGACGCTCAGTCCTATGCGGCTGCTCGCCAGGCTATCGAGAAGATGAAAGCCGGAGAGAGACCGGTGCCGTTGACCATCATCGTGCGCTCGCGTCACTTTCTCGCGGGCTTTCATGATTTGAATCTATTGAGTGATTTGGTTCAGATCACACGCATTGCCCCTCGGGAGGCGATTGCGAGGGCATTCCACATCCAAGTCCCTAGCGATCTCACGGACCAAGACTTGATCGTCTTGGGCGTTAGAAGCCATGCTGACCTGCTGGCTGTAGCTGGTTCCCAAGGAGTCTGTGACCGAACCTCTTTTGACGATGCTCTGCTGATGAAGGGTTTTGGCAGCCGGGTCTTCCAAATCAGCGATGTTTCTGACTTCGAAAGCTGGTTTAGGGACTTGGTTGCCTTTTTGCATTCTGAAGATATAGCCGTCAAAACTGGTTGGGCCGTCAACTACGTGCGGCGTCTGGCTGAGGAAAGGACGAGGGTGATCCTTGGGCGATACGAGAAGGGGAACCTTTTACCCTTCGTCGTCGACATCTTGCGAAGGAGCGTAGATGGCAAGGCCCGAGTCTACCTGAATCAACTGGCTGTACGTTACTGGCTGAGCAACTATTCCAAATTGGCACGTAAGGCTGTGATTGACAATATGCCCGATCAGGTCAGACAGTGGCAAGATGTCAAAGGTGAGGTTGTTGTTCTAGATGCTTTGGCTCCCTGGTGCGAGGCACTGTATGGACAAATCGACAACCCGCTGATCGAACGGCTGGAACAGATCCTGACCTTGCTGTTGGACGAGGATGGCTTGATTGAGGAGGAAGATTTCAGCCGATACATTCAGCAGACTTCAGGCCGTTTCGCGGCGGAATATGACGCCGCTCAAGCACGGCTAGGAAAGCTGCTTCTGGAGCAGCACAGTGCCGGCGCTGCGAGGGAGCAAAGGGCCATATTCTCGGCGTACTCTGCTCAACTGGACAGTCACTTCACGCCATTCTTTGAGAGAACCAGCCAACCAACGGTGAGAGCCAGATGGGTTGGCTCTCTTCTCGAATTCAGCGATGTCATGAGTCACCTGGATGAGGCTGCACCCTCCCACTGGGTTGATTGGTTTGCCACGTATGAACTGCTCATCAAGGCCAAGCACCTGGAAAGGGAATTGCAAGACACCATACCCAGAACATATGCCGGACAAATGGGCGACCTGAGTGCATCATTCTCCATACTTGACGAAAGGCTGAACAGCGAATTTGCTGACTGGCTGCTTGGAGAGTACCCCAAACTGGTGGCTTCTACTATAGATCAGCCGCCATTGGTTATGAACGTTGCACGGTTAGCTCTGGACAGTGTAGACAGGGGGGACAAGGTCATCCTATTGGTTTTAGATGGGCTGGACTGGGAGCTGTGGCGGCATCTCCGCAGCATGCTCGGTAGGCAAGGTTTCGTTGTCCAGGGCGATGAGGCGGGTTTGGCTATGCTACCGACCATTACCGAGTTTTCGCGGCGTGCCATCTTTGGTGGAATGCCACCTCGCCGCCTGGCCAGTTTCGTAGATGACATTTATGGGACCGACATCTCACCTTGGGAAGAAGCCAGGACCCTGGCGCGAGCTCTGGGTTATCTCGGTCGAGTTGACCAACTGAAGGCATTGCCTACCAACAGGCGCATTCTATGCCTCGAAGACGAGTTGGTCTACGTCAACGGCGGCGAAAAGGACTTTCGACGAGCTCTCAAGCTCGACGCCAAGTGCTACGCCTTCGTTTACACTGAGATAGACTCTCACATTCATGTCTCAAAGATGGGGGAGTCCAAGTTGAAAGCTACTGCGGCGCAGTGGCTGTCCGACTTTGTAGAAGAGATTGTTCAAGGGATTCAGCAGAACTCATCGCTCCGGGACGAGGTAAGCCTCAAAGTCATAGTCACCAGTGACCATGGATTTGTGGATGTGTCAGAGCAGAGCCAGACCAAGTTCGACAGTTCGTTGAGAAGATTCCTCGACTTGGAACGTCACGGCCGCTTGGCCATCGCCAGGATCAAAGGAGAGCAAGATACAACACTTGCATTGCAAGCGGTCAAGGACTTCTACAATGAGTGCTCCACGGCGTGGCATGTCATTTGGCGAGAGCAAAGCGAACAATTCGGGCTAGCTGAATCCAGCCCCAGCGAGGGCGAGGTAGTCGCCTGGCTTATGCCAAGACTTCTGCAATACGTGAGGAGGGGAAAGGGCAACTATGTGCACGGTGGGCTGTCCATGTACGAGGCAATAGTTCCTATTGCCGTGCTGGCCAAAGGAGCACTTGAGATAGAGGCCCCTGTGGTAACCCTAACCGGACGGCTAGCCAGCGAGGAAGAAGGCACACTCTCTATCGCGATTCTCAACAAGAACGATCTACCGCTGCACAATCTGGTGGTAGATATCCCAGAACTGAGTCTCAGAGGACTGCAAGTAGGGGATATTGGGCCACACGATGTGGGTAACTTGGTCGTGTCGATCATTCCGCCCAGATCTGGCGACATCCCTGTCGAGGTTGTTCTTGATGGAGAGATTGGCAGCGTACGAAAACGCTTTAAGGAGGCACGCGTTCTTTCCGTGCAGCCAGGGCGCCGAGAAAGGATGCGCTTGTCTACTCGCCGCACTTTTGACGACGAGGATAAGTGGTAGGAGAGTAAGCAATGACGTTATCGAACGGGCAACCCACGAAGCAGCAAGACGCTGAATGGAGTAGGCGACTGACAGAGATCTATCCAGGAGCTGTGGTAAACAAGTCGCTCGGTCTTCGCCACGAAGTCAGTCAATTGCCACGTTTCGTGTCCGAGTGGTTGATTGGGAAGTTCTGCGAGACAGGCGATACCAGGGAAAACCTGGCCGAAATGGATGCCTATGTCCACGCTCACTATGTGGAGCGCAAGCAAAAGAACGTAGCCTTGCATCGTTTGGAGCAGCAAGGGCAGATCAAACTGATCGATGCCTACCAAGTGAGAGTAGACTTATCCAAGCCCGAGGATGAACGGTACAAGCTGGAGATTCCCTCTCTGGGATTGTTCAACGCTAAGGTTCAAAGGCACATCATTGACTCTCACCCACGCATGCTGGTAGACGGCGTCTGGGGGATGGGCCAACTGTTGTACAACGGCGAAACCCGCGAAGTGATCCTCACTCGATTCCGCCCATTCCAGTTGTCCAACGTGGATTTGGCTGCCTTTCAGGAGGGACGCAGTTACTTCACGACCGAAGAATGGCAGAAGATACTCATCAGCAGTACTGGCCTCAATCCTAACGCCTATCCCGTGGAGGTCAGGTTGCACATCATCTCGCGAATGGTGCCTTTGGTCGAGAAGAACGCCCACATGATAGAGCTAGGGCCACCAGGTACAGGCAAAACCTATCTGTTCGATAAGGTCTCAATATATTCTCGTGTGATCTCCGGCAGCGTAGTCAGTCCGGCTGTGCTGTTCTACAATATCAGAGACAAGACCCCCGGCTTGTTAGCCTATTACGATGCTGTTGTCTTTGATGAGGTCGACAAAGTCGGGCGTGGAATGAAGGACGAGGTGGTCAATAAGCTGCTCAAGTTCATGGCCGATGGTTCATACGACCGAGGTGACGTCGAAATTCCTAGCCCGGCCTCGGTGGTTCTAGTTGGTAATCTGCCGGCCTTCGATCAAGACTACGAAGACGTGCCTTGCTTTGAACTTCTTCCTCCTATTATACAACATAAAGCCTTTCTGGACCGACTAGCTGGTTTCCTACCCGGGTGGAAGATTGGCAAAATCGGCCAACGCCAAGAGCACCTAACGCCATACAATGGATTCGCCGCCGATTACTTTTGCGAGATCCTGCATCTTCTAAGAACACTCAACTTTCAAAACTACATTGACCAGTATGTGAGTTTGGAGAATGCCAACATTCGTGATGAAAAAGGGGTCAAGGCAGTGGCCAGTGGTTTGCTGAAGCTCCTTTTCCCTGATGGAGAGTTTCAACCTGATGAGGTGGCTACTTGTGTTAAACACGCAATTGGATACCGACAGCGGGTATTGGACCAACGGTATCTACTGTACCGAGATCCACAGGACAAGAAACGCCTCGGTTTCAAGCTACTGAGCAATCAGAGTTCTTCTCGCCTAGCAAAGGACTCATAATGGCCAATCAAGACTGGCCTGCAGTCAACCTGTGTGTGATAGAAGGCGGCTCTATGAGGGCCCTTCAGACTAATCTACTGATCGTGCAGGTCTCAGCGCTAGGACAAGAACCTCCCCAATCTGTCGAAGTGAGACTTCTCGAGTCCGAGCAGTACGAGGTGACATCGATCAATCCAGTAGTCGTTGACGGTCTGGACAAAGGTCCTCGAAAGACTACCTTCATCGTCCGACCGAACAGGCTCGGTGAAGTGACGCTCAACTTCAAGGTGGCAGATGCTGTAAGAACCCTATACGTGATATCTCAAATGGAAAACCCATACACATTTGGCGAACCGATCAGAAGTGACCGTATGTTCTTTGGCAGAGTAGCTGAGCGGAGCGAGATATTCCGTGGCGTCACTAAAGCCAACAAACAGAACTATCTCATCACTGGTCCCCGAAGATCAGGCAAGACTAGCTTGCTGTATCAACTCAAGATCCGCCTTGAGTTCCCTTTCGTAGCTCTCATGGTAACACCAGAATCGTTCGGCCACCAGCACCACGAGGTTTTTCGTGGCATTCTACTACGCCTCAGAGATCAAGTGTTTGAAACCACTGGAAAGGAACTTCCGCACGTTGACTGGTATATCGCAAATGCAAGTGCCGAAACACCAATTGACATGTTCAATTACTACTTTGAAAAAGACCTGAAGAGGGCTATCGCTGACTTGTCGACAATCAGCTCACAAGCCAGAGTGGTGCTATTGATAGACGAAGCGACGTTCCTGCTGAGCCAATCTTTCGAGAAAGGCGTGGAAACGCACGACTCCCGCCAAGAGTTCTTGCGCCACCTCTTGCAGGCCTTCGATCGAGTCGCTTGTGTCTTGGCAGGCACTCCACAGATTCTTAGGATGACCAGCGTAACTTCGCCACTCTACAACATATTCTCTGGCATCAAGCTAGGAGGGCTTTCCAGGCAAGAGACAGAAAGGTTAATCAGGGAGCCGGCAAGGTCGGTGGGTGTAGACTTTGAAGATGAGGCAGTAGATAGAATTACCGAGCTCGGTGGATGCTCCCCATATTACACCCAAGCTTTGTGCGGACTGTCACTAGAAAGCGCAAACGAGGACGCGAGACAGTCCGTTCTGCTCCCGGATGTTCAACAGGCTGCTGAGACCATATTGGATACTCTAGATTATGGACTCCAATCAGTTTGGGAGGCTCTAGAGCCTGAGGAACAGAAGATCTTGGCTAAGATTGTCAAAGAGCCGGTTACTGTGGATCGGATGAATCAGGATGTCATATCAAGACTGGTAGATATGAATCTGGTGCAGAAGGTTGTTCGCGACGCTAACACACCAAAGGAGAAAACCTTCGCCAGCATTAAGGCCATGCTCGATGAACAATGGCTCCAAAGACTGAGAGTTTGAAGATGGCATCGCCTTACTTTATCGCCGTTGATCCATCTCCAGAAAAACTGTGCATGTTCTTCGGCCGCAGACACGAAATTCGGGCGATTGCCGACTACCTTCGAAACGGTGATTCCGTCTTGCTCATTGGTGAGAGAAGAATGGGCAAGACTTTTTTGCTATACATGATTGGAGATTTCGCCAGGAGAGGTGCGGATTTCTATGAGCATTTGCTGGATCGACACACTGGTGCCCTCTTGGCAGAACTCCGCCGCTCCACAGCCTCATATCGTTGGGCGTTTGTAGATCTGCTCGGTGTTACGAACGCTTCCGGTTTCTACTTCAAGGTCTTGGCCGAACTAGCAGAGGAGCAAGTCGAGCGGTTCGTGGCTTTGTCACCTATGGACCACATGACTTTCGCGAATGAGCTAACAAGGCTATCAAAGGATCTGTGCCGTAGAGGACAACGAGCGGTCGTGCTAGTAGATGAGGGTGAGAAGCTACTGGACTTGGACGAGAGTGCGGATGTCTTCTCCTGTCTCAAAGCTGTCATACAGCAATGCGATAGCGTGGATTTTCTCCTGGCGGGGGATATCAAACCACATCAAACAACGCCCGAATTTGTGAATCTGA
>Ga0180437_10008715_pt1 | contig 12796 bp, 10 predicted proteins | sample SS_ome_4_FD_132410 | JGI IMG/M metagenome (GOLD analysis project Ga0180437, IMG submission 132410) | Hypersaline lake sediment archaeal communities from the Salton Sea, California, USA - SS_3_D_1 metaG | ecosystem: Environmental > Aquatic > Non-marine Saline and Alkaline > Hypersaline >...
ACCATGACGCTGAAGTATGGCTTCCTGGGCATGCCCATCGGTGGTGCCAAGGCAGGCGTGCGCTGCAGTCCTGAGGCGCCTCTCGAAGAGCGGCGTCAGCGCCTGGCCGCCTTTGCGCGAGCGGTGGCACCTCTGCTGCAAACGGGGGCCTATACGCCTGGCACCGACATGGGCACCGACACGGCTGACATCGTCTACGTGATGCAAAGCGTGGGGGTACCGGTCAGCCAGGCCGAGCTGGAGGGCATCCATTCGGCCTACTACACGGCGATGACGGTGCTCAGCGGTGTGCGGCAGGCTCTGCGCCACGTCGGCATGCCGATGGCCCACTGTCGCGTGGCCATCGAGGGCTGGGGCAAAGTGGGCAGCGTCGTGGGTGAGCTGCTCGCAGAAGCAGGCGCTTGCATCGTCGCCCTTTCGACCGTGCACGGTGCGCTGTTCGACCCGCAGGGTTTTGACGTCACAGCGCTGCAGGCCCTGGCCCACGAGTACGGGAGTCATTTCCCTGAGCGGTACCAGGGTGCCCAGCAGTTGCCCCGTGAAGCGCTGCTCAGCGCCGAGGTGGACGTGCTGTGCCCCTGTGCGCGCCACCACAGCGTGCACGCTGCCAATGCCGACAGCGTGTCCGCGCGCATCGTCTGCCCTGGTGCGAACAACGCGCTCACTGCCGAGGCCGAGCAGATGCTATTCCGGCGGGGCGTGCTCTGCTTGCCCGATTTCGTCACCAACAGCGGTGGCGTGCTGGGCGGCACCCTGGAGGGTGCATTGGCCACCCGGGCGCAGATCGCCGCCTTCATTGAGAAGCACATCGACCGCCGCGTTGCCTGGCTGATCGAAGAAGCAACACGCCGGCAGGTGTCACCTCGGGACATCGCTGTTCCGCTGGCGCTCAAACGCTTTGAGGCCATGCGGCACCGGGCCTCGCTCGTGACCACCATGTCGCACCTAACTCAGCTGCAGCGCTTTGGCATGCGTTTGTTGGACCGAGGATGGGTGCCGCGGGGCCTAGCTGCGCGGGTGATCGGCGCCTTTCTGGCCAGATCGCTGGCTTGGTAGCGAAGCGCGAGGCGCTCTTCAGCGGCTGGTGCCACCGCTGGGAAAGGACTTGGTCGGCCCGTCACCTGTTACTCTCGGTCGCCGCGTGCGTTTCTGAAGCCTGGACACGGAATGTCCTGCCCCTGGACAACTCTGCCTTCCATCGAACTCCAAGCCATCTGCCTTGATCGAGCAAATCGCTCTGTCTGCCCCGCTACCACCATAGTCTCCCAATGCTACCCAACTCCGGCAAGGGCACTTGACAGACTGACAAGGTTGTGGTATACTGCATCCGGTATGTGGTATGCCATATACCATGAAAGGCTAAGATGGTGCATGGGCTGTTCGCTTCGAGGAGGATGCTGAGACATGACCGAGCTGCCGATAACTGCGCTAAAGCGTGAGGAGCGGTTGTCAGATCGGGCGGCCAAGGCTCTCGAAGAGCTCATCGTCGGCGGGGTGCTGAAGAGCGGTTCGCGTCTGCCGGCCGAACGCGAGCTGGCTGCCATGTTCGGGGTCAGTCGAACGGTAATCCGCGAAGCAGTTCAGAACCTGGCCGCGAGGGGCCTCCTGGACGTTCACCCTGGAGGCGGCACTCTGGTGACAGGGCCATCCGCGGACTCTGTCAGCGAATCTCTGCAGTTGCTGCTGCGGTCACAAGGTACGGGGATCGCAATCGATCATCTGCATGAGGTCCGTCGGGTGCTCGAAGTTGAGATCGCTGGCCTCGCGGCCGAGCGGGCAACAGATGAGGACATCTCGGACCTGGCGGCAATAGTGGAGCAACTCGAAGCCGAAGACGGTCTGGAGGCCTCCGCCAGACTCGATCTCGAGTTCCACCAAGCTTTGGCCGTAGCGGCGCACAATCCCCTCTTCATCATTCTCCTGGACTCCATCGGCGGACTGCTGCTCGCAATCCGGCGGATGGCGTTCGACCTTCCCGAATCAGCTCCGAAAGCGCGCTACCACCATCGCAATATCTTCGAGCAGGTGCGGAGCCGCGATCGCAAAGCCGCTCGGCAGGCCATGCACTCCCATCTCGATGAGTCAGAGGACACGATGCGAGCAGTATTGAGGGATTCGGGGCGAACAGGTCTGCTCTTTTCAGCTTTCGACTGATCAGGCACGTTGACAGCTGGCGCCGCGGCCTTGCTCCGTCCGTTTTCGGAGCGTTCGAGAGCTTCGATCGATCGGTTGTGGATGTGTGATGTTCACCTGCGAGCGGCTTGATTCGGTTCAGGAGCCAGGCAGAGCTGACAAGCCGTGCTACGTCAGCTACACTGAGCTAGATATCGGAAACTCGGTTTGCAGTTGTGGTTCGGTCCAGGGCACCGCGGTCAACGGTGAGTACGGACCCCAGCTGACTTCGAGGAAGCTGGGCAACTCCACAGACCGCCAGGGTGTCGAGTCAAGTGCGTAGGCTGAGACACGCCGGTGCTGGTCGGGTGAGGGGCAGGAGGTGGAATATCAGGCTAATCGCTTCGCACTGCTGTTCATGACGCTAGTCGCTCGTACCAGAGAGGGAGGATGAGAGATGAAGTTGCACAGAGTGCATACTGTTCTGGCTGTGCTGGCGCTGGTGGCAATCGTGAGTGCAGCATGTGCGCCGGCAGCGGCTCCCACGGCAACGCCGAGACCGCAGCCAACTGCAGCGCCACCATCAACCGCGGTGCCCCCGACGTCTGTACCCCCAACCGCGGTTCCTGAACCCACAGAGGCTGAGCCTGCGGAATCTTACTACGTCGTGTACGTGCCCAAGCTCGTGCACCCCTTCTATGAGGATGTGAAAGCAGGCATTGAGAAGGCCATCTCCGAGTACGCCAAGAGGGGAGTCGAAGTCAAGTTCGACTGGGATGCGCCACCTCAGGCTGACGTCCTGATCCACACACAGCGGTTGGAGGCTGCCATCTCCAAGCAACCGGATGCCATTTGCGTGTCCTGCCTCGATCCCGATGCGGACAGACCTTTGATCGAGCAGGCTGCGGCGGCTGGCATCCCCATGTTCGGTTTTGACACCGAGTGCCCTGGGTCGCCGATCCTATCGTTCGTTGGGCATGCTGATCTCCTGCCTGATGGTGCGTCCATGGCTGACGCGTTGGCCGAGGCCATTGGGGAAGATGGTCCTATCGCCATTCTGATGGGCAGTCCTGGGTCAGTGAACCACCGCAAGCGAGTGGATGGCTTCAAGGCGCAGTTGGAGAACTACCCCAACATCGAGATTGTGGCTGAGGAGTACGACAACGACGATCTGGAGCGGGCGATCAACCTTACTGCGAGCATCCTGCAGGCACATCCGGATCTGGAGGGGATCTTTGGCTGCAACTCGACTGCGCCGGTTGGTGCAGGTCGTGCGATTGTCGAAGCGGGCAAGAAAGGTGAGATTGCGCTGGTGGGCATTGGCGACTTGCCGGAGATGATCGACTTCATCAAGGATGGCACAGCGCTGGCGACATCGGTGCAACCCGTGCCCCAGATCGGCTACTGGAGCATCCGCTACATGTATGAGTACCTGAACGGCAATGTGCTGCCGCCACTGTTCGATACTGGCTCTGTGGTAGTAGACGCCTCAAACGCCGACACATACAAGTAGTGCTGATGCCAAGCCGTCCGTAGCAAGGATAGACGTTCGGAGGTCGGGTGCTGCCGAATGGTCCGCACCCGACCTCCAACCCTGAGCACTCGAGCACAGAACCAGGGGCCTTTCTGGACGATGTCTTGACGGAGGTCTCGTGACGGGAGACACACTGCTGGCTTTCCGCGGCATAAGCAAGGGCTTCCCCGGGGTCCAGGCTCTGGATGACATCAACCTGGAGATCAGAAGGGGAGAGGTGCATGCCATTGTTGGCGAGAACGGCGCGGGCAAGTCAACGCTGATGAAGATCGCTGCTGGAATCTATCAACCGGACAGCGGGCAGGTCAGCCTGAACGGTGAGACTGTGCAGATTAGCAGTGCTCAGCGGGCTCTGCAATTGGGGATTGCGATGGTGCCTCAGGAACTGAGCCTCGTGCCCGAAATGACTGTGGCCGAGAACATCCTGCTGGGCGCTGAACCCAGGATGGCTCTGGGAATGGTGGACATATCGAAGCTGCGCGAGCGAGCCTGCGAGATTCTGGCCACTCTGGGCGTGGGCCTGGATGTGCAACAGAAGGTGAAGAACCTGACCGTGGCACAGCAACAGATGGTACAGATTGCGCGGGCCATGGGTTACCGCTGCAACACCCTCATTATGGACGAGCCGACCGCCTCGCTAAGCCAACGAGAGACGGAGGCCCTCTTCAAGAACATCCGCCGTTTTCGGGAGCAAGGCACTACTGTACTCTACATCTCGCACCGTATGCAGGAGGTTTTCGATATTGCCGATCGCATCACCGTCCTACGCGACGGGCAGCTCATCTGTACGATGGACCGCAGCACGGCAACCGAGGAAAACATCGTGCGAGCTATGATCGGCCGAGCCCTCCGTGACTATCTTCACGAAAGGGAGCACAGCGCCCAAGCAGTCGAGGTGATACTCGAAGGTCGCGGGCTCACCCGTGAGGGTCTTTTCGAAGATGTCTCTTTTGCTCTGCACCGCGGGGAGATCCTGGGTTTTGCCGGCCTCGTCGGTGCTCGTCGAACAGAGGTGTTTGCCAGTGTCTTCGGGTTCTCCCCGTTGGATCGGGGTGAGCTCCTGTTTGAGGGCGAGCCGGTTCGGATCAAGGGGCCGGCTGACGCAATTCGCATTGGTATCGGCTATGTGCCCGAGGAGCGCAAACGTCTGGGCCTGTTTCTGGTGTTGAGTGTTCTCCACAACATCTCGCTCCCGTTTCTCGACCGCGTGCGGCGCTGGATCCTCATTCGCCGCGCAGAGGAGCGGGCGGAAGCCGCACGTCTGAGCGAGCAGCTTCGTGTGCAGACTCCCTCCCTGGCCCAGCAGGTTCGCTATCTGAGCGGTGGCAACCAACAGAAGGTTATCCTGGCGCGCTGGCTGGGCAGTGGCGCTCAGGTACTCATACTCGACGAGCCAACCCGGGGCATCGACGTCAATGCCAAGGCAGAGATTCATGGGCTGATAGGTCAGCTTGCGGCAGAAGATAAGAGCATCGTTCTAATCTCGTCGGAGCTGCAGGAGCTACTGGCCATAGCAGATCGAATCATTGTGATGCGCGAAGGACGCGTGGTCGGGGAACTGGATCCCGAGCAGGCAACCGAAGAGGACGTGCTGCGTCTGGCCATGTGGGGCTCCAGAGGAGGAACGGCTGCGACCCCACAGACGGGGTTTGTTGCCTGCGAAGCTGAGTGACTCAATCGCGGCAGTCAGGAGAGAGCAAGCGAATGGATCCCAAGCCTCAACTGAATTCAGATGACAATGTTAGCAGTCCCGCACAGCCGGTAGCATTCAAGGATAGACTGCTGTCGCTAATCCTCTATTCAGAGCTGGCAACCGTCACTGTGTTCCTGGTCTTGCTGTCGACCACGATTTCACTCATTGCCCCTCGTTTCTTGAACGTCTACAACATCGCCACGATCACCAGGCAGATGGCCTTTGTCGGTCTGGCCTCACTGGGGCAAATGATTTGCATGATTGGCGGCACGATCGATCTCACGGTCGGAGCCAATGCGGGTTTTGCGGGCATCGTTGCGTCTCTGATCATGACCAAGATGCCGATCGATCCCTACCTAGCGATGGCAATGGGCGTGGGCCTAGGTGCGCTCATCGGGTTCATTAACGGCACCTTGGTGACGCGGCTCAAGCTGGAGCCCTTTATCGCTACCCTCAGCATGTCCTTCATTATCCAAGGAGCTATCCTCGTTGTTACGCGCGGCTGGGCGATACTTCAATTACCTCAGAAGATCCTCTGGCTGGGGCAGGGCACGGTTGGCCCCATTCCTGTCCCGACTCTTTTCCTGTTGGGTTGCGCCGCACTGCTCTCGTTTCTGCTTACTCGGACCTATATTGGACGGCACATCTTCGCCATGGGCGGCAACCAGGAGGCGGCCATCCTGGTCGGCATCAGGGTTGAGCGTCTCAAGACCTTCCTCTATGTGATCTCGGGCAGCTTGTCGGCCCTCTCCGGCGTGTTGATGGCTGCGCGTCTGGCCTCGGGGCAACCCACTATTGGGCAGACCTGGCTGCTTCCCTCGTTCACCGCCCCGGTCCTGGGTGGGGCAGCGCGCAGCGGTGGAGTTGGCTCCACGCTAGGAACACTCTTGGGCTCTGCAATCATGGGCGTCATCCAGAACGGCGTGGTGCTGAGTGGCATGTCGGTATATTGGGAGAACGTAGTCGTGGGTGCCACGTTGGTCTTGGCTATCTTCCTCGACAGCCTGCGCGCGCGGGCTCGACAGCGCTAGTCCTAGCTCGAGTGACGCGGAGTTCGGACTGCATGTGTCAAGACGAGGCGACATGAACATCGATCGAGAATTGGCGCTTGGCATGTTCACTCGCATGGTAACCATTCGTCGCTTCGAAGAGACTGCCATTGATCTCTTCAAGCGAGGCATGGTGAAAGGCGCGGTGCATCCCTATGTTGGCCAGGAGGCTTCGGCTGTCGGTGTCTGCATGGCCCTCAGGGAAGGCGACCTCATTGCAGGCACGCATCGGAGTCATGGCCACAATTTGGCAAGAGGAGCCGATCCCAAGCGGGTGTTGGCCGAGATCAAGGGCAAGGAGGATGGCTACTGCAAAGGGCGCGGAGGGTCGATGCACGTCGCAGCGTTTGATGTTGGCAGCCTGGGTGCCCTGGCGATCGTTGGTGCAGGGATACCCATTGCGGTCGGAGCAGCCCTGGGTTTCAAGATGCAAGGGCGTGCCAGCGTTGCGGTGCCGTTCTTCGGCGACGGGGCTGCCAACACCGGCAATTTCCACGAGTCGCTGAACTTGGCTGCTATTTGGAAGTTGCCTGTTGTGTTCGTATTGGAGAACAACCGCTACGCAGTGTCGACCAGCGTTGACTACGCCACCAAGGTCGATGATCTGTCGGTCAGAGCTGTGGCCTATGGAATGCCCGGCCAACGCGTCGATGGCAACGATGTGCTGAAGGTCTATGAGGCTGCCGCGCACGCGGTGGAACGCGCACGCCAGGGTGAGGGCCCCACACTGCTGGTGACTGAGACATATCGCATCGAAGGGCACTACGCAGGCGAGCCACAGGTCTACCGCCAGCGCTCTGAAGTTGAGCAGTGGCGAGGCAGGCTCAGGGACCCTATCCTGCGGTTCCGAGACTGCTGTCTGCGCGAGCTGGGGATTGCGGAGAGTGAACTGAGTTCAATTGAGGCGGAGGTTGATCTTGAGATGAAAGAAGCCGTCCGATTTGCTCAGGAGAGCCCGCAGCCAGATCCGGTGACAGCGATGGAATACATCTTCGCCTAGTTGCCACCTTCCGGCCGGAGAGATTCAGATGGTGACACGAGACAGTACAAGCCTCGGGACAGTGAGCAGCGTCGCCTCTCCTGAGCTTATCAGACAGGTCCCTGAGGGCCATGCGGCCCGGGAGATTAGCTATCAGGAGGCCATACGTGAGGCTCTGCGCGAGGAGATGCTGCGTGATGAGCGGGTGTTTCTGCTCGGTGAGGATATTGGCAAGCATGGCGGTGCCTTCGGGGTGACCAGAACGCTCTGGTCGCAGTTTGGCCCCGAGCGCGTTCGTGACACACCCATTTCGGAGAACACGATCGTAGGTGCTGCCACCGGAGCTGCTCTGGTGGGGATGCGTCCTGTTGTTGAGCTGATGTTCGTCGACTTTTCTGGACTGGCGCTGGATCAGATCGCAAACCAGGCGGCAAAGCTGCGCTTCATGACTGGTGGACAGGCCACGGTGCCGTGGGTAGTGCGCATGCCGCAAGGTGGCGGCGCGGGTAAGAGCACCGCGGCGCAGCACTCACAGAGCCTGGAGGTGTGGTATGCACACATCCCTGGGCTCAAGGTGGTCTTCCCCTCCACACCGTACGACGCCAAGGGTCTGCTCAAAGCCGCCATCCGGGACGATAATCCCGTCGTGTTCCTTGAGCACAAGTTCCTGTATCCATTTCGAGGGTTGGTGCCCGAAGAGGACTACATCCTGCCTCTGGGCAAGTGTGATGTCAAGCGGCAGGGCAAGGATGTGACGGTCGTAGCCTCAGGCTACATGGTCTGGCATGCCATGCAGGCTGCCAGCATTATGGCAGGCCGGGGAATTGATGTGGAGGTGATTGACCCCCGTACCCTTGCCCCCCTTGACGAAGAGACCATTGGGACCTCAGTGCGCAAGACAGGGCGTGCGGTCCTTGTTGCAGAAGCTTGTCGCAGCTATGGCCCCGCTGCTGAATGGGGCATGGTGGTACTCGAACAGGCCTTTGATTACCTCGAAGCGCCCATCGTACGGGTGACCGGACGTCATTCACCCATCCCCTATGCAGACTCGCTTGAGAAGGGAGTGTGGCCGGATGTGGATGATGTGGTTGCTGCCATTCAGTGCGTCACCTCGTAGGCGCGGACTTCTGGAGTGGAAGGTCGGCGATGCCTGAGCCATTCCGTGTAGGGATCACTGCTGATTTTGCGACTGACGCTCCGGGGCTCTTGGATCGGGCTTTGGCCGAGATCCTGGAACCGATGCCTGGCCTATCGTATGAGCACATGCCCCCTAAGCTGCCAGTTGCGCAGGCTGCTGACCTGGATCGGTACGATGCGATCATTGCGCTGCGCGCGGAGTTCACAGCGTCGAGTCTCCGCGGCACAAAGCGATTGGCTGTCATCTCGCGCTGGGGAGTGGGATACGAGACTGTTGATATCGGGGCCTGCACAGACAACGACATCGCCGTGTGCATAACACCCGATGCTGTGCGGCGCCCAGTGGCCGAGGGTGTGGTCTGCCTCATGTTGGCACTCTACAAGCGGCTCATGATGAAGGATCACTTGGTGCGGAGTGGACGATGGGGGGAAAAGTCCAGATACGTGGGGAGGTGCCTGCACGGGCGTACAATCGGGAGTGTGGGCATGGGCAACATAGGTGCTGAGGTGCTGCGCTTGCTCACCGCGTTCGGTCCTGAACGCCTGCTGGTGTACGACCCCTACATTTCGGGCGGTCAGTGGCCGGGGCTCGACGTGGAACAAGTCCAGCTCGACGCCCTGCTGAGCGAATCGGATCTGGTAACGATCAACTGTCCGCTCACACCAGAGACGCACCATCTAATTGGCGGGCGCGAGCTCGGCCTCATGAAGCCAACTGCGTGCCTCATCAACACCTCAAGGGGGGCTGTGGTTGACCAAACAGCGCTGACCAAAGCGCTGCAGGCTGGCTCGATCGCCGGTGCGGGATTAGACGTGTTTGAGGAGGAGCCAATCGCGCCCGATGATCCACTGATCAACATGGAGAACGTGATCCTCACCCCACACGCCATTGCCTGGACGGAGGAACTGGTCCGAGACAACGGGACCGGGGCGTGCGAAAATGCCCTCACCGTGCTGCGCGGCGAGCTGCCAATGAACGTTGTGAACCCCGACGTCCTTGAGCGCTTGGGCTTTCAGGCCAAGCTGAAGGTGCTGGGCCGTCGATGGCAGGCCGTCGCTAGCTGAGGCTGCCGCACAGGACATGTGTATGACAATTGCCAAGGGAGACAACGATGACCAACAAGACAAAGTTCGAGTTCTTCGGAGGTGCCGCCTATCGCATCACAAACACGCAAGGCAAGATCATCCTCATTGATCCTTTCTTGAACGAAAACGACGCATCGCCCGTGAAAGTCGAAGACCTGGAACGCGTTGACCTGGTGTTGGTAACGCATGCCGCCTGGGACCACATGGGCGATGCGTTGGAAATCGCGCTCAAGTTCGGCTGCCCAGTGTGTTGCGGAGCAGAGGTGCGCCATCATTTCATCAGAAATGGCGCAGATCCAAACAAGATCAGGGCGATGTGCTGGGGCCTGCAGGTTGTAGAGGCGGGCGTTCGGGTGCGTGCAGTCACATCCATGCACTGGTCATATATTGAGTATCCGGATGGTACGATGATCTCGGGCACCCCAATGGGCTTCATTCTGTACCCCGATCTAGGCGTGAGGGTCTACCATTCTGGCGACACGGCGATATTCAGTGATTTGAAGCTGTTTGGACAGCTCTACCAGCCAAACATCGCGCTGATGGCTTGCTCCATGCCGGATTCGGGACAGTTGCAGAAGCACGGCATCCCTGAGGTCTTCTGTGGCGAGATGAGCCCGCATGAGGCGGCCCTAGCATGCGTGTGGTTGGGCGTAGAATACGCGCTTGGTTCCCACTACACGACTGCCGAGTGCAACCCCGACGTTGAGAAGTTCGTGACGCTACTGAACAACCTTCATTCGGATGTCAACCCCGTTGTCAAGCCTGTGATTCTCGAACCGGGCGAAGCCTGGTACTACCCGCCCGAATAGCGTCGCGGGTCACGGGGTCGTGGAGGGTACAGCATTGGCCCAGACAGTCATGGTCATTGGAGGGTCGGGCTTCATTGGCACTCACCTGTTGAAGCAGCTGGTGCAGCGCGGGCACCGCGTGATCAATTACGATATCCGCCCCTGGAGCGGCGAGTTGGAGTGGATGATAGAGCCCTTCAAAGCGGCAATCGTATACGAGCAGGGCAGCGTGGAAGGCTGGCCGAGGCTTTGCGCCGTGATCAAGGCGCATGATGTCAAGAGGCTGGTGCACGCAGCCTCACCCATCAATCTCGCCTACCTCAGCCGCGAACCAAAGGCAGCCTTTGACATCATTGCCCAGGGCACCGTCAACGTACTGGAGGCAGTACGCCTGATGGACGTTGAGCGGCTGGTTTTCTTGAGCTCGATTGCGGTACTGCCAACCGTCCAATATGAGCCGATCGACGCCAATCATCCTACAGTAATGGCCAACGAGGGGCCCGGTGCAGCAGCCTACGGCGCAGGTAAGCTAGCTGGTGAGGGCTTTTGCTGGGCATACCGCCATGCCTTCGACCTGGACTTTGTGACGGTTCGGCCCTCTGCAGTATACGGCTTTGGCTCCAGGAACCCGATCTACATCAAACCGATGGTCGAAGAATCCCTGCGGGGCCGAGCGGTGCGTTTCGAAAGCGGTCGCGAGTTCCCGCGCGACTACACGCACGTTGAGGATGTTGTTGGGGTGATCATGGCCGCGCTGGACGTTGCTGGCGAGCGGCTGCAGCACCGCGTATTCTATGCCGCTACTGGCCAGCCTCTGGTCACGGCAGGAGAGCTGGCGGGGTTGGTCAAGAAGATGATCCCGTCGGCGGACATACAGATCCAGTCCGGGTTGTCCTATGCCGACAGACTGGAGATTCGATATCGCGGTCTGACGGACATGCTGCCTGTGAAAGAGCAGCTGGGCTATGAGCTGAAGTACGCCCAGCTGAGTGACGGACTCGCTGAGTTCATCTCCACCTATCGTAGCTACATTCTTGGATGCGGGGAAACCCCGGCCGATGTTGTATTGCCCAATCGTACCACTTGAGCTGTGGCGAAGCCGTCATGGCGCGCCAGGGCTACACATACGGTATGCCCGCGGGTCGTTGTAGGAGAGGTCCACAGTGCCAGTCGAAGTATACATGCCGAAGATGTCCGATCACATGCAGCGTGGGACGATCATCAACTGGCTGGTTGAAGATGGAGCTGTGGTCCAGGAGCACCAGGTGATCGCGGAAGTTGAGACCGACAAGGCGATCGCGGAGATCGAAGCTCCTGCCTCCGGGGTTGTGCGTGGGATTCGGGCAGAAAAGGGCAGCGTCATACCGGTGGGTGAGGTGATTGCATTCATCGCGGCGCCTGGTGAAGAACTGCCGCTGTTGCCTCCCCTCCAGTCGCAGGCAGAACCTGAGGCTCTCCCACCGACCAGACCAACATCCGGCCCTGATGCGAAACGAAAACGCATTCGGGCAGCTCCCGCAGCAAGACGCCTGGCGAGGGAACTGGGCCTGAAACTTTGCGATGTCCACGGCACGGGGCCTGAAGGCCGCATCAAGGTGGAGGACGTGCGCAGACACGCAGATCGAGGGCTGGCATACGATCAGAACGCGACTGTGGGGCCACGGTTGGCCTCGCCCACGGCCCGAAAACTGGCCGAGCAGTGCGGGATCGATCTTGCTGGTGTCCAAGGCACTGGCCCGGGGGGGCGCATCTCGAAGGAAGACGTGCTGGCGCATGTCGAGGCTGCTCGTGCGCACGAAGGAGCATCACCTGGGGAAGAGACGCTGGACTTTGAGTGGCTAGAGCCTTCCACTCTTCGGCGCGTCACGGCTGAGCGAATGACTCTGAGCAAGCAGACTGTGCCACACTTCTACCTATCCTTGGAGGTGGACATGGCAGAGGCAGGCCGCGTGCGAGAGCGGCTAGGAGACAGAGTGTTGGCCGAGACTGGCAACAGACTGTCGTACACGGCGCTCCTGGTTAAGGCAGTGGCCCTTGCTCTGCAAAGACACCCGCTGGCGAACGCTGAGTTCTGTGATGGTCGCATCAAGGTCTATCGAAGAATCGATATTGGCGTAGCAGTGGGCTCGGAGCGAGGCCTGGTCGTCCCAGTCGTCCGCAACGCGGATGCAAAGAGCCTGATCGATATCAGTCGCGAACTGGGTGTGTTCCAGGAGAAGCGCAGATCGATGCGCTTCTCTCCGGATGAACTGCATGGAGGGACGTTCACACTCACAAACCTGGGCATGTTCGCCGTTGAGCAGTTCATGCCCATCATCAACGAACCGCAGAGCGCCATACTGGCGGTGGGGAAGATCATGGACAAGCCGACCTGGCTAGACGATGGCAGCCTCGCCAGGCGCCCCATGATGTCGCTAA